>ENA-UESD01002430-UESD01002430.1-human-gut-metagenome-genome-assembly--contig:-NODE-2430-length-13193-cov-7.105291_pt1 | contig 13193 bp, 10 predicted proteins | sample MGYA00242985_ERZ507986 | MGnify/ENA primary metagenome ERZ507986 (study PRJEB26167, sample SAMN06115408) | human gut metagenome | host: Homo sapiens | place: China:Guangxi | collected 2016-04-06... | reverse complement strand
GCATCTCGTCGATGTCGGGAACCGGCACGGGCGACCTGATGGACGCCATCCTGGCCGCCCTGCCCGCCGAAGCCGCCGCCGAGGAGGACGACGATCTGCCCCACATCACCATCGTAGGGCGTCCCAACGTCGGGAAATCGTCGCTCACCAACGCCCTGCTGGGCGAGGAGCGCAACATCGTGACCTCGATCGCCGGAACCACCCGCGACTCGATCCACACGCGCTACAACAAATTCGGGATGGATTTCTACCTCGTCGATACGGCCGGCATGCGCAAGAAGGGCAAGACGATGGAGGACCTCGAATTCTACTCGGTGATGCGCTCGATCCGGGCCATCGAGAATTCGGATGTCTGCATCCTGATGATCGACGCCCAACAGGGGCTCGAATCACAGGACCTGAACATCCACAACCTGATCGTCCGCAACCGCAAGGGATGCGTCATCGTGGTCAACAAATGGGACCTGGTCGAGAAGGACAGCAACACGATGAAGGAGTGGACGGAGTTTCTGAAAAAGAAGTTCGCGCCGTTCAACGACATTCCGATCATCTTCACCTCGGTGCTGAACAAACAGCGCATCTTCGACGTGCTGCAAACCGCGATCCGCGTCCACCAGTCGCGCAAACGGCGCATCCCGACCTCGGAGCTCAACGATTTTCTGCTGCCGCTGATCGAGAACTACCCGCCCCCCGCGACCAAGGGCAAATACATCAAGATCAAATACGTCACCCAGCTGCCGACGCCGACGCCGCAGTTCGCGTTCTTCGTCAACCTGCCGCAGTACATCAAGGAGCCCTACCGCCGCTTCCTCGAAAACAACATGCGGGAAAAATGGGATTTTTCGGGAGTGCCGATGCAGATCTACTTCCGACAGAAATAAGGCGGCCCCACGCACGGGCAACCGTCAAAAACCTCTCCTGTCACGGGAGAGGTTTTTTCATGCCTGTTCCGTCCGGGCACAATATTGGCTGTTATCAGCTTAAATCATTGTGCTATCGATCATTCGATTGCCATTCACAGAATCATGTCGTATATTTACACGAAACCATCCTGTCTCCGTTAAATGAAAAGCATTATGGACAAAAAGAAACTGACAGCCGAGAACGGCCGGCCGATCGCCGACAATCAGAACATTCAGACCGCAGGCGTCCGGGGACCCGTGACGCTGCAAGATCCGTGGTTCCTCGAAAAACTCGCTCATTTCGACCGCGAGGTCATTCCCGAACGGCGCATGCACGCCAAGGGTTCCGGTGCATTCGGCACCTTTACGGTCACGCAGGACATCACCCGATACACGCGCGCCTCGATCTTCGCCCAGGTCGGCAAGAAGACCGAATGCTTCGTGCGCTTCTCGACCGTGGCCGGCGAACGCGGCGCAGCCGATGCGGAGCGCGACATCCGAGGCTTCGCCATGAAATTCTACACCGATGCGGGCAACTGGGACCTCGTGGGCAACAACACCCCGGTATTCTTCCTGCGCGACCCGCTGAAATTCCCCGACCTGAACCACGCCGTGAAACGCGACCCGCGCACCAACCTGCGCTCGGCCAACAACAACTGGGATTTCTGGACCCTGCTGCCCGAAGCGCTGCATCAGGTGACGATCACCATGTCGCCGCGGGGCATTCCGGCCTCGTACCGCCACATGCACGGATTCGGAAGCCACACGTACAGTTTCTACGACAAGGACAACCGGCGCACCTGGGTGAAGTTCCACCTCAGGACCCAGCAGGGCATCAAAAACCTGACCGACGCCGAGGCCGAAGCCCTCGTAGGCAAAGACCGCGAATCGCACCAGCGCGACTTGTACGACGCCATCGAACGCGGCGATTTCCCGCGCTGGACGATGTACGTGCAGCTGATGACCGAAGAGGAGGCCCGCAACTACAAACTCAATCCGTTCGACCTGACAAAAGTATGGTATCACAAGGATTTCCCGCTGCACGAAGTCGGTGTCCTGGAGTTGAACCGCAATCCGGAGAACTACTATGCGGATGTCGAGCAGTCGGCGTTCAACCCCATGAACATCGTCGAGGGCATCGGTTTCTCGCCCGACAAGATGTTGCAGGGCCGTCTGTTCTCCTACGGCGACGCGCAGCGTTACCGACTGGGCGTGAACCTCATGGAGATTCCCGTGAACAAGCCCCGCTGTCCGTACCACGCGTTCCACCGCGACGGGCGGATGCGCACCGACGGCAACTACGGTTCGGCCAAAAGCTACGAACCCAACAGCTACGGCGAATGGCAGGACAATCCCGCCCTCAAAGAGCCGCCCCTGGCCGTGAACGGCGACGTATTCAACTACGACGAACGCGAGCTGGACGACGATTATTTCACCCAACCCGGACTGCTGTGGCGCATAATGTCGTCCGAGGACCAGCAGGCGACCTGCGAGAACACGGCGCGCGCCATGAGCGATGCCGAACTGTTCATCAAACAGCGTCACGTGCGCCACTGCTACTACGCCGACCCGGCCTACGGCAAGGGTGTGGCCGAAGCGCTCGGAATCTCGCTCGAAGAGGCGCTCAAAGCCGAAGACCCCGCACATCCCGCGTGGGACCCCCGCCGGCGTAAGACGCCAATCTCAGAATAATCCCGCACCCGCAAAAAGAAATCGGGGCGGTCTGAAAATATCAGACCGCCCCGATTTTTACTGCTGCGAACTCTCGCCCCCTGAAACCGGCGTCTTACGCCGGCGGTTGCGTCCGCCGCGGTGACGACGGCGGTCGCGCGTGCCGCGGTTGCCCTCGCCGCGCCCCGAAGCGTGATCGCTGTCCGGGGAGGCAGGCTGTGCGGCGGCAGGAACGGGCTGTGCGGCGGCAGAAGCCGCGTCCCCGGCTGCCGGGCGTTCGCTGCGGCGGTTCCGGTCATTGCGCCCCGAGCGGTCGCCGCGTCCGCCACGCCCGCGCCCGCCGGAACGTCCCCCGCTACGTCCTCCGCGTCCGAAACGGCCGCGGTTCTCGTCGGGAGCGTATTTCGGTCCCTCGCCCACGCTCCCGGAAAGCTCGGCCTTGCGGATGTCGCGCTCGATGAACTTCTCGATCTGATGGAACTTGCCCTGCTCCTCCTCGCTGACGAACGTCACGGCGCTGCCCGTGGCCGCCGCGCGGGCCGTACGGCCGATGCGGTGGATGTAATCCTCAGGATCGTGCGGCACGTCGTAGTTGAGCACCAGGCCGATGTCCTCGATGTCGATGCCCCGGGCGACGATGTCCGTGGCGACGAGTATCTTGACCTTGTTGTTCTTGAAATTGAGCATCACCTCCTCGCGCTGGGCCTGCTCCAGGTCGGAGTGCATGGCCGCCACGTCGAGTTTCATCCGTTTGAGCGTATGGGCCAGCTCCTTGACCTTGAGCTTCGACGACGAGAAGATGATCGTTTTCGAATCGGTCGGCTCGGCGAACAGCTCGCGGATGATGCCCAGCTTCTGATTCTCGTAGCAAATGTAGGCCGACTGGTCGATGGCCTCGTTGGGCTTCGAAATGGCGATGTTGACCTCCGCGGGATTGCGCAGGATGGTTTTGGCCAGCTCGCGGATCTTCGGGGGCAGCGTGGCCGAGAACATGATCGTCTGCCGCTCCCTGGGCATGTACGAGACGATCTTCATGATGTCCTCCGAGAAACCCATGTCCAGCATGCGGTCGGCCTCGTCGAGAATGAGGTATTCGACGTGCGAAAGGTCCACGCCGCTGTTCTGCAAATGGGCGATCATGCGGCCCGGAGTGGCGATCACCACGTCGGAACCGCTCAGCATGCCTTTCTTCTGGATGTCCCAGCCCTTGCCGTCGCCGCCGCCATAGACGACCGTCGTCGAGATCGGGGCATAGTAGGAAAAACCCTGGAACTGCTGGTCGATCTGCTGCGCCAGCTCGCGCGTGGGCACGATGATCAGCGATTTCACCACATTGTCGGGATTCCCTTCCAACAGCAGTTTGTTCAGCAGCGGCAGCGTATAGGCCGCGGTCTTTCCCGTTCCGGTCTGGGCGCAGCCGATAATGTCGCGGCCATCCAGAATCACCGGAATCGTATGCTCCTGCACGGGAGTCATCTCGTGGAAGTTCATATCTTCGAGACCGTCGAGAATTTCATCTTCCAGATCGAGTTCATCGAAACGCATAAAACAGAAATTTTTAATTCTTAATCGTTTAATTCTTCACTGCGCTTTTCGGTGACGACATCCCCGAAAAGCGTCGCAGGCGTGCAGCCCGTGATGCGGACGCGAACATAGTCGCCGACCCCGTGGTCCCCGCGGTCGAACACCACCACCTTGTTCTGCGAAGTGCGGCCCGAAAGCTGGTTCCGGTCGCGCTTCGACTCGCCCTCGACCAGCACCTCGAACTCCCGGCCCACGTCGCGCAGGTTGCTCGCATGTCCCAGTTCGTTTTGCAGGGCGATGATCTCCTGCAAGCGGCGCGACTTCACCTCGTCCGGCACGTCGTCCGGCAGGTGCTTTTCGGCGAAGGTCCCGGGGCGTTCCGAATACTTGAACATATAGGCGAATTCATACCCCACCTCGCGCATCAGCGAAAGGGTCTGCCGGTGCTCCTCCTCGGTCTCGCCCGAGAATCCCGCGATCAGGTCGGTGGTGATCGCACAGTCGGGCAGATGGCGGCGGATGGCGGCGATGCGGTCGAGATACCACTCGCGCGTGTATTTGCGGTTCATGCGTTCGAGCATCGACGTGGCGCCCGACTGGGCCGGAAGATGGATCGAACGGCAGATGTTGGGCATCTCGGCCATGACTTCCAGCAGCCGGTCGCTCATGTCCTTGGGATGCGACGTGGCGAAACGCACGCGCAGCAGCGGCGAAACCTCCGCCACACGGCGGATCAGCTCGGGAAAGCCGATCTCCCCGGCGCGGTAGGAGTTGACGTTCTGCCCCAGCAGCGTCACCTCGCGGTAGCCGTTCTCGAAGAGGCTCCGCACCTCGGCGACGATGGTCTCCGCATCGCGGCTCCGCTCGCGGCCCCGGGTATAGGGCACCACGCAGTAGGAACAGAAGTTGTTGCATCCGCGCATGATCGCCACGAAGGCGCTCACGCCGTTGCGGTCGAGACGCACGGGAGCGATCTCGGCATAGGTCTCCTCGGTCGAGAGCAGCACGTTGACGCCCTTGCCGCCGGCCTCGGCCTCGCGGACCAGGCGCGGCAGATCGCGGTAGGCGTCGGGCCCGGCCACGACATCGACACCGTGGGGCCCTTCGACCAGCTTTTCGCGCAGACGCTCGGCCATGCAGCCGATGATGCCCACCACCAGCCCCGGACGTTCGCGCCGGTAGTGCTTCATCTCGGCCAGCCGGCCCCAGATGCGCTGCTCGGCGTTGTCGCGGATCGAACAGGTGTTGATGAGTATGACATCGGCCTCGCCGATCCGGTCCGTATAGACGTAGCCCTCGCGCTGCATGATGGCGACGACCGTCTCGGTGTCGCTGACGTTCATCTGACAGCCGTAGGTCTCGATGAACAACCTGCGTCCCGCTCCTTCGAGCGGCCTCAATGTATTGATATTAAACCCCAATTTTTAATTCTTAATTTTTCATTCTTAATTGCGAAACCCGCTATTCCGCGTGTATCTCGTTCTTCTCGGGGAACTGCTTGAAGCCCTCCCCGAAGGTTTCATAGGCGTCCGTCACCACGACGAAAGCCTTGGGGTCGATCTCCCGGATCTTGTGCTGCACCAGGTGAACCTCCTTGCGGCTCACCACCAGGAAGATCATGTCGCGCTGCGAATCGGTGTACATGCCCTTCGACTTGATATAGGTGGCGCTGCGGTCCAGGTCGTCGATGATGAAGCGTTTCATCTCCTCGTGGTGGTCGCTGATGATGAACAGCAGCTTGTCGTACGACGCGCCGTCGAGCAGGTAGGCGACCACCCGCGAAGAGATATAGATCGTGATGAGCGAATAGAGCGTCAGCATCCAGCCGTTCGCGGCCGCCTCGTCCGTGCCGATGCCGAAGCCGATCACCGCCAGTCCCGACAGCACGACGAAGCCGTCGGCCAGCAGGATGCCCGTCGAGAACTTGATCCCGGCGAACTTCTGCAACAGCATGCCCACGATGTCCGTACCGCCCGTGGTCGCCTGCTGGCGCACGACGATACCCAGCCCGACGCCGATCACCACGGCGCCGATGACGCACGCCAGCAGCAGGTCGTTCGAAAGGTCCAGCCGTCCGCCCAGCAGCTGCGACGGGTCCAGCGCCTCGACCGCCTCGGGGCTCGGGTAGACCAGCCGCGTGAGGATGTTCATGAAGCCCGGCGTGTAGAGCGCCGCCAGCACCGTGCGCGTGCCGAACCCGCCGCCGAATACGAGCGCGGAGATCAGCATCAGCGGAATGTCGAACATGTAGCCGAACGTACCGACCTGGATCGAGGGGAAGATGTTGTGCAGCACGATGCCCATGCCGTAGACCCCGCCCGGCACCAGCTTATAGGGATTGATGAAAAGCACGAATCCCGTGCCCATGATCGAGCAGCCGAGAAAAATCAGAAACCACGAGCGCCACCACGCCCACGAGCCCATCGGTTCGAGCAAAGCCTTTGTGTTCATATCGTTGTCCGTTTATCCGGCAAAGACAGCGCAAGCCGAGAGCAGAGGCGAATTTATCCGAGCTATGCCGAGGCGCCGCCTGTCCAAGCGGAGATTTATCCTGCAAAGATACTAAATTCTCCGGAAATGCAGGCGCCGGGGCAGGAATTTTCGGCCGCACGGTCCATATCTGAAATTTTTTATTACATTTGCATGAACAATCAACAGCCAAGAAAAAGATGATTCTGACTATTTATACGGCTACCACCATGATTATCATCGCCTATCTGCTGGGCTCGATTCCGAGCGCCGTGTGGATCGGCAAGAAATACTACGGCATCGACATCCGCGAACACGGCTCGAAAAACGCCGGAACGACCAACATGCTCCGCGTGCTGGGCCGCCGGGCCGCCCTGCCGGTCTTCGCGCTCGACTTCCTGAAGGGATTCGTGGCCGTGACCTTCATCGAACTGATGCAGTACGACGACCTGATCGGCATGAACGACATCATCAACCTCAAGATCGGAGCCGTCTTCGCCGCCGTGCTGGGCCATATCTTCCCGATCTTCGCGGGATTCCGCGGCGGCAAGGGCGTGGCCACGCTCGTCGGAGCCGTGACGGGCATCTATCCGCCGGTGGCGCTGCTCTGCTTCGGCGTCTGGTTCGTGATGCTGATGGTGTCGCACTACGTGTCGCTCTCCTCGATGGTCGCCGGATGCTGTTTCCCGGTCTTCACGCTCATCTCGCCCAAGGTCAACGGATCGACCCCCTTCGTGGTCTTCTCGTTCGTGATCGCCGTCCTGCTGATCTACACCCACCGCAAGAACATCGAACGCCTGAAAGCCGGCACCGAATCGAAAATCTACATCTGGAAGCCCCGGCACATGAATCCCGGCGACGGAGCGGAACGGAAAGACAAGGACCACGGCCCGAAATAGCCCTGCGCCCGTTTCGGACGGAATCTTCGGTAAAACAGGATATTTTTTCACCGACGACATGCGTCAGGAACGTTTTTTTGCGTTATATTTGCGCCGCGATCGGCATTCATCAATGCAAGAGATATGTTACAGGAAAACCTGCTGAAAATATACGAAACGAGTTTTCGGGAAAACCGGGAAATGTCGGCCCTCACCGACTATTTCAAGAACGAAACCTTTTCGTATTACGAAATGGCCAAGGAAATCGCCAAACTGCACCTGCTTTTCAAAAAAGCCGGGATCAAACAGGGCGACAAAATCGCGCTGATCGGCCGCAACAACCCCCGCTGGTGCATCACCTACATAGGAACCATCACCTACGGCGCCGTGATCGTGCCGATCCTCCAGGACTTCACCCCCGCAGATGTCATCCACATCATCAACCACTCGGAAAGCCGCCTGCTGTTTCTGGGCGACAACTTCTGGGACGTGATCGAAGAGGACCAGATCAAACAGATCGAAGCCGTCTTCTCGCTCACGGACTTCCATGTGGTGTACGAGCGCGACGGGAAATCGCTCACCAAGTTCCAGCGCGACATCGTGAAGAACTACCGCGCCAAATATCCGCGCGGATTCAGCATAAACGACATCAAATACGCCGAAATACCCAACGACCAGGTCGTCCTGCTGAATTACACCTCGGGGACGACGGGCTATTCCAAGGGCGTGATGCTCACGGTGAACAACCTCACGGGCAACGTGGTGTTCGCCATGACGATGATCAACACCCAGACCGGACAGCACTATTTCCAGAAAGGCGGACGCACGCTGTCGTTCCTGCCGCTGGCCCACGCCTACGGCTGCGCCTTCGATTTCCTGGCGCCGCTGGCCGTCGGCGGGCACATCACCCTGCTGGGCAAAATCCCGGCGGCGAAGATCCTGCTCGAAGCGATGGCCGTCGTGAAACCCACAGTCATCTGCTGCGTGCCGATGATCCTCGAAAAGGTCTACCGCAAGCAGGTGCTCCCGATGCTGGAAAAGGGCCCGATGTCGATCGCCATGAAGATTCCGCTGCTCAACTCGGCCATCTACTCGGTGATCCGCAAGAAGCTGATGGACGCTTTCGGCGGCAACGTCGGGATTTTCATCGTCGGCGGCGCCCCCATGAACCAGGAAACCGAATCGTTCCTGATGAAGATCAAATTCCCGATCACCATCGGCTACGGCATGACCGAATGCGCCCCGCTCATCAGCTTCACTCCCGACAACGAGTTCAAGGCGGGTTCGTGCGGCCGTTATCTGAAAGGGCTGCTCGAAGTGAGGATCGACTCGGGGGACCCCGAGCACGAAGCCGGAGAGATTCTCGTCCGCGGCGAACACGTGATGAAAGGATATTACAAGAACGACAAGGACACCCGAAAAGTTCTCGACGAGGAGGGATGGCTCCACACGGGCGACATGGCCACGATGGACCCCGACGGCACGCTCTACATCCGCGGCCGCTCGAAAACCATGATCCTGTCGGGCAACGGACAGAACATCTATCCCGAGGAGATCGAGGACAAGCTCAACAACATGTACCTCGTGCTCGAATCGCTGGTCCTCGAAGGCGACAACGGCCGTCTCAAAGCGCTGGTGGTCCCCGACTACGAACAGGCCGAGAGCGAAGGCGTGGACAAATCGGAACTGCCGCAGATCATGCAGAACAACTTGCAGGAACTCAACGCGCAGCTGGCCGCCTACGAACGGGTCGCGGAGATTGCGATCTACCCCACCGAATTCGAAAAGACCCCCAAACGAAGCATCAAACGCTACTTATACGCACCTTCGCTATTGAGCAAATAACACGCGCCGCAGGCAGGTAACCACTTGGATTCTCTATCCCAAATTCTTCATAGTCACTTGAATCCAATTTCTAACAAATGAGGCGTCACTGATTAGTTCGGTTACCTGCTTTTTCACTCCCCGGCTCCTGCGGAACCGGGGATTTTTTTGCTCCCGTCCGGCTTTTTTCCTATCTTTACCCCATGAAGATCCAGAAAAAACAAGCCATCGGCGAAAACCTGCTCTACGTGATGGTCTGGGCGGCCATCATCCTGGTTCCCGTGCTCAACTCCCAGATGATGTCGGAGATGCACGTCAATCTGGAAAACGTGCTGATCGCATGGCGGCAGATAGCCCCCTATCTGATCATCTTCCTCATCCACAACGCCATCATCGCTCCGCGCTACGTGCTCCGGCGCAAGTACGGAAAATACCTGCTGAGCAATCTTGCGCTGATCATCAGCGTCTTCTGGCTGGTGCAGATCTACGAGGCCCATCTCTCGGACCATCTCCCCCAACAGGCCGATCCCGAAACGCTCGACGCCTACCGCAAGGCGTCGTTCTCCAATCTGGAGATGTATTGGAACGTGGTGCTGGGCTTCTTCATGACCGGCGCCAACACGGGCATCAAGCTCATCTACCAGTCGATGCGCGACGAACAGCAGATGGAGGTGCTCAAACGCCAGAACCTCCAGGCCGAGATGGACTACCTGAAATACCAGATCAACCCGCACTTCTTCATGAACACGCTCAACAACATCCACGCGCTGATCGACATCGACACCGAGTCGGCCAAGAACGCCGTGATCGAGCTCTCGAAGATGATGCGCTACGTGCTCTACGACTCGGGGCGCGAGATCATCTCGCTGAACCGCGACATCCAGTTCCTGAAAAATTACATCGAACTGATGCGCATCCGCTACACCGACGACGTGGACATCCGCGTGGAGTATCCCCGCGACCTGCCCGAGCAGGTGTCGATCCCCCCGCTGCTGCTGATCGTGTTCGTCGAGAACGCCTTCAAGCACGGCATCAGCTACAACCGTCCGTCGTTCATCCACCTGCGGATCGAATATGCCGACAAGACGGTCACCGGCACGCTCTCGAACAGCCGCCATCCGGCTGCCGCAGCCAAACAGGCCGGCATCGGGCTGGAAAACGTCCGCAAGCGCCTGGCCCTGATCTACGGCGAAAAAAACTACACGCTCGACATCCGCGAGGAGGAGCAGACCTATACCGTAAAACTCGTAATCCCGACGCTCAATGCTTAAATGTATCGCCATCGACGACGAGCCGCTGGCTCTGCGTCAGCTGACAAGCTATATCTCGAAGATTCCCTATCTGGAACTCGCGGCAACGTTCAACAACGCCCTCGAAGCGCAGCAGATGCTGACCGGACAGAGCGTGGACCTGATCTTCGTGGACATCAACATGCCCGACCTGAACGGTGTGGACTTCGTCCGCGGGCTGATCGAGCGCCCGATGATCATCTTCACGACGGCCTATTCGGAATACGCCGTCGAGGGCTTCAAGCTCGACGCCGTGGACTACCTGCTCAAACCCTTCGGATTCGCCGATTTCAACCGTTCGGCCGCCAAGGCCAACTCGCTCTACGAACTGCGCCACAACCAGCGCACGCCCCAGGAGGGCGAATCGGAAGCGCTGCCCAAGGACAAGGAATACATCTCCGTCAAGGCCGACTACAAGGTGTCGCTGGTGAAAATATCGGACATCGTCTACCTCGAAAGCGAAGGCGAATACGTGCGCATGCACCTCATCGACGGCTCGACCATCACCACGCTGTTCCGGCTCAAAAACATGGAAACGGCACTGCCCTCGGAACTGTTCATGCGCGTACACCGCTCGTATATCGTCAACCTGCGCATGATCAAAGCCTATGTCAAGGGGCGCATCTTCCTGAGCGACACGGAATACGTGCCGATCGGCGAGAATTACAAAGAGGCTTTCCAGGGGTATATCGACAAGAATTTCAAGAACCTCTGAGCGGGTTCGCAGGCTACGGGCGGGAGGGCTCTTCGGAGAGGTCCGGGAATCCGTCGAGCTGAACGTATCCGCCGTCGCGGCACTCGCAGCAATAGTGCCGGAGGCCGTTGGTGAGGATGATATAACGGGCGCCGAGCACCGAATTGTAACGCACGGCCTGCGCGAGCGTCTGCCGCCCGACGGGGATGCCCGGAGCCTTGCACTCGGCCAGCAGCAGCGGCTCGGCCCGGTCGCCCACGACCACCACGTCGGCCCGCTGGGGCTGCCCGTTGAGCGCCACGGCATACTCCTGAACGACGCGCTTGGGCAGCACCCCGCAGTGCGAAACGAGATAGGCGATCAGGTGCTGCCGCACCCACTCTTCGGGCGTCAGCACGAGGTAGATTCCCCGCAGGGCATCCCACACCTCCACAACGTCACCACGGCGGCGGGCACGCAGCCGGATGGCCGGAAAATTGAGTTTAGGCAGCTCGGACATCGCAGTATCGAAAAATTTCCGTAACTTTACGCAGGACAAATATACGAACTTATGCGGACTATCCTTTCGACCATAGCGCTTTTTTCCCTCTGCGGACTCTTCGCCCAGGAGTATGTGCCCACGCACGGACGCGAACTGCCCCGCGGCGAACTGCTCGCATACCCCTCGGCCGAAGCGGCCACGGCGTCCGACGGCGGCGACAACCGCTATTTCACGCGGCTGACGGAGTGGAATCTCAACGGCAACGTCTTCTCGACCGATTTCACCGTGCCCTTCGCATGGGCCAACCGGCAGGTTCTTTTCCATCTGGGATGGGCCTCGGGGGACTACGAACTGCGCGTGAACGGCCGTCCGGCAGCCTGCAACGCCGACGGCAACACCCCGGCGGAATTCAACCTGACCAAGCTGACGAAGGAGGGACGGAACTCGCTCGAAATCGTCGTCGCGCAACCCTCCCCCACGGCGCCGCTCGAAAGCTGGAAAGAGGCGCCCCGGCCCGCCATCGGAGGGGCCTGGGTGATGAGCCAGCCGACGCTGCATATCCGCGATGTCATTACCCGGACCCGGCTCGCCGAGGACGGCAGCGCCACGGCCGAAGTGGCCGTCGTGCTGAAAAGCGACGCCCTCAATCCGCGCACGTCGCGCATCCACTACGAACTGCTCGACCCGACGGGCGAACGTGCCGCCGCAGGCCACAAGGATTTCACCCTCGACATGCGGCGCGAAGATACGCTGCGTTTCCTGACCCGCATTCCCCTGAACATGCTGTGGTGCGCCGAACTGCCCACGCAGTACACGCTGCGGCTCAAAACCCAGCACGAAGGCCGCTATGTCGAGTTCCTCGAATTCCGTCCCGGATTCCGCACGGTGGAGATGCACGACGGCCGGATGTCGGTGAACGGACAGCCCGTAACGCTGCGCGTGCGCGAAGTGCCCGCCTCGATCACCGAGAACGAAATAGCCGCACTCCGCGAACAGGGATACAACACACTCAAACTGCTTCCGGGTCCCGTACCCGAATCGCTGCTGGATTTCTGCGACATGCAGGGACTCTACGTAATTGCGCAGGCCCCGATCGACACCCGCCGCAGCGGGGATTCGCGCCGCCGGGGCGGCAATCCGTCCAATGCTCCGGAATGGCTCGGAGCCTACCTCGAACGCACGGAGAACAGCTACCATACGACCAAGCGCCACCCTTCGGTAGTGGCGTTCTCGCTGGCCGTGAAATCGTCCAACGGCATCAACCTCTACGAAAGCTATCTGAATATGAAGCGTTTCGACGATACGCGGCCGTTTATCTACCCCGATGCGGGCGGCGAATGGAACAGCGACAAGCTGACGCTGGAATAACCCTTTGAAACGGAAAAAGCGGAATCGCAGTGAAATTTTTCCGGCAAATTTTTTGGAGATAAAAAAATTATAGCTACTTTTGCACTCGCAATC
>ENA-UESD01002427-UESD01002427.1-human-gut-metagenome-genome-assembly--contig:-NODE-2427-length-13207-cov-2.877380_pt1 | contig 13207 bp, 8 predicted proteins | sample MGYA00242985_ERZ507986 | MGnify/ENA primary metagenome ERZ507986 (study PRJEB26167, sample SAMN06115408) | human gut metagenome | host: Homo sapiens | place: China:Guangxi | collected 2016-04-06... | reverse complement strand
TTCGCAAGCATTCCTTCCTTGTAACGTTACCGCCGGTGATTGCAAATATGGCGATCATCCCTTTCGTTCTTCGATATGCGTACGGCATTAAATTTGTTGTGCATGGTCTGGATGTATCCATTCCGTTTCAGGCATTGACCGTAGGTATTGGCGAGGTTGTAACCTGCTGTATCCTCGGAACGATCCTGATCAAGGCACTGACGCCATACCGCTATATACTTTTCCAGAACAGAGAGGAGGATGCCGCGGCATCCGGTGTGCGCAGTAAGCAGTAGGGAATGCAATGCTGTGGAGTTTGACACGGCTTCCGGATTTCATGGATGCTGCAGATTGCTTTGTTACAGAGCAATTTCCGTATCCGGCATTACTTAATCCGATATAACAATTCCAAAATCCAGATGCTACGCATCTGTCGCGCTTTGCGCTTTAAGATTTTGTCGTTCATGAATTCTGCGCAAGTGAACAAGCTCCCTTGCGTTGCGAATTCACGATATAATGAGTCCCAAAGGACTCATATTAGGAGTTTCTTCGAAACTCCGTCATGCGCAGAAAGCGTGCGCAGATATATGATATAATAAAACGACAGCTTATCCCAAAGTGGTATTTCCGATCGTTGACCGGGAACACTTTAACAGGTCTCAGGGATAAGCTGTCGTTTTTTATTTGATTTTATTCTGCGGCGGCCTCATTCATTACCTGACATACCGTGTCAAGGATCAGCTGAGAGGTGTATGGCGAATCATCGGACAAAACAACCTGATCCGGTGCAACATTCTGCGCGAGCTGGTCAGAGATTTCCTTGACAGCAGGCTTGATCAGCGGATACATCGTTTCCACGGATTCCTTAAGGTTGACAACTTCGACGGATTTGACGCGGTCCTGATCAAGCGAAACCTTAAGATTGATCTTGGCATCGCCGAGTGTAAGTTTGCTTGTGTAAACACCTGCTATGTATTTGGCAGAGCCGGTATCAGCCGACTGTCCCGATACAGAAGAGGGTGTTGTGGTCGTGCCGGCGGACTCTTTTCCTTTGCCGGGCCAGAACATGAAAAAAAGCAGTATGAGCAGAAGAATGCCCAGACCTACAAAAATAGCAGTGTAAATGATCTCCTTCAACTGAAAAATAACAATTCTGGTACGCGACATAGGAAAACCTCCCAATAGATAAATTTCCGGTTATTACAGTATATTCAATTAGAAAAAAGATAGAACCTCAGTGTGTGATTATGGTAAACTATATGTGAATGAATTATCAGAATTGTAGAAATGATGTGAAAATATTGCATGCAGTTTGGCAAGGCTATCTGTGCCGCAGGTGTCAGCGGTGGGAATGGAGGAAAGAGATGGCAGTTCATTTTATATTAGGGGGTTCCGGGCGAGGGAAATCTTATTATCTGAATCATATTGTGGCGGCGAGGGCGCAGGAGGAGAAGGACAAAACTTTTATTATGCTGGTGCCGGAGCAGGCGACCATGCAGGTGCAGCGCGAGATTGTGCAGATCAGCAGCAACCGCGGGATCATGAATATTGAGGTACAGAGCTTTGTGCGTCTGGCGTACCGTATCTTTGGGGAGACCGGAACGGCAAGTCTGCCTGTACTCGATGATATGGGAAAGACGATGATTCTTCACAAGGTGCTTCTGGCGAAGGAAAAGGAGTTACCCTACTTTGGGAAGAATGTCCACAAAAAGGGATATGTTGCGCAGATTAAATCCTTTCTTTCGGAGATGATGCAGTACGGGATTGAGGAGGAAGGACTTGACGATATGATCCGGGCGGCAGGCTCTAAGGCAGCACTGAAGAAGAAACTGGAGGATATGAAGACGGCGTACCGCGGCTTTCGCGATTATCTGGAGGATCATTATATTACCTCGGAGGAGGTGCTGACAGTACTCAGTGGCGTAGTGAAACTGCTAAAGGACTGCGTAATCTGCCTTGATGGATTTACGGGCTTTACCCCGGTGCAGTACCGGCTGATCCGGGAGCTGATGAAGGTGTGCAGCGACATGTATCTGACGGTGAACATGGACGAGAAGCAGAGCGTATTCCGCACAGGGGAGAAGCATGAATTATTCTATCTTAGTAGAAAAACGACCGTGCATTTCATGAAAATGATCGAGGAAAACGGGCTTGCGGAGCCGGAGATCATACGGGTCGGGGAAGATACCGGCAAGACGAGATTCCGGAAATCGTCGGAGCTTGACCATCTGGAGAAGCAGCTGTTCCGGTTCCCGGTGAAGCCGTATAAGACAGGTGAACGGAGTGACCGTGCGGGCGGGCAGCCGGAATCCGGTGACATTGCAGCCGGGCATAGCACCGCGGCGGGATCACAGTCACAGGCAGAAACATGCGATATAGCAGCCGGTGAAAGCACTATAGCGGATCCACAGTCACAGGCAGGAACCCGTGACGTCAGCATCCATGTGCTTGCACAGCCGCAGCAGGAGATCACCTTTGTCGCAGAATGCGTGAAGAAATTGCGCAGGCAGGGTTACCGATACCGGGATATCGGTGTTGTTGCCGGTGATATGGAGATTTACGGAACGCTCGCAAAGGATGTGTTTGCGCAGGCTGGGATCCCATGCTTTATTGATCAGAAGAAAAGCATTCTGGCGAATCCGTTTGTCAGCATGCTCGATGCGCTGTTTGATATGATGCAGTACGATTTCCGGTATGATACCGTGATGCGCTATCTGCGTGGAAAATATTCGCCGCTTACCAGAGAAGAGACGGATCTGTTAGATAATTATCTGCTGGCATCCGGTATCCGTGGATCGCGCCGATGGTCGCAGGAATGGGAGGCGGCAGGTGTGTTCCGGATTCGCGACGAGAGTCAGGCCGCAAAGCACGATCGGTCGATCAACGATTTCCGCAGCAGGGTATGGACAGCGTTTGAGGAGATCAATGGAAGCACCCGCACCGGAAAGCACACTGTGGAAGAATATGCGGCGGCACTTGTTCGATTTATGGAACAGGAGGATTTCTATCATAAGCTGGAGGCGGATGTTGAAAAGTTCCGTGCAGAGGGAGATTCCGAATCGGCGAAGGAATATGAGCAGATCTACGGTATTGTATTGGATGTGCTTGATCGACTGGTGGAGTTACTTGGCACAGAGGAGACGGGGCTGAAGGAATTTCGGGAGCTTCTGGATACCGGCTTTAGTGAGGCACGTGTCGGCATGATCCCGCCGGGAGTGGATCAGATCGTTGTGGGTGATCTGACACGAACAAGATTAAATCACATCAAACACCTTTTCTTTCTTGGGGCAACCGATGCCAATATTCCGTCAGCAACCGGGAGCGGCGGAGTGCTTTCTTCTTCTGAGAGAAGCTTTCTTGCACAGGAGGATTTTACGCTGGCACCGACCGACCGGGAGAAAATATACACCGAGCAGTTTTATCTGTACCTGACACTTACCAAGCCGGAGGAGCATCTCTATCTGTGTCTGTGCGAGTCCGGCAACGATGGCAAAGAGCAAAAGCCGGCCTATCTGATCGACCGCATGCAGAAACTGTACCCGGAGCTTACCGTTTGCGTGGAGGAGCGCAGAAAGGATGCTGTCCATATTTTGGGACAGGATACAGGACTTGGCTATCTGATCCGTGGCTTGCGGAACCGGTCCTTTCAGGATAAAAAATGGCAGCAGATATTCAGCTATTATAAAGAAAAGCACGAAGAGGCATTGCAGAAAATATTGGAGGCAGCCTTCTATCAGCCGGCGCAGGCGGCACTTACCAAGGCAGCAGCGGACATGCTGTATCAGGATATGCTCCGGGGGAGTGCATCGCGTTTTGAGTTGTATGCATCGTGCGCATACCGTTATTTTCTGCAATATGGGCTTTGCCTGAAGGAGCGTGAGGAACGGGCGGTTGCATTTTATGACATCGGAAATATCATTCATGAATCGCTGGAGCTTTACACAAAGGATATGATCAAAAACCACCGTAAATGGCAGGATATCAGCGAGGAGGAGCGTCAGGAGAAGGCGGAGGAATATTTCACGGAGGTGACGGATCAGTACAAGAACGGTCTGCTTCAGGATACCTTCCGGAGCCGTCATATGATGCAGACTATGAAGCGTGTGCTTAATCGTACGATCAAGACCATTTCCAATCAGATGGGGGATGGTGAGTTTGAGACAATCGGAAGTGAGCTTCGTTTTGAGCAGGTTCACGGACCGCTTGTGCTTCGGGGAAGTGTGGACCGCATCGACCGGCTTTCAACGGAGGACACCGACTACATTTCCATTGTGGATTATAAGACCGGTGAGAAGGAAATCTCTCTGTCGGATTTTTATTACGGACTTCAAATGCAGCTTGTTATTTATCTGCAGGCGGCGGTCGATGAGGCAACCGGCAGACGCAGAAGTCTGAAGAAGGAGATCGTGCCGGCGGGAATCTTTTATTTCCATCCGAAGGATCCGATGTTGGACGGTTATACCACCGAAGAAAACAGAGAGGCAGAGATTATGAAATCCTTCCGGATGAAGGGGCTGATCAACGAAGCCGATGAGGTTTTGCATGCGGTGGATCACAGACTGCGCCCGGAGAGCGGAAGCGGTCTGGCGGCAGGAGTTCACTCCGGTGTTGTACCAATATCGACGAAAAAAGACGGAGATATCGCGAAGGTTTCCAAGAAATATCTTGCGACCGAGGATGAATTTGATCTGCTCATGCAGTATACGAGAGATACCCTTGAGGGAATGAGCGAGGACATCATGGGCGGCGGGATCGGCATCCGGCCTTACCGGAAGGAGGACGATTCGACCTCCTGCGATTATTGTCCGTATCATGCGGTGTGCCGGTTTGATCCGCGGCTGGGACAGGAATACAGAAATCTAAAGGAGCTGACTGACGATGAGGTGTACACGAATCTGCGCAGCCGGTATCCGGAGAAGGAATAGGAGGAGTTCGGGAATATGGGAGAGATGAAATGGACCAAAGACCAGCAGAAGGTCATCGACTTAAGGGACAGCAATATTCTCGTGTCTGCGGCAGCAGGCTCCGGAAAGACAGCCGTTCTCGTGGAAAGGATCATACAGGAGGTTACACAGGACGAGCATCCGATCGATATTGACCGGCTTCTGGTTGTGACATTTACAAAGGCGGCGGCAGCAGAGATGCGGCAGAGAGTAGGCAGAGCCATGGAAAATGCGCTTACCGACCGTCCGGGGGACAAGCGGCTTCAGCGCCAGCTTTCCCTGCTGCACAATGCACAGATCACAACGATCGACAGCTTTTGTCAGAATATTATCCGCAATTATTTTCATGTGATCGATCTGGATCCGGTGTTCCGTGTGGCGGATGATACCGAGATCAAGATCATGAAACAGGAGGTGCTTGAGGACGTTCTGGAGGAGTGCTATGAGCGGGCTGCAAATGCACCGGAGGAGCAGGAAAATATTGATTATATTGCGATGGCAGACATGCTTTCGACCGGACGTGATGACAGCGCGGTCGAGGCGCTTGTTCTGAGTATGTACGATATGGCGCAGAGTGCGCCGTGGCCGTCCGACTGGCTGGATCGGGCGGAGAGATTGTATCTGTACGAAAATGTGGACAGCTTAAAGGCAGCACCGTGGCTTCATGAGATGGAACAGTTTGCCGGAGATATGATCCGGGGCTATCTGGCACAGGCGCGCCGGACGCTCAGAGTGTGTGAGACAGAGGGACCGGTCGAGTACAGCAGTGCGATCCGGTCTGATATTGAACAGCTCGAGGCGTATGCGCAGGAGACAACCTTTGAGGGCTATGCGGATAAGCTGTGCAATTATCTGAACAAGGCACGTCTGGCATCCAGCAAGGCGGATAAGGAGCTTCGGGAGAATATACAGGGTATGCGCAAATCCTATATGGATAACGGAATTATGCAGCTTCGAGATAAATATTTCGGACAGACCTTAGAAGAACTGTGGGAGCAGCTTCACCATATGGCACCTGCCATGAGAGGTCTGGTGCAGACGACAAGACGGTTTACACAGGCATTTGCGGCACGGAAAAGAGATGATGGTGTTCTTGACTTTGATGATATGGAACATTTTGCGCTGGAGATCCTTGTGGATCATGAGCACGATGATGCGCCGAGCGAGGTTGCGAAGGAGCTGCAGGAGTATTATCAGGAAATCATGATCGACGAGTATCAGGACAGCAGTTATATTCAGGAGGCACTTCTGTCCAGTATCAGCCGGGCGGAGCAGGGCATGCGCCCGTATTTGTTTATGGTGGGTGATGTGAAGCAGAGTATTTACCGGTTCCGTCAGGCGAGACCGGAGCTGTTTAACAGCAAATACGAGGCTTACGGGTGTGACCAGAAAATGGGACAGAGGATCGATCTTCACCAGAACTTCCGAAGCAGGGAAATGGTGCTTGCTTCGGCGAATTTCCTGTTTGATAAGGTGATGCAGAAATGTCTGGGCGGCATTGTTTACGATGAGGCGGCAAGCCTTGTGCCGGGTGCGGCATTTCCGGAGAATGAACACAGAACGGCGGGGAAGAGCGAGGTGCTTCTGATCCAGGAGAATAAAAGCTTTCTGGACCGGGATTCGATGGAGATCTCGGTCATCGGTGAGAAGATCCGTCAGATGGTGCAGGGCGGGGATCCGCTTTATGTTTTTGACGATGACGGCTACCGTCCGGTGTGCTACCGGGATATTGTCATTCTGTTGCGGAGTCCGTCCAGAGTATCGGACAAATATATTGAGGTGCTGTCGAGCATGGGAATTCCGGCGTACTGTGAAACGAAGACCGGATATTTCAGCTCGATGGAGGTGGAGCTGATCCTTGATTTCCTGCGGGTTCTTGATAATCCGAGACAGGACATTCCACTGGCAGCAGTGCTTCGTTCGGTGCTGGGCGGTTTTACGGACAATGAACTTGCGGAGATCGGCGTGGATAAGGAGGGGATCAATTATTATGATGCGTTGATGCGGGATTCTCTGTCGGATGCAACGAAAAAGAAGGTGTCCGATTTTTGGGACATGGTCACAAAGTACCGTGAGAGAGCCGGAGTGCTTCCGGTGTATGATCTGTTGCAGCAGATTTACCGGGAAACGGGCTATTACAATATTATGGCGGCGATGCCTGCCGGGGAGAAGCGTGCGGCAAATCTGGATCTGCTTTTGCAGCGCGCGCTGGAATATGCGGGTAAAGGTAATCACGGCATATTTTCTTTTGTGCGTTACATTGAGAGCATGAAGAAATCCGAGATTGATTTCGGTGAAGCGTCCCTGACGAATGAGGGAATGAATGCGGTACGCATTATGAGTATCCACAAAAGTAAGGGTCTTGAGTTTCCGGTGGTGTTCCTTGCGGGAACGGCACGTCAGTTCAATCAGGTCGATGCCAGAGGTGTCGTGAAGGACAACGATTACGGCATGGGAATTGATTATATCAATCTGGAGGACCGCTATAAAATGAAGACGATCCTGAAAAATTATCTGGCAGACCGGAGCGTGGCGGGAAGCATGGCGGAGGAGATCCGTGTGCTTTATGTGGCACTGACAAGAGCCAAGGAGCTTCTGATCATAACGGGAACCTCCAAGGATCTGGAAAAGGATATGGCGAAGTGGCAGGCACAGCCGCCGGAATATGGTCTTGTCGATCTGATCGGGGCGAAAAGCTTTCTTGCAATGCTGATGCCGCTGATCACGGATGTGTCGGCGCAGCCTTATTTTGCGATCGAGACATGGGACAGCTCGCGGCTGACCACTCAGGCGGCGGAAGAGTTGGCGGAGGATATCTTAAGCTATGAGGATCTGAAGCATTGGGACAGCAGTGTGTGCTATGACGAGGAGATCCGGGACGAGATCTGTGCGGAGGAAGCGTATGTGTATCCGTATGAAGCGGAGCAGAATGTACCGGTCAAGATTTCCGTGACCGAGTTGAAGCGTCTCGAGCTGCAGGCGCGGCAGATGGAGGAGGACGTCTGGGTGGACAGTGAGCTTCCGGAAGTCGGGGCGGCTGAAGGAATCAGGATGCCTGATCTGACGCAGACCGGAGAGAATGAAGAAGAAACTAATAAAATAAACGATATTCCAAGACCGCGGTTTCTCGCCGAAAAGGAGCAGCTTTCCGGTGCACAGAGAGGTACGGTGTACCATCTGGTATTTGAGCATCTTCCTTATGGACTGCTCGATGAGCACTCGGATGCATCAGTGCTGGAACGCTGGCTGCAATCATTTGCGTCAAAGGGATATCTGACGCCGCAGGAGCTTGCCGTGATCCGGGCAGATGATTTCATTGCGTTTCTGCGTACCGGCATTGGCAGACGGATGCGGGCGGCTGCACTGGCGGGAAAGCTTCAGAGAGAGCAGCAGTTTATGATGGGCTTTGATGCCGATAAGCTGTATCCGGAGGTCACTTACGGCGATATGGTGCTGGTGCAGGGAATTATTGATGCGTGGTTCTGGGAGGATGACGAGATCGTGCTTGTGGATTATAAGACCGATCATGTCAGAAACGATCTCCGGGAGCTGGCAGACAAATACCGGATCCAGCTGGAGTATTATGCGGAGGCACTGGAGCGTGTGACGGGGCATACGGTCCGGGAAAAGATTATTTATTCCGTCCGCAAACGGGACTTTATCCGGGTGTGATATTCCGGGGCTTTGACAACTTTTGACATTGCCATAATTCTGACAGAAAGATATGGTACAAGTTTGATAAATTTATATATGGCATTTTTAAGAAAAAACCTGCAGTTTGAGACTTGTAGGGGATGGGAAAGGAAATCAAATGAAAAACAAAAAATGGACAGCATGGTATATTTTGACAGTAATCTGCATTTGCATGGTATTGGAACCGATGGGGCAGATAAACACAGCTTCGGCTGCAGGAGAAGGAACATACAGTGAGTCCGGTTTTTGGGACAGTGATACATCTGCTACTCCGTCGGCGACAGCAACAGGAGGAGGGATCACGACACCGACACCGGTGCCGACTCCGACGAAAAGACCTGCGGTAACAGCAAAGCCAAAGGCAGATATTTCTCTGAAAAATGAGTTTCAGAATGTGGTATTAACGGTTGGTACAACCGGTGAATTTGATATTGACCGCGGCAGCTTTGCATCGTATCCGCTGGAGGATCTGGTGGAGTTACATTATAGCAGTAATGACAGCAGTGTGCTTCAAGTGACCGCAAACGGCGGCTATCATGCCATGAAGGTTGGGGAGACGGTAATGACCGTAACCGGTATCGACCGGGATGGCAATACGATGTTTTACTGTACTTATACGGTGTCCGTATATCCGGACATGTCCAAGGTAACACTTGCGAAGCAGGCGGTGCAGATATACATTGTGAAAAACAGCTATAACAGCACCAACAGTGCACAGATCGCCATTCAGGGCGGTGACAGCCAGATTTTTGACAGCGACAGAAATGAAACTCTGATCTACGAAGTGATCTCTTCCAATAAGAAAATGTATGTTTCGACAGAGATCACGAACGGTAAGATTGTGATCACCTGCAGCGATGCCGGGAGCACGACATTGACGCTCAAGCTTTATGGGAAAGAATATAAGATCCAGTTGAAGGTATCCGTGCTGGAAATGTCTGCCGGATCCGCTTTGCTGGCCGGTCATCAGACGAAGCAGCTCCGGGTGAAGGGATATCAGGGAAGCGTTGTCTGGAAGTCCAGCCGTCCGAAGGTGGCAAGTGTATCAAAGAATGGTAAGGTACGTGCGAAGAAGACCGGCAACATGATCATTACGGCGAAGGTTGGCAATGTCCGTGTGGGCTGCGTGGTGTCTGTGACAACGACCACCAAGAAAAAGGTTATCCGCCGTGCGCAGAAGATGGCGTCCACAAGCCAGTACAGCCAGCCGAAGCGCATGTTGAAGGGATATTACGACTGTAGTTCTCTTGTCTGGAGAGCTTACGCAAAATACGGATATCGTTTTGGCGTCACCGGGTATGCACCGACAGCAGCCGGGGAGGCACAGTATCTTGCAAACAGAAACAAGCTTTTGAAAGGAGGATTTAGCCAGAAAAATGCACAGACGCTCAAGTTCAAGGCAGGCGATCTGATGTTTAAGACCGGTGCATCCAATGGCAGATACAAGGGAATTTATCATGTGGAAATGATCATTGGATATGAGTTCTACGGATGGGATCAGAACAACAAGCCGGTTCTGCTGGTGAAATGGGCGAACCGTCCGGATGGGTATTACGGATACGGTATTGGAATTGTTGGGAAGATGTAAACCGCACAGGATAATGTATTGAAGGGGATGAAACTATGAAAAAGAAAAATGTATTATGGGTAGTGGCGATTGCTGCCGCTGTCGCAATGGCAGCAGGTGGCGGAATCGGAAACGGAGAGGGTAAGCAGGAAGACTGGCTTAGTGCACCGAAGGTGCAGGCAGAGGAACCGGGACCGAAAGTGACGCTGTCTCCGATTCAGAAAGAGAAGGTCTCCTTGAAACAGGATGGACTCTGCTATTATAAGACAACAGCGAGAGGAGCATGGGGAAATTCGAAGAAGTACGGATTTGAGGACACAGATCCGGTTTATGAGCTGTTTGCGTTTGAGCAGGAATTTGACGAGAACGGCAATGCAAAGTATACGGATATCGTAGTGCCGAAGGAAATTGATGGAATTCCGGTAATTGACTGCAACAGTTTTATTAACCATGATGAGATCAAAAGTCTTCGTGTGCAGGCGGCGTACAGTGGCTGGCGCGATTATTCCATACAGTCGCAGGATGAGGATCTTCTGTTCTGCCGTGTGGAAGGCTGCAAAAATCTGGAATATTATGAGATGGCAGACGATACAGAATATCTGGATGATATAGACCTGAAGGGATGTACCTCATTGAAGGAAATCGTTATTCCGAAGGGGATGAAGTCGATGGAGGACGGTGCTTTCGGCTATTGTGAGAATTTAAAAAGCATAAAATTTGATGACTTTTCCAATCTGGATTGCGTTGATGCATTGAAGGATCTGCCCTGGTGGTGGGATAAGTGTGTCCGGAAAAATGGAATGGTTATTTACCAGAAATGTCTGTTAGATGCAGGAAAGGGCTCCAAAACAGTCACGATCCGCGGCAATAAAATTAAAAAGATCATGTCACGGGCATTTCAGAAAAGCAAGGCAAAAACAATTAAGTTAGTCAATGTAAAAAAACTGAGCGAGGACATGCAGAGAAGATCATTGTCGGAAAAGAGACGGACCCTGTCATTCCGGCAGGTTGCTTCGGATCGACAAGATCCCTGAAAGAGCTGCATATCATGTCACGCAAAAAGCTTATATGGGGACCGGTGCCGTGGGGATATTCCGGGTTATGCCTGTTTGACGACGGAAAAGATAAAATTGATATTTACATACACAGTGATAAATTCCACACCGAATCAATGAAGAAGTGGAGCTGCGGTAAGAATGTCACCGTACACGTTCCGAAAAAAGTGGTCGCAAAATACCGAAAATATACCAAATGCACGGTCGTTGCGTTATAATAAGGCAAAGGGCAGAAAGATAACAATCGATGTTACGAGGTTATTACAAATGAAAATAGCAATTTGCGATGATGATCAGATTCTTTGTCATCATCTGGAGGAAATGTTACTGGAATTAGGAAGAAAAGAGCAGACGGTTTTACAGACGGAACTGTTTTTTGACGGAGATACTTTATGGAATTATCTCAAACAGGGTTACCGTTTTGATCTGCTCTTTCTGGATATTGAAATGGATCGCATGGACGGCATTGCGGTTGGTCGTGCGATCCGCAATATATTGGGCGATGAGGACTGCAGGATCGTTTATATTTCCTCGCAGGAAAGCTACGCCATGGATCTTTTCGCTGTAAGACCGATGGATTTTCTGATCAAGCCGGTGACGGAAGCACGATTAAAGGAAATATGGGAGCTGTACTGCCGTCTGTCCGAAAAGGGACAGGGAATGTTCCGCTATCAGATACAGGGCAATCAAAATCGGATCGCGTGGAACCGCATTATGTATTTCCGGGTTGATAACCGCAAGATCCTGCTTCACACAACGGATGGAAGAGTGATCGAATTTTACGGGAAAATGTCAGAGATCAAGAAGGAGACGGCGACCGGTAGGTTTGTACAGATCAGTCGTTCCGAACTTGTGAATTATCAGTCGATTGAGGAATACAGAGGAAATGAGATCGTACTTCCGACGGGAGATGTTCTTTCGATCGTTGCGTCGCGCAGAAAGGAAGTGGGGGTGCAGATCGCAGAGTATATGAGGGAGGATCTATGATCTATGTAATATTATTTTTCCTGTCGGAGCTGTGTGACAGCTATTGTATATACCGGCTGATTCGCGGTCTGTCCGGGGAATGCAGGGTAAAGCATGTCTGGGAAGCGCTTTGCTATCCGGTCTATGGTCTTGTGACCGGGGCGGTGTATCTGCTTTGGAATCTTCCTTTGCTGACAATGGCTTCCAGTATGATCGTGCTGTTTGCGCTGACGATGCTGTATGACGGAAAGCTGACGGCAAGGATCTTTTATGTGTTTCTTGTGTGCGGGCTGCTCGCCTGCAGCGAGACGGTGGCGATGGTTGTAATGGGAGAGGTTCCGATGTATGCAGCCTCTGAGAATATGCAGTATGCCAATATTTTTACGGTATATCTGTCACGTCTGATCGAGTTGTTTCTTTTTGAAACGATCGTCAAAGTGGGAGGACGGAAAAAGCGCGAATTTCATTTTTATCAATTGGGGATTTTGTTTCTGATCATGGCGGGTTGCGTGTATCTGGAGGTCGTAATTTATCAGGAAATATTTGCAAGAAAACCGTTTTTTGTGACGATCACCAGCGTGGTTATCCTGGCGCTCGTTATTTTGATCATATGGAGCTATGATATGCTGACGCAGCAGTATCAGAAGGCGAAGAAAAGTGATATGCTCGATATGAAAAATCAGGTCTACAAAAATGAGCTGACCATCCTGAGGGAGCAGGAGGAGGCAGTGCGCCGGATGCGGCATGACACGAAAAATCACTGCCTTGCATTGCGGGAGCTGGCAAGACAGGGCGAAAATGAAAAGGTGATCAAATATCTGCAGCAGGTGCTGGATAATGTGGAATCGGAACACATCTGGATGCAGACGGGCAATCCCGAGATGGACGGTTTTGTAAATTATAAATTTTCACAGGCACAAAAGCTGGGAATTACATGCAGTGTCGATGCCAGGATCCCGAGAGGACTGCAGTTGAATGAATTTGATCTTGCCGGCATTTTAGGC
>ENA-UESD01002423-UESD01002423.1-human-gut-metagenome-genome-assembly--contig:-NODE-2423-length-13241-cov-3.509344_pt1 | contig 13241 bp, 8 predicted proteins | sample MGYA00242985_ERZ507986 | MGnify/ENA primary metagenome ERZ507986 (study PRJEB26167, sample SAMN06115408) | human gut metagenome | host: Homo sapiens | place: China:Guangxi | collected 2016-04-06... | reverse complement strand
AGCGGGGTGCCTGCCGAACAGGTGAGTGAACAGGAGCGGGAGCGGCTTGAAAAACTGGAAGCCCGTCTCAATGAAGAAATCGTGGGCCAGCAGCGGGCTGCAGCAGCGGTGGCGGGGGCCATCCGGCGCAGCCGCACCGGGCTGGGAGAGCCGGGTCGGCCCATCGGGGCCATGCTCTTCCTCGGCCCCACCGGGGTAGGCAAGACAGCACTGGCCCGTGCACTTGCCGTGAGCTGGTTTGGCAGCGAGAAGGCCCTGCTCAAGTTCGATATGTCGGAGTATCAGGAACAGCACACCACTGCCCGCCTGCTGGGGGCACCTCCGGGCTATCTGGGTCATGACGAAGGCGGCCAGCTCACCGAGGCCGTGCGCCGCCGCCCCTACAGCGTGGTATTGTTTGACGAGATCGAAAAGGCACACCCGGACATCCAGAACATTCTGCTGCAGATCCTGGAGGACGGTCAGCTCACCGACGCCATGGGCCGCAAGGCGGACTTCCGCAACACCATCGTGCTCATCACCTCCAACTTGGGAGCGCGCTTTCTGGCCGGGCAGTCCGCGCCGCTGGGCTTTGCGGCCGGGTCGGAGGCGGTGTTTGAAAAGCAGGCGGCGCAGGCCGTGGAGGAAGCCAAAAAGTGGTTCCGTCCGGAGCTGGTGGGGCGGTTGGATGAGCTCATCGTGTTCCGTCCGCTCAGCGACGAGAGCATGTCTGCCATCGCGGAAAAAATGCTCTGCAGGCTGGAAGTCCGGGCGGCGCGCAGCGGCTATCAGCTCCGGCACACCCCGCAGGTGGGGGCCGTGCTGGCGGCCCGTGCCCGCTCGGCCTATGGAGCGCGGGAATTGCGCCGACAGGTGGACCGAGCGGTGGAACAGGCGCTGGCCGATCAGATCGCTGCCGGGACTGCCTGCACCGGGCAGCACTGGACTGCGGACTGTACGGCAGAGGGTACCATCGTCCTCCGGCAGGACGAGACGGCGACCCTTTGATACCGGGCAGGGAATGACCAAAATGCCTTGCATCCTGCAGAATTTCTGTTATCATAGAAGCAACAGAATCGCAGGAGGCACCGCATGCACACTTTGTTTCTTTTGAACCCCACCGCTGGCAAGACCGACTGCACCCAGCAGCTGCCGCAGCAGATCAACGCTGCAGCTGCCCGGGCAGGCCTTGCCCCGGAGGAATATACCATCCGCATCACCACCCATGCCGGACATGCGCGGGAGCTGGCCCGCGCTGCCGCAGCCGGGGCACAGCAGGCAGGGGAGCCGCTGCGCATTTTCACGGCGGGCGGCGACGGCACCTTCAACGAGGCCCTCACCGGGGCCTATGGCTTTGCAGGCACCGCCGTGGGCTGCCTGCCCTACGGCAGCGGCAATGACTTCCTGCGTACCTTTGGGACGCGGGAGGAGTTTCTGGACCTGGATGCCCAGCTGGCGGGCGGGGCGGTGCCCATCGACCTGATGCAGACCAACCTCGGCTTGTCGGCCACCATCTGTGCTGCCGGGCTGGACGCGCAGGTGGCCTACGGCATCCCCAAGTTCCGGCGCATCCCGCTGTGCGGCGGGGAGGTGTCCTATCTGCTGTCCATTGTGGAGCAGCTGTGCGGGCACATCGGCCGCCGGGTGGAGTACACCATCGACGGTGAGACCTTTGCGGTGGACTGTCTGATGTGTGCCATCTGCAACGGCCGCACCTACGGCGGCGGTTTCTGCGCCGGGCCGGAGGCGCAGCCGGATGATGGCTGGCTGGATGTGTTCATCGTGCGCAAGGTGGGGCGCTTGACCATCGCAAAGCTGCTGAGCATGTACAAGAACGGCCGCCATTTCCAGAACGGGCAGCTGGTGGAAGCGGCAAAGCCCTATTTCATCTACCGCCGGGCCAAGGCTGTGACCCTGCGCGCCGCCGATGGACGCGGGCCCATCATTGCCACAGCGGACGGCGAATGTGCCCCCTGCGAGCAGGTGCGCGTGGAGGTGCAGCCGCTGGCCGGACGGGTCTGGCTGCCAAAGGCTGCTTACCACAGATTCGTGGAGCAGAAAACCGCCGCAAGTGCTGAATGATCGCAAAAACGAGAGCTTTGCCGGGAAGGCAGAGCTCTTTCTTTTTGCGTTGTCCGGTCTGATTTTTTCACTGTCACAAAATGTTAATAAAAAACATTCTAAAAAGTCTTGATTTTTTCAGGCAAGATGAGTACAATACACTTAGCACTCAGAGAAAAGGAGTGCTAAACAGCCCGGCGCGGTGAACACGAACCCTGCCGGGTGCAGCAAAGTTTTAAATTATATTTTCTATAGGAGGGCAAGAACTATGAAGATCATTCCTCTTGCAGACCGTGTTGTCATTAAGACTGTTGAAGTTGAGGAGACCACCAAGGGCGGTCTGATCCTGACCGGCAGTGCCAAGGAGAAGCCCCAGGTGGCGCAGGTCATCGCAGTGGGCCCCGGCGGCGTTGTGGATGGCAAGGAAGTCAAAATGACCGTCAAGGTCGGCGACAAGGTGCTCACCAGCAAGTATTCCGGCACCGAGGTCAAGGTGGATGGCGAGGAGTGCACCATCGTGCGCCAGAGCGACATCCTGGCCGTCGTGGAAGACTGAGCGGTTCCCCCTATTTCTGGAAAAATGCAGCTTTAAAAGGAGCGATAGATTATGGCAAAGCAGATCAAGCAGGGCGAGGACGCCCGCAAGGCACTGTGTGCCGGTATTGATACCCTGGCAAATACCGTCAAGATCACCCTGGGCCCCAAGGGCCGCAATGTGGTGCTGGGCAAAAAGTTTGGTGCCCCTGTCATCACCAACGATGGCGTGACCATTGCCAAGGAGATCGAGCTGAAGGACGAGTTCGAGAACATGGGTGCACAGCTGGTGCGTGAAGTGGCCACTAAGACCAACGACGCCGCAGGCGACGGCACCACCACCGCAACCGTGCTGGCACAGGCCATGGTCACCGAGGGCATGAAGAATGTCACCGCCGGTGCCAACCCCATGGATATCCGCCGCGGCATGAGCAAGGCCGTTGCCAAGGCCGTTGAGACCATCAAGGCTCACAGCCAGAAGGTGAAGGACAGCAACGATATCGCCCGCGTCGGCACCATTTCTGCCGGCGACCCGGAGATCGGCCGTCTGATCGCCGAGGCTATGGAAAAGGTCACCTCCGATGGCGTCATCACCATTGAGGAGAACAAGACCACCGCTGAGACCTACAACGAGATCGTGGAAGGCATGCAGTTCGACCGCGGTTACCTGACCCCGTATATGGTCACCGATACCGACAAGATGGAGGCTGCTCTGGACAACGCCGCCATCCTGATCACCGATAAGAAGATCAGCGTCATCCAGGATCTGGTCCCCCTGCTGGAGCAGGTGATGCAGAACGGCATGAAGCTGCTGATCGTGGCTGAGGACATCGAGGGCGAGGCTCTGTCCACCCTGATCGTCAACCGTCTGCGTGGCACCCTGAATGTGGTGGCTGTCAAGGCTCCCGGCTTCGGCGACCGCCGCAAGGAGATGCTGCAGGATATCGCCATCCTGACCGGTGGCACTGTGGTGTCCTCTGATCTGGGCTACGAGCTGAAGGACGCTACCGTCCAGATGCTGGGCCATGCCCGTCAGGTCAAGGTCACCAAGGAGAACACCACCATTGTGGGCGGTGCAGGCGACAAGGATGCCATTGCAGCCCGCATTGCACAGATCCGCAGCCAGATCGAGGCCGCTACCAGCGACTTCGACCGCGAGAAGCTGCAGGAGCGTCTGGCCAAGCTGGCCGGCGGTGTGGCCGTCATTAAGGTCGGTGCTGCTACCGAAGTTGAGATGAAGGACAAGAAGCTGCGCATCGAGGATGCCCTGAATGCAACCAAGGCTGCTGTGCAGGAAGGCGTCGTGGCCGGCGGCGGTACCGCTCCCATCAACGCCATCCCCGCTGTGCGTGAGCTGTGCGACAGCCTGGAAGGCGACGAGCGCACCGGTGCCAAGATCGTGCTGAAGGCTCTGGAGGCTCCTCTGCGCCAGATCGCAAAGAACGCCGGCCTGGAGGGCAGCGTCATCATCGACAAGATCATTTCTGCCAACAAGCCCAACTATGGCTTCGACGCGCAGAACGAGGTCTATGTGGATGACATGATCGCCGCCGGCATCGTGGACCCCACCAAGGTCACCCGCTCCGCTCTGGAGAACGCAGCATCCGTTGCTGAGATGGTGCTCACCACCGAGAGCCTGGTGGCAGATCTGCCGGAACCCCCGGCCCCTGCTGCACCTGCCGGTGATATGGGCGGTATGGGCGGCATGTACTAAGCCGCAAAAGCGCTCTTATAAAAGTGCCTTAGGGAGGCAGAACTTCTTCGGAGGTTCTGCCTCTCTTTTTGTATAGCCTGGGTCTCCGTTGCCCACGCTATGCCAAAGGGGGCGTGTCCATGTCCGGGCGGAGGGTGCTGGCGCTGTATGCGGCGTTGTTGTTCGGCTTTGCCGGAGTGCTGTGCAGGCTGTTTTATTTGGCGTCCCGCACGGATTATGCAGCCCGTGCGGCGGCACAGAGCACGGTCACGCTGGAACTGCCAGCCCGGCGCGGCGGCTTTTACGACTGCATGGGCCTGCCACTCACCGGGCTGGAAAAACGCTGGCTGGCTCTCTGCTTTCCGGGGCAGGAAAATTATACCCGCCTGTACGCCTGCACCGACACCGCCGGACAGGAACTGCTGTACCGCAGCCGCAGCCGGGCGGCTCCATTTCTCGTGGAGGTGGACCGGGACATGACGGCGCTGGGCATTCCATGCTATGCGGCATCCCGGCGGTATGCAGCCGCACCGCTGTGCCCGCAGCTGCTGGGGTATCTGGACGGTGAGGGCCACGGTGCTGCCGGGCTGGAAAAAGCACTGGACGCGCTGCTCACCGGCAGCGGGGCACGGGACACCCTGCTGTGCCCGGTGACCGCGCAGGGCACCCTGCGCACCGGGGAGCAGGTGCAGCATCTGCAGGCGGACAGCGGAGCGGTGGGGGTCCGCCTGACCCTCTCCCGTTCTGTCCAGCGGGCGGCCGAGGCGGTGGCGGCGCAGACCATGACCACCGGCTGCATTCTGGTGCTGGACGTCCGCACGGCAGCCCTGCGGGCCTGCGTCAGTGTGCCGGGTTTTGACCCGGCTGACCCGGCGGCCAGTCTGGAAGCGCCGGACAGCCCCTTTTTAAACCGGGCCTTGCAGGCGTATGCGGTGGGGTCGGTGTTCAAGCCGGTGCTGGCAGCGGCGGCGCTGGAAGCCGGCCTTGCGCCGGAGTACGACTGCAACGGCGCGGTGGTGGTGGACGGGCAGATCTTCCGCTGCGCAGGCGGTGTGCCGCACGGCGAAGTGGACCTTTCGGCCGCATTGGCAAAGAGCTGCAACGGCTATTTTATCCGGTTGGGGCAGCAGCTGGGAGCACAGGCTCTTTTGCAGCAGGCGCAGGCGCTGGGCTTCGGACGGAGCATCGGGCTGGCGGAGGGCCTTATCGCCCAGAGCGGAGCCCTGCCGGGAGCCGAGGAACTGGCCCAGAGCGGGCAGCTGGCCAATTTCAGCTTCGGGCAGGGCAGCCTGCTGGCAACGCCGTTGCAAGTGGCCGCCATGATGAACACCATCGCAAACGGCGGTGTTTACCGTGCGCCGTGCCTGCTGGACTGTGTGCTGGATGAAACATCCGGGGAAGAGCTGTCGGCCTTTGCCCGCCCGCAGGCAGAACGGGTGCTCACGGAGCAGACCGCAGCGGCTCTGCGCACCATGCTGGAGCAGACGGTGGCCGAGGGCACGGCACAGGATGCTTCCGGCCTGCCCGGCGGGGCGGCGGGCAAGACCGGTACCGCCCAGACCGGGCAGTTCACGGCCGAAGGAAAAGAGCGCAAGAACCTGTGGTTCGCGGGGCTTTACCCGGCCGAGGATCCGCAATACACCATCGTGGTCTTGCAGGACGGACAGACGCAGGCGGCGGTCTCCAGCGCGGCGGTGTTTGCACAGCTGTGCACGGCACTGCACTGGTTGGGATAAATGCGGAATTGTGCTTGCTTTTTTGCAGATGGTATGATACTATATAGTCGTATTTTTGCGTGGTTTTCCCATTCAATTTGAATAAAGGAGCGTTTCAATCCATGTCTGTTATCGAAATCGTTGGCGGCGCGATCCTGCTGGTCGCTTCGCTGGTCATCGTGTTCCTCACCCTCATGCAGCACACCCACGGCCAGGGCCTTTCCGGTGCCATCAACGGCAGTGCAGGCGGTGCCAACAACGCACGCCTGACCCCGGCTGACCAGATGCTGGCCAAGGTGACCCGCATTGCCGGTGTCGTCTTTTTCGTGGTGGCAATTCTGGCTTGCCTGTTCACCGGCCGTCTGGCAGGTTGATGCACCCCATGCAGCCCCGTGCTCTGACGGGGCTGTTTTTCTGTGTAAAACCGACATAGTTGAGTAAAAAAGTGTGGGCAGCTGTCTTTTCGGGCTGCCGCAGCAGGGTGGGCAGCAATGCCCGGAACTGGCAGGGCTGCAGCCCGACGGAGGCCGCAGCCAGGAAGAGCAAGGAGAAAAATATTATGGCAATGCGCGATAAAATTGAGCACGCGATCCAGAATCAGCCGTGCACCGTAAAAGATCTGAAAAATAAGTTCGGCGGGGATCGCGGCGCAGACCGCAAGGTGATGGAGGCTGTGGACCAGCTGGTGCACGAGGCTGTGATCTGCCAGCGGCAGGGCGTTTTCTTTACGGTGCGTTCCGGCCGCGCCGACAAGGCCCTGCTGTGCAAGGTGGTCAAGCTGGGCAAGAACTTTGCTTTTGTCATGCTGGAGGACGGCACCAGCGATATCTTCATCCCGGGCCGCTTCACCCGCGGTGCCATGCCCGGTGACAAGGTGCTGGTGGAAAAGTTTGAGCATCCCCGTGTGGAGGGCAGCGACGAGGGCGAGATCCTGGCCGTGCTGGAAGAAAAGAACGATCTGGTGGGCACCGTCCGCCGTGTGGAGGGCATGCTGAAGTTCGTGCCCGATGACTGCCCCGCCATCTCCATGCGGATGATGCGCGACTGCGAGGGCGGTGCCAAGGACGGCGACAAGGTGGCTGTGGAGATCCTGCAGCGCGGCAACCGGCAGGAAGATCACCGCGTGGGCGTGGCCATGCGCTTTGGCAGCTCCGACGAGGCCAAGCGCTGCGCCAAGGCTCTGCTCTATGCGCAGGACATCCGCAGCCGTTTCCCGGATAAGGTCCGCGAAGAGGCCAAGAAGCTGGAAAACGCCGAGGTGACCGAGGCCGACTGTGAGGGCCGCATGGATCTGCGCGCTCTGCCCATCTTCACCATCGACAGCGCTGAGACCAAGGACATCGACGACGCCATCAGCCTGACCAAGACGTCGGAGGGCGGCTTTGAGCTGGGCGTGCATATTGCGGATGTGTCTCACTACGTCAAGCCCGGCAGTGAGCTGGACAACGAAGCCTTTCACCGTGCCACCAGCGTGTACTATGCCGACCAGGTGGTGCCCATGCTGCCCAAGCAGCTGTCCAACGGCATCTGCAGCCTGAACGAGGGCGTGCTGCGCCTGGCCTTCTCCTGCCTGATGCGTCTGGACAAGGACGGCAACCTGACCGACTACCGCTTTGTCAAGTCGGTCATCCGCAGCCGTGTCAAGGGCGTGTACTCCGAGATCAACGCCCTGCTGGCCGGCAGTGCCGACGACGAGCTCAAGGGCAAGTACCACGAGGTTCTGGCTCAGCTGCCCGCCATGAAGGAGCTGTACGGCCACCGTGCCCGCCTGCGCAAGGAGCGCGGATGCATGGACATCGAGAGCGGTGAAGTCAAGCTGATCCTCGACGAGAATGGCCACTGCATCGACGTGAAGAAGCGCACCTCCGGCGAGAGCGAAGCCATGATCGAGGAGTTCATGTTGCTGGCCAACCAGTGCGCCGCCCACTTTGCCCGGGTCAAGCAGATCCCCTTTGTGTACCGCGTGCACGAGGAACCCAACGCCGAAAAGCTGGAGCGTCTGCATGCTCTGCTGCAGGCCTGCGGCATTAACGACCACTTTGCCAAGGAGGTGCCCACCCCCAAGGAGCTGAGCGCCATTCTGGAGGGCGTGCGCGGCGGCCCGTATGAGCAGATCATCAACACCGGTATGCTGCGCTGCATGTCCAAGGCTCTGTACGAGGAAAAGCCCAAGGGTCACTACGGTCTGGTGCTGCAGGACTATGCCCACTTTACCAGCCCCATCCGCCGCTATCCGGACCTGGCCATCCACCGCATCATGACCGCGCAGCTCAAGGGCACCGACAAGGACACCATGATCCTGCGCTACACCGATTTTGCGGAGCGGGCCAGCAAGCAGGCCAGCGAGCGCGAAGTCATCGCCATGCAGATCGAGCGCAAGGCCGAGGACTGCTACAAGGCCGAGTATGCCCGCCGCCATCTGGGCGAGAGCTACGAGGGCCGCATTTCCGGCGTGACCCAACGCGGTCTGTTCATTGAACTGGAGAACGGCGTGGAGGGCTTTGTACCGGCTTCCAGCCTGACCCCCTCCGGCACGATGCTCACCGAGGGTGTGCGCCTGTCCGACCCCGTCTCCGGCAGGAACTGGAGCCTGGGCGATACCATGATGATCACCATCGTGCGTTCCGACGTCAATCTGGGCAAGATTGACTTTGAGGTGGCCCAGCCCACCGCAAAATAAAACAAACGCCTGCAAAAGCGGAATGACAGCGGTCATTCCGCTTTTTTTTGTCACAATTTGTACGCATTTCCAACAAAACGGGACAGTTGTCTAAATTTTATACAGGGGGCAGAGTTTGTTTGTTGTTCTGCGGGCCAAGGCAGGGTATACTGTTGCCATAGAGAGCAGCATTGAACTGCTGTAAGAAAGAAAAAAGCGAAGCAAGGAGGCTTTTCCATGTACTATTCCAGTGGCAACTACGAAGCATTTGCACGTCCCAAAAAGCCGGAGGGCGTTGATCATAAATCCGCATATATCGTCGGTTCCGGCCTGGCAGCCCTGACCGCAGCCTGCTATCTGGTGCGTGACGGCCAGATGAAGGGCGAGCATGTCCATGTGTTCGAGAAGGAGGCCCTGCCCGGCGGTGCCTGCGACGGCTACAAGTACAGCATCGGCTACGTCATGCGCGGCGGTCGTGAGATGGACAACCATTTTGAGGTCATGTGGGACCTGCTGCACTCCATCCCTTCGCTGGAGACCGAGGGTGCCAGCGTGCTGGATGAGTATTACTGGCTGAACAAGGAGGACCCCAACTTCTCCCTTTGCCGTGCTACCGTGGAGCAGGGCAAGGACGCCCACACCGACGGCAAGTTCGGCCTGTCCGACAAGGGCGCTATGGAGATCATGAAGCTGTTCTTCACCCCGGACGAGCAGCTGCAGGACAAGAAGATCACCGACTTCTTTGACGATGAGGTGCTGAATTCCAACTTCTGGCTGTACTGGCGCACCATGTTCGCCTTTGAGAACTGGCACAGCGCACTGGAAATGAAGCTGTATATCAAGCGCTATATCCACCACATCGGCGGCCTGCCGGACTTTACCGCCCTGCGCTTCACCCGCTACAACCAGTATGAGTCCATCATCCTGCCCATGATCGAGTACCTGAAGGGCTTTGGCGTGCAGTTCCACTACGACACCAAGGTCACGGACGTCAAGTTCGACATTCAGGGCAGCCGCAAGATGGCAAGCTCGGTCACCGTGGAGCACGCAGGCGAGGTGTCCAACATCGACCTGACCGAGAACGATCTGCTGTTCATCACCAACGGCGGCTGCGTCGAGAGCTGCACCGTGGGTGCCCAGGACAAGGCAGCCGGTTTCGACCCCACCATCAAGCCGGGCAACGGCTGGGATCTGTGGAAGAAGATCGCCGCACAGGACCCGTCCTTCGGCCACCCCGAAAAGTTCTGCTCGGATCCGGAGCTGTCCAACTGGGAGAGCGCCACCATCACCACCCTGGATGACAAGATCCCGCAGTATATCCAGAAGATCTGCAAGCGCGATCCCTTCAGCGGTCACACCGTCACCGGCGGCATCGTTACGGTCAAGGACTCCAGCTGGCTGCTCAGCTGGACGCTGAACCGTCAGCAGCAGTTCCGCGATCAACCCAAGGATCAGCTGTGTGTCTGGGTCTACGGCCTGTTCAGCGACAAGCCCGGCGATTATGTCAAAAAGCCCATGCGCGACTGCACCGGCAAGGAGATCTGCATGGAGTGGCTGTACCACATCGGCGTGCCCACCGACCAGATCGAAGAGCTGGCAGAGCACAGCGCCAACACCGTGCCGGTGATGATGCCCTATATTGACGCTTTCTTCATGCCCCGTGCCATGGGCGACCGCCCCGACATCGTGCCGGAGGGCGCTGTGAACTTTGCCTTCCTGGGCCAGTTTGCGGAGACCAAGCGCGATACCATTTTCACCACCGAGTACTCCATGCGCACCGGTATGGAGGCCGTGTACACCCTGCTGAACGTGGACCGCGGTGTGCCCGGGGTCGGGGGCAGCACCTACGACGTGCGTGACCTGCTGAATGCAACGGTCAAGCTGCGCGACGGCAAGAAGATCACCGACATGGACCTGCCGCTCATCCCGCGTCTGGCCCTGAAGGAAGCTTTGAAGAAAATCGAGGGCACCGACCTTGAGAAGATCCTCAAGGAATACAACGCCATTTAAGACCCCCTTTCTCCGGCCTTTTTAAACGGATGGGAACGCCCCTGCATGCTGAGACGGCTGCAGGGGCGTTCTCTTTTTTGTACGGCGATGATGCACAATGCAAGAAAAACGGCTGATATGGGAAGAAAAATTGAACAAAACGGCATGTTTTGTCTTGCTCTTGGCGCGGTTCTGTGTTATGCTTGAACCAGTCAGGGGCAGGGGAGAGCCTGCCCCATCAAATGCCAGAAAAAGAGGAGGTCGTTTTCCTGTGAAACATCTTATCTCCCGCCGCAATTTCCTGAAGGCCGCCGGTGTCACTACCGCTGCCGCCGCCATGGCCGTCGGGGCCCCGGCTGCGTCTGCCTGCTGGACCGGTGAAAAATCCGAGGTCACCATCCTGTACACCAACGACGTGCACACTTACATCGACAAGCAGGCCCCGGAGCTCACCTATGCGGCCATTGCCGCCCTGAAGCAGAGCTATCAGAACGCAGGCAAAAAGGTCCTGCTGGTGGACGCCGGTGACCATGTGCAGGGCACCGCTTACGGCTCCATGGACCAGGGTGCTTCCATCATTGAGCTGATGAACGCCGCCGGTTACGATGCCGCTACTCCTGGCAACCATGAGTTCGACTATGGCATGGACCGCGCCAAAGAGCTCATGCGGGATGCCGACTTCCCGTACCTGTCCTGCAACTGGGTGGACCTGCGCACCAATCTGCGGGTGCTGCCGGAAATCAAGGTGTTCGTGCGCGGTGGTGTGCGCATTGCCTTTGTGGGCATCACCACGCCCGAGACGTTTACCAAGTCCACCCCGGCCTACTTCATGAACAAGGCCCAGACCAAGTACATCTACGATATCCTGGGCGGCGAGGACGGCCAGAAGCTCTACAGCGCCGTGCAGAAGGCCGTTGACAAGGCGAAGTGCCTGGCCGATGTGGTCATCGGCTTGGGCCACTTGGGCGTGGACCCCTCGTCCTCTCCCTGGACCAGCGAAGAGGTCATTGCCCACACCACTGGTTTTGATGCCTTCATCGACGGCCACTCCCACACGGTGATGGAGAATAAGCAGGTGGCGGACGCTTCCGGCAGACTGGTCACCCTGACCCAGACCGGCTCCTATTTTGCCAATGTGGGCGAGATGACCATTGCCCCGGACGGCACCATCTCCACCCGGTTGGTGTCCACCTACGATCAGGAGGATGTCGCCGTGGCAGCAGAGCAGGCCGCATGGGTCAACACAGTGGATGACATGCTGGGCGAGAAGATCGCCGTGGCCGATACCAAGTTTTACATCACCGACCCTGCTACCGGCAAACGCCGCATCCGCTCCGGCGAGACCAACCTGGGCGACTTTGTGGCCGACGGCATCTACACCTACTTCAATGAGGTGGAGCAGCTGCACTGTGACATCGCCATCATGAACGGCGGCGGCATCCGCTCGGACGAGGACGCCGGGTACTGGACCTTCAAGACCTGCAAGCAGGTCAGCCCCTTTGGCAACGTGGCCTGCCTGATGTCGGTGACCGGCAAGCAGATCCAGGACGCACTGGAGTTTGCAGCCCGCTTTGCAGGTGCAGAGGGCAAGGAGAACGGCGGTTTCCTGCAGGTGGCCGGTGCGACCTATGAGATCCACACCGACATCCCCAACACCGTGCAGACCGACGACAAGAACGTCTGGATCGGCAGTGCCACCGGCACGCCTCGTGTGCAGAACGTGAAGATCTACGATCGTCACACCGGCACCTACGAGCCTCTGGACCCGGCCAAGACTTATGCTCTGGCCGGCATGAACTACACCCTGCGCAATCTGGGCGACGGCTTTGCCATGTTTGACGGGGCCGAGCTCATCAAGGACTATGTGTCGGAGGATTACCTCGTCATGTCCACCTATGCCATGACCTTTGGCGGTGTGGATGCAGAGGGTCTGCCGCACCTTTCCAGCGCCAACAGTGTGCTGGCAGAGTACCCCGGCTACCTGCTGGACTACGAGAATCCCTACGGTGCAGGCCGCATCAGCATCCTTTAAGAGGTGTTGACATGACCTGCAAAAATTGTGGCTATGAAAACCAATCGGGGGTCCGTTACTGCCAACGATGCGGAGAATACCTGAAGCCAAAAGCTACATTGGCACAGGAAATCAAATCGTGGGACTTTCGGAGCCTTGCGGGTTCGGGCCGCAGAGATGTGAATATCGCTCCGCTGTTTACAGCACCTGATAGTGAAGCATCTGTAAAAAAGCATCAGACCCCATCGCCGGTTGACCCGATGCCGGATGGCCGGTGGTACTGCCCGGACTGCGGAACACTCAACGCTGCTTCTGGGCGGTCCTGCAAAAACTGCGGCAAAGTCCGGTAATCAGTTCATGAATTGAAAAAGCACCCGCACTGCATCTCCCAAGAAAAGGGAATGCGGTGCGGGTGTTTGATTTGCCCAAAGACCTTTGGTACAGTGCGGTGTGTTCACTGCGTGAAATCGGCAGAAAACAAAACAAAAAGCCACCCGATTATTCATCGGATGGCTTTGTCCTGGTTGGGGATGAGAGAATCGAACTCCCACAAGTAGAGTCAGAGTCTACCGCACTACCACTATGCAAATCCCCATCATT
>ENA-UESD01002416-UESD01002416.1-human-gut-metagenome-genome-assembly--contig:-NODE-2416-length-13302-cov-10.040076_pt1 | contig 13302 bp, 9 predicted proteins | sample MGYA00242985_ERZ507986 | MGnify/ENA primary metagenome ERZ507986 (study PRJEB26167, sample SAMN06115408) | human gut metagenome | host: Homo sapiens | place: China:Guangxi | collected 2016-04-06... | reverse complement strand
AGTGTGGTTGAGAGAAATGAGGGAGTGAAGTATGATTTATTTGTCCGTTCAATAACAAAAGCCTAGAATATGATTATAAGTCCGTTTACCCCACTGTTTTTTTCTCCGTCTACCGATAAATTTGGAGCGAAAAGTAAATATGTGCAGTTATTCGCACGTACAGACAGGATTTTTGTTGAATTGATTTTGACACCCAAAGAGCAGGAGCCTATTGTTTACATTAATAATCTTTTAAGTAATATATCTACACTTGTATCATTAAGCTCATGGAAGATGAATGATGATAAGATTCTTTATTTCTATAACATTTCATTGCTTCCATGTGGATATTATACTGTAACAGTTAATGGGAATACGAGTGAGATTTTTAAAGTTACGGATGATGAGTGTGAGTTATCAGAAACCAGCCTTATTCAGTATTCAATGAAAGATAATAAGCAGCGTCTTGATGCTGTCTGGTGGATAGATGGGATGCAATACTTTTTTGATTTTCGCGTTCCTGGTGGTTTCAAAGATAACGGATGGACGTTCGGTGTGGATAATGAGCAGTTTGTGACTTCTGATGAGGATATTGTTGAGCTATTCAGCCACGAATATACAACAGTATTATTCACGCTTGGAAATGGGATGGGATGCCCTGTGTGGTTTGCTGAATTATTGAATCGTGTCTTATGCTGTAATTACGTCTACTTTGATGGTATTCGATATGCAAGAAAGGAAAGTAATGTTCCGGAACTTAACCAGCAAATCGAAGGATTGAAGAGTTTTGTATTCAATCAAATGTTACAGAGGGTAAAAACGATCAATCCTGTTTTGGAGTGGAACAACCAAATGTCTATAAGACGAATTCAAAATGATACTTATAGGATAACATCTGACAGTGGAGAGCTGAGGAGCATAAAGTCTGGTGGTGAAGCTGTAGAAGAATATACGTCAGCAATCACCGGTAAGTTGTATGTGCATTATCAGAAGATTATGACTAGTCTTTTTACATCTCATAATTATAGTTGTAAAGTGATTTTAGATAAACCGGCTAATAGTGGGGTGACGTTCATGGTACCTTTTAATCTTACAAGTGGTGGAATTGTTACTTCGGAAGTTAATAAGCTTACAGTTGTTTTGGGAGGATATTCGGATGAAGCTCAATTCTCTCAAAAAGGAAGCTCGTACAATATAGGTTTATCACCTGGAGATATGTTGAAGTTCATGAAAGGAACTGATGATAGAACTTACTATGAAGTAATTTGGGATGGTCAGTTTGTTGATACGTTGCCTACGGCTCCTGATGAGACTCCTGATCCGCCATCAAATTGATATAATAGTTTTGAACAATAAAGATAGAATAAAATGACAGAGTCAGAGAAACAACAAATTATTAGCCTTGTGCTGCAAGCGTTGAAGACAAACAGTCTTACAATAGAGCAACTGACTGATACAACAGAGCTATCCAAAGATATGTACGTTGAAGTTAGTGGAGGTCGGAAAATATCTATTGATTTACTCTCAAGCACCATTGCTAAAATGGTGAATGGGGATTTTGATGCATTAGTGGAGAATGTCAATAAGATTGCAAAAGATTTATCGAATGGAGACGCCGAGTTGTTGAAACGTATAACAGGAGTGTCTGATAAATCCAATCCTTTGACCGATCCATTTAAAAGTATTGGCTCTTTTACTACTATTGGTAGCTTTAAGGATAAATTGAAAACAATGTATTCCGGTGATTCTTCTATTGGGAATTATCGGTGTATTTTGTCTGTTGATTCGTCTAAGATTCCTGTAAATATACAAATTGAACGGTTGGAGCTTGATAAGGTTTGTCAATCATTCACTTCGTGCATACAACTGGCTACTATGTCAGACAATGCCGAAGATGTATATTTAGGTACGGTTTGTACTATCTCACGAATCGGTATTGTTTCCGGTGGGAGTGTTACATGGGACAAATGGACTTCTGTAATAAGTGACTTTCAGAAAAGGATAGGAAAAGCGAACGGTATCGTTCCTTTGGACGAAGAATGCAAAGTCCCTTCCGAATACCTGCCTGAAGCCTTGTCTCTTGGAGAAGGTGAAGAAGAAGCTTTCCCCGGCAACCGTGGAAAGTCTTTGGAAGATATAATGAAAAATATTCCTTCTGATATAATCAAACCGGGTTCTTTTTCCGTCCTGCCTGACGCTTCTTATCTCAATGTGTCTTTTAAGAAAGTGTCCAAGACAACCGGTAAAGAAACGGGCGACAGCTTCCGTCTGCCTTCCGCCACCCTTGAACAAGCCGGTCTTTTGTCTGCCGAGGATAAACAAGCCCTTGAGGATATGAAGAGAGGCACGCCTGACGACGATGTGACACACCCAGTCGTCATTGTCGATGAAATTGCACCATTATCAAATGGCTATTATACCCTTGAAACAGCCATTGCTGCTATAGTGTCCTATCAACAGGAATCAGGTATCAATTATGAACGAACGGGGCTCATCATCACCTACAAAACAGGCGAGTATGAAATGGAAACCCGGCAGTTCCAGGGTGCCGTGTCCGATTTTGCGACTCCGTCTCTTTGGAAACCCTTCGGGAATGGTGGTGGCAGTTCCGTAGTCGAAACCTCCGACGAACCGACGGAAGGGGGAAAGGACGCCTTTTCAACTGGTGGCGCCTATGCCTATGTTCCGGCCAACCTCGACGTAAACGTTGAAACAGAAGGCATCGTAAAACTTCAGATGAAGAACGCTGCCGGTGAAACCCTTGGCGATGAAGTGCAGTTCGCTATTGGCACGGGTGGCGGTGGTCAGACTGGCGGTACCATTGTTGCCATTGCTTTCCAGTCGACACCTGTCTATGGCTCTTACGGCTCCACGCTACGAACCTTTGCTGCCATTCGTTCCGTGACCTCGAACGGTGTTGAATCCTCTGACAACCTGATTGAGAAACTGGAACTTGTAGACCGTGAAAGCGGGCTTACCGTCTGGACTGAAACCGTCAACAAAGCATCTTCCGGTGACATGAAGGACTTCTCCTTTGAACTGGACTTCACCGCATACTTTACGGCTGCCGGTACTCGGAAATTCAAGCTGATAGCCACTGACGAAAGCGGCAACACCGGTTCCAAGAATGTCAATGTAACAGCTGTTGATATTACCTGTACCTGTGTACAGGTGCTCAACTATACCCCTGAAACTCTGCTTACTCCGACAACTGAAAGTTTCAGCCTTCCACTCTATAAGTTCGGAAACAATACCTCTGATAAAGGTATCAGTGCACAGGTTGACATCAAGATTAACGGTGAATGGCAATCCCTGTCTACCGCTGTTGTCAATGACAACTACTCGCACTCTGTCGTAATCCGTCCTGCTTCCCTCGGCCTAGAACACGGTACCTATCCCTTGCGCATCCAAGGAACGGATGTCGCATCCGGAGTGAAAGGAAATGTCATTTACACGGCTGTCATGGTAATTGACCCGAATAGTTCCACACCTCTTGTCGCCTTGAGATACGATGATAAAAACGGTGGAGTAGTCCGACTGTACGAAACCGTAGAACTTGATGTTGCCTGTTATGACCCGTTGGAAATGACTTCACCCGTCAGCGTGAAAGCCAATGACGTGCAGGTAACACAAATTGCTGCCAGTCGTAACAAAACCTATCAGGTCAAACAACAACTGCAGGGCTACAAGGCTGACGGCACCGATACGGTCAACTATACCGCCGTATGCAAGGACGTAACCAGCGAACCTGTCCGGGTGACAGTTAGCGGTTCCGCCATTGACGCCGCCATAAAAGAAGGCGCCATCTATAACTTTGACTTCTCATCCCGTACCAATCAGGAAACCGACCATAGCATTGTCAGCGGTAATTATGAAATGAAAGTGGACGGTGCCAACTGGACTACCAACGGTTTTGGCACATTCCTGGGTGAGAACTGCCTTCGCGTAGCCGAGAATGTGGGCGTGTCATTAAACCATGCCCCGTTTGCCGGTTCGTCCATCGAATCCAACGGTGCCGCCATCCAGTTCGCTTTCGCTTCCAAGAACGTGACCGATGATGACGCCCTGCTCCTTAGCTGCTATGATGAAACGTCCGGTGCCGGCTTCTATGTCACTGGCCGGGTGGTCGGCATCTTCTGTAACAATGGTGTTTCCCGTCGTGAAGAACGCGCCTACCGGCAGGGTGAAAAGATAACTGTAGCCGTGGTTGTTGAACCTGCAAGCAACTACGTTGAACGTGACGGTACACGATATTCTATGATGAAACTCTTCCTCAACGGTGAGGAAGTCGCCTGCCTTGGTTATGTTCCGGGCGGCGGCTCCCTGATTCAGACCAAATATATAACGATGGACGGCAGGCTGGGTGATTTGTACCTTTATTACATGATGGCCTGGAACTCTTATATGGAATGGGCACAGGCGTTCAAGAACTACCTTGTCCGTCTGACCGATACAGAGGTAATGGTGAAGGAATACACCTTTGAGGACATCCTTAAAAGCCAGACAGCCGAAGGTAGTACCCAAAGCCGCCCGTCGGCTGCCGAAATCTATTCACGCGGTATGCCTTACATTGTCGAATGCCCCTATGAAGGCTCCGATATAGAAGCACTGGACGGCACCACTTCCACCAGTACGAAGATATACATTACGCTCTATTACTTCGACCCCGAACGCCCGTGGCGTAACTTCAAGGCCGTGAGTGTCCAAACCCGCAACCAGGGAACCACCTCTGCCAAACGCCCGGTCAAGAATAAACGCTACTACCTCGCCAAGAGCAAAGGCAAAAACAAGGACACTCGAATCATACTACTTAATCCGGACGATACGACGGAGGAAGGACGCCGTGCAATAGCCTTGGCTGCCATCAACAAAGTACAGGTCGGTGATAATACAATCCCGGTCGATGTCATTACCGTAAAAGTCGATTACTCCGATTCCGGCAATGCGAACGACTGCGGCGCCTGTGAAATGATGAACGTTACATACCGTGCCTTAGGTGGTAACTATATGACACCTGTCCAACGTGCATTTGACGGAACATTTGACAGCGGTGACTTGCATATCGAAGACTTGCAGATGAACCACTCTACCGCCAATCACCCGGTAGCCACCTATCGGTGTAAGGATGACAGCCTGCAAAACGTCTATTTCCATGCCAAAGGCAACTGGAAAGAAGACAAAGGGGAACAGTTCGCCCTCGGCTTCAAAGATACCCCCGGCTATAACAAAGGTTGCCTGAATTATGGTGACTTCATAGAGTTCTTCGGTACTCCTGACGAAACTTTAGACGCAATTGAGATACGCTTCAAACAGACTGACGGACTCGATACGGACAGCGTGTACCTGCTTTCCCTGTATTGCGGTAGTTCGTACCGGATAATGAGGTATCAGGACAGCTCATGGAAAAAGCAGTCCGGTTCCATGAAGTATGAAAACGGCAAATGGAATGTCACCGGTGACGTCCTGAATCCGGTTGAAGGTTTCGAACTTCTTAACTACCAAGGTATGGACTGGTTTCAGGGCGTCGGTTCTGTTCAGGATATGATGGCCATGAAAACGGACAAGTCCTCATGGGTTCAAAAACTCGTGGATAACGGAACTATCTCTGCTGATACCTTCCCGGCATGGACTTACTACTTTGAATCGCTTGTCGATGATGACCAGCTCGCCATTGATTACGCTTTGGGTAAGAAAGTGCCCTATAACCTCTACCGATGGTTGCGCTTCTGTGATTCCTGCGATTACTCCAAAGGCGGAAACTGGCAGAGAACATGGAAGGAAAACCTGTATAAATATGCCTGCCCGGAAAGTGTCTTGAGTTATGACATCTTCACCGACTACCTTGCCGCCACTGACCAACGCGCCAAGAATATGCAGCCGATGTGGTTCCTGGAAGAGTATGCTTCCGTAACAGACGGTGTGTACAGCTCCGAGGATGCCATGCGCATGTACCTGAATAAAATCTATGACTGCGATACGCTCAATAGCAAGGACAACGACGGTGGTTGCACGGTTGACGCCGAGGTGGACCCCAACCGGACGAGCGATGAAACATTCACTAACCCTTATGCCGGCTACGGCTCCGTCCTGTTTAATAACATCTATCTCCAGCAAACAGTGTGGATTGACTCATCCGGTACGGAACTGTCCCTGCGTACTGTTGCCGCCGCCATGCGTAACGTTCAGGCGACCATTGACGGCGTCACCCTGCATCCGTTCTCACCCGAAGGAGCTACGCATTTCTTCATTGACAAACGGCTCAAAAAATGGCAGAAACTGGTTAGTTCTTACGATGGTGAACGGAAATACATCTCCTATACAGCCACTTCTGACGCTATCTACTTTTATGCCCTGCAAGGTCTTGGACTTACTGCCCTTCCGTCCTTCATTGAAAGACGTTGGCGTATTCGTGACGGCTATTTCCAAACCGGTGATTTCTTCAGCGGTGTAATTTCCGGGCGCGTATCTTCCAAATCAAACGCCACCATCCGGATTGTCGCTGCTAAAAACGGTTACTTCGGTGTCGGCAATGACGCTAGCGGCAACCTTTCCGAAAGCTGCTTCCTTGAAGCGGGCGAAGAATATGTATTCACCAACTTCTCACATGAGGAAGGCGCCTTGCTGTATATCTATCAGGCTGACCGCATGAAGCTGCTCGACCTGTCTGAAATCTCCCTGTCAAGTACGGTGAGCTTCTCCGCCATGCAACTTGTGGAAACCCTTATCTTGGGCTCTGACACCCATACAGAACAATCCATCGGTTCTTACGCACCGCTTACCTCGCTGAACTGCGGCGAAATGCCCTTCCTCGTATCACTCGATATCCGGAACACACAAATCGCTATGCTCGTTACCGACAAATGCCCACGTATCGCCCATATCAATGCGTCCGGTAGCAAACTGGAGAACATCACTCTTGCAGAGACTTCTCCGATTAATGACATCTCTCTTCCACCAACAATGACAAGCCTCCGTTTTGTCGGTCTTCCTGAACTGACCTATACCGGTCTTTCCGCCCCGTCCGGCCTGCAAATAGAATCCATGCCGAACGTCGGGCGGCTGCGTCTTGAAACGTCGCCTCAACTTGACGCCATTCAGATGCTCCGTGACGTCCTCGCTTCACAAGCGGCATCCCGTAAACTTTCCATGCTCCGTATCTCGAACATGACCCTGAAGGCTGACGGCTCCGAGCTTCTTGCCATTCTCGAATATGGAGTTGCCGGAATGGATGAGGACGGCAACAGACAGGATAAACCGGTAGTCAACGGCACGTATGAGCTGACAGTTATCCGTGAAACGGATGAAATCGAATCCCTTGAATCCGGTATTGACGGCCTTGTCATCCTTACCGTCATAGATGCCTACATCGACCTGATCAACTGGTTCAATAATGAGTCTTATGGCGGAGAACCGTACTACGATAACGTAACGCTGGACAACATCAATGAAGTCCTTGAATATTATAACGGCGAAACCTACGAGGAATATCTCGAACGGTTTGCTGAAGACAATATGGATATTAATGATTTAATCAACAAGTAACTATGACGAATGAACAAAGCGCAACGCTGCTTCGCTTGAATAAACAGGCACAAGTGGCAGCACTGAACGCCGTGGGCTTCTCGGATGTCACCGAGAATTCCCGCGCATCTGAATTTGGACAACGTATCAAGTGGGCCGCCGGTCTGCTTGATCTGCATCTTGCCTGTAATCGTATTTCGGATAACTCCAAGGCATACTTTACTGCTGCCGAATGGAACTCCCTTACGCTCGCTAATAAGCAACTGTATATCAAACGCGGGCTTCGTATCCGTGCCCATGGACACTCCTTCGTAATCGCCGCCCAGGAGTGCTATAATGCCGATATGACTACTACCTTCTATTGGGGCGGTCAGGGTAAAGCCATAGACGGCCTGAACCAAAAAGGACTGGGTGCCATGTACGGCTGCTTCACGGGTGAGGAAGATACCGACCTGATTATCACCGGCCTGAAAGACCAAAACAATAGCGGTGTAATCGGTGCGCCGGCTGCCGAAGCCGCCCGTGCATACCGTGCCTACACTTTGGAAAGTGACGGTATCGAGGATGAATCCAACTGGTTCCTTCCTTCATCCGGCCAAATGCTTCTGATGTACCGCTACCGCGATAAAATCAATGAGATGATGCGTACCTTTTGGAGTAGTGACAGTATGCTGATGACTGATAAATACTACTGGTCATCAACAATTTGGGATACTAACTCCGCCTGGGCGTTCGAACTGAATACCGGGCGTATTACGAATCAAAACAAAAATTCAGCCCTTCTTCATGTGAGAGCTGTTGCTTCCGAATAGTATTAACTTAATATTATACAATAAAATGGATAAAAATATCGCCAGCGCCATGCTTCTGCGCTTGAATAAACAAGACCAGATAGAAGCCTTAAAATCAATAGGTTTTACAACCGTGAATGAAAACACCCCCGCAAGCGACATCGCCAAATATATGCAATGGTCAGGTACGCTTCTTGACCTTTCTTTGGCTACGCTCCGGATTGAAGACGGTGAACAAGTCTTTTTCACGGCTTCCGAATGGAACTCCATGAGCGCGAATAATCGCTCCAAGTATATCCGTATCGGCATCCGACTTCGCGCCGAATGCCACCAGTTCATTATCGCCAAAAGCGACTGCGTTGACGCAGGCGGCAATAAAACGTTCAAATGGGGTGGCTACGGAACTGACCTACGCGGCCTGAAAAACTACGGCAGTGGTAACCAAGGACTCTATGATACCTTCGACGGCAAGGAAAATACCGATGTTATAATAGAAACCCTTGCAGGCGTCAAGGACACCCAGGGAACTGTCGGCGCCCCTGCCGCCGAAGTTGCCAGAGCCTATAAAGCCTGTACGCTTGAATCTGACGGAATTGAAGATACAACCGTGTGGAACCTGCCCGCATTGGGTGAACTTATGCTTATGGCCAAGTATAAAACCGAAATCAATGAGCTCATAACTTCTATGTTTGGCAATCAAAATATATTTACAAATGACTGGTATTGGTCTAGTACCGAATGTGACGCTTCCAGCAGTTGGGGCGTGTACTTCAGCAACGGCAGCGTCGGCACGGGCAGCCGCCAGTACGCGTACCGGGTTCGTCCCCTCGCCGCAATAAACACTTTGTCCCTTTAATTCTTTATCCCTTAGAAAGTTAGCTAAATAAAAGCCCCGGTAGGGGCTTTTTAGTTTCACTTTTTTGAGCTAAAATTGTGTTAATTGCTTTACAGTTATTAACTTTGTGCCCTCTAATACATACATTAAAATATTAAAAAATTAACATGGCACTTACACAAGACCTTCCTATATCAAATTCGATGTATAAGCTTCTGAACCTTATCATTGATGCCCGGCAACAATTCCCCAAGGCGTTCCGGTATGAATTTGGTACGGAGTTGATGATGCTTGCCGTTCATTGTTGCGAATATATCCGTTATGCAAATACAGATATGAACCTTGAGCATCGTGCAGATTATCTGATGAAGTTTTTGTGTGAGTTTGATGCATTGAAATTACTGCTAAGAGTGTGTGAAGAACGACATTTGACCAGCCTGACTCAAACTGCCGAAATCTGTCTGCTTGCAGAGAGCATCGGTAAGCAAAGTACCGGTTGGTACAAAAAAACGGTTGCAGATCTCCAACGGCAAAAAGCTAACGGATCGCAACAAGTCGCAAAGCCGGAGTCATAATCGCCAAGGGGATTATGAGTGAGCAATTAGAATTATTTATTGGGCATCCCCCCGGTGATGAGCCGGGAAAGACTAAGATAGCGGATGCAACGGCTTCCAGCAGTTGGAACGTGAACTTCAACAACGGCAACGTCAACACGAACAACCGCCAGAACGCGAACCGGGTTCGTCCCCTCGCCGCAACAGGTAATATAATCTATGACATACTTCTTAGCAGTATTTTCGAAGCATCCGAAGATTGTGCCAGACAGAAAAGAACGAGTACGGATTGTGTTGAGTTTTATAATGATTATCAGTCTGCATTGGTGCGGCTATGGTATTCTATTATTTACGGTGAATATGTACCGGACTTTTCAAAAGTATTCATACGGACTTACCCGGTATATCGGGAGGTTTTTGCCGCCGCTTTCATTGATCGTGTTGTCCATCACTGGATCGCTCTTCGTATCGAGCCGATTTTAGAGGAACGCTTCCGGGAACAAGGGAACGTCTCCAAGAACTGCCGGAAGGGTGAGGGATGCTTGTCTGCCGTGCACTATCTGAATAACATGATAGTCGAGGTCAGTGAGAATTATACTGCCGATGCGTACATTTTCAAAGATGACCTGTTCAGTTTCTTCATGTCTATCTCGAAATCGTTGGTATGGGAAATGCTGAACATATTCGTAAGGGACAATTATAAAGGCGATGATATTGAATGTCTGCTTTATCTTCTAGCCGTTACTATCTTTCATTGTCCACAAAATAAGTGTATCAGACGCTCTCCCGTCTCCATGTGGGACAAACTTCCCAGTAATAAAAGTCTGTTTCATAATGACCCTGACAGGGGAGTGGCTATCGGGAACCTGCCGTCGCAACTCATAGCCAACTTTTTGGCGTCTGTATATGATTATTTCGTGATGGAAATACTGGGATTCAGGCATTATGTACGCTTTGTTGATGACTTTTGTATCGTGGTGAAATCTCCGGAAGAAATATTGTCCAAAGTCCATCTTCTTGATGGCTTCCTGAAAGAACAACTCCTTTTACGGTTGCATCCACGCAAACTGTATCTTCAGCATTATAAAAAAGGAGTCTTGTTTGTTGGGGCGTTCATTTTGCCTGGTAGAATTTATGTATCTAACAGGGTGGTTGGTAACACATATAACGCTGTCAGGAAATTTAATAAAATAGCTGAAAATGGATTTGCAGAAGCGTATGTTGAGAAGTTTGTGAGTACAATGAACTCTTATTATGGCCTGATGAAACACTTTGCAACGTACAATATCCGCCGTAGAATTGCAGCGATGTTACTTCCTGAATGGTGGGAATATGTTTATATCGAAGGACATTTTGAAAAGTTTGTATTGAAGAATAAATATAACCATAGAAAACAACTAATTAAACATATCAAAAAACATGGATCAAAAAAATATCTTACCGCGTGGGATTGCTAAGCCTATCGAGCAACAGCCGGACGGAACCTGGATTGTGCGTCATCACTTCCGGGTGGTTGGTACCAGTGAGAATGGTGAAGAACTGGTAACTTTTGCCAGTTCGGAATATCCCGAGAAACCTACCTTGCAACAGATTCAAAGAAGTATTGACCGTTATCGGGTGTGTCTTACAATGTATGGAGATACGATTTCTGACGAAATAGAAAAGGTTGATCTTTCCGTGTATATGTTTACGGATTAATAGTTCAATCTGTTGGTTGTTTTAGGGGTGCTTTTCAAGCATCCCTTTTTTATTTATGGAAAAAGTGAAAATTATAATGTCTTGTTTTATAGATATTTATCATAGAATTGATTTCCAAGATTTTCCATTTTTGTAAAACTCGTTATTATACTCAATACATTTGTTCCATACAGAATATTTTATTAATAATTAAACGCTATGAGTATGGGTATAAAAGTATTGTATGATTGGATTTTGCAATCTAACCGACCGGCACACGCCAAAGCCGGGATGTTCGTCTTTGTTGTAATGCTTGTTTTCTGTTTCCTTCTATTAGGCATTGATTTCTGTAAATCTGCTATTGTTTCTTTAACGACAACCGCCATTGCCGCAATAGTGGTTGAGTGCATTCAGAAAAAGTGCGGGTTCATCTTTGATTGGCTTGACGCATTAGCTACTGTTTTGCTTCCTGGGCTGATTACTGTGTTTTCAATATTGGTAGTAACTTTATGATTAATATTATGAGATGGTTATATGAGCTATTTAATGTAGACCAGATACGAATTATTTTCGTTTCGATGTTTAGTTCTCTTCTTGCTTATTTAACGCCGACTAAAGGTTTTCTTATAGCATTAGTTATAATGTTTGGATTTAATATTTGGTGCGGAATGAGGGCTGATGGTGTTTCAATTATACGTTGTAAAAACTTTAAGTGGGATAAGTTTAAAAATGCCTTGGTTGAACTTCTTCTCTATCTTATAATCATTGAAGTAGTCTTCTCCTTTATGAGCTTGATAGGAGACGGTGAGAACTCATTGTTAGTTATTAAGACTATTACGTATGTATTTTCTTATGTATATCTTCAGAACGCATTTAAGAATCTGATTATTGCTTATCCTAGAAACAAAGGGTTTCGTATAATTTACCATGTAATACGTTTTGAATTTAAGCGGGCTACGCCTACACATGTACAAGGAATTATTGATAGAATCGAAAACGAATTAGATAAAGAGGAAAGATATGAAAATATTGATTGATAACGGTCACGGTAGTAATACTCCGGGTAAGTGTTCTCCAGATGGCAGGTTAAGGGAATACTCCTATACCCGTGAAATTGCTGGGCGTGTAGTATTTGAATTGCGTAAATTAGGTATTGATGCGGAACTGGTCGTGAAAGAGGAAATAGATGTTCCTTTGTCAGAACGTTGTAGGCGAGTGAATGAATATAAAACTTCTGAAGCAATTCTTATTTCTATCCATTGCAATGCAGCCGGTAATGGTTCAAATTGGATGCAAGCACGTGGTTGGGAAGCATGGACTAGTGTGGGACAGACAAAAGCCGATAAGCTGGCTGACTGTCTGTATGCTACTGCTGAAGAATGTTTGTTTGGAATGAAAATACGGAAGGATATGGCAGACGGTGATCCAGATAAGGAGAGTAGTTTTTATATCTTGAAACATACGAAGTGTCCGGCTGTTTTGACGGAGAATCTGTTTCAGGATAACAAAGAAGATGTGGATTTCCTGCTGTCAGAGGAGGGGAAACGGACTATTGTTTCTCTTCATGTGAAAGGCATTTGTAAATATCTAGGCATATGAAGTCTCTTCCGTGGATATTAGTCTGTCTATTGTTTGGCGTGATCGTGTGGATGCGTTGTCATCTGCACGATCTGTCAACTGTGTACATTAAGGGAGATACTGTACATGTCCGGGACACAGTAAGAGACACAATACCCAAACCGGCAAAGAGAACTCCAAAGCGTATCGATACGGTATATTTACCTATCTTGATAGATACTACGACTGACAGAACCGTAGAAGGTGACTCAATTCCGGTACTTGTACCTATTGTAAGCAAGGAATATAAAACTGATAATTACCGGGCCATAGTTAGTGGATATAAGCCTAGTCTTGATTTCATGGAGGTGTACAGAGACAAGGAAAT
>ENA-UESD01002415-UESD01002415.1-human-gut-metagenome-genome-assembly--contig:-NODE-2415-length-13304-cov-4.263249_pt1 | contig 13304 bp, 9 predicted proteins | sample MGYA00242985_ERZ507986 | MGnify/ENA primary metagenome ERZ507986 (study PRJEB26167, sample SAMN06115408) | human gut metagenome | host: Homo sapiens | place: China:Guangxi | collected 2016-04-06... | reverse complement strand
GGACAGCCGGGTCGAATGCCGCAAACCGCACCGCGTGCGGTGGCAACTTCTGTTGCCTTATTGATTGAGTTAAAAGCTCGAGTTTTATAAGTTGGTCACTTAAAACCAGGCTGCTTTCAGCATCCAAACTTGTGAAATGGTCAATAAGAGTAGTAAAAGTAATCTTTGCTATATAGACTCTCAAGACACAACATCCTGTTGGGAACGGTGCGCACGGGCCGCGGACGGCCGCTGCGCGCCCAATGGCATATGTTTGTTCACAAGCGCCGCTGCTGATCTGCAGCGGCGTTTTTTGTGCACAAGGGGGAAACACAGCCATGAAAAAAGTCATTGAACTCCGCAACGTCAGCAAACAGTTTGACGGCGAGACCGTTCTCGACAGCATCAACCTCGACATTTACGACAACGAATTTCTGACGCTGCTCGGCCCGTCCGGCTGCGGCAAGACCACGACCCTGCGCATGATCGGCGGCTTTGAAACGCCGGACCAGGGCGACATCCTCTTTCTCGGTGAGCGCATCAACGACATTCCGCCGCACAAGCGCAACATCAACACCGTTTTCCAGCGCTACGCACTCTTCCCCCACCTGAACGTGTTTGAAAACGTGGCGTTTCCGCTGCGCGAGCAGAAGCTGCCGCGCAACGAGATCGAGCAGAAGGTCAACGAGATGCTCGCGCTCGTCAAGCTCACGGGCTTCGAGCGCCGCAACGTCACGCGTCTGTCCGGCGGACAGCAGCAGCGCGTCGCCATTGCGCGCGCGCTCGTGAGCCGGCCGCGCGTGCTGCTACTCGACGAGCCGCTCGCCGCGCTCGACCTGAAGCTGCGCAAGGACATGCAGCAGGAGCTCAAGAACATCCAGAAGGCCACCGGCATCACGTTCGTGTTCGTCACGCACGATCAGGAAGAAGCCCTGAGCATGTCCGACACGATCGTCGTCATGTCCGAGGGCAAGATCCAGCAGATCGGCACGCCGCTCGATATTTATAATGAGCCGCAGAATGCTTTCGTGGCGGATTTCATCGGCGAGAGCAACATTGTCGACGGCATTATGCGGCAGGACTTCCGCGTGACGTTCTCGGGCCATACGTTCACATGCGTGGACAAGGGCTTTGCCAAAAACGAGAACGTGGACGTCGTCATCCGCCCCGAGGATGTGGACATCGTGCCCATCGAAAAGGGCATGCTGCGCGGCACGGTCACGTCCGTCACGTTCATGGGCGTGCACTATGAGATCATCATCGACATCAACGGCTTCAAGTGGATGATCCAGACGACGGACTACGTCGACGAGGGCGCGGAGGTCGGCCTGTATATCGAGCCGGACGCCATCCACATCATGAAAAAGTCCGAGTATTCGGGCATGTACGGCGACTACTCCTCGTTCAGCAACGAGCTGGACGAGCTCTCGGACGCGGAAAGCGAGCCGGACGAATGAACAATCGCATCCATTCCGAAAACCGCCGCGCCTCGCTGGCGCATCGTCTGGCGCTCGCACCGTATTCCGTGTGGGCGGTCATCTTCGTGGCCGTGCCGCTCGTGTTCGTGGCCTACTATGCGTTCACGGACGAGAGCTTCCGGTTCACGACCGAAAACCTGACGAAGTTTTTCACCGCCGTGAGCACGATCACCGACGACAGCGGCGCTGCGCGCGAGGTGCATACGTACCTGCTCATCTTCTGGCGCTCGGTGAAGCTGGCCGTCATCTCCACGGCCATCTGCCTGCTCATGGGCTACCCCATCGCGTATATCATCGCCCGCGCCGCCCCGCGCACGCAGAAGACGATCATCACGCTCATCATGATCCCGATGTGGATGAACTTCCTCATCCGCACCTATGCGTGGATGACCATCCTGCAGGACTCTGGCCTGCTCAACATGCTCTTTTCCGCGCTGCACCTCGGCCAGGCGCACATCATCGGCACCGAGGGCGCCGTCGTCGTCGGCATGGTGTACGACTACTTCCCGTATATGATCCTGCCGATCTACTCGGTCATGGCCAAGATGGACACGCGCCTGATCGAGGCCGCGCGCGACCTCGGCTGCAACAGTCTCGGCGTGCTGCGGCGGGTCATCTTCCCGCTGAGCCTGCCGGGCGTCATGTCCGGCATCACGATGGTGCTCATCCCGTCGATCAGCACCTTTTATATCTCGCAGAAACTCGGCAACGGCAAGTTTTTCCTCATCGGAGACGCGATCGAGGGGCAGTACGTGGCCAATAACCTGCACTTTGCCGCCGCCATCGCCTTCATCCTCATGCTGATCCTGCTGGCCGCCATGGCCCTGATGAAACGCGGCACGAACAAGCGCGTCTACGGAGGTGTGTGACATGAAACGAGCTGCTAAGATCTATACCGCCCTCATCTTCGTGTTCCTGTTCGCGCCGATCGTGATCCTGCTGGTATTCTCGTTCAACGAGGCCAAGAGCCTGTCGGTGTTCTCCGGCTTCTCATTAAAATGGTATCAGGAGCTGTTCCGCGACGGGGAAACGCTCAACGCGCTCAAAAACACGCTCATCCTCGCCGTGATTGCCTCGGTCGTCTCGACCGCGATGGGCACGGCTGCCGCCGTGGGCATGAACCGGATGCGCAACAAATATCTGCGCGCCGCGCTCGACACGGCGACCGACATCCCCATGATGAATCCGGACATCATCACCGGCATTTCGCTGATGCTCATGTTCGTGTTCTTCGGCCGGCTGCTCGGCACGTCCACGAGTCTCGGCTTCTGGTCGATGCTCGCGGCGCACATCACGTTCTGCCTGCCGTATGTCATCATGCAGGTGCTGCCGAAGCTGCAGCAGATGGACCGCTCGCTGCCCGAGGCCGCGATGGATCTCGGCTGCACGCCGGTGCGTGCGTTTTTCCGCGTGGAAGTGCCGGAGATCCTGCCCGGCATCATCACCGGCATGATCATGGCCTTCACGCTCTCGCTTGATGACTTCGTCATCAGCTACTTCACGCAGGGCAGCGGCTTCCAGACGCTCCCGATCCGCATCTACAACATGACGAAAAAGACCGTCACGCCGAAAATGTACGCCCTGGCGACGATCATCTTCTTCGTCATTCTCGCGCTGCTGCTGCTGACGAACCTCGTCGACGAGGACGACACGCAGCGCATCCGCGACGCCCGCCGTGCCAAGCGCGCGGGCAAGCCCGCCCGCGCCAAGCGCAGCGGCAGCGGCCGCCGCCCCGTGCGCGCCGCCGTGGGCATCCTCACCGCCGCCGCGCTGCTCATCGCCGGCATCAGCATCTACAGCAGCCGGCAGGAGACGCGCGTGCTCAACGTCTACAACTGGGGCGAATATATCTCCGACGGCTCGGACGATTCGCTCGACACCATCGCCGCGTTCGAGGACTGGTACAAGGCGACCTACGGCGTGCCCGTCAAGGTCAACTATGACACCTACGCCAGCAACGAGGACATGTACGCCAAGCTCAAGAGCGGCGCCGTGAGCTACGACGTGGTCATCCCGTCTGACTACATGATCGCGCGCATGGAAGCCGAGGACATGCTCCTGCCGCTCAACTACGACAACATCCCGAACTATCAGTATATCTCCGAGGACTTCCGCGGCCTGTACTATGACCCCGACGACACCTACACCGTGCCGTACACCTACGGCATCGTGGGCGTGATCTACAACGCCAATGTCGTGGACGAGGCCGACACCGGCGGCTGGGATCTGATGTGGAACCCGAAATACGCAGGCAACATCCTGCAGTTCAACAACGCGCGCGACGCGCTCGGCACGGCCATGTACCGCGCCGGCATCGACGTCAACACGACCGACCACGCCGACTGGCAGCAGGCACTGCAGGCACTCGTCGACCAGCGCCCGCTCGTCAAGAGCTACGTCATGGATGAGATCTACAACATGATGGAGTCCGGCGAGGCCGCCGTGGCCGCCTACTACGCAGGCGACTACTTCACGATGTGCGACGCACAGGCCGACAGCGTGGATCTGCAGTTTTACTACCCCGAGAACACGAACTACTTCATTGACGCCATGTGCATCCCGACAAGCTGCCGGGATCAGGAGCTGGCCGAGTGCTTCATCAACTTCATGCTCAGCCGCGAGGCCGCCGTGGCCAACGCCGAGTATATCTACTACGCCTCGCCGAACCGGCTCGTGTATGACGACCCGGAGTATATCGACGACATGGGCGAGGACACGATGGCCATCCTCTACCCCGACATCGGTTCGTTCCGCGATGCATACAACCGCAGCGCCTACCGCAACCTCGACCAGGACACGCTGACCTATGTCAACAGTCTCTGGGAGACGCTCAAGATCAACTGACCCCTCCGTCATGGGCAGACACCGGGCACGGTGCCTGCCCATTTTTCTGCCATTTTGGGGCTTGCCATCCGCGGGCGGATATGCTATACTCTTTCACCGGTTAGTCTACTTTAACCATAAACATTGGTTAGATGTATCTAACGAAATACCACATGACAACACGCCGCTTCCCTCCGCATCCCGGCGCGCTTGCATAGAAAGAGGATGTCATGGCAGAAGAAAACAAATTTCTGGAGATCGTGGACCTGAAAAAGGGCTACGGCAGCGGTGAGACCCGGCAGGAGGTCCTGCGTGGGATGACGTTTTCGGTCGCGCGCGGCGAGATCTGCGTCCTGCTCGGCCCTTCCGGCTCGGGCAAGTCCACCCTGCTGAACATCATCGGCGGGATCGACAGCGCCGACGCGGGCTTCATCTCCATCGGCGGCGACAAGCTCGAGGACATGGGCGAGAAAGCGCTCACGCAGTACCGCCGCAAGCACCTGGGCTACGTCTTTCAGCTCTATAACCTGATCGCCAACCTGAACGTCAAGGAGAACATCGAGGTCGGCGCCTATCTCTCGGACGCGCCGCTGGATATTGACGAGCTGCTGCACACGCTCGGGCTCTACGAGCACCGGCACAAGCTGCCCAACCAGCTCTCCGGCGGCCAGCAGCAGCGCGTGTCCATCGGCCGCGCCATCGTGAAGAATCCGGACATTCTCCTCTGCGACGAGCCGACCGGCGCGCTGGACTATGCCACGTCCAAGGAGATCCTGCAGCTGATCGAAAACGTCAACAAAAAGTACGGCAACACCGTCATCATGGTCACGCACAACGAGGCCATCCGCAACATGGCCGACCACGTCATCAAGCTGCGCGACGGCACCGTGCGCAGCAACGAGAGCAACAGCCGCAGGATTCCGGCCGCCGAGCTCGAATGGTAAGGGGCGTGACAGGATGAAAAAGAGGACCAATCCCCTGACCCGGCGCATCCCGCGCGAGCTCGCCGGAGACTGGCGCAAGTATCTGGTCGTGTTCCTGTTTCTGGTGCTGACGATCGGCTTCGTGTCCGGCATGTACGTTGCCAACGAGAGCATGATGCGCGCATCCGTCGACGGTGTGACGACCTACAAGCTCGAGTACGGCCACTTCGAGCTCAGCCGCGCCGCGGACGATACGCTGCTCGCCGCGATCGAGACCGGCGACAAGGCGGACGTCCGGCAGTTTTACACCGACAAGGCGCGCCGGGAGCTCGACGAAAAATTCCCTGGGGAATTCCGCGGCCAGTTCGACAGCGAATTCCGCACGAAGTTTGACGCGGAGTTTCAAAACCAGGTGAAGCAGACGCTGCTCGCCGGCGGGCTTGACGCCGACACGGCCGCCGCCATGCTCGACACCGCCGTCGCGCAGGCGAAGGCGGACGGGACATACCAGAGCGCCTATTCCTCCGCCTACCAGAGCGCGTATACTTCCGCCTACAATGAGGCTTATAACGAGGCGTGGGCAAAGATCGCCGACGAGATCGACGAAAAGTATGCCGACGCGGAGGAAAAATACGACCTCAACGACCCGGATTTTCAGGCCGTGCCGGTGACGCTGTATGAAAACTTCTACCGCAACGAGGACGAGGATCACGACAACGACGGCACGTCGGACGGGACCATCCGCGTCTATACCCAGACGAACGATGTGAACCTCGCCTGCCTCATCGACGGCGCGTTCCCGGTGCGCGACGATGAGATTGCCATCGACCGCATGCACGCCGACAACGTCGGTCTGCGCACCGGCGACACGATCACCGTCGGCGGCAAGACCTACCGCATCTCCGGCCTGATCGCCTACGTCAACTACGCCACTCTGCACGAAAAGGCGACGGATCTCATGTTCGACGCGCTGAAGTTTGACGTCGCCATGGTCGCGCCCGGCGGCTTTGCCCGCCTGCAGAAGCCGGTGCACTATGTCTACGCCTGGCAGTATGCCGACGTGCCCGCGGACGAGACGGCCGAGAAGGCGCTGTCGGACGACTTTCTGCGCGCGCTGCTGACGCAAACGGTCGTGGCGGAAAATGATCTCGAGGACTACACGCCGCGCTACGCCAACCCCGCCATCAACTTCGCGCCCGACGACATGGGCTCGGACGAGGCGATGGGCGGCGTGCTGCTCGACATCCTCATCGTGATCATCGCCTTCATCTTCGCCGTCACGATCAACAACACCATCACGAAGGAAGCCTCCGCCATCGGCACGCTGCGCGCCTCCGGCTATACGCGCGGCGAGCTGGTGCGGCACTATCTGGCCATGCCCGTCATCGTGACGCTGGCCGCCGCCTGCGTCGGCAACGCGCTGGGCTACACGGTGTTCAAAAACGTCGTCGTGTCCATGTACTACAACAGCTACAGCCTGCCGACGTACAAGACCGTCTGGAATCCGGACGCTTTCCTGCGCACGACGCTGATCCCGGTCGTGCTGATGTTCGTGGTGAACTTTCTCATCATCACGCGCATGATGCGCCATACGCCGCTGCAGTTTCTGCGCCACGACCTGAAAAAGGCCCGGCGCAAAAAGGCGCTCCGCCTGCCAAACTGGAGCTTCTTCGCCCGCTTCCGGCTGCGCATCATCTACCAGAACATCGCAAACTACCTCATTTTGTTCGCCGGCGTGTTCTTCATCATGGTCATGCTGGCCATGGCCATCGGTATGCCCAGCACGCTCAAGTATTACCAGAGCCGGACGGCCGACATGATGTTTACAAACTACCAGTACGTGCTCAAATCCTGCGAGGACGAAAATGGCGACGCCGTCACGACGCAAAACCCGGACGCGGAAGCCTTCTGCATGACCTCCCTCGTGCGCAAGAGCGACGTGCTCGACGAGGAAGTCAGCGTCTACGGCATCGCGGACGGCAGCCGCTACGTGCAGATCGATAACCTCTCCGGGCTGGAAGGCAATAAGGTCTACATCTCCGCGCCCTATGCCGACAAATACCGTCTGGCCGTCGGCGACACGTTCACGCTGGACGAAAAGTACGAGAGCAAGCAGTACACCTTCACGGTCGCCGGCATCTATGACCGCTGCCAGAGCATCGCCGTGTTCCTGCCGATGGATCATTACCGCGACATCTTCGACCTCGACGCGGATGCTTTCTCGGGCTTTCTGTCCGACACGGAGATCACGGACATCGACGAGGACAACGTTGCGACCGTCATCACCGAGCGCGACATCACGAAGATGGCCGATCAGCTCGACCACTCGATGGGCTCCTACATGACCTATTTCCAGTACCTGTGCGTGCTGCTGTCGGCCGTACTGATCTACCTGCTGACCAAGCTCATCATTGAAAAGAACGAAAACGCCATCTCCATGGTGAAGATCCTCGGCTATGAAAACCGGGAGATCGCGCGGCTGTACCTGCTGTCGACGACGATCGTGCTCGTGCTCATCGACGCCGTCAGCGTCTGGCTCGGCGCCGCCGCCATGAAGCTGGCCTGGCGGGAGATCATGTTCTCCTACAGCGGCTGGTTCGCCTTCCACATGGAGCCGGCCGGATATGTCAAGATGTTCGTGTTCGTGCTCCTCGGCTACGCCATCGTGACGATCTTCGATTTCCGCCGCATCCGGAAGATCCCCATGGATGAAGCACTCAAGAGCGCGGAATAAGCGGCGGACACCGTCCGCAGTCCTCCTTCGGGAAAAAACAGCGCCCGGACAAACACAGCCGCGTTTGTCCGGGCACTTTCCTGCTGTATCCGAGCGGAAGCGGCCGCTAAGAAATTGTATATTTTTGCTCTTGCATCCGTGCCGCCTTTGGCATATCATAGGGCCTTGGAACTTTACCCATTTGTAAGAAAAGGTGAGAAGATCTATGCAGACAGCGACCAAGCCGCAGCATCTGGACATGCTCAACGGCCCGATCTGGAATAAACTCCCGCGCTATGCCCTGCCCGTCGCCGCGACCGGCATCCTCGGGCAGCTGTTCAACGCGGCCGACATCGCCGTCGTCGGCAACTTCACGGGCGATATGCGCACGGCCGCCGTGGCCGCCGTCGGCGCGAACAGCCCGGTCATCGGCCTGCTTTTGAATCTGTTCATCGGCATCGCGCTCGGCGCGAACGTCGTCATCGCCAACGCCATCGGCCGCGGCGACCGCGAGACCGTGCACCGCGCCGTGCACACCTCCATCGTCACGGCGCTCATCGGCGGCGTGATCGTAGCGGTCTTCGGCCAGTTCATCGCGGCCGGACTCATGGGCCTGCTCAACGTGCCGGAGGATGTGTACCCGCTCGCGCTCGCGTATCTGCGCATCTACCTGCTGGGCATGCCGGTCATTTTGCTGTATAACTTCGAGGCGGCCATCTTCCGCAGCGTCGGCGACACGAAGGTGCCGCTCATCGCGCTGACGGTCTCCGGCGTCCTGAACGTGATCCTCAACCTGTTTTTCGTCATCGTGCTCAAGATGAACGTCAACGGCGTCGCCATTGCGACGGTGCTCTCCAACGCGGTCAGTTCCGTGCTGCTGCTGCGCCGTCTGCTGCACGGCGATCTGGTGCGCGTGGAGCTGAAGCAGCTGCGCATCGACCCCGCCATCTTCCGCAAGATCATGCGCATCGGTCTGCCGGCCGGTATTCAGAGCGCGATCTTCTCGGTGTCGAACATCATCATCCAGTCGGCCATCAACAGCCTCGGCACCGTCGTCATGGCCGCCTCGAGCGCCGCGTTCAACATCGAGATCATCGCCTACGACGTACTCAACTCCTTCAGTCAGGCCTGCACGACCTTTGTCGGCCAGAACTACGGCGCCGGCAAGATCGACCGCTGCAAAAAAACCATGCTTCTGTCCCTCGGCGAGGACATCATCGCCTCGGCCATCGCCATCGTGATCGTGCTGCTGACGGGCAAGTATCTGCTGGCCATTTTCAACAACGACCCGCAGGTCATCGAGATCGGCTACAGCCGCCTGCTCATTCTCTTCGGATCGTATATCTTCAGCCTGACGTATGAGATCCTGTCCGGCTACCTGCGCGGCTTTGGCATCTCGCTCGTTCCGGCGATCCTGACGCTCTTCGGCGTGTGCGGCGTGCGCATCGTGTGGATCAACACCGTGTTTCCGCTGCACCACACGTTCCGGTCGATCATGCTCGTGTACCCGATCAGCCTTGCGACCACGGCCGTGCTCATCTTCATCGCACTGCTCGTCTACCGGCCGGCGCGCCGGTTCGCGGCGGCGCACAGCAAAATAAATCCGCAGGCATGAACCATGCAGCCGGCGCGCCCCGCACGGGGCGCGCCGGCCGCATTTGCAATGGCGATGTAAAGAAATTTACATCGCCGGCATGAAGTGATATAATAAAATCCAATATTTTGCACCCCCATCTGGGGCTCATCCTGCATGACCGGAGGATCACTGCCATGCACAACAGATTGTATCGTCTGAGCCACGGCATCATGACGGCGCTGGCCTGCCTGCTCACGGTACTGGTCTTTTTGCTCAACGTGCTGTACCAATCCGAAGTAAGCTATACCGAATATGAGGTAACGACCATTTCCGGCAGTCTGAAATTCAGCCTGCTGGTGCTCGTCATCTGGGCCGTCCTGATCGTCGCGGCCGCTTTTGTGCGCGGCCGATTTCCGGTGCGCAGCATCGAGGAAAAAAGCTGTTTTGCCTGCTGACGGCGCTCTATGCGGTCGCCGCCCTCTACCTGATCCTGAACGTAGATACCACGCTGCGCGCAGACGCCAAATCAGTCTTCAATGCCGCAAAGGCGTTCCGGCTCGGCGACTGCTCCATGTTGCAAAAAGGCGGATATATATACCGCTATCCGCATCAGCTCGGTCTGATGCTGTATGACTGCATCCTGATGCTCTTTCGTGCGGATCCGGCGCTCAATTTCGTCATGAACTTTGTGTTTGTCATCGGCATCAACCATCTGCGCTGCAAAATTCTGGACGCGCTCTTTCATGACAAAGCCGTCAACCTCCTCACGATCGTCTGCACCTTTGCATTTTTGCCGACGGTATCCACGTAGTATCCTCTGCACCAGAATTCCCTATTTCTATACTTGTACTTCAGTTCCGGGTATTTCTCGTATATCATCAGACTGCTCTTCCCTTTCAAGTACCCCATAAAACTGGACACCGACATGTAATGACCTCCTTTTGCTTTTTCGTGCAGTTGGCAGACCGCACGCTCATTCTAAAACAAAAGGAGTTTTTGTCTTCATCATCGCCACAAGGCTTTTTTTGAACCACTCGCCTAGCGAGTGGTTTTCGCTATACAAAAAACGGCCGCATTCCCAATTTGGGAATGCGGCCGTTTGAAGCGGGGCTGCGATTGGTGCGCGCAAAGCGCCGGGTCACTGTTCCTCACGGATGGCAGCCTGCGCGGCGGCGAGGCGGGCGATGGGCACGCGGAACGGCGAACAGGACACGTAGTCCAGGCCGACCTTGTGGCAGAACGCGATGGACGACGGGTCACCGCCGTGCTCGCCGCAGATGCCGAGCTCGAGCCCCGGATTCGTCTGGCGGCCGAGCTTGCAGGCCATCTCCACGAGCTTGCCGACGCCGTTGACGTCCAGGTGCTGGAACGGGTCGTTCTCGTAAATCTTCGTATCGTAGTACGCGCCGAGGAACTTCGCTGCGTCGTCACGGCTGAAGCCGAAGGTCATCTGCGTCAGGTCGTTCGTGCCGAAGCTGAAGAAGTCCGCCTCCTTGGCGATCTCGTCGGCCGTGAGCGCGGCGCGCGGGATCTCGATCATCGTGCCGACGTGGTACTTCATGTCCACGCCAGCATCTTTAATCAGCGCGTCCGCCGTGCGGACAACGATGTCCTTGATGAACTTGAGCTCCTTACGCTCGCCGACCAGCGGGATCATGATGTACGGCGTGATCATCGTGCCGGTCTCGGCGCTGACCTTGAGCGCCGCTTTGATGACGGCGTTGGTCTGCATCTCGGCGATCTCCGGATAGGTGACGCACAGGCGGCAGCCGCGGTGGCCCATCATGGGGTTGAACTCGTGCAGGGACACGACGACGTCCTGCAGCTCGTCAAACGTCATGCCCATCTCCTGCGCCAGCTCCTCAATGTCCGCCTTCTGGGTGGGCAGGAACTCGTGCAGCGGGGGATCGAGATAGCGGATGGTCATCGGGCGCGTGCCCATGATGCGGTACATGGCCTCAAAGTCACCCTGCTGGAACGGCTCGACCTTCGCCAGCGCGACCTTGCGCGCCTCGACGGTGCGGGCACAGATCATCTCGCGGACGGCCTTGATGCGGTCCTCGGCGAAGAACATATGCTCGGTGCGGCACAGACCGATGCCCTCGGCGCCGAGATCGACCGCCTGCTGCGCATCGCGCGGGTTGTCGGCGTTGGCCTCAACGTTCAGGCGGCGGGCCGCGTCGGCCCAGCCCATGAGGCGGTTGAAGTTCTTGTTGCCGGTGGCGGCGACGGTCGGGATCTGGCCGGCGTAGATGTTGCCGGTGCTGCCGTCGAGCGAGATCCAGTCGCCCTCCGTGAAGCGGTGGCCGTTGATCTCAAAAACTTTATCCGCATAGCTGATGTGGACGGTGTTGTCGTTGCCGCAGCCGGAGACGCAGCACGTGCCCATGCCGCGGGCGACGACGGCCGCGTGGCTGGTCATGCCGCCGCGCACGGTCAGGATGCCCTGCGAGACCTGCATACCCACGATGTCCTCGGGGCTGGTCTCGAGGCGGACGAGCACGACCTTCGGCATGGTCTTGTTCTTGACGGCTTCCTCGGCCTCCTCGGCGGAGAACACGATCTGGCCACAGGCAGAGCCGGGGGATGCGGCAAGGCCCTTGCCGATGGCGTCGGCTTTTTTGAGCGCCTCGGCGTCAAACTGCGGGTGCAGGAGCGTATCGAGCTGCTTGGGCTCGACGCGCAGCACGGCCTCGCGCTCGGTGATCATGCCCTCGTCGACGAGGTCGCACGCGATCTGCAGCGCCGCCTGCGCGGTGCGCTTGCCGTTGCGGGTCTGGAGCATGTAGAGCTTACCGTCCTCGATGGTGAACTCCATGTCCTGCATATCCTGAAAATAGTGCTCGAGCCGGTTGGCGATGGCGACGAACTCGTCGTACACCTCCGGCATCTGATCCTGCAGGTGGCTGATCGGGCTCGGCGTACGCACGCCGGCGACGACGTCCTCGCCCTGCGCGTTGATGAGGTACTCGCCCATGAGCCGCTTCGCGCCCGTGGCCGGGTCGCGCGTGAAGGCCACGCCCGTGCCGGAACGGTCGCCGGAGTTGCCGAACGCCATCTGCTGGACATTGACGGCGGTGCCCCACTCATAGGGGATCTCGTTCATCTTGCGGTAGACGTTCGCGCGCGGGTTATCCCAGCTGCGGAACACGGCCTTGACCGCCTCGATGAGCTGCTCGTTCGGGTCCTGCGGGAAGGGCTTGTGCTCATTGTCCTCATAGATCTTCTTGAAGATGACGACGAGCTGCTTGAGATCATCGGCGTCCAGATCGACGTCGTTCGTGACGCCCTTGGCGGCCTTCATCTTGTCGATCTCTTCCTCAAACAGGCTCTTGGACACGCCCATGACGACGTCCGCAAACATCTGCACGAAGCGGCGGTAGCTGTCGTAAGCGAAGCGGGGGTTGCCGGTCTTTTTGGCCAGGCCCTCGACGGATGCGTCGTTCAGGCCGAGGTTGAGGATGGTGTCCATCATGCCGGGCATGGACTGGCGCGCGCCGGAGCGCACGGACACCAGCAGCGGGTTTTCCACGTCGCCGAGCTTTTTGCCGGTCAGATCCTCCAGACCCTTAACGTGCGCGAAAATGTCTGCCTGGATCTCCGCATTGATCTGGCGGCCGTCCGCGTAGTACTGCGTGCAGGCCTCGGTCGTGATCGTGAAGCCCTGCGGCACCGGCATACCGGCCGCGGTCATCTCCGCAAGGCCGGAGCCCTTGCCGCCGAGAATGTTGCGCATCGCGGTCTTGTCGCCGCCGAACGCCTGGCTGCCTTCGCTGAAATAATACAGATACTTTTTGCTCATTCCATTACCT
>ENA-UESD01002411-UESD01002411.1-human-gut-metagenome-genome-assembly--contig:-NODE-2411-length-13316-cov-3.166629_pt1 | contig 13316 bp, 10 predicted proteins | sample MGYA00242985_ERZ507986 | MGnify/ENA primary metagenome ERZ507986 (study PRJEB26167, sample SAMN06115408) | human gut metagenome | host: Homo sapiens | place: China:Guangxi | collected 2016-04-06... | reverse complement strand
CCCGGATCTTATGACAGATTCTATCACTGAAATTATACCGCACATACAAGTTTTTTAAGCGCAGATAATTCCCTGAAGCCACCCGTAGATCACTCTTATTGTACATCTCCCAGCCATTATCGGCAATCTTGATTTTCCGGTCGATCCCCAATCCGTACATATCCAGCGGATCGGTCGTCAATACCGGAATATCCGTACGGTTTTCATCACCGGGTTGTTTCCACCGGTTCACAAACGCCTGATTCATATTTTGCTGAGGCTGCGGGAGCCGCTGTCCGGAATCATTATACAAGTTGTTCAGCCGGATCTTAGTCCCCAAACTATAAGAAAAAAATCCTCCGATAGCTAAATTCTTATACGAGATATCCGTACCGAACCCACCGGTAATATCCGGTATACGGGTACCCGAATAGGCGAAAACCTTGGCAAACATCTCCGTTTGGGTGATACCGTCGGTTTCTTCGATATCTTTAAAAGTAGGCAAGCCGTTAGCATCCAACCGATCATATTTATAAGAATAAAAAGTATTCAGGGCTTCTCCCGGAATAACAGCCGATCCATCGAGATATTCCTTGTATCCGTAATCCGTCGTAATCCCGGATTTCGTTACCTTATTGATATTCCGGGCCCCATTGATATTCAGTGCCCAGGTAATATCTTTCGTTTTCACCGGCACTACATTCAACACGATTTCATACCCTTTATTTTCCAGGTTTCCGGCATTCAGCTGCATAGTCGTACTCCCGGTCGTCGAAGCCACTTCTTTGGAAATGATCTGATCTTTCCCTTTCTTCCGGTATACTTCTACACTACCGTTCAATCGGTTATCGAGGAAAGCGAAATCCACCCCGAAGTTCCACGAAGTCGTCTTTTCCCAGCGCAATTGCGGATTGGGCAGCTTCGATAACTTTGAAATATACTGTTTCGAAATCGGATCGAAGGATCCCAGCTGGATCAACAAATTCGGTGTCTGATCGGGTGAGACATTCCCCTGAATACCGTATGATCCCCGGAAAGCAAACATATTCATCCACATCACTTCTTTCAGGAAGGCTTCTTCGTGCAGATTCCATCGGCCCGAGACCGACCAGATCGGTAAAAAACGGTTACTCTTATCCTGTCCGAACTTATTGGAACCGTCGGCCCGGATATTGAAATTGACGATATAGCGGTTCATATAGTCGTAAGTGAATGTTCCATACCATGACATCACATTGGTCAGGGTATTGGTGATCACATTCGGATGACTTTTCACCAGATCACCATATTTCGGCCACTGCACCGGGTCGATCTCTACAAATTTTTCTCCCCGGTCGGGCAAATAACCGTATTCCGTCGATTTCAATCCTTTGTATTTAGACGAACGTGCCTCCGTACCGGCAACCACCGTGATCTGATGATCTTCCAGAAATTGAAAAGAATAATCCACTTGTGCCCTTGCAGTATAAGAAGTATTCCGGGTATCCGTATTCACCAGTTCTCCCCCGTAAGGCAACTTACATTGCTGTTCACGCCAAATGTCACTATCGGGCAATTCCAGTCCGTAATTATAATTTCTGAGCTGAGCAGCCGCGTAAGATTGTTCGTCGAACCATTCTTTTTGATCGGTATTCGACCGATTATAACTCAAGGCGCCGGTTAATCTTAATCCAGGAATAATCTCCCATAGTAAATTAGCATTGAAATTCAACGTCGTCCCCTCGATATTCATCCCCGTATGTTGCATTTCGTTCACCACATTGTATTGTAGCGGGAATTCATAGCCTTGCGTCTTGTTGTAATAAGCCAACGTACCGTCCTCATTATAACAGGGTATCGCACGGGAAGTATTATAGGCATACTGATAAGGAGACAAAGAAGAATGCAGGTAATCCTTATCGTCGGTCGACGCTCTCATCTGCAACTCCATTTTCAGATTGGAAAGCAGATTCACTCCCAGTTTCATCAGGCCGTTGAACTGTTTTACACCGGTACCTCTCACCGTAGCGGGGATATGCTGTAAACCACCTGAAAAATAATAATTTACCTTATCGTTAGCACCTGAAATAGAAACATTATGTTTTTGTGAAAAAGAGGTCCGGTAAATGATATCGAACCAATCGGTATTCACTTCTTCCAGTCTTTTCACTTTCTTCTGAAACTCTTCATAAGTAATGGTCCGGTCGTACAGGTCCAGCAAAGCACCTTCATAAGAAACCCTGGCCGGAGGAGTACCGAACGACAATCCCCTCTGTTCGATTTCCTTGGATACCTCGATCCGGTCCTTCGAATTCATCCGGTAGAGCCCGTCGTATTCCGGTCGTTCATTGACCGATAAATTCATTGAATACCTCACCCGGGGCTTCCCGATTTTTCCTTTCTTAGTGGTAATGACGATAACTCCATTGGCAGCTTTTACCCCATAAATAGCGGTAGCCGAAGCATCTTTCAAAACGTCTATCCGTTCGATATCCTGTGGATTCAGCGAAGAAATCGCATTTCCGATGAGGTTTACGTTATCGAGGCTATTCAATTCTTCGGCACTGATCTGTACGGGATCTTCCAGAATAAATCCATCGACTACCCACAAGGGTTCGCGGTTACCTGAAATCGTCGAAGATCCGCGGATTCTGATTTTCGTTGCAGCTCCGGGAGTCGAGGAAGATCCCATAACATTCATTCCCGGAATTTTTCCCTGCAACATATTATCCAACCCCAAAGCAGCTCCTTCCCGCACCAAATCACCATCGATAGTAAAGACGGAAGAAGAAAGCTTACGTTTCTCGATATTCTGGTAACCGGTCTTCACGATCACTTCCTGCATCAATTCGGCCACACTCTCCATCACGACATAGAGGTTATCTTTATTCGCTTTCACTTCCTGTGTACGCATTCCCACAAAAGAAAACACTAAGATCTCTTCTCCCGAATTCAAACGGATCTCGAATTTTCCCTCTATATCCGTTGCTACTCCGGCTGTTGTATTTTTTACCACCACAGATACTCCGGGTAGCGGTTCTCCTTTAGAATCCACTACTTTTCCTTTCACTGTCCGCATATCGGTCTGCTGGGTTTCCGATTCTTTTTTCGGAGTAATTAAAATATAGTCCTCGACCTGATTGTAACGATAAGGTAACCCCTGAAAGATCGATTGTAAGGCCTCCTCTAACCGGGCTTCGTTCAGGGATACAGAGACTTTCGTCCCGACATTCACCTCCTGAGTATTATACATAAAGTGCACGCCTGTTTGTTCTTTCAATACTTTCAACACCTCTCCGAGTGTTTTATTCTGCAGCTCTACGGTCACTTTCCCCTGAGCCCATACGGTTGCCTGAGTATGCAAGCTCGATACAAATACGAAAAAACAGCACAACCTGACAATCAGTCGTATGCCGGATGGATTTTTTCTTCTTTTTTTCATAATTTTGTAGTTTAGTAGATTCAAATTTTCGAAACCCGGATCGTTTTATTTTCTAACTGGAACCGTACCCGAGCCAATTCTTCCAGCATCCGCAACACAAAATCCAATTCACGATAACGGGTAGCAGCTCCCGTAAAAGTGATTGCTTTCAACTGCTGATCGGCAAATACAAAGTCTACATCGTACCAACGTCCCAATTGATCGGTGATTTCGCCTAAAGACATGTTTTCAAATTCAAAAGTTCCGTCTACCCAGGCAGCCACAGCCCGGGCATCGACTTCACATTTTTCTATTTCTTCTTCCAGGCAAACGGCTTGTTCGCCCGGTGACAAGACCAACTGTCCTTTTCTATTCGACACTTTGACCTTTCCCCTCAACAAAGTAGTTTTCACCGCACTTTTACCGGTATAAGCAGAAACATTAAAGCGCGTACCCAACACCTCGACGCGATTGTAGAAACTCTCGACAATAAAAGGACGGGCTGTATCTGTTACTACTTCGAAACAAGCTTCCCCTTTCAGCATCAATTTTCTCTCTCCCTTGCCAAAAACCGTGGGATAAGTCAGTTCGGTTTCCGCATTCAGCCACACCCGTGTACCGTCCGACAATACCAGGGAATATTCCCCGCCCCGGGGCACGGTAATTGTATTATAAGCCAATTTTTCCTGTTCCTGGCTTACAGCCTGATAAACGATATGCTCCTGCCCTCCGACTGAAATCCGGGTACCGTCTTCCTCGGTCAATACGCAGGTAGTCTCTTTTTCCAGTGTAACTTCCCGCCCATCCGACAAACGCAACACCGCCTTTCGGCTACCCGGAACGATCTGAGACAAAGCGGTCTCCCGACTTTCCTGTAACTGTTGCAACGAATAATACAATAATCCGCTACCCAATAAAAGGATCAGTATTGCAACTTGTTTCCACCATTCCTTCCATAAGCGACGTCTCTTCCGGGGCGAGGCAGAGAGACGGCAGGATATTTGCTCCCAGGCCTGCTCCTCCTGAATCCCATCCCAACACCCCACCTTACGCCCTTGTCTATAAGTTCTCACCCATTCCCGGAAAGTTTGCCGATTTTCCTGTTTTTCCTCCAACCACCGTTGTAAAAACCGGTATTCTTCTTCCGATAATTCATGTTTACAATAGCGAACCACATAAGAGACTAATTCCTCTTCATTCATTGCTTTCGATTTTAAATTTATCCTGCGCACAGACGATTTATTTAGAAAACGTTTCTATTACCTAAAGCTCAAAAAGATTAAAATGGGTGAATGAAATGAAATTTTTTTTTTCGAAAAAAATAATTTACCCGAAAAGGCAATTTACGGATAACCTGTCCCCCAAGGCTTTTCAGCGATACCCCGATCGCTATTTCCGAAGTAAGAAAACAAGCAGAATTTGAAGAGAACTGCGCAATTGTTTCAATGCACGGGCAAAATGAGTCTTTACGGTATTCACAGATAAACCGAGAAAGTCAGCCACTTCTTTGTATTTCATATCTTTTAATACGATCAGCTCGAACACTTTCCGGCATTGTTCGGGAAGACGGGCTATTTCGGCATATAATTTCCGGCACTCTCCCTCAAACTCCTCTTCGGAACACCTTCGCGCAATTATGCCGGACAGCAGTAAAAAAATAAGCCCTCAACGATCCCTCGAACTGTTTATCTTTATATTTTTCCCAAAACTTCACAAACAAGTCCTGGACGATATCTTCCGACTCACCGAAAGAATCCAGAAAGTTCATAGCAAAAATACAAAGAGGCTTATAATAAAGATCAAAAAGGCTTTTTAGTCCATCCGGATTACCGCAACTAATCAAGGTCAATATTTCCTGTTCATCTTTACACCTCATATAGTACGGCAAAAATAAAAAAATATTGAAAGAACTAATTCTTCAAATAGATGATTTTCTTGGTTTCAAAAAAATCTTCCGAAAAAAAGTCAGGAATGGAATAGATTTTCACTTTAGAACGGAAAGGTGCAATTTCTTCCTCAAAATCTCCTCCTTTTAAATAGATCACTCCATTGTCCAGGGAATGGGCCGAGTCCTTCCGGATCTTTCCCCGAATCAGTTTGACAAAGGCAGGAAAAGCTGTCACAGCCCGGCTGACAATAAAATCCTGTTGTTCCGCAACATTTTCCACGCGGATCTGCTCGGTCCTGACATGCTGTAACCCCAAAGCATCCCGAATCCCTTCCACGACTTTTATCTTTTTGCCGATGGAATCGATCAGATAGAAATTTACCTCAGGAAACAAAATAGCCAAAGGAATCCCCGGGAATCCTCCTCCTGTACCGACATCCATCACCCGAGTCCCGGGAGCAAAACGGATGATCTTTGCGATCGCCAGTGAATGCAACACATGATGTACCCAAAACTCATCCATATCTTTGCGGGAAATCACGTTTATCTTTTCATTCCATTCCCGATACAAACCTTCCAGACGAGCAAAACGTTCCCGTTGCTCCTCCGTCAGTTCCGGAAAATAATCATATATCAAATTCACTGTGCCCATAGTCAAAATAATTAACTTACCTCCGATCCTTTCCCTGTTTTCCTGCGGCATTATTATAAAGCGGCAGCAAGATTACACAAATCACACCGACCACGATATATAACAACGTCATTGTACCGTGGGTCAATAGAGCAAAAGTTTTGGCCATGCTTTCGATATTCGGGGTATGCGGCAAATAAATCATCAAAGCTGCTATAACCATAAAATGCCAGGCCCCGATACCTCCCTGTACAGGAGCCACCATACCATAACTCGAAAGAACGAAAATGGTCAACCCGACCAGTGCCCCCAAATGCGAAGTAAACTGAAAACAGAAGAAGCAGACATAAAACATCAGGAAATACATCAACCAGATAAATAAGGAATAAAAAACGAACAATCCTTTGTGTCGCACATCTTTCACACTAAGCAACCCTTCTTTCAGTCCTTTAAAAAAAGAATGAATCCGTTCTTTAAAACGAGTTTTACGGATCAACCGCCAAAACAACCAACCGACAGCCGCCAAAACAACCAACACCAACAACATCCATGAAGAATGGAACATATTCACCACCTTCTCTTCAATCTCCTGATTATTATCTAAAAAAATACCGACTTGTTTAAACTGGGTAATGACGACAATCAAGGTCAGGAACAATAAAATCATCATATCGATTACCCGTTCGGTCACAACCGTACCCAATAATTTAGAAAAAGGAACTTCCTCATATTTACTGACTACCCCACAACGGGTAAACTCGCCCATCCGCGGGATAGCCAAATTGGCGAAATATCCGATCATCACCCCCATAAAACTATTCCCGAAAGAAATCCTATACCCCATAGATGCGGTCAGCAACTGCCACCGCAGGGCCCGGCTGACGTGACTGGCAATCCCCATAACACAAGCTACTCCGATCCAGAAATAATTCACATCTTCTTTAAGCACTGTCAGCAATTCATCCCAATTCTGATCCCGGTAGACCAACCAGAATAAAAAGGCCGATACGGCCAGAAATAAAAAAAATTTTATCGTATTTTTTACAAGAGGGTGCATACGAAAATCGGTTTATAAAATTGTTTGCAAATGTACAAAAATATGCCCATGCCCAAACCGTTTTCCGCCGAAATTGTATACTTTTGTAACATGAGTATTGTCAGAGCTAAAAAAAGTCTGGGACAGCATTTTCTGCGTGACCAGAATATTGCACGGAAAATTACGGATAGTTTACTTCCTGTCACCCGGGATATACTGGAAATCGGTCCGGGGATGGGTGTACTTACCCGCCATCTTTTCGCCAATCCGGCATTTTCGGTCCGGGCCATCGATATCGATCAGGAATCGATCGATTATCTGCATCAGGAATTACCGGAATATCAGGACCGGATTCTATACGGAGATTTTCTGAAAACAGATATCCGCCAATATTATCAGGAACCTTTCTCTGTGATCGGCAATCTACCTTACAATATCTCATCGCAAATTTTCTTCCGGATCATTGAAAACCGGCATTTGGTCCGTCAGGTGGTCTGTATGATACAAAAAGAAGTGGCCGAACGGATTGCAGCCTCTCCGGGTAGCAAAACATATGGTATTTTAAGTGTCTTTCTTCAAGCATTCTATCACATCGAATATCTATTCACCGTAGGGGAGAAGGTTTTCGATCCGCCTCCTAAAGTCAAATCGGCAGTCATCCGGTTGACCCGGAACGAACGCGTGGAACTGGGATGTGAAGAGAAACTATTCTTCAATGTCGTAAAAACAGGGTTCAATCAACGCCGGAAGACACTCAGGAATTCAATCCGCGGGATCATTCCTCCGGGATTCGACTCTCCCTATCTGAATTTACGGCCTGAACAGCTCGGTATTACCGACTTCCTCCAGCTCTGCCAGGATATCGAGAAAAACAGGAACATTGGCGATAAAGCATAAAACGACGATCTAAAATTTTCAGGATGCAACAATTTGAATTAACCCACGAATTTCTGAGTCAGTTGGAAGAACTGATCGATGCCGGCAACAAGACCGAGGTCAGCAAACAAATTGCCGGGCTTCACCCCGCAGATATAGCAGAAATCCTGGAGGAGCTGAATAATGAAAGGGCACAATTCGTATTCTTGTTGCTGGATAACGAAAAAGCAGGAGACGTACTGGCAGAAATCGACGAAGAGGAAAGAGTACATTTTATCGAATCTTTTCCGGCAGAAACTATCGCCCGTCGTTTTATCGACAATATGGACTCGGATGATGCCGCCGATCTGGTAGCGAGCATGCCTAACGAACAGCAACACGAAGTGTTGTCGCATATGGAGGACCTCGAACAGGCAGGAGATATTGTCGATTTGTTGCATTATGACGAGGATACGGCCGGAGGGTTAATGGCCAAAGAGCTGGTGATGGTAAATGAAAACTGGACCGTCCTGACCTGTCTGCGGGAAGTCAGCCGTCAAGCTGAAAATCTGGATGAAATATACAATATATATGTAGTCGACGACGACAACAAGCTAAAAGGACGTTTATCCCTGAAAAAAATCATTACCGCCCCTACCTCGGCAAAAATCAGTAATCTTTACTATCCTGACATTATCTCGGTCAAAACCGACGAACCCGCGGAATCAGTGGCTTTGATTATGCAAAAATACGACCTGGTCGCCATCCCGGTAATCGATCAGGTAGGCCGCTTAGTCGGACGAATCACCATCGACGACGTAGTCGACTTTATCCGTGAAGAGGCAGACAAGGATTACCAGATGATGTCCGGTATCTCGCAGGATGTAGAATCTTCGGATAGCATCTGGGCACAGACCAAAGCCCGGCTCCCCTGGCTGATCATCGCCCTGTTCGGAGGAATGGTATCGGCCTGGATGATTTCCCGCTACGAGGCGGAAATCGCTTTATTTCCGGTTACAGCGATGTTTATTCCGGTCATCACTGCCATGGGAGGGAATGTCGGTATACAGTCGTCTGCCATCGTCGTAAAAGGCTTGGCTTCCAATTCATTGAGCCTGAAACATGGCTTTCAGAATATCGTAAAAGAAATCGGAGGAGCTCTGATCAATGCCACGATTTGTTCCTCTATCATATTCTTGCTGACTTTGTGTTTCGGGATGCAAACTCTGGCCATGCCCATCACGGTAACGCTATCGCTTTTTGTCGTTATCCTCTTCGCATCTATTTTCGGTACGGCCTTCCCGCTTTTATTAAACCGGATGAAAATCGATCCGGCCTTAGCGACAGGTCCGTTTATTACTCTGACCAACGATATCATCGGTCTGAACATTTATCTGATCACCGGCCGCCTGATTTTAACCGGACTCGGATAGTCCTTTTCTCTGCATAATTATTTTTGCCTTTTGCATAATTATAACCTGTAAATATAAGGTTACTAATCATTTATGTGCTATTTTTGTAACGATACTTAAAGTAGAAAACAACGGAATACAAACTTTTAATCTATGAAACCCTCGGTTCCGAATGTCATGTATCTGAAACAGATAAGGGACAGAGTAGTTTCATATAACTGCAAAAAATAAATTATAATCATATGAATCCAATCGTTGAAGTAAACGTTCAGTCAGAAATCGGGAAATTAAACGGAGTCATCATCCATACTCCCGGCGAAGAAGTAGAAAACATGACCCCCGAAAATGCTGAAAGAGCTTTATACAGTGATATTATCAATCTTTCGATTGCCCGGAAAGAATACAAACAAATTTCGGGAGTTTTATCCAAACTGACGAAGACTTATGAAGTCAAAGACCTGTTGTGTAATATTCTGAAAGACGATAAGATCAAACAGGAAGTGCTCGACCGGATCGAGCGGATCGAACCGTTTATCGGTGAAAAATCTCCGAAAGGCAGCCTGAAAGAACAATTACTGGAAGAAAATGCAGAAAATCTTTCCCGCCTATTGATCGAAGGAGTAGAAATGGTCAAGGACAATCTGACGAAGTTTTTGAGTAAAGACTGGTTTGCATTACGTCCCATGCACAATTTCTTTTTCACCCGTGATGCTTCTATGAGTATGTACAACGAAGTGTTGATCGGTCGTATGGCCAATTCCATTCGTGACCGGGAATCGGTGATCATGCAGTCTATTTTCGATTTTACCCCCGAATTTAAAACTCAAACGCTGACTATTCCTCCCATTTCCGGTAGTACTCAAAGAGTACGTACCATAGAAGGTGGTGACGTTTTGATTGCCCGCGACGATATTTTAGTTATCGGAAACGGCGCCCGTACCAGCACCCAGGCGATCGATATGCTGATCAACGAGTTTATTCGCCGGAAAAGTGAAAAAGCACAACATATTATTGTGCAGCAACTGCCTCATACACCGGAATCCTTCATCCATCTGGATATGGTATTTACCTTATTAGATCAGGATAAATGTATGGCTTTCGAACCGCTGATTCTGAATCCGGGAAGCTATCAAACCGTCCACATCAAGATCCAGAATGGAAAACTCCAGAGTATCCGCAGTGAAAAGAACTTACTCTCTGCCCTGAAAAAACTGGGTATGGATCTGGAGCCCGTACTTTGTGGTGGTAGCGACGACTGGAATCAGGAACGCGAACAATGGCATAGCGGAGCCAATTTCTTCGCCGTCGGTCCTGGTCAGGTCCTGGGATACGCCCGCAACAATTACACGATGGAAGCCATGAATCATGCAGGATTCGAAATCATCCGGGCCAATGACTTCATCGACGGCAAAGTCAATCCGGGTGCTTACGAAAAATATGTAATTACCATCGACGGCTCCGAACTTCCCCGCGGTGGCGGTGGCGCCCGTTGTATGACCATGCCGATCAACCGGACAAACCTATAAGACTGACGGCTTTTCAAGCCTGATCGGCGAGGCCTCTGATTGGAGAACCTTCGGTTCTGATTAGCGGAACTACCTTCCGGATTCTATTCCGAAGGTTCACCCATCAAAAATTTGTAAACTTTCAAGGATCAGTCCCCTTTCAAACCCTATCTTCCACTCCCCCCTCTCCAACAACTCGAATCTTTTTTATCAACTCTCCCCCTCCTTTGCAACTCAATAACTCAGCAACTCAATAACTCAGCAACTCAATAACTCAGCAACTCAGCAACTCAGCAACTCAGCAACTCAGCAACTCAATAACTCAGCAACTCAGCAACTCAATAACTCAGCAACTCTTTTCAACTCTCTTTTTCATCTCCCGAAATTATTTGTAATTTTGTTTCCCGATTATCGACAGCATATTTATTCCCTTAAAATGTCTAAAATAAAATATTATATCGCCAGTTTTCGATTGAGGACTTTACCTCTTTCTTTATCCGGAATCTTTTTAGGAACTCTTTTAGCTGCCTCGGAAGGTTATTTCAACTGGGCTCCTTTTCTATTAGCAGTAGTGACCACCCTTTGTCTTCAAATTTTATCCAACCTGGCCAACGAATTAGGTGACCTACAAAAAGGTACGGATAATGAGGAGCGTTTGGGCCCCATCCGGAGCATTCAGTCGGGAGCCCTGTCCCTGAAAGAATTTAAACGAACGATTTTACTTTTCGTCCTGCTATCCGTTTTATCCGGGACTGCTCTGGTCTCCACCGCTTTTGAAAGTTTGCTGAGCACAGACGGACTGATTATGCTGATGCTGGGAGCCGCTTCGATCGTTGCCGCCATCAAATACACGGTCGGCAAAAATGCTTACGGCTATCATGGTCTGGGAGATGTCTTTGTCTTTTTATTTTTCGGATTACTCAGTGTCTGCGGGGCCTATTTTCTAATGACTCATCGGTTATCGATCAGTATCTTTCTACCTGCCACTGCTGTCGGTCTGTTATCGACAGGTGTATTGAACCTGAATAATATGCGCGATATCGAAAACGACCGGCTTTGTGGTAAACGTACTTTACCGGTGATACTGGGGATCTCCAAAGCCAAAGTATATCATTTCTGCCTGATCATCGGAGCATTCGTTGCAATGAGTAGCTATATGGGCTTATGCGGATTCAGGCCTTTTCATTTTATCTTTTGGTTCACCCTCCCTCTCTTTCTGATCCATTTGAAAAAAGTAGTCCAAGCGGAAGGTCGCGGGTTGGACCCGCAATTGAAAGTATTATCCCTTTCTACTCTGCTGTTTACACTTTTGGCCGGTTGGGGAGCTTTCCATTTTTGACCGACGAAAAAATCATTTTTCTCCGACATACAAGCTGGCGATACCGAAGCTCAGTTTCCGCCGGACCGGATGCTGAAAACCACAGTCCCGCATAATTTGCAGGAACGTTTCGCCCTGAGGAAATTTCATTACCGATTCGGGCAGATAAGTATAGGCTCCTTTATTCCCTGAAATCCATCCCCCGATCGTCGGAAGAATATGACAAAAATAAAAGCGGTACAACTGTTTCATCGGAAAATGCTCCGGCATAGAGAACTCGAGAATAATCACTTTCCCCCCCGTTTTCAATACCCTGTACATTTCCTGTAATCCCAACTCCAGATGCTCGAAATTACGCACACCGAAAGCCACCGTCACCACATCGAACATCCCGGTTGCAAACTCCATATGTTCGCAATCCCCGGTCTTCAACTCAATGGCATCAGCAAGATGCAGATCGCCGACCTTTTTCTTTCCGATCTCCACCATATTTTCCGAGATATCTATTCCCGTCACTTGCTTCACTCCGGCCCGGTGCGCTGCAATAGAAAAATCACCTGTACCACAGGCAACATCCAATAAGCATCCCTTCTCCTGTTCTCCGATGCAGCTCATCGCTTTCCGTCTCCACCCCTTGTCGATATTCATCGACAACAGATGATTCAGCAAATCGTATTTCGGGGCGATATCATTAAAAATATCTTGAACTACTTCTTTCTTAGCCATATTACAAAGCAAAAGGTAATAATAAAAGGTAAAAAATGCGATGAACACTTTTTACCTTTTACTTTTTACTTCTTTAATTAGTTTCAGGTAATTTCCCTTCTAAAGCAGATTTTACGACAGCAACAGCATCTTCCAATCCTTCGGCGAACTTCTCGAAATCTTCCTTGTACAAGAAAATTTTATGTTTCTCATAGCTTGAAACACCATCTTTATCGAATTTCTTTTTACTCTCTGTAATGGTCAGGTAGTAGTCATTGTTACGTGTAGCCTTTACATCAAAGAAATAAGTTCTTTTGCCGGCTTTCACTGCCTTTGAATAAACCTCTTCCCGGTCTTCATTCATGTCAAATCCCTCATTTTTTCCGTATTCTTCCATCATCAAATAAATTTAATATTCAGAAATGTTTATTGAACTCAACTTTTTATCCGGATTATTCCCGGTTACAACCACGCTTTGCTGCCTTTCACGTTTCAAATGTAGAAAAATCCTAAGAAACAAAACTACATTTTAAGTTTTTTTTTCCAGAAGTAATGTTTAATCCTTTCTTTTTATACAGTAACTTTGT
>ENA-UESD01002408-UESD01002408.1-human-gut-metagenome-genome-assembly--contig:-NODE-2408-length-13332-cov-2.975783_pt1 | contig 13332 bp, 12 predicted proteins | sample MGYA00242985_ERZ507986 | MGnify/ENA primary metagenome ERZ507986 (study PRJEB26167, sample SAMN06115408) | human gut metagenome | host: Homo sapiens | place: China:Guangxi | collected 2016-04-06... | reverse complement strand
CGGACCGGCTCATCTGTAGTGCTGGACAGACCATGCAGACAATACGGCTTCGTGGGCTGGAACAGCAAATTGAATTGGTGGAGCAGCCCAGATAAAAGGGAGACCGGGAAACCGGTCTCCCTTTTTGTATGGAATGGGCGGAAAATAGAAGATATTTCCAGCTATTTCTGGGATTTTTTTTGATTTAATGATTGCAATTATTCTGTGAATTCCGTATAATGGGAAAGAAAGTGGAGTAAAGTGGATGAAAAATGATCAAAATGGAGCGAGGTGAGCGGAATGACAGGCAAATATCAGCACACGGTAGACCCCAAGGGCCGCCTGTTTGTTCCGTCCAAGCTGCGCGATGCGCTGGGCGAGGCGTTTTATGTGACGCTGGGGTTGGATCATTGCCTGTCCGCTTACACCCAGGAGGACTGGGACGCCATTCAAGAGAAATATCGGAGCCTGCCGCTGTCTCAGCAGAGCCGGATGCGCTTCTTCTTTGCAAATGCGGCTAAATGCGAGCCGGATAAGCAGGGGCGCTTTCTGTTGCCGGCAGATCTGCGGGATTATGCGGGCTTAAAACAGGAGGTCATGTTTATTGGCCTCGGCAACCATGCGGAGATCTGGGATGCAGATGCCTACAAGCGTCTGGAAAGTGAGACGCTGACGCCGGAAAATCTGGCGGCGGTGATGGAGGAGCTGGGCTTTTGATGGAGTTTTCGCATCGTTCCGTACTGCTGCAGGAGTGCATTGACGCACTGAAGATCCGTCCGGATGGGATCTATCTGGATGGCACATTGGGCGGTGCCGGCCATTCCCTGGAGATTGCCAGACGCTTGGGCACTGGCCGCCTCATCGGTGTGGACCGGGATTCGGAGGCGTTGTGCGCAGCAAAGGAGCGCTTGGCACCTGTGCTGGATCGTGTGACGCTGGTACATGACAACTTCGCCAATGTGGCGCAGGTCCTGCAGCGGTTGGAAATTCCGGCGGTCGATGGAATGCTGTTTGATCTGGGTGTCTCGTCGCCCCAGCTCGACCACGCAGAGCGCGGATTTTCCTATATGGCCGACGCGCCTCTGGATATGCGGATGGATCAGTCGCAGACGCTGACCGCCTATGGGATCGTCAATGAGACAGAAGAGGCGGAACTCAGGCGAATTTTTTATCAATATGGAGAAGAACGCTATGCGCCTCAGATTGCAGGGGCAATTTGCCGCCGGCGTCAGCAGAAACCCATTGAAACGACTCTGGAGCTGGCGGAAGTCATCCGTTCCGCCATGCCGCCACAGGCGCTGCGGGAAAAGCAGCATCCGGCCAAGCGGACTTTTCAGGCCATCCGCATTGCGGTCAACGACGAGCTGACAGCGGTTTCCCGTATGATGGCTGATGCCATCGGTTGCCTGAAACCGGGAGGCCGTCTGGCGGTTATCACCTTTCATTCGCTGGAAGACCGGATTGTGAAGCAGGCCATGCAGCAGGCGGCGAAGGGCTGTACCTGCCCGCCGGATTTTCCGGTCTGCGTCTGCGGAAAGAAACCAACCATTGACATTGTCACGCGCAAGCCGATTTTGGCCGGTGCGGAAGAACTGGAAGAAAATCCACGCGCGCGCAGCGCCAAGCTGCGTGTGGCACAAAAACGGTGAGGAGGAACGGCGATGGCAGCGCGCACAGAAGAACGAGTTAGAAGAAAAAATCCGGCCGTACAGAGCGCGGTGCCCTATCTGACCTCGACGGCGGTTCCAAAACCCCAGCGCCGGGAACTTCCGGAGGAACGGCCGGTTGTTCGGGAGCGGAAGCCCCAAAAGGCCATTCGGACAAAGCCGCAGATGCACCCTATTTCGTCTGGTTTTACGGTGGTCGGACTTTTGACGGCGGCGTTCCTCATCATGCTGGTGATCTCCGGCTATGTTCAGCTGTATGAGGCGACCAGTGAGGTGGCCGATTTGAATGACGAGCTGGAAACAGTACAGCAGGAGCAGGCGACTTTGCAGAGCCAGTACGAGAGTAAGATCGATCTGGACTATGTCGAGCAGGTGGCGACCACTCAGCTTGGTATGCTGCAGCCGGCGCCAAATCAGGTGGTCTATCTGGACCTGTGCGAGCCGGATCACGCGGAAATTGTCAAAGCAGAACAGACAGAGCGCTCCGCCAATATTTTTTCGGCACTGCGCGACGGCGTAACCGGTATGATCGGTTACTTCCGCGAATACTTCTCCTGAGGCTTTTATAGAATTACACAGGCGGGACATCCTCGCATCACTGTATGGCGTCGGCTTGCCCCGACGCCGGGAGGCACCATGAATAAGAAGAGATCGAATGGCAAAGAACAGGTGCCGAAAACGGCAAAAAATGGGCGGACGATCAACACAAGGATGGTCTGGATCCTGGTCATCTGTGGCATCCTCCTGTTCCTGCCGCTGTTTTGGCAGCTCTATCAGGTGATGATTCAAGAGCACGATCACTATGAGCGGCTGGCCACAGAGAATCAGACGCGCAGCACCAAGGTGTCTGCATCCCGCGGCACGATCTACGACCGCAATATGAACATTATGGCCATCTCTGCCAGTGTGGAAAATGTATTTCTCGATCCCAACGAGATTGCGACCAAGGAGCAGGATATCAATTTTATTGCCTCCGGCCTGTCGGAAATCCTCGATGTGGACAAGAGCTGGATCATTGAACAGGCAGCGGATACCACCATGCGCTATAAGGTGATCAAGCGTAAAATCGATGCGGATTTAAGCGAGCAGGTGCGGGCATTCATCAACGACAATGAGCTTTCAGGCATCTATCTGGAACCGGATACCAAGCGGTACTATCCATCTGGTGCCCTTGCCAGCCAGGTGCTGGGATTTGTCAACACCGACAATGTGGGAACAGAGGGCATTGAGGCGCGTTATGACAGCTATCTGGAGGGAACCGCAGGCGAGATCATTAAAACCAAAGGCAACAATGGCTCGGAGATGCTCTATCAGTTTGAAAAGTACTATGAAGCCTCCGATGGCGACAGCGTAATTTTGACCATTGATTCGACTGTACAGTACTATCTGGAGAAAAATCTCCAGGCGGCGATTGAAGAATACGATGTGCAAAATGGTGCATTTGGTCTGGTGATGGATGTCAACACCGGAGAGGTGCTGGCCATGGCTACACTGGGTGGCTACGATCCCAACAACTATTTGGAAATCTATGATGAAACCCTGGATGCAGAGCTGGAGAGCATGTATCAGCAGGCGATTGCAAACCCCAAGGACTCCGAGGCCTATAACCAGGGCCTGGAAGAATATAAGAACGCGGTGGCTGCAGCCCGTCTGAGTCAGTGGCGCAATCGCTGTGTACCTTTAAAATCATCGCACTCGCCTCTGCGTTGGGCGAGCAGGCGGTCACGCTCAACGACACCTTCTACTGTGGTGGTAAAACAAACATCAAAGGCCGTGTCACAGAGCTGAACTGCTGGCAGGCCAGAGGCCATGGCACCCAGACCACGGCCCAGGCGCTCCAGAACTCCTGCAATGTGGCCTTCGCGAACATCGGCATTGCGTTGGGCGGCGAAACCTTTTATGATTATATTGAGGCATTTGGCCTGCTGCAGCCGACCGGCATTGACCTGCCGGGTGAGTCCAAGGGCCTGTTTTTCTCGGAAGGAGTTCTGGCAGATCCAAACAGCTATGCGTCCCTGACCTCAGTAGCATTCGGCCAGACCTTTAAGGTGACGCCAATTCAGCTGGTGCGGGCCATTTCGGCCGTTGTCAACGGTGGCTATCTGCTGGAGCCTTACATTGTTTCGGAGATCCAGGATGCCAACGGCAGCACCGTGGAGAAAAACGAGCGGACAGTGCTCCGTCAGGTGATCAGTGAAGAGACCTCAGAGACCATGTGCAGCCTGATTGAACAGGTTGTGACAGTGGGAACCGGTAAAAATGCAGCGGTTGCCGGCTACCGGATCGGCGGCAAAACCGGCACCTCAGAAAAAATCGACGAATACGACGAAAACGGACAATTGGTCGATGATAAAATCGTTTCCTTCGTAGGGATTGCGCCGATGAATGACCCACAGTACATTGCATTGGTAGCGCTCGATACACCAAGCACTTCAACGGGCATGTATATTTCCGGCGGCGTCATGGCAGCGCCGACTGCAGCCGATGTGTTGGCAGATATTCTGCCCTATCTGGGGGTGGAGCCGGAGTATACAGAGGATGAACTGCATCTCATGGATGTGACAGTACCGTATCTGACCGGTATGACGGAAAAGGATGCTGCGTTTGCCCTGCAGAACGCCAAGCTCAACTACCGCATTGTGGGAGAGGGCGACACGGTCACAGACCAGCTTCCCGCCAGCGGAAGCATGATTCCAGGCGAATCGACGGTGGTGCTCTACATGGGAGAAGAAAAGCCGACGGACCTCGTCGCGGTACCGGATGTCACGGGGATGCGGCTGGAGGATGCCAATGCAGCCATTACAAACGCTGGATTGTATATCAAGCTCAAGGGCGCGACAACGGGTGGCGGCAGCATTGTGGCGGCCAACCAGAGTGTGGCGGCCGGCGAGCAGGTGGAGCGCGGAACCGTAATCACAGTGGAGTTTATCGATTACAGTGCCCAGGATTGACCTGGGAAAAGAAAGGGTGCAAGACGCATGAAATTGTCAGAATTGCTACAGGGCGTTTCTGTGGTGCAGGCCACAGTGGACCCAAATTTGGAGATCACTGGAATCAGCTATGACTCCAGAACGACCAAGCCGGGCGACCTGTTTGTCGCCATATCGGGCTTTGCTGCTGACGGGCACAGGTTCATTCCGGCGGCAAGAAAGGCCGGCGCTGTGGCAGTACTCTGCGAAAAAGCACCCAAAGAAGCGGGACCCTATCTTGTGACGGCATCCAGCCGGACTGCATTGGCGCAGATTTCAGCCAACTGGTTTGGGCATCCGGCAGACGAAATGACGATGATCGGCGTAACCGGCACCAATGGTAAAACCACGGTGACTTATCTGCTCAAAACCGTGCTGGAGCAGACGATCGGGGCAAAGGTGGGACTCATTGGAACCATCCAGAATATGATTGGAGACGAGATACTGCACACCGAGCGCACGACACCGGAGAGCTATGAGCTGCAGCAACTGTTCCGGCAGATGAAGGATGCGGGTTGCACCCATGTGATCATGGAGGTCTCCTCTCATGCACTGGTGTTGGAGCGCGTAGCGGGAATTCAGTTTGAAATCGGAATCTTCACCAATCTGACGCAGGATCATTTGGACTTTCACAAGACAATGGAGGCTTATCGTGACGCGAAAGCCATGCTCTTTGATCGGTGCCGGAGCGGAATTGTCAATCTGGATGACGCGGCCACGGCCCATTTCCTCAGAACGGGAACCTGTGACTTTACAACCTATTCGGTCGACCGCAATGACGGAGAATATCTGGCGAAGTTTTTGAAGCTCAAGTCGGACCGGGTGGAAATGGATGTGGTAAACGGAAACGAAATCTGCCGGTTTGAGCTTGGAATTCCCGGCCGTTTTACGGTCTATAACGCACTGGCAGTCATTGCTGCGGCCCGGAAGCTTGGGATTCCGATGGAACAGAGTGCCGCTGCGCTGCGCCGGGCCCACGGCGTCAAAGGCCGTGTGGAGGTGGTGCCGACACCCGGTATGCCCTATACTGTGCTGATTGACTACGCGCACACGCCAGACGGACTGGAAAATGTGTTGCGGGCGGTCAAGGGATTCTGCAAAGGACGGCTCATTGCGGTGTTTGGATGTGGTGGCGACCGGGACCCCATCAAGCGGCCCATCATGGGGCGCATTGGTGCGGAGATTGCGGATTTTGTGGTGGTGACCTCAGACAATCCGCGCACAGAGGATCCAAATGCAATCATTGCCCAGATTTTGGAGGGCATGCAGGGAAGCCAGACACCCTACTATGTGGAGGAAAACCGGAGGAAGGCCATCCGGTGGGCCATGGACCATGCTGAGCCGGAGGACATCATTGTCCTCTGCGGCAAAGGGCATGAGGATTATCAGATTATTGGTACGGAAAAGACGCATCTGGATGAGCGGGAGAAAGTTGACGCCCATCTGGAGGAAATTCGGCAGGGAAGGTGAAACGCATGGAGGGCATTACACTCAAACAGATCGCCAAATGGTGCGGCGGTACGGTGGAACCGGAATTTGAACAGGTTCGGGTAAAGGGATTCACCAAGGATTCCCGCCAGCTGGCGCCGGGAAATATGTATGTGGCGATTCAGGGTGCACGGGTGGACGGTCATGATTTTGTAAAGCAGGTGCTGGAAAACGGCGCGGCTGCGGTACTGGTGGAAAAGCGGCAGGAACCCGGCGTTCCGGCAGTGCTGGTCAAGGACACCGAGGCGGCATTGGGCAGCATTGCATCAGGCTATCGGGCCACCATGCATGCGAAGGTGCTGGCCATCACCGGCAGTGTGGGAAAGACAACCACCAAGGAGATGCTGGCGGCGATCATGTCCAAGTCCCATGTGACGGGTAAGACTCCACAGAACTATAACAACCGGCTCGGCCTTCCGCTGTCGCTGCTCAACATGGCGCCTGACTGTGAGGTGGCGGTACTGGAGATGGGAATGAACCATTTTGGAGAGATGTCCTATCTGACCCATATCGCCCGGCCGGATATTGCGGTCATCAGCAACATCGGCACGATGCACATTGAGAATCTGGGGAGCCGGCAGGGGATCCTGCAGGCCAAACTGGAGATTTTGGAGGGCCTGCAGCCCGGCGGCAGCATCGTGTTTAATGGAGATGAACCGATGCTCACCGACCTGCGTGGCCGGTATCCGTATCAGATGCTCTATTTTGGTATCACCAATAAGGAATGCGATGTGGTGGCCGAGCATATTGAAGCATATGACGGCAATACCGTATTTACGGTAAAGGGCTTTGGAAAGACCTTCCCTGTGTCGCTTCCCACAGATGGCATTCACAATGTCTACAATGCCCTGGCGGCCATCACGGTGGCGCTGGAGTGCGGCAGCACACCGGAGGACATTGTAGATGCCCTGCGCGATTTTACCAATGCGGCCATGCGGCTCAATACCTATGAGAAAAACGGCTTTACCATCATCGACGACTGCTACAACGCAGGGCCCGAGTCCACGGCGGTGGCGCTGTCTATTTTGGGCGGCAAAAAGACGGAGGGCCAGCACATTGCGGTGCTGGGAGATATGCTGGAGCTGGGGCACCGGGCGGCCGCGGAGCACTACCGCATCGGACGGATTGCGGCGCAGCGGGCAGATCTCATTCTGGCCTATGGCAAGGCGTCACAGCGGATTGTGACGGGAGCCGTCACGGGTGGTATCCTGCCGCGAAACGCCATGTTCTTTGACAGCCATGAGGAACTGGTCAAGACGCTGGTCAACCGGGCACAGCCGGGGGATGTGATCTTGTTCAAGGGCAGCCGAAGCATGCGTATGGAGCATGCTCTGGCGATGTTTGTAGAACAGACGGCAGGGCGGGAGGATGAGGCAAAATGATGCTGATTTTGACCTGTATCACTGCGTTTATCATTGGAATTGTCATGGGGAAGATCACCATTCCGCTGCTGCGGGCCCTGAAGGCGGGCCAGTCCATCCGGGATGTGGGGCCTGAGTGGCACAATGTCAAACAGGGAACGCCCACAATGGGTGGCGTCATTTTCATTGTGGCAACTCTTTTTGCCGTGGCGGCAGACTGGACCAGCATCCGGGCGGGAGACTTCTCTCTGGTATATCTGTATCTGTTTGCGCTGGCTTATGGCTTGATCGGATTTCTGGATGACTACATCAAGGTGCGCAAAAAGCGTAATCTGGGGCTGACAGCACTGCAAAAACTGGTACTGCAGCTGGTGGCGGCGGCGGTATATCTGTTTGTGCTCTATGAGAGCGGCCGGTTGACCTTTGACCTGTATATCCCGTTTGCCAATGTGACCTTTGCTATTCCACATGTGGTCTATTTCCTGTTTGCCATGTTTGTCATTGTGGCCTGTGTCAACGCCGTCAACCTGACGGATGGAATCGATGGCCTGGCAACGGGCGTGACAATGCCGGTGATGTTGTTTTTCGGTATGGTGGCGCTGCGGATGCAGGATGACGCTGTGGCAAAATTTTCCCTGGCGCTTTTTGGCGGGCTGACGGCATTTTTATGCTATAATTTTCACCCGGCACGCGTCTTTATGGGAGATACCGGCTCACTGTTTTTGGGGGCAGCGGTCTGTGGTGCGGCATTTGCGCTGGATATGCCGCTGATTTTGATCGTGGTCGGCCTGGTGTACATTGTAGAGACCGCCTCAGTGATCATCCAGGTCACCTATTTCAAGTTGACCCATGGAAAGCGGGTCTTTCGGATGACGCCCATTCACCACCACTTTGAGATGGGCGGATGGAGTGAAGTCAAAATCTTTACGGTGTTCACGCTATTGACGGTGGCACTGTGCATTCTGGCATGGTTTGGCGTAGTGGGACGATTCTGAGACACTGAAAAAATCTGGGAAAAGGAGGCGCGGTATGGCGAAGAAAAAGGGGCTGTGGGCCTTGGCGGAAAAACGCGGTATGATCGACCTGCCGTTTTTGATTCTGACGCTTTTACTGGTATTTATCGGGCTTGCCATGCTGCTGTCTGCAAGCTATGCCCGCGCCTATTCTGAGACTGGGCAGGCCGCCTACTATTTTGTACGGCAGGCGGGCTTTGCAGCCTTTGGTATTTTTGCCATGTTGGCAGTCACCATTGTGCCGGTGGACTGGATTCGGAAACTGTCGATGCCATTGCTGGCGGTGTCGATCATTTTGCTGGTTTTAGTGCTGCTCATCGGCACAGACGAGGGCGGTGCAAAGCGCTGGATTTATCTGGGCGTCAGCTTTCAGCCGTCAGAGATCACAAAACTGGCTGTTGTTTTGACCTTTGCAGCGCTGATTTCCGGTTATGGCGAAAAGATGAAGACCTTTTACTACGGTGTGCTGCCATTTTCCGTGATTTTGCTGGTCATCTTTGCGCTGCTCGCTTTGGAGCCACATCTGTCCTGCATTGTCATTGTCGGCGCCACGGGCGCGGCCATGATGTTCATGGGTGGTACCCGGCTGCGATGGTTTGCGATCTTGGGCGTATGTGCTGTGATTTTCGTGCTGGTGTACCTGCATTTCATGGGTTATGCAAGTGCCCGTATCACAGCCTGGCGCAACCCGGAGGCGGACCCTTCGGACAGCGGATATCAGATTTTGCAGTCTTTGTATGCCATCGGTTCCGGCGGCCTCTGGGGACTGGGACTCGGCAAGAGCCGGCAGAAGTATCTGTATTTGCCGGAAGAGCACAACGACTATATCTTTGCCATTGTCTGCGAGGAGCTGGGCTTTGTTGGTGCAGGGCTCATCATCCTGCTGTTTATGCTGCTGATTGTCCGCGGAATCTGGTTGGCACTGCATGCCAAAACCCGGTTCTGCTCACTGGTTATGGCGGGAATTGTGGTCCAGTTGGCGCTGCAGGTGTTCTTCAACATCGGTGTTGTCTCCAATTTTTTGCCGGCGACCGGTATTTCCCTCCCGTTTTTCTCCTACGGCGGCACAGCATTGATGCTTCAGCTGTTTGAGATGGGTTTGGTGCTCAATATGTCGCGCGACTGTTCCAGCAATCTGTTGTAAAGGCGGCAAAGGGTATGAATGTGATTTTTACCTGTGGCGGCACAGGCGGCCATATCAATCCGGCCATCGCAGTGGCACGGATGCTGCGGGAGCGCCGCCCGGAGGCCAAAATTCTGTTTGTTGGCGCTGCAGACGGCATGGAGCGGGATCTGGTCCCGCGGGAGGGGTTTCAACTGGAAACCCTGAAGATCTCCAATTTGCAGCGCCGGCTGACCCCGGCGGGAGTCTGGCACAATCTGGTGACCAGCTGCCACATCGCGGGGTCGTTGCAAAAGGCAAAAAAAATCATCCGGCAGTTCGAACCGGATGTAATCGTGGGAACCGGCGGCTATGCCAGTTATCCGGCGTTGCGGGAGGGCATCCGGCTGAAGGTCCCCACGGCGATCCATGAGTCCAATGCGGTTCCGGGACTTGCCACCAAATTGGTTGCAGACAAAGTGGACCGGATTATGGTATCCTTTGAAGAGAGCCGGAATCTCTACAGCCGGCCAGAGCGCGTTGTGGTGACAGGCACTCCGGTGCGGGAGGATTTTCTCTACCAGAAAAAAAGCGAGGCCCGTAAGGCGTTGGGCCTTGATGACCGTCCCCTGGTGATCTCCTACTGGGGAAGCCTGGGAGCGCGGGAGATGAACAAGAAAATTGCACGGTTCATCCAGCTGGAATGCCAGCAGGAACCGTTTCAGCATATCCACGCCACCGGCTCGTTTGGCTGGCGCTGGATGCCGGATTTGATTCGTCAGATGGGGATTGACCTGCAAAAGCACCCGGCGGTGCAGCTGCGGGAATACATCTATGACATGCCGATGCTCATGGCGGCGGCGGACCTCATTATCTGCCGTGCGGGCGCGTCTACCATCAGTGAGGTTGCAGCCTCTGCCACACCTTGCATCATGGTGCCGTCCCCAAATGTGACGGACAACCATCAGGAAAAGAACGCCCGGGTCCTGGAGGCACGGGGCGCAGCCATGGTGCTGCGGGAGGAAGAATGTGACGGCGACCGTATGTTTGAGATGGTGCAGACGCTTTTGGCCGATCCGGAGAAAATGGCCTCCATGCGCCATGCGCTGCATCAGATGGCGGTGGTCGATGCCGCAGAGCGAATCTACAGTACAATTTTGGAGTTGGCGCAGGGACACTGAACCGGCCTGCCGCATAGGATGGGGAACAAAGTCATTTTCTATGCGGAGGAACGGATATCATGCGTGTGCTGTCTGTTTACGGAGGAATTCCGCTCCACGGTGAAACCACGGTCCAGGGAGCAAAGAACAGCGTACTTCCGATTTTGGCTGCCACGGTGCTTGCAGGCGGCCCCTGTGTGATTCACAACTGCCCGCATCTGAGCGATGTGGACACCGCGATGGAGATTCTCCGCTGGCTGGGTGCAACGGTCTTGCGGGAGAATGAAACGATTTTAGTGGATCCTTCCGGAATTGAGCGCTGCACGATCCCGGCCCAGATGATGCAGAAGATGCGCTCTTCAGTCCTCTTTTTGGGCAGTATTCTGGCCCGTTGCGGCCAGGCGGAGATCTCTGTGCCGGGCGGGTGCAGACTGGGGGCACGGCCCATTGACTTCCATTTGGAAGCTATGCGTACCTTCGGTGCAGAGGTAAAGCAGCAGGGGGAACAGATCCGCTGTATGGCCCACAAGATGCCGGGTGGGCGGTATCGAATGCCCTTTGCAAGTGTTGGAGCTACGGAGAACAGCATGCTGGCGGCCATGGGATGTACAGGAGAGGTTGTCCTGGAGAACGCGGCCCGTGAGCCGGAGATTGTGGATCTGGCATCGTTTTTGTGCGCCATGGGAGCAGAGGTGCATGGCGCAGGAAGTTCCACGATTGTGCTCAGGCCCGGAACACTCCATGGAGCGGTACACCGGGTGATTCCAGACCGGATTGCAGCTGTGACCTATCTGTGCGCAGCAGCCTCAGCAGGTGGGGAGATTATTCTCCGCAGGACAAATCCCAAACACTATGAGGCGGTTCTGAAAGTCCTGCAGCAGGCTGGCTGTGAGATACAGACTGTGGCAGACCAAGTGCTGCTGCGGAGGAACGGTCCGTTGTACGCGCCCGGCTACATAGAAACAGGACCATATCCGGCCTTTCCAACCGATGCGCAGTCGCCGGTGATGGCAGCGCTGCTGCGGGCGGAGGGAACGACCCGGATTCGGGAGACAGTCTTTTCCAACCGATTTCAGCAGATACCGGAGCTGGAAAAACTGGGGGCAGAGATCACAGTTGCGGCGGATCTGGCCCAAATTACAACGGCGCGGCACCTTGTAGGCGCGCCAATGCGGGCCACCGATCTGCGCGGCGGCGCAGCTCTGGTAGTGGCGGCGCTGGCAGCAGAAGGGGAGAGTGAAATCCGGGGCCTGGAACATATTGACCGTGGGTATGCATCGATTGAACAGGACCTGCGGGAGTTGGGCGCAGAGATTGTGCGCAGGCAGGCGCGGGTGCTACAAAAGAGCTGACAGGCAAGGGCCTGGAAGGATGGAGAACACATGGGACGACAGAGATCAAGGCAAAAAACAAGGAAAAGACAGCGCCGGCGCAATCCCAGTATGGCGATTAAACTGATCACCATGTTTGCGCTGGTTGCGGCACTGCTGTTCTGCGTGCTGATCTTCTTTAAGGTGGAAGTGATTGAAGTGGAGGGCAGCAGCCACTATAGCGACGAAGAGATTATCTCCGCCTCCGGATTGGCAGAGGGCGATAATCTGGTGCTGATCAACAAGGCGGCGGCTGCCAGTCAGATTAAAGCGTGGCTGCCCTATGTGGAGCAGGTGCAGATCAGCCGGAAGCTGCCGGACCGGGCCATTATCACAGTGACGGAATGCAATGCAGTTGCGGCGGCGGTCTCTGATACGGGCCAGTGGTGGCTGCTCAGTGCAGATGGAAAACTGCTTGAACAGGTGGATGCGGCAACGGCCCAGCAATATGCGGTTTTGAGCGGCGTGAGTCTTGTCTCACCTGTAAGTGGCTGCGCGGCCCAGATACAGGAAGAAGAACAGTCGGCGGCAGCTGCTACGATTCTTGCTGCCATGGAACAGTGGGGACTGACAGAGGTCATCACAACGGTGGATCTCACAAAGCTCTACGACATCGAACTCTGGTATGGAGAGCGATTTGAAATCAAGCTGGGCAGTACTGAGGACCTTGCCTACAAAATCCAATACCTGCAGGCGGTGCTGGAAAACCTCAACGACAGCCAAAGCGGCGTGATTGACCTGACTTTTGAGACGGAAACAGTGGCAAGATTCCTTCCCTGGTGACACATTCCAGCGGAAATGCGCATTTTTATGCACGGTTGCTATTGACCGGCGTAAAAAATCGCGATAGAATACAAATATATATATTTTGGATTACTGTCTGCAAATGAAGTTGCATGGGAATAAATTACAGGAGGATGTACAATGCCTGAGATGAATGAAGACAAAGTTGTAAATATCAAAGTGATTGGTGTTGGCGGTGCGGGCAACAATGTTGTCAACCGGATGATCAGCGCAGGAATCGGTGGCGTGGAGTTTATTGTGGTGAACACCGACCGGCAGGATCTCAACAAGTCCAAGTGCGAGAACAAAATTCAGATCGGTGAGAAACTGACTGGCGGTATGGGCGCTGGCTCCAAGCCGGAAATCGGCCAGAAGTCTGCAGAAGAGAGCCGCGCATCCATTGCCAAATGCCTGGAGGGCGCGGATATGGTCTTTATCAC
>ENA-UESD01002391-UESD01002391.1-human-gut-metagenome-genome-assembly--contig:-NODE-2391-length-13424-cov-23.030569_pt1 | contig 13424 bp, 11 predicted proteins | sample MGYA00242985_ERZ507986 | MGnify/ENA primary metagenome ERZ507986 (study PRJEB26167, sample SAMN06115408) | human gut metagenome | host: Homo sapiens | place: China:Guangxi | collected 2016-04-06... | reverse complement strand
AACAACATGAGCCCGGTACAATACCGAACTCATGCTATCTGAATTATTAATCAGTCCAAACTTTGGGGTGCACATCACTTTGCGGCTCTCTCTTTTTTTAGAACAGTCCCAGATTGTCGAGGAAGATCAGCAGCAGCACCGCCGGGCAGATGTAGCGCAGCAGGAAGATGAATACGCCGTAGATGCGGAATTTCAGCTCTCCGTCGTTCGAAATCTGCCCTTTGAGCACCTTTTGGTCGAGCTGCCAGCCGACGAAGATGCAGGTGAAGAATCCGCCTGCGGGAAGCAGGATGTTGGCCGTGAGGAAGTCGAGCGAATCGAAGACGCTGAGCCCGAAGATCCGCCAGCCGTCCAGCAAGCCCAGCGACAGCGACGCCACGGCGGCCAGCGCCATGCAGGACCCGGTCGTGGCCCATGCCGCGGCGCGGCGGCTCATGTGCCACTCTTCGTGCATGTAGGCCGTGATCACCTCGTGCAGCGAGATGGTCGAGGTGAGGGCCGCGACGACCAGCAGCAGGAAGAACACCGATGACCAAACCATGCTCAGCGGCATCGAGTTGAAGATGCCCGGCAGGGTGATGAACACGAGCGACGGCCCCGACGAGGGCTCGATGCCCACGCTGAAGACCGCCGGGAAGATCACCACGCCGGCCAATATGGCTACCAGCGTGTCGAGGATCGTGACGTTGAGCGCCGTGTGGCGCAGGTTGGTGTCGGGCTTGAAATAGGAGGCGTAGGTGACCATCGTGCCGATGCCGATCGAGAGCGAGAAGAACGCCTGCCCCAGCGCCACGAGCACCGTCGAAGGAGTCACCTTCGAGAAGTCGGGCCGGAAGAGGAACCGGACGCCTTCGCCGCCGCCCGGCATCAGCAGCGAGTGGATCGACAGCGCGATCAGGATCACGAACAGCAGCGGCATCAGCACCTTGGCCGAGCGTTCGATGCCCTTCTGCACGCCCATCGTGATGACGAAATGCGTTGCCAGCACGAACAGCGAGGTGTAGACCACGGGCCGCCACGGGTTGCGGATAAAGGTCTCGAAAACGGTTTTGTACTCCTCGGCGGAGCTGTATTCCGCCAGACTGCCCGTCAGCGAATGCACCATGTATTCGGCTGTCCATCCTGACACCACGAAATAGAAGCCCAGGATCAGGAACGCCGCCACGACGCCGTTGTAGCCCAGGAAGCTCCATTTGGGATCGAGGGCCCGGTAGGCGCCCACGGCGTTGCGGTGCGAGGCGCGTCCGACCGAGAATTCGGCCACCATGATCGGCAGCCCCAGCAGCAGCACGCAGCCGATGTAAATCAGCAGAAAGGCTCCGCCGCCGTTGTCGCCGGCCACGTAGGGAAACCGCCAGATGTTTCCCAGCCCCACGGAACTACCTGCCGCGACGAGCACGGCGCTCAGTTTGCCACCCAGCGTGGCACGACCCTGTGAATGGTGCATGGCTAATCCTGTTTATATAAAGGTATGCGCGCACGCGGAGGCGTGCGCGCATACCCGTTATTTCTCCAATACGACGCTGACCCGTTCGAGCTTGCCGCCCAGCGGCGGGGCCAGTTTCGAGACCGTGCATTTTACGTGCCGGACCTGCCCGAAAGCGGCGTAGACCGCTTCGATGATGTTCATCGCCACACGTTCGATCGTGCGCTGCGTGATGCGCATTTGCAGGCTCACGACCTCGTAGACCGTGAGGTAGTTGACCGCCTTTTCGACATTGTCTTCCGCGGCCACGTCGCCCAGTTCGGCCGTGATCTCCAGATCGACCGTAAAGCGGTTGCCGACCTTGCGCTCCAGTTCGTAACAGCCGTGCAGCGCCCGGAACTCCATGCGTCGGAGGACGATACGATATTCCATGCTATTCGGCGATCACGAGGTAGTAATTCTTCTTGCCGCGCTGTACGAGCAGGTATTTGCCTGCGATCAGATCGGCGTCGGTCACCGGGCGCATCGCGTCGGCGACCTTCTCCTTGTTGAGCGACACGCCGCCGCCCTGCACCATCTTGCGGCACTCGCCCTTCGAGGGGAAGATGGCGCATTTCTCGGCGCAGAGCTCCACGAACGGGATGCCGGCCGCGAGCTCCGTGCGGGCCGCGCGGAATTGCGGAACCCCTTCGAAGACCTGCAACAGGGTCTCTTCGTTCAGTTTGCGCAGGGCCTCCGACGTGGCGCCTCCGAAGAGGATCGCCGAAGCCTCCACAGCTTTCTCGTACTCCTCGCGCGAGTGGATCATGCAGGTGATCTCCTCGGCCAGCCGCTTCTGGAGCACCCGCAGATGGGGAGCGGCGTCGTGCTCGGCGATGAGGCCCTCGATGGTTTCGCGGTCGAGCAGCGTGAAGATCCTGATGTAGCGCTTGGCGTCCTCGTCGCTGACGTTGAGCCAGAACTGGTAGAACTTGTAGGGCGAGGTGTAGCGCGGGTCGAGCCATACGTTGCCGCTCTCGGTCTTGCCGAATTTCGTGCCGTCGGCCTTGGTGATCAGCGGGCAGGTGATGCCGAAGGCCTCGGCCTCGGCGCCCAGCTTGCGGCGGATCAGCTCCGTGCCGGTGGTGATGTTGCCCCACTGGTCGGCGCCGCCCAGCTGGATTTTGCAGTTCATCGTCTCGTAGAGGTGCAGGAAGTCGTAGCCCTGAACCAGTTGGTAGGTGAATTCGGTGAACGACATGCCGTCGCCCTCGCCGTTGAAGCGTTTCTTCACGGAGTCTTTGGCCATCATGTAGTTGACGGTGATGCACTTGCCGATGTCGCGGATGAAATCGAGGAACGTGAATTCCTTCATCCAGTCGTAGTTGTTGACCATCTGTGCGGCGTTCGGGGCGTCCGACTCGAAGTCGAGCAGTTTGGCCAGCTGGCGCTTGATGGCCTCCTGATTGTGGCGGAGGGTCTTTTCGTCGAGCAGGTTGCGTTCCTGCGACTTGCCCGAGGGGTCGCCGATCATGCCCGTGGCGCCGCCGATGAGCGCCAGCGGACGGTGGCCGCACATCTGGAAATGTTTGAGGATCATCACACCCACGAGGTGTCCGATATGCAGCGAGTCGGCCGTGGGGTCGATGCCCAGATAGGCCGTCGTCATCTCTTTTTCGAGTTGTTCCTTCGCGCCGGGCATGATCGTGTGGACCATGCCGCGCCATTCGAGTTCTTCGATGAAATTCTTTGTTGCCATTATTGCATTACTTAATTTTCGTTTTGTATGGATGGAGGCGCAATCGGGTTTCTGTCCTGATAACTTTCCACCACCTATAAATCCCGCTTTTTAAGCGGGCGGGTTATTCCACTTCGAGGTCCAGCGCTTTGCGGAGCTCCGCGATGAGCGGGTTTTTCTCCGTCATGTGTTTCACTCTGTCCTCCAGTTTGATCGGGCGCGCGGCCCTGATCTCCTCGTTGACGATCACCTCCAGTTCGATGGCTCCCGAGATGCCCGCCAGCTCGGCGATGCGCATCAGCATCCCGGTCTTGTTGCGGAGGATCTCCTCGCGCAGCTCCGTCGTCGGGACGCTGACCGAAATGGTGTTGCCCCGGACGGTCATCAGCTCGAAGGCGGGGACGAACCGCGGACGCTTCGTCCTGAGCAGGTTCAGAATCCCTTCCCGGGCCCGCACCAGCTTCTGTTCGCAGGCCGGATCGACCTCCACGGCTGCGGGTTCGGCCTGCGTTTCGGCCTTGGCCTCCTCCGTGTCCGGAGTGCCGCCTCCCGAGGCGAGCAGCTCCGAGAGCGACGTTCCCGAGATCATCGGCCGCCGGATCGGCTTCGCAGGCTGCGGGGTTGCCGCCCCTGCCTGTGCCGCGGCGGGTTGCGCTGCCGCTGCGTTCTTCGGCTCGGGTTGGACCGCGGGCCGGGGTTCGGGCTGCGTTTCCGGTTGCTGCCGGGCCGCAGACACCGCAGCTGCCGTCGGGGTTTCCGGGGCCGGTCGGGGCTGCGCCGGGGCCACTGGAGTTGCCGGAGCGGGTGTCGGGACTTGCGCCGTTGCCGCCGGATCGACCGGGGCCGATGCCGGGACCTGCGCGCGGGCGGTCAGTTCGGGAAGTGGATACTCCCCGGGGGATGTCAGTGTGTCATTTTTTTTTTGGCCGAGTCCTGCGATTTTCATCAGGCCCAGCTCTACGAGCAACCGCTGGTTCGACGATTGCCGTATCTTCCCGTCGAGCTCCGTCAGCACGGAGATGGCTCCGAACAGAAACTCGACATTGCAGGCGCCCGCCTGCGTCCGGTATCGTTCCAGCAGGGTGCCGGTCATCTCGATCAGCCGCAGGGTGTCGGGCTGTTTGGCCATCAGGAGGTCCCGCATGTGGCGGTTCAGACCCGCCATGAAGGTCTGGCCCGAGAAACCTTTCGACAGCACCGTGTCGAAGGTCACCAGCGCATCGACGTAGTTGCCCGCCAACAGCATCTCTGTCACCCCGAAATAGGTGTCGTAGTCCAGCACGTTCAGCGTCTGGGCCACGTTGCGGTAGTCCAGCGCCGTGCCGCAGAACGACACGGCCTTGTCGAACATCGACAGCGCGTCGCGCATGCCGCCGTCGGCCTTCTGGGCGATGAGGTTCAGCGACTCTTCGTCGGCCGTGACGCCCTCCTGCGAGGCGATGTAGCGGAGATATTCGACCGAATCTTCGACGCGGATGCGGTTGAAATCGTAGATCTGGCACCGCGAGAGGATCGTGGGGATGATCTTGTGCTTCTCGGTGGTCGCCAGGATGAAGATGGCGTGTGCGGGCGGCTCTTCGAGGGTCTTGAGGAAAGCGTTGAAGGCCGCGGCCGAGAGCATGTGGACCTCGTCAATGATGAACACCGAGTAGCGTCCCACCTGCGGGATGATGCGCACCTGTTCGATCAGCGTGCGGATGTCCTCCACGGAGTTGTTCGACGCGGCGTCGAGTTCGTGGATGTTGAGCGAGCGGCCCTCGTTGAACGAGCGGCACGATTCGCATTCGTTGCACGCCTCGGCGCCGTTGGGCGCGAGGCAATTAATGGCCTTGGCGAAGATGCGGGCGCAGGTGGTCTTGCCTACGCCGCGGGGGCCGCAGAAGAGGTAGGCGTGGGCCAGCTGGCCGCGCTCGATGGCGTTTTGGAGCGTCGAGGTGATATGTTTCTGTCCGACGACCGATCGGAAGGTCGCGGGGCGGTATTTGCGTGCGCTGACGATGAAATCACTCATAATAGTGCAAAGATACGAATAAGCCGAGAGAAAAAAGCAAGCTCGCTTGCATTTTTTCCGAGGCGGAGTATCTAAGGCAATGTCAAAGATACGAAAAAAATACGCTGAATTTTGCATATTCCGGCCGAATAATCTACATTTGAATGCACCTTTATATTTTTCGTCATGAAACGCATATTGCTCTTTTTGGCGGTCGTGTTGTTCCAGAGCTGCGACTACGCTATTTTCTATGAATACAAAGTGACGAATGATACGGATCAGGTCTTGGACATGGTGCTTTCCGGCAACAGCCCGGATGATCGTAGAGCCATTCATATTCAGCCTCATTCCTCGATGCGGGTTTACATTGATTGTGCGTCGCATGGTGGCAAATTCGATATTCCCGGCGATCTCATTCGAGAAGACTCTCTGCTGCCGAGTTGCCGTGTATATGAATTTTCGGCCGCCGGCAGGCCGATCCCGGAACATTTCCGGCAGAGGCGGTATTGGAACTTCGAAGCCTCGATACGGTTGGGGGTATATACCTTGACTGTCGTTCCGGCGATGATGGATGGTGCAGGGGCTGAAGATACGGACTTGTAACGAACCCATCTCTGTTTTTTAGGAGCACATCTGTTGTTTTTTCTATTTCGGCCTGTCATAAAGTCGGGCTGAAGTACGGATTGTCGTATCGGAAATGACAATTTGTGACAAAAGATGACAATGTGTCGTAAATTCCGGGTTGGCAGGGGTTTTGATGAAATTAAAAATGAAAAATTCAGAATTAAAAATTTAGAAGACAAAATACCATGAACATTAACACATTAACCATCAAGGCGCAGGAGGCGCTGCAAGCGGCGCTCGACCTTGCGCGGGAGCGGGGACAGCAGGCTGTCGAACCGCTCCATCTGCTGAGTGTCCTCGTCCGTGAGGACGATTCGCTGGCGGCGTTCCTGTTGGGGCGCGTCGGTGTGAACGTGCGTTCGCTGCGCGACGAGACGGAGCGTGCCGTGGGTGCGCTGCCGCGGGTCGAGGGCGGCGGCGAGCAGTTCTTCGCCCAGGAGACTTCGAAAGCGATCCAGCGCGCCGTGGACTTCACGAAGAATTTCGGTGACAAGTACGCTTCGGTCGAACACCTGCTGCTGGCGCTCGTGGCCGAGCGCGGCGCGGCCGCCGACATCCTCAAACGCAACGGCGCCACGGAAAAGGAGCTGATCGAGGCCGTCCGGACCTTCCGCAAGGGGGCGACGGTCGATTCGCAGACCGCCGAACAGCAGTTCGACGCGCTGGGCAAGTACGCCATCAACCTGAACGAGCAGGCGCGTTCGGGCAAGCTCGACCCGGTGATCGGCCGTGACGAGGAGATTCGCCGCGTGCTGCAAATCCTTTCGCGGCGCACGAAGAACAACCCGATCCTCGTCGGCGAAGCCGGTGTCGGCAAGACCGCCATCGCCGAGGGCATCGCCCGCCGGATCATCGACGGCGACGTTCCCGAGAACCTGAAATCGAAGTCGATCTACTCGCTCGACATGGGAGCCCTGATCGCGGGCGCCAAGTATCAGGGCGAGTTCGAAGAGCGTCTGAAAGCCGTCGTGCAGGAGGTCACCGCCAGCGAGGGCGAGATTCTGCTCTTCATCGACGAGATTCACACGCTGGTCGGCGCCGGCAAGTCGTCGGGGGCGATGGATGCCGCGAACATCCTCAAACCGGCCCTCGCCCGGGGCGAACTGCGGACCATCGGCGCCACGACGCTCGACGAGTTTCAGAAATATTTCGAGCAGGACAAGGCCCTCGAACGGCGTTTCCAGAAAGTGATGGTCGATGAACCTACGCAGGAGGACGCCATTTCGATCCTCCGCGGTCTGAAGGAGCGTTACGAGAACCACCATCAGGTGCGGATCAAGGACGAGGCCATCGTGGCCGCCGTCGAACTCTCGACGCGCTACATCACGTCGCGGTTCCTGCCCGACAAGGCCATCGACCTGGTGGACGAGGCCGCCTCGCGGCTGCGTCTGGAGATGAACTCCGTGCCCGAGGAGATCGACACGCTCGACCGCCGGGTCCGCCAGCTCGAAATCGAGCGCGAGGCCATCCGCCGCGAGAAGGACAAGGAGCGCGTCGAGCACCTGACCAAGGAGATCGAGGAACTGAAGGCCCGTGACGCCGAGATGCGTGCCAGGTGGCAGGGCCAGCGCGATCTGCTCAAAAAGATTCAGGCCAACAAGGATAAGATCGAGTCGCTGAAAGTCGAGGCCCAGCAGGCCGAACGGCAGGGTGACTACGGCAAGGTGGCCGAAATCCGCTACGGCAAGATTCAGGAGGCCGAGAAGGAGATCGCCGCTTTCCAGGAGGAGTACCGCCTCGCTTCGGCCAGCGGTTCGATGATCAAGGAGGAGGTCGACGCGCAGGACGTCGCCGAGGTGGTGTCGCGCTGGACGGGCATTCCCGTGACGCGCATGCTGGCCTCGGAGCGCGAGAAACTGCTCCACATGGAGGACGAACTCCACAAGCGCGTCATCGGGCAGGAGCAGGCCATCGCGGCCATTTCCGACGCCGTGCGCCGTTCGCGCGCCGGGCTGAACGATCCCCGCAAGCCGATCGGTTCGTTCATCTTCCTCGGTACGACGGGCGTCGGCAAGACCGAGCTGGCCAAGGCGCTGGCCGAGTTCCTGTTCAACGACGACCAGATGATGACGCGTATCGACATGAGCGAGTACCAAGAGCGGCACGCCGTGTCGCGGCTTGTCGGGGCGCCTCCGGGATACGTCGGTTACGACGAGGGCGGCCAATTGACCGAGGCCGTGCGGCGCAAGCCCTATTCCGTGGTGCTGCTCGACGAGATCGAGAAGGCGCATCCCGACGTCTTCAACATCCTGTTGCAGGTGCTCGACGACGGCCGGCTGACCGACAACAAGGGCCGTACGGTGGATTTCCGCAACACGATCATCATTATGACCTCGAACATGGGTTCGCAGGTGATCCAGGATAACTTCGCCGAGGCCTTCGACGGCAGGAAGCTGCCCGAAGAGGTTGTCGAGCGGACCCGCCTCGCGGTGATCGACCTGCTGAAACAGCAGCTCAAACCGGAGTTCCTGAACCGTATCGACGAGATCGTGATGTTCGAGCCGCTGACGCACAAGGACATCGAACGCATCGTCGACATCCAGTTGGGCATCGTGCGCAGAATGCTTTCGGAGAACGGCATCCGGCTGGAGTACAGCGACAAGGCGCGCGAATGGATCGCCTCGGCGGGTTACGATCCGCTCTATGGCGCACGTCCCGTGAAGCGGGTCATCCAGCGCTATGTGGTCAACGACCTTTCGAAGCGGATTCTTGCCGGCGAGGTCGACCGCTCGAAGCCGATCGCGATCGACGCCGGGCAGGACGGGCTGACGTTCTCGAACTGACGCCGCCCGGCAGAGTGAAAAAGGGTTCCGATGATTCGGAACCCTTTTTCGTTTACCGGACGTATCTGCTGAAAAACTTCCACAGCTCTTCGCCCGTGTCTACGCCCGTCTCTTTCCAGGAGTGCTTTCCGCCGACGGTCTCGTAGAGCCAGACCTCGTTTCCGTCCGTGCCCTCCGTGTAGCGGTGGGCGATGACCTGCAAGCCGCCGGGGCGGGAGGGCAGGGTGTCGATCCGCTCTGCGAGGCATTTGTTCTTGGCGGCCCAGTAGCCGACCGCGGTCGGGACGGAGACATAGGCGCCCCAGCCCCCTTCGTTGCCGAGGTCGCCTTCCCAGCGGGTCGTCCGGTCTTCGGTGCCGTGGATTTCGAACAGCGGAATCGGATGCGGATTGCGGTCCGAGCGGAGGATTTCGACGGACATGAACCCGGCGACCGGTCCGAGGGCCGCATAGGTCTCCGGACAGCGCGAGGCCAGCAGGTAACACATGTCCCCGCCGTTCGACATACCCGTGCAGAAGACGTTGCGGCGGCTCAAACCATGTTTTTTCTGAAGGTGCCGGATCAGTTCGGAGAGGAACCGCACGTCGTCGACGGCCATATCGGCCTGAAAGGGGTAACCCACGTTCCAGCATGTTTTGCCGCGGCCGTCGCGTTCGCCCTGCGGGTAGCAGACGGCGAAACCGTGGCGGTCGGCAACGCGGTTCATGTCGAACCGTTCCGGGTCGCCCTGTCCTCCGTAGCCGTGGAGGACAATGACCAGCGGTGCGCCGTCGGGCAGCCCTTCGGGCAGGTGGAGGCGGTAGGTGCGGTCGATGCCGCCCGAACGCAGCGTGTGGCCGGGCGTCTGCGCGAGGCAGGTTCCCGCTGCGAAAAGCAGCAGGCAGGAAAGGGAGTGCAGGAGGTATTTCATCATTTTGAGTATTAGAGTCCTTTGCGGGCGAGGCGCCAGGCCAGCGCGTTGTAAAGCCGGATCACGGGACCGCGCCAGCCGGCGGGCAGGGCGTTCAGGGCGCGGACCTTGCGCAGCGTGCGGCGGTAGGTTCGCGTCCAAGCGAAGAACCGGGCGGCGCGGGCGGCCTCCTTCGTGCCGCCTTTAGTGCTGATGATAAGCGCTTTTCCCAGTGCGGCGCGGGCCACGAACTCCCGGTCCTCCTCGGGGGCCAGCGGGTCGTACAGCTCCTCGAACGAATGGACGGTCTTCTCGGGCGTGTAGCTTGCCGCCGAGCGGTTCGAAGCCACCCGCGAGTAGCGGACCAGCCGTTCGGGCGAGAAGCAGACTTCGTAGCGGCGGGCAATCCTAATCCACATGTAGAGGTCTTCGGCGATCTTCATGCCCTCGGGAAACAGCCCCACGGTGTCGAACACGCGCCGCGGGATGCAGCTGGCCGACGGGATGGCGATGTAGCGGTGGGCCGATTCGCGGAAGAAATTCGCCACGACGCCCCGCTCGGAGGGTGTCGGGGCCGGATAGGTCCCGTCGTGGCTTATTATTGAAAACGCCGTGCAGTAGAGTCCGCAGCCGGGGAACTCGCGGATCATGGCGGCGATTTCGGCCAGAAACCCCGGCTCCCAGGCGTCGTCGGCGTCCAGCAGGGCGATGTATTCGCCCGTCGACTCTGCGATGCCGCGGTTGCGCGCGGCGCAGACCCCGGCGTTGGACTGCCGGACGAGCCTTACGAGCGGCGAGCCGATCGCACGCACGATCTCCGCGCCGCCGTCGGTCGAACCGTCGTCCACGACGATGATCTCCTGCGGGGGGCGGGTCTGCGCCAGGGCCGAGCGTACGGCCGCGCCGATTTCCAGCTGCTTGTTGTAGAGGGGTATGACGACCGAAATGGTGGGTTCTGACATCTGTTCTGCCGGGTTTTGTTGCGAAGATATTGATCTTTTGCTACTTTTGCAAATAAAACCGTACCATGACCGTATTCGAAAAAACCGACCGATTCCTGCGCAACCTCTATGAGACGGCGTTTTACTTTGCAGTGATGGCCGTGAAGGAGAATTTCCGCAACTACGTCGGCCGAGCCGGAACGGTCGGCGCGCCGAAGCCGTCGGTCCTGATCCTCGGCAACGGCCCTTCGCTGGCCGAAGACCTGCCGCGGCTGATCGCCCGGGGCGAACACACGGCAAAGGACGTCATGGCGGTCAACTACTTTGCGCTGGACGAACGTTTTACGACGGTCCGGCCGGCTTATTACGTGCTTTCCGATCCGATGTTTTTCCGCGACAGCGTCTGCCGCGACCGTGTGGCGGAACTCTACCGCACGCTTGCCGAAAAGGTGACGTGGCCGATGAACCTCTACGTGCAGTACTACAACCCCGAGCGGTTCGACTACCGTGCCGCGCTGCCCAACCCCAATATCCGCATCGTGCGGTTCCACACGCAGGTCTACCGCGGGTTCCGGGGCGTGGAGTTCTGGCTCTACCGCCACGGTCTGGGAAGCGCCAACTTCGGGACTGTGGTGCAGGTGTGCGAGTACGTCGCCCTGCTGCTGGGTTACAAGACGCTGGAACTCTATGGGGTGGATCATACGCTGCTCGACGGGCTGTCGGTCGACGACGAGAACCGTCTCTGCCGGGCCGACAGGCACTATTACGACGACACTCCGGCCGTTCCGAAGCCGATCTTCCAGAAGGTTCCGCACCGTCCCTATACGATGGCCGTTTATCTGGCCGAGGTCGCCGAACTGTTCCGCGGCCACGAGGCGCTGCGCGATTACGCCCGATCGCTCGGGGCGCGGATCATAAACCGGACCGAGGGGTCGATGATCGACGCCTACGAGCGGGAACGAAAATAGAAAAAGGGCGGTTTTGAAAATTCGCAGGGTCGGAAGACTCATTTTTCAGCAATTCGGCTCTGTTTTCAGGCAGCTGCTCGCGGTGGCCTGCTATGGAGCGTGCGGAATAGCAGGCTTCCGCAAGGCGGAGCTGCGGCCTGCCGATTCGCCTCCGGCAAATCGAAAATCTTCCGAGTCTGCGAGTTCGCAGAATCGGCTTTTATTTATCCCGGCAGGTTCCGGCTCGCCGCGATGATTTCGGCCATGGCGAAGTCCTCGGGGTAGTCGATGTCCAAACCCTCGATGCGGTCCACGACGGCCATGTAGGGACGATCGCCGATGCGGCGGCCGCGGCCGCACCACAACTCCCGCGAAAAGATGAAGAAGGCGCTGGTCTCGATGTAAACCGGCTCGATGGTCTGCGTGCGGGGGATGTTGTCGAGAGCGTAGTTGAGCGGACGGCCTTCGAACCAGGCGAAAGTCTGGATTTTTTCGGCGCTGAACGCCGAGTCGTATTCGCCCGAACGCACTTTGCCGAGCGCATCGGCAAGGGTCGCGGCGCGGATGAACGGCGAGGTGGCGTGGGCGAGGATGTAGAGGTCGGCCCCGACCCGGGCGGTGAAGCTGTCGTAAATCTCCCGTCCGAGCGTCGTGTCGCTGTCGAGCGACGGGTCGCGGAGCAGCAGCCGGACCCCCTCGGGCAGCAACGCGCGGATGCCTTCGTCGCTGCAAAAGACGTAGACCTCGTCGATGCCCTCCACTTCAGTCAGGGTTTTCAGGATATGACACATCAGCGGCGATCCGTCCAGCGGGCGGAGGTTCTTGCCTGCGACGCGCTGGCTGTTGAGCCGGATGGGAACGAATGCTACGGTTTTCATGGAGTCTGATAATTTGTAAAGGGGTTCGTCGCGACACGCTGCCGCTTGCGGCGTTCAACTTCCCGCCCCGGGCGGGGAGTCAGGGGTGGGGCGGATTTGCAAACACGGCGGAACACCGTGGGAACGGCATTCCGCGCTGCGATGCATTGCCGATATTTCAACCGGCATTTCATTGTACCAGAAGATTGCAGCCCCGGATGTCCGAATGGTCGATACGGCCTTCGATGACGAACGCGCCGTCCGCGCCGACGCGCCCCACGTCCTGTGTCTGGATAAAGGCGCACGACCACCAGGAAGCCAGGTCCGCGATGTTCAGCCCGCCGCGTGCGCCTGCCGGGAGCTGGTCGAACGGGTCGTTGACGTCGCGTGCCGTGACGCGCATCCAGCCCGGGCAGCGGAACACGTTGCCTCCCTGCGAATAGGCCTGCGAGGTGAGTTCGGCCATGCCGTATTCCGAATGAATCTCCCCGACCCCGAAGGCGTCGCAGAGGATTCGGTGGAACTCCTCTTTGGGAATCTCCTCGCGGTAACCCTTCATGCCGCCCGTCTCCATCACCACCGTATCGCGGAGCTTCGGAGCGTACCGCTCCGCGAGGTCCCACAGCGCATAGCTTACGCCCAGCAGGATTTTCGGCTTCGGGTCGCGCTCCATCGCCGCCAGCAGTCCTTCGCAGTCATCCAGATAGAATCCGCCCGATCCGCAGTCGGCGATCAGCCGGTCGGCCATGTAGACCAGCGACGAACCTTTGCGCCGCAGGTAATTGGGCAGCAGGGCGTAGAGGCTCAACCCGGCGGGGTCGCCGTAGAAGTTGCGGAATGCCGTGCGGAACGCCTGCTCGTAGAGCGCCAGCGAGCGCATCGGGTGGCGCGAGGGCGTCATTCCGGTCGTGGCCGACGAAGTGAAGACCGCCTCGGGCGGAGTCTCCCCGCAATAGACCGTATGCGTCTTGAACAGTTCGATGGGCAGGTACGGAATCTTTTCAGGCGTGTCGACATGCTCCGTCCGGACGCCGATCCGGGCGAGGTATTCGCGGTAGGGGGCGCATTCGCGGGCCTGGCGGCGGAATATTTCCAGCGCCGCGGCGTCGAAGGCCGCTCCGTCCGCAATGCGGAATATGTCGTCGGGGGTGATCATTACATGCAAAGTTACCAAAAATCTCTGGAATAACCTCGAAAAACGGGAGAAATGACGCTAAACGACTTAATATCAGAGTTGTTACGATGTCAAA
>ENA-UESD01002390-UESD01002390.1-human-gut-metagenome-genome-assembly--contig:-NODE-2390-length-13431-cov-83.030403_pt1 | contig 13431 bp, 10 predicted proteins | sample MGYA00242985_ERZ507986 | MGnify/ENA primary metagenome ERZ507986 (study PRJEB26167, sample SAMN06115408) | human gut metagenome | host: Homo sapiens | place: China:Guangxi | collected 2016-04-06... | reverse complement strand
CTTCTCACCAAGGCTTCCGCCGATACGAACTCAGTATAAACCATGGCGGCTCCGAATCGCTTGCAGAGCATGCGAAAACCAATATCCGTTACGTCTTCCATCGGAGCGAGGAAGAGGGGCTGAGGCCCAAATTTTATATTTCCTATTTTCATGAGTTTCGAGTGAAATCTTCTTATTCCTATGATGTATATCTTCTTTTTTGCGGCTGCAAAGTTACTGCTTTTTTCTGAAAATAAAGAAAATACTACTTCAAAAGATGATACATTCCCCCTGCAAAGGTCTTGATGACTCCCTTCATCTCCAATGTGAAGAGGAGGGAAGTGAGGCGAGAAATGTCGATATTCGTCTTTACGGAGATGAGATTCACTTGCAGGTCGTTGGTCTTGGAGAGGACTTCTACGATGAGTTGCTCCTCGGACGATAATTCGGGGAAGAGGCTGCGCTCGATACCTTGCTGCTTGGCTCGCATCAGGGTGGCGTCATCCTGCCAGCGCATGTCCTTCACAAAGTCCTCGGCACTGGTGATGAGCATGGCGCCGTTGTTGCGTATCAGGTTGTTGCAGCCTTCGCTGTAGTGGTCGCCTATCCTGCCCGGGAAGGTGAAGACGTCCCTACCGTAGGATTGCGAAATATCGCAGGTGATGAGGCCGCCGCCATGAGCTGCGCTCTCTATCAGGATGCAGGCATCCGACATTCCCGCTACGATGCGGTTGCGGCGCACGAAGTTTATCTTATCCGCGTTTGTACGGGTAAGGAATTCGGTGAGCAATCCGCCCTGTTCTATCATTCTTGCCGCCGTTTCCCGGTGCTGACGGGGATAGAGGTCATCCAGACCGTGAGCCAGCACGCCTATGGTTTCGTAGCCGCTGGCGAGTGCCTGGCGGTGCGCCACGATGTCCACTCCGTAGGCAAGTCCGCTCATGATGAGCACGTTGGGCGAGAGCTGCTTCAGGTCGGTGATGAAGCGGCGGATGAGGTCTTCGCCGTAAGGTGTGCAGTGGCGGGTTCCCACGATGTTGATGACGCGCTGCTGGTTGAGGTTGGCGTTGCCTTTATAGAAGAGGATGAGGGGTGCGTCATCGCAATCCTTGAGGCGTTGCGGATAGCGGTCGTCGTTCATCGGAATGGGTTCTATTCCGTAGCGTATGTCGTACTCCAGTTCTTCCTCAGCGCGTTTTCGGGCTTCTTCGCAGTTCTGGATAGCGCTCACGAGTTTATCCGAGGCATCGGGGAGGATGTCTCTGAGGTTGTTCTTATGCTCCAGGATGAGCGTGGCGGAGCCTACCTTTCTGTATAGCTCCAGCATTCCTGCCAGGCTGAAGTAATTGAGCCTTGTCAGGAGAATGGTGTTCAGTATTTCCTGTTGGTCAGCCATAATCTTTCTTTGTTATTTGTTAATGGGAGGGGAAGAGCGGGCGATGAGGGGCGGCCCTTTTATCTCTTGAGGTATTCGTAACCGATGCGACAGCGAAGGCATTCCTTCCTGTCGCAGTATTCCTTCTTCAGCTGTATGAGCGCCTGGCTATCCCCGGCGTTCTCCACCGGCAGTCCGCATTCCTTCCACATCCTTACTATGTGGTTATTCTCAGCCTTCAGTTCCTCCAGAAAATCGAAGGCGCGGTCGCAGTATTTCTCCTCGCCCCGGTGCCTGCCGTAGGCAAAGAGGATGGGAACCACGGTGTTGATGATGAGCAGATTGAGCGAGAAAGGGGAGAGGTGCTTCTCGTTACGGATGCTCGTGCTGCCGAAGGTATAATGGGTTTCCCAATACTCCGTAACGCTGGTTGAGAGCACCTGCTTCGCCTCCTTCACCGTGCTTGCCTCCAGCAGCTGGCTCAGCCCCGCACGGCGGTTATAATAAAGATTGGCTAACTGCGAGATGCGGATGTGAGGAAAGTTCTGCGGACGCAGGCGCAGGAAGCGCCACTGCTTGTAATCCATCGGCTGCAGTGAGAATTTATGCGAGAGATAGAGATATTCGTTCCTCAACCGGGAGAAATACCCGTCGTTCAGTGCGTCTTTCTGATATCTTTCGGGAATGGTGTTCAGCTCCAGCAGTCCGGCTTGCCCCAGGAAGATGGCTTCTATCTGGAAGAGGTCGTCGCGGTGATGGTCTACGGCCCTCAGCGGCAGATGGTAAGCCCACTGCTCGAACGCATCGCCGTTGATTCCGAACCCGTAGTTGCGCGCCAAGGTCACGAAGTAGGCGTTCTCCCAATCGCCGTTACATTGCTTTACGCGCGCCTCTATCGCATCGGTTTTCTGCGAAAGGCGCTCGGTTTGCAGGGCGCTCATCCAACTGTGCACGGTGAGGCGGGTGAGCGATGGGATAATCTGGTAGCAGGGAGGATACTGGTCGATGCTCAGCAGCTCCTGATAATGTTTCGATACGTTTTCGGGGATGTCGAGCTGCAACTGCACGAGGGGCTCGCCTTTCGAGTTCTTGGCTTCTACATCGATGGTTCCGCAAACGTGCAGGATAACGTTGTCGTAGCGTTCATCCTTATCATGTCCGTGCACATACCAGTCGCTTGCCTTGTCGTGAATCTCCACGTTTCCCACCCATAGGGTTTCGTTGAGTTTGATTTTGGCATTGAAGAAATCGGGCCCTGCATTGCGGTTGTGCAGTCCGGGGTCAATTACTTCCACAGCCTGGTGCCAGGTGGTGGTGAGTGGAGAGAGTGGGAAGAGCTTGTGCTTCCACACATAATGAAGGAGTTGCTCCATGTTGTTTCGGCTTTTATGGTTTATAGGATTGCCTCTTTCGGAACGCAAGTTCTTCGCTCGTGTGCGGAAGGGGTATTGAAAAATCAGCTGTTAACTGTTAACCTGTTAACCCTGAGGAGAGAAGTATTTCTCGAATGCCTTGTCGTAGTCCTCGCTGTTGCCCAGTTTTCCGTTGATGAGGCAGACGAGTTCTACGGTTGCTTTGAGGCAGAGTTTCTCGTCCTTGGCACGGAAGATGTCCTGATGGAAAACATATCTCACGCCCTGCTTCTCCAGCCACAGACGCGAGAAGAATTCATCATCGCATTGCAGCGGAACCTTGTACTGCAGGTTCATTCTCGCCACCACAGCATCCACGCCTTTGTTGTGCATTTCGGCAAAGCTGAGGCCGCATTCCTTCAGAAAGAGATGGCGAGTATGTTCCATGTAGTGCAGATAGTTGGCATTGTTCACGATGCCCTCAATATCGCACTCATAATCTCTTACTTCCATCTTCGTCTCAAATATATATCTGCTCATAATTTTCTCTTTTTTAGTTACTAAATGAGGCTAAAAGCCTTAAATCACTGCAAAAATAACCAAAATTTTCTATTTATTATTATAATAACAAGGATTTTTCAAGGTTTTTCGAAGAAAAATGTGTATTTTTGCATAAAAAAAGCTGCACTCGGCAATTTGAAAGCAAGCTTTCATTGCGCTCATTTGCATTTTTTTTGCCGAAAGGTTTAGAAATAAGAACAAAAATAAAAATAGATAAAGATGAAAATTGCTTTGATCGGCTACGGAAAGATGGGACACATGATCGAGGAGATCGCCCTGCAGCGTGGCCACGAAATCGTTTGTAAGATTGACGTGAATAACCCTCAAGACATCGACAGCCCGGAGTTCTGCTCTGCCGATGTTGCCATTGAGTTTACCAACCCTACTGCCGCCTACGGCAACTATCTGAAGGCTTTCTCTCACAACGTGAAGGTGGTTTCAGGTTCTACAGGTTGGATGAAAGACCATAAGGAAGACGTGGAGAAACTCTGCGCCGACGGTAAGCAGACCCTCTTCTGGGCGTCTAACTTCAGTATCGGTGTGGCTATCTTCTCTGCCGTAAACCGCTATCTGGCCAAGATTATGAACGGTTTCCCACAGTACTCTGTATGCATGCAGGAAACCCACCACGTTCATAAGCTCGATGCGCCATCAGGTACAGCCATCACCCTTGCCGAGGAAATCATCGACAATATCGATAGAAAGAAGGATTGGAAGCGTGGCGTTACCTACTGGACAGAGGATGGCCATCACGATGAGGGCGATGCAAACATCACCGATGAGGATTTGGTCATCAACTGCGTGCGCGATGGTGAGGTTCCAGGAATCCACGCCGTGATGTATGACAGCGATGCTGATATGATTACCATCGAGCACAGTGCCCACTCACGCAAAGGCTTTGCCCTGGGAGCCGTTCTCGCAGCCGAGTTTACAGCCAACCATTCCGGCTTGCTCACTACATCAGATTTGTTTAAGTTCTAAGCAGAAGTTATGATAGATAAAGAGAAACAAAAACTCAATATGAAGGTACAGTGGGCGAAGTTCGCAGTGGTTCTCGCCCTCTATCTCCTCTTTCTGGTTTGGGTAGAAAGCTGGCTGGGACTCATTGTGGTTCCGTTCATCTTCGATGTTTACATCACCAAGAAGATTCACTGGCAGTGGTGGAAGGATGAGGAAGGTCCTATCCGTTTCATCATGAGCTGGGTAGATGCGCTGGTGTTCGCTCTCGTAGCGGTTTATTTCATCAACCTCTTCTTCTTCCAGAACTACGTCATTCCGTCTTCCTCTCTCGAAAAGAGTCTCCTTACGGGCGATTATCTCTTCGTGAGCAAGGTAAGCTACGGTCCTCGCATTCCTGAAACTCCGCTCACCATGCCGCTCACCCAGCACACCATGCCGCTGGTCAACGTGAAGAGCTACATAGAGTGGCCTCACTGGGATTACCGCCGCGTGAAGGGTTTGGGCAACGTGAAGCTCAACGACATCGTTGTGTTCAACTATCCTGCAGGCGATACGCTCGTCAATGAGGAGCGCTATCAAGCGAATGATTACTACCAGATGGTTTACAGCATCGGCGACCAGCTGATGCAGCAGAACGGACAGGAAAAGGATGTGCGCGCGATGAACCCATTGCAGCAGCGCCACTATTTTGAGCAGGTTTATGCTACTGGCCGCAACTACATCAGCAGCATGCCGGGCGAATATGGCGACATCATCAGCCGTCCTACCGACCGCCGCGAGAACTATGTAAAGCGCTGCGTGGGCTTGCCTGGACAGACCCTGCAGATCAAGAACCGCATCGTTTATCTGAACGGCAAGGCGAATAAGGAGCCTGATAACGTGCAGTATACTTATAAGATGAAGCTCAAGGGCGAGTTCCCTATCGACCTTGCCGATGAGCTGGGAATCACCAACGAAGACCTGCTGATGTATAATCAGAGTGGCGTGATTCCGCTCACCAAGAAGGCTTATCTGGCGCTGAAGGCGAACAGAAACCTCGTAGAGAGCATCTCTATCAATACAGATGCAACCTATGGCGACCTCTATCCGCTCAACGCCTATACCGGCTGGACAAGAGATAATTACGGTCCGGTATGGATTCCGAAGAAGGGCGAGAGCATCGCTCTTACGCTGAAGAATCTGCCTGTATACGAGCGCTGCATCAAGGTTTACGAGGGCAACGACCTGAAGGTAGACAACGCTGGCCGCATCTTCATCAACGGCAAGCAGGCGAAGAGCTACACCTTCAAGCTCGACTATTACTGGATGATGGGCGACAACCGCCACAACTCAGCCGACAGCCGCTACTGGGGTTTCGTGCCAGAGGATCACATTGTGGGCAAGCCTATCTTCATCTGGTGGAGCCACAGCCCTGATCATCCGGGTTTCTCAGGCATTCGTTGGAATCGCCTCTTCACTTTCGTAGACAATATTAAGTAAGAAAAAAGAAATAAGAATTGAAGACTGCCGTCAAATTCCTAATAGCATTGGTGTTGTCGCTGCTCCTGGCTTGGGCAGTGCGCACCTATGTCTTCACTATCTTCTCGGTGCCTCAGGGCGGGCTTCCGCCCCAGCTGAAGGCAGGCAACCGGGTGATAGTGAACAGGATTGACTGCGAAAATTTCGGGCGTGGTGATGTGGTTGTTTTCACCGATACGGTGGTTTACCAGCCCAAGAACCAGCGCCGCAAGCGTGTCTTCGAGTCTCATTTCATAGGCAGGATAGAGAAACTTCCAGGCGATACGCTGCGCATCGACACCGTGCAGTTCGTCATCCCAACCATCTGCTGCAAGCGCTGCGGCTGCAAGGATTGCCGCTTCTATCTCTTGAAGACGCCAACCGGCCAGCAGCTCGTCCACAAGCACCAGATGATAGGCAAAGCCTTTAAGCTGTTCTAGCTCCCTCGCTCCGCTGCCCCTCGCTCTCTCGTGCTGCTCGCTCCGCTGCCCCTCGCTTCAGCTTGCCGCATCCTGGAGCCCCGCCGGAAGCTTGTCCCCCGTCTGTCCCCGTTCCGAGCGATTCCATCGCTCGTCCCCCTCTTCATCATTAACCCTTCATAACAAAGCAGAAATTGAAAGCCCTTCTTTCTTCCACATATTTCGGCCCCATCCAGTGGTACCAGAAGCTGAACCGCTACGATGAATGCCTGATAGAGCGCCACGAGAGCTTTATCAAGCAAACCTATCGTAACCGCATGCTCATCCCTACCACCAACGGCCCTCTTGCGCTCACCATCCCCACCAATCACGACATCTCCCTGTCGATGAAGGACATCCGCATTTCCGACCACGCCAACTGGCGCCACGTGCATTGGAATGCGCTCCTTTCCGCCTATGGCGAGAGCCCTTTCTTCGAGTATTATCAGGACGACATCCGCCCCTTCTACGAGAAGAAATACGAGTTCCTCTTCGATTTCAACATGGAGACAACCGCGAAGATGATAGAGCTCCTCGACATCCGTCCGAAGATAAGCGTCACTGACGAATACGTTTTAAGTGAAGAACGAAGAGTGAAGAGCGAAGAAAGTGAAGAACGAAGAGTGAAGAGTGAAGAAACAACGTTCGGCGACCGAAGGGAAAGCCAATTCGATAGCCCTGAGGCGCAAGCCCAATTCAACATTCAACATTCAACACTCAACACTCCAATCAAGGATTTCCGCGATGCAATTCGCCCCAAGAAACCGCTTCCTGACCCCGAATTCGAGTCGAAGCGCTATTACCAGGTTTACGAGCAGAAATATGGTTTTCAGCCCAATATGAGCATCCTTGACCTCCTTTTTAATGAAGGCAACGAGGCGATATTCTTCCTATAAGAGAAGAGTATCGCCTTGTTGCTTTCCCTCCCGTTAACAAAACTTACTCATAGCTTTCTGCCCCGCAACTCATAGTTTTACCGCTCTAAAAGCCCTTTTTTCTGCATCGCGATGCATTCCCCGTTCCGTCGCGACGCAACATTTCTTCCCTCGCGATGCAATATTTCTTCCCTCGCGATGCATGATCCATCCCCCTCGTGAGGCATCATTTAGCCCCCTTTCCAGCCATCATTTAAGCCTCGTATCAGTCATCATTTATGCCTCGTGCTAGCCATCATATAAGCCGTAAAACGGGCTGTAGCAGGACGTTTGAGCTTTTTCTGCCAAGGCTCAGCCAGCCATCTTTAGCAGGCATCGGGAGAGAGCGCATTTTCTAATGGGAGAGGGGCGCTCTGAGAGCAAAAGGTTAACAGGTTAACAGTTAACACCCCAAAAATGCATACTTCCATCCACACACTTATATAAAAATAAGTATATATATATTATTATATAATAAGGTACGCGAGGGGGACCATGCAAAAAACGGCTGTTAACTGTTAACCCTGTTAACCCCCCAACAACAAGTTAATAGTTTATAGTTAACAGTTGATAGGGCGTAGCCGTTCGCAAGATTGCTATAAACTATCATCTATAAACTAACCGAAGTTTAAAACACCCTCTTCTCCGTCCCCTCTTTTAGGAAATTTAAACAAGAATGCTTGGTGGTTTCACCGAAAAACCTTACTTTTGTAACCTGACTGCAAACAAACGTAAAAACAATAATAACAACATAAAATGAAGAATCTCACATTCCATATCGTAGGACTCACCCATAATGACGTGAAAGGCCATGAGGTAGAGTATGCTAAAGAAGCAGAGGGAAGAACCATCTGCCTCGTGCCCGATGACGCCAACACCTTCGACATGTTGGCGGTGAAAGCTTATGACAAACAGCAGCTCATAGGCTATGTTTCAGCCCTGGAAGGCGAGGACGTACGCGCCCTCATCATCGCCCGCAAGGAGCGGAACCTGCGCACCCGGTGCATAGGCTGCAACAGCAAGAACGAGGGCGATAAGGCTGGATTGCAGCTCATGGTGAGGGTGCTCTCTGATGTTTCTGATGAGGAGATGGAGCAGGCGCGCCGCGAAATATATGATGATAAGATTTATGATGACTGGCAATACTCCGGTCCTGTGCTGCCCATCGAACAGCTTACCCGCTTCAGCGACTGCACCATGATGCTCGAAGGCGTCATCAACAGCATCATCCGCCTCAGGAATACGCTCTCTGAAGGCGCTTCGGATAAAGGCTCTTCTGCATCCGATAACTCCTCTTCTGAGTCAGAGAACCGTTCTCTTGATGCAGAAACTGAGGCGATGCTGCGCGAGGAACTTTCTGATTGCCTTTCTGAGGCAAGAGAGCGGCTCAGCAGTTTCCTCGAAATCCAGCGCAGTGATTATTCCCGCGAAATGACGCAGGCCAGAAACCGCATTCTTCATAAGCTGGAGCAGATAGATGATGAGGAACTGCAGCGCCTCCGGGCCGTCCTGCTTACCGAGATGGGATTCATCACCAGTTCGGCTTACCGCGAGCGTGCGGCCTATTCTTTCTTCGTAGAAGCCCCGAATGCCATCAAGAAGAAGCAGACGGGCACCTACGACTATAAAGACCAGTTGGACGCCATAGAACAGCAGCTGCACGCCTTCCCCCACAATCTCTACCCAACATTCAAGGCCGACCCGGTAGATTTCCTCCGTCAGGTATTCTATAAGCGTGTGCCTAGAAAGAAGATGCTCCAGCTGCTCTCGGGCATCGTGCTGATGATTATGAACGGCAGGGTGAACGATGTGAAGCAGTGGGGCAAGCACGGCGATGAGGAGTCGCTGAAGGCGATGAAGGCGGTGGGTGCCAAGCCTTCGAACGAAGTGAAGAAAGAAAAATTCATGGAACTGGTTGATTTGGTAATTCCGAAGATAGCGGTTTATAAGAAAAAAGGCTGTCCTGAATTGCTGGTGAAAAAGCAATCCGACTGGTTCCCTGTGTTCCGCCTCTTAAACGGGTGGGGGCTATTTAATATGGAAACTCCTACAGCCTTCTGCAAACATCTGGCCCACCTGTACGAAAAACTACCTCCGGAGAATACAGAGCGTGCTCCGCTCTGCAAATGGAAGGATCTTACGCAGGCGAAATCTGCACCTTTCGAATATGCGGCTCTGGAGTGGTGGAGACTTGATTCAGGTGAGTTGGGCTCGGTAAGCAAGGAAAGATTCAATCGTTATTGCGATATTGTGAATGCTTTCAAGAAGATTTTGGGAACAACAGCCAGTTCGGAGAATGTGAACTTGAAGGAAATCTTGCCGAAACTGGTGGATAAGAAAGTGCCAGTCTCGAACACCATGAAAGATGACGAGATGATGGCGGGAGATGGTAGTTAGCGGGGTATTAATATACCCCTCTTATACTCTTTGTTTATACTTTTATACCTTTTTATACCCCTCTTTATACCCCTGTTTTTTTACCTCAGAAAAAACTTGCAAACGGCTTTTTTTTTGTTTATCTTTGCACCGCTTTTCAGAATGGAAGGCGGCAGGTTTCTGCAAAAAGAGCCTGTCTTTTACAACTAAAAAAATATAGATTTATGACACAAAAATCATTAACCTTTGATGAATGCAAGCAGCTCAGCAGCCGTCTCATCGCAATGAACCCTAACCGCAGAGCGAACATGGGACAGATTTCATCCCATCTCTTCGATTACTACACCGAGCTCACCAAGCAGCCTTGGCTCGCACAGCTCGTTGGTCAGATTCGTGACCTCACCGCCCAGCAGAACCAGATGATGCAGCAGGAGGAGATGAAGGCGGGCGAAACCTACCAGCAGCTCGACCGGAAGATTTCTGACCTCAAGAAGCAGCTGCCTTTCCGCTCACCTCACTACTTTCACTTCCTCGAAGACCATCGCGCCCAGAAATTCATCGACCCGGAGGCTTTCACCTTCCAGACAACCGTAGACATTGATAATCCTGAGGAGGTTGAGCCAGCGGTGAAAAACGCCCTTCTGCTGAACGGAATGTTTGATGAGCCTACAGAGAAGCTCTTCAGAGAGAAAATCTTCTCAGCCGAAGACATTGAACTCTGGAAGGGAAAGGTGCTCCACATCGAGCGCTCAGCCCGCAACAAGGCCCACATCGACATCCGCATCCCGGTAGGAATGACCATCGCTGAGGCTCAGAGCGCCTTCTGCAAACTCATCCACGCCACCGAAGACCCTAGCTGCGTAACCCCGGAGCGCATCATCTTCATCACCGATGCGGCAAGCCAGATTTATACTGCCGACGACTGGTACAAGCGCCTGGATAAGGAAGCTCTGGCTGAATACCGTGAGGCTTACAGAAAGAGAGGACTGGATATCGACGGCCGTCCGCTGGATGTAGATTCAGCCCAGTCAGGAGCCTCTCAGAGCTCAGCCTCTCAGAATGCATCTTCTGCTCCAACCGTAGACTTCGAACCCATCGAGAGCGAGGAGGAGAAGGCGAGACGGGCTGCCAATGCCGTGCAGTATGAGCAGACTTACGACGGCGTTCCTTACGAGGAGATTGTGAAGGCGCTGGTAGAGCTGATGGGCGGCGCTCCTGTCCACGGCAACCGCAACAACTTCATCTATCGTGAAGCCTGCCTGCTGAGATACATCTGTAATAGTGAGGCGGCTTGGATCAAGCAGGTAATAGAAACCTTTGGCGAAGACGAGGCGAAGGCGTTCGCCACCGTAGAGAATGCCTGCAAGGTGGCGCAATCTACCGCGATTCCGGATTTGGTAAAGCAGGCTGTAGAGACTGCCCGCAAGAATCATCTTGCCAAGCAGGCCACCGAGAAGGCGGGAATCTATGCTGATGTTCCTCCTCAGTTGCCAGCCAAGCTGCCTAAGCTCATCAGACTGCTCACCAGCAAGGTGCCTGCCGATTTCAAGGCGGCTGTGGCAATGGCGGTCTTCCCTCCGCTTGCCGCTCATCTTAAGGGCGTAACCTTCCGCTACACGGATAATCAGGTGCACGAGGCGGCGATGATGAATCTGCTCATTGCAGCCATGTCGTCAGGCAAATCGCTCGTCAACGGACCTATCGACTGCATCATCGAAGACCTGGTTCAGATGGATAAGGTGAACCGCCAGAAGGAGCAGGAATGGAAGGACGAGGTGAACACCATGGGTGACAACAAGAAGAAGCCTGTGCGCCCGGAAGACATCTGCATCCGCATTGTTTCGCCCGACCTTACCCGCGCTGCCTACATCCAGCGTCTCGACGATGTACAGAAGGCTGGCGATGCTTATCTCTACTGCAAGATGGACGAGGTAGACATGCTCAGGAAGTTTAACGACCCTAGCCAGCTGATTCGCCTCTGCTGGGACAATTCAGAGGATGGTCAGGAGCGAGTAGGAACCAAGAGCGTTACAGCCCGCGTAAAGACCCGTTTCAACTGGAATGCTTCGAGCACCATTGCCGTTACGCAGAAATTCTTCTCGGTTCGTGAGGTGGCTGATGGAGCCGTGAGCCGCCTGTCGCTCGCCACCATTATCCGTCCCGATTTCGCTCCGCGTCCGGAGGTGGGCAGTTATGATGCGCAGTTCAAGTCGCAGCTTTCTCCTTACATCCAGCAGCTGAACGCAGCCAGCGGTTTCAAGGAGTGCCGTAAGGCTCGCCAGCTTATCGAGCGCCTGGAGAATGAGATTATGGAGATGGCTCAGCTGGCTTACAACAAGCCTTACGCCGAGTTTGCCAAGCGTGGTCTGGCGAATGGTTTCCGCCGCGCGATGGTGCTTTATCTGGCGAATGGCGAGAAGTGGGAGAAGGCGATAGAGGATTTCATCGTATGGAGCGTGAAGTATGATTTGTGGTGCAAGATGCGTTTCTTCGGCAATCAGATGCAGGAGGCGATAGATGCAGACACCCGTTCTATCTATCATGCATCCGGTGTGAGCAATCTTCTGCTCTTCGTTCACGATACTTTTGATAAGGCTGAGATTCAGGAAGTCTGCATGGTTCATGGCACTAAGACGAAGCTTGCCATCCTCCTGTGTACCTGGAAGAAGCGTGGCTTCATCGTGAAGAACGAGGATGGCACCTTCTCCAAGACGGCTAAGTTCATCGCCAAGTACGGCCATTATGGAACGCCTGGAATGGCTGCGTAAGGCTAGTAAAGCGGGCGTGGCGAAAGTCCCACGCTCCCGCTTTTGTCAGCACGCCCTGAAAAAAGCAGAAGCCAATGCCCATACGCCCTGAAAGGGCAGAAGCTCCTAGCCCAAGGCATCGCCCTGGGTTTTAGAACAAATACAAAATGTCGCCCTGAAAGGGCAAAAGCTTTAAAAATATCGCCTTTTTGTAACATCTCTGTAAAGGTTCTTGACCTTCATCAAGAAATCGGGGCTTTTTGAAACTTTTCTCCCAAAAAGTTTGTGTGCGAACACAGAAAGTTGTATCTTTGCATCGGAATTAAGAAAGAAGGATAAAAGATTAGTAATTTCAGGATACGAAAGGTATTGATAATAAGGGATTAAGATTGAAAAGTCAGGATACGGAAAAGGTTAATGATTGATTTCAGGATAAGAGAGGTATTAGAAATAAGGTAAAGATTGAAAATAGGGTAACATTGAAAGATTGTTAAGAAAAGGATAATGTTGAATTTAAAGTAAAGAAAGGGAAAAATTATGTTAGTATTAGGTATTGTTTTCGCAGCAGTAGTAGCATTTGCTGCAACAGTAGGCGCAGCTAGCAACAAGCTTGCATAAGCTGCCAGTGAAGTAAGGAGCTTTAAAAGTTCAGAAACAGTAATTGAAGCAAAGTAGGGAGCCAATATGGGCTTCCGAGATGGAGAAGGGGAGCCAATGGGGCTTTCCGGAATGAGGGAGCAGATGATGCTCCTTTTTTTGTTTAACATTAAAAACATCAGACGTACATTATATATAAAAGGAAATCGGGTTGGTTAACAGGTTAACAGTTAACAGCCCGATTTCTTTGTTTCTACCCCCTATTCGAGGATGTTTTTCTAACACCTTCTGCTTTTATGGCGTGTGGGGCTTTGCCTTCTTCCTTTTCAAGAACTATTTGAAAATCAAGGTGGTGAGCCTGTCTTTGTCAAACAGTTCCTGAGCCACGGCTTGAATCTGGGCGGCGGTAATCTCATCCACCTGCTCGTAGAGGCGGTCAACGTTCTTCTCCCAGCCATAGTGCAGGAAGCTCTTGCCGAAGTCGAGGGCGAAGTTCTCGCGGTTGTCGCAAGCCACGCCTATCTGGCCCTTAATCTGTTTCTTGGCAGCCTTGAGCTGCGCATCGCTCAATGGCTTCTGCATGAACTTATCCAGCTCCTTGCGAACCAGGCGGAG
>ENA-UESD01002376-UESD01002376.1-human-gut-metagenome-genome-assembly--contig:-NODE-2376-length-13482-cov-18.279075_pt1 | contig 13482 bp, 7 predicted proteins | sample MGYA00242985_ERZ507986 | MGnify/ENA primary metagenome ERZ507986 (study PRJEB26167, sample SAMN06115408) | human gut metagenome | host: Homo sapiens | place: China:Guangxi | collected 2016-04-06... | reverse complement strand
ACGTTGAAGTTGAACGCCTTGAGCTTTTCTTCCAGCGGGGCGCTGTTCATGACCGTCTCGGTGGTGCCGTCGATCTGGAGGTGGTTGCGGTCCAGCATGACACAGAGGTTGGAGAGCTTATAGTGGGCGGCAAACATGAAAGCCTCCCAGCACTCGCCCTCTTCCACCTCACCGTCACCGAGGATGGTGTAGACATTGATGGGCTTGCCGCTGTGCTTTGCGCCCAGAGCCATGCCGCAGGCGGCAGACACGCCCTGACCCAGACTGCCGGTGGACATATCCACGCCCGGAGTCTCATTCATGTTGGGGTGGCCCTGCAGGTAGCTGCCGATCTTGCGCAGGGTCTTGAGGTCTTCCACCGGGAAGAACCCGCGCTCGGCCAGCGTGGCGTAAAGTGCCGGAGCTGCATGGCCCTTGGACAGCACGAAGCGGTCGCGGTCCGGTTTTTTCGGCTCCTTGGGGTCGATGTTCATATCCACGAAGTAGAGATAAGACAGCACCTCGGCGATGTCCAGACTGCCGCCCGGATGGCCGCACTTGGCGCTGTGAGTTCCCTCGATCACGCCCATGCGGATGTGACAGGCGTGCTTGGCAAGGGTAAGCTTTTCTGCATTTGTCATGATGGTCCTCCCGTATGAACCTCAGAAGTTGCAAGTATACAGCCGCGCAAGGCACAGCTCCCGCCGCCCCATTGCGCTATAATTCAAGTTTATATTATCTATTCTGTGCAAAAAGGTCAAGCTTCTTTCAGCAAAATGTACACAGGCGGTCAAAAACTGCTCCAAACGCTTTCTTTTTTGGTCAATTTGCAGCCTGTCCGGGGGCGGTCTTGACAAATCCTGCGGCACTCTGCTATAATTTTCACGATTTCCGGCAGGAAGCCGGGCCTGCGGGCCGAAGCCCGCCTTACACTATTTTCAGCCGCCGCATTTTTGAAACAGACGCCATGAAGGGGTCTGCCGTTGGCTTGCAAGCCGACTGGCAGGCCCCTTTTTTTGTTTTTCTGCGGCGCAGTCACAGGAGGAAACAGATGAAAACCAAAAACTCTTCTCCGGCCCGCAATGTCGTGCTGGCCGCACTCTTTCTGGCGCTGGCCTTCGTGCTGCCCATGGTGACGGGCCATCTGCCGCAGGTAGGCAATATGCTCTGCCCGATGCATTTCCCCATCCTGCTCTGCGGCTTCGTGCTGGGCGGACCTTGTGGTCTGGCTGTGGGCTTTGCGGCCCCGCTGCTCCGCTCGGTGCTCTTCGGGATGCCCCCGATGTTCCCCATCGCCATTTCGATGGCTTTTGAGCTGGCAGCTTACGGTGCTGTGTCCGGCTGGCTCTACTGCCGGGTGAAGCACACCCTGCCCATGACCTACGCCACCCTCGCGGCGGCCATGGTGGCGGGCCGCCTCGTCTGGGGCGCGGTCCGCTTCGTGCTGGCGGGCCTGTCCGGCTCGAGCTTCCCGTTCTCGGCCTTCCTGTCCGGCGCGCTCTTCACCGCTGTGCCGGGCATCATCGCACAGCTGGTGCTCATCCCCCTCATCATCACCGCTCTGCAGAAAGCCAAGGTGCTGGAGTAACAGGTTCTCGCTGCCTTTATCGCAAGTCAAGAAATTGGTGCAGCATCCAAACAACATCTTTTCGATATGCAATTCAACGCTGTTGCTGTTGCATTAAAAAGTTGAATTGCTGTCATCAAGCCTCTCAGTCGAGCTTACGCTCGCCAGTTCCTCTGATAGGGGGAGCCTCTGGCAAAAAGAGAAAGTTTTTCTCTCTGTCAAAGCCTCTCCTCCGTAGGAGAGGTGGCATTGCGAAGCCATGACGGAGAGGTTTTTCGTTTGCTTTCTCCCCGACGTATTTCGGCGTTTCTTCCAAAAAAATCCTAAAAAGTTTATTTCAAACGCCGAAATTGCCCGCGATCTTCAATTAAATCTTGTAAAGTTGCAGGAATCATGTAAACTGGAATACAACATTGTGTCGCAACCGCAACGGGGAGATTTCGCTTTCCGGCAGGGCGGCAGGAAAAGGAGAGTTTCTATGAGAAACGCAAAGCAAAGCATCCGGCGCACCGTGGCCGGACTGCTGGCAGGCGCGATGCTTCTGGGCATGACACCGCTGGCCGCGTTTGCGGAGGGGTCTTCCTCCGCATCGGGCGACTGGCAGTTCAAAGCCTTCGGCACCTCCACTGCAGCAGGAGTCAACACCATCGCAGATGGCGCGGACATCAACGGCAAGGTCACCCTCAACTCCTGCACCATCAAAGATGATGGCACCATCGACAAGAAGGGCGGCAAGTTCGTCGCGGACTCCCCGGCAGACGGCCTGTCCTTCTACTACACCACCATCGACCCGACCACCCAGAACTTCTATCTGCAGGCCGATGTCACCATCGATTATGTGAACCCGGCTCCGGACGGTCAGGAGGGATTTGCCCTCATGGTGCGCGACAGCATCAGCGGCTCCGGCAGCTATTTCTCGAATCAAATTTCTGTCGTCGGCACCAAGCTCCCTCTGGACGGTGTTGAGATCAAAGACGCTGTGGGCGTCCGCAGCTACACCGGCATCATCTCCAACGAGACGGCTGCTTCCAACGACGTCAAGTCGAATCGTGCGGCGTTCAGCTCGCAGGCCATCAAGCAGGGCGACACCTACCGTGTGAGCCTTGCCAAGACCAGCAACAGCTACGTCGCCACCCAGTACGCCATCAACGCCGACGGCTCGACCGGCGACGTCGTCGGCTCTTCGACCTTGTACATCTCGGCGAAGGACAGCACCGCTTCCAGCGTCTCCAAGTACGCAGAGCTGGACGACCCCATGACCGTGCAGGAAGCCAACAAAGCTTATCTGGGCTTTGCGGCGGCGCGCGGCATGAACGTGACCTTCTCCAACATCACCTACACCACGAGCACGTGGAACGCTTCCGAGTGGACGCTCCAGCCTACCAGCTATGTTGCCCCCGTTTACCAGATCACCAGCCCTGCCACCTGCACCGGTGACAGCTATGAACTGGTGTTCAAGGCCAACGCCGACGGCAAAGCGACCGTCTCCGCAAACGGTGTGGTCGTGGACAAAAATGTGGACATCAAGGCAGGTGAGCCCTTCTCCAAGAGCTACGCCGTGACCGGCGATACCACCTTTAAGGTCAAGTTCACCCCGGACAAAAACTACGCTATCAGCGCGTACGAAAAGCTGAGCAGCTACGATTCCGCTGCTATCGAGAAGAAGGTTTCGCTCCGTACTCTGGGCGCGAACGGCATCATCGTCGTCACCCCGGACGGCAGCGCAGCTAACAATGGCACCCGTGCGGAAGACGCAGTTGACATTCAGACCGCGCTGAACTACGCCGCAGCAGGCCAGACCATCCAGCTGGAAAGCGGCACCTACCATCTGACCGGTGAGCTGAAAGTCGAGCGCGGCCGCGACGGCACCGCAGAAGCTCCCATCACCATGACGACTGCTGACGGCAAGTACGCAACGCTGGACTTCGGCGGCGTCGGCACTGGTTTCAGTGTCTGGGGCAATTACTGGAACATCAGCAAGATCAACATCACCAACACCGCAGACGGCGCGAAGGGTATGCAGCTGGCCGGCAGCTACTGCGTCCTCGAGCAGATGAATTTCTACAACAACGGCAACACCGGCCTGCAGGTCTCCGGCCTGTCCACTGATAACAAGGCTCTGTGGCCCAGCCACAACACCATCAAGAACTGCACCTCCATGAACAACGCAGACCGCGCGATGGAAGACGCCGACGGCTTTGCCGCCAAACTGACCACCGGCGAGGGCAACGTCTTCGACGGCTGCATCGCTGCTTACAACGCCGATGACGGCTGGGATCTCTTCGCAAAGGCTGCAACCGGTTCCATCGGCGCGGTCACCATCCAGAACTGCGTCGCCTACAAGAACGGTTATCTGATGCTGGCTGCAGAGCCGGTCAAGAAGCAGTCGCTCCAGTTCCCGACCGTCACCTGTGACGACGACGGCAACCTGAGCTTCAGCAATGTTGCTGTCACCATCGCGGCAGGCAACGGCAACGGCTTCAAGATGGGCGGCACCAATCTGCCCGGCAACCACAAGCTCCTCAACTCCATCTCCTACGACAACGCCGCCAAGGGCATCGACTCCAACTCCTGCCCGGACGTCAAGGTCTACAGCTCCACTTCCTACAACAACGAGGGCTATAACGTCGCGCTCTACACCGGCAACAAGTCCGCTGTGACCGACTATGCCGCCGACGGTGTCATCTCCTTCCGCAAGGGTACCGACGGCAAGGAGCAGCTGGCCCTCCAGAGCCAGAGCAGCACCGCTGTCTACGGCCCGAACAACTTCTACTGGGATTCCGAAACCCAGACCAGCCACAACAAATCCACCAACACCGTCACGGTGAAGGAGAGCTGGTTTGAGAGCCTCGACACCTCCGTTGCTCCGACCCGGAACGCAGACGGCAGCATCAATATGCACGGCCTGCTCCTGCTGACCGCTGAGGGTCTGGCCGCCACCGATGCAGGCGCACGCGGTTCCGCATGGGGTCAGCCCGAGGCGGCCAAGGCGACCATCTGGGTCGTCGGCGACTCCACCGTTTCCGCTTTCGACGACAGCTATTATCTGCCGCGTGAAGGCTACGGTGAGGAGATTGCGAACTACTTCAACGCAGATGTCTACAATCTGGCTGTCTCCGGTGCGTCCAGCAAGGACTTTACCGGCATGAGCAGCTACAATACCCTGATGAACGGTTCCGATACCGTTCCGGCTCTGGGCGACGCTTCCGGCGACAAGTTCCTCATCATCGGCTTCGGCCACAATGACGAGAAGACCGAGCCTGCCCGTTACACCAACCCCAACGGCGACTACAAAACCGAAGGCTCCTTTGCCAACAGCCTCTATGTCAACTACATCCAGCCTGCTCTGGAGCGCGGTGTCATCCCGGTCGTCTGCACGCCTATTGCGCGCCTGACGAACGAGAACACCAAGGCCAGCTACGACAGTGCTTCCGGCCACAAGACCCAGACCGTCACCATTGGCGACACCGTCTATGAGGGCGGCTATTACGCACAGGCCATCCGTGATATGTGCAGCGAGCTGCACCTCATCTGCGTGGATCTGACCGATGCCACCATCAACGAGAACATCACGATGGGCAAAAAGGCTCAGTACACCCACAGCTTTACCGGCGCAAAAGAAGGCAAAAAGGGCAATCTGGTTCCCACCGGTCTTGACTTGACCCACACCAACAGCTATGGTGCAAAGCTGAACGCATGGCTCATCGACCAGCTCACCATCGACACGCCGCTGGGCGCGTACAGCAAACACAAGGAAAAGCCCACCTACAAGCAGTTCTACGGCGATGCCGCAAACCCGGATTACGTTCCTTCCAGCTATGTCTCTCCCACCGAGAACAGCACGCTCTGGCCGGCCTTTACCGACGCCAACGGCACCGTCTGGAATGGTTCCGTCTTCGGCAATGTCGGCGGCAATGATAAAATCTCCGGCGGCGATTTCACCGCAACAGTTGACGGCCAAAACATCACCCTCGGCGTCACCAACAACCGCGGTAAGATCGCGTCCACGGTGGACGGCCTGATGATGTACTACGTCAAGCTGCCTGCAGGCACCAACTTCACTCTGACCGCAAAGGCCACCGTCAACTCACTGGCAAAAAACAATCAGGTCTCCTTCGGCCTGATGGCCCGTGATGAGATGTATGTTGATACCAGCATCTCCGACCCCATCGGCGATTATGTCGCCGTCGGCACCCGGAATCAGGGTGCGATCAACTGCTTCGGCCGCAAGAGCGGTGAGTTGTACGACGGCCCGGCTGCGACTGTCAAGTACGGTGCAGGCGACACCGTTGACCTGAAGCTCATCGGCACGGCAGACGGTTTCACTCTGATCTACGGCGACAACGAGACGGCTTCCACAGGCTTCGACTACGCACTGACCGCCATTGATTCCGATTACATCTATGTCGGCTTCTATGTGGCACGCAATGCAAATGTCACCTTCAGCGATATCCAGCTGACGACCAACGGCGTTTTCTCCGCTTCCGGCTCCGGCCTGAAAGCGGTATGGAACAAGGTCAAGGACCTTTTCCCGTTCTAAGCTTCGCCTGATTTTCGGGTTCTTCTTCTGATCCCTTACACACGCAAAAAAGACCAGCGTTGCGGATGCAATGCTGGTCTTTTTTCAGGGCTTTCGCTCTGCGTTATGAACATACACGAAGAAAGAAGGAAGGCAATTACTTCAGGAAGTCCGGCAGGGGCTTGCCCTGCTTGAGCCACTGATGATACTCGGCGGTCGCGGCGAACTCCACGTCGCCGGCGGAGTTCAGCGCAGTCTCCACAGAGTCCTGGATCACGCCGATGATGAAGCCGACACCGACCATCTGCATGGCCACATCGTTGGAGATGCCAAAGAGGGAGCAGGCCATGGGGATGAGCAGCAGAGAGCCGCCGGCCACGCCGGAAGCGCCGCAGGCACCCAGAGCGGACATGGCGCTCAGGACGACGGCGGCAGGCAGGGTCACGGGGATGCCCAGCGTGTTGGCCGCAGCCAGCGTCATGATGGTGATGGTGATGGCCGCACCATCCATATTGATGGTAGCGCCCAGAGGGATGGAGACGGAATACATCTCCTTATCGAGGCCCAGCTTCTCGCACAGGGCCATATTGACGGGGATGTTGGCCGCAGAGCTGCGGGTGAAGAAAGCGGTCAGGCCGGACTCCTTCAGGCAGCGGAACACCAGCGGATACGGGTTGCAGCGCAGATAGAGGAAGATGATAAAGGGCGAAACGATGAGCGCCATGAAGAGCATGGTACCCACCAGCAGGGCCAGCAGCTTGCCGTACTGGGTAAAGATGGCCAGACCGTTGCCGGCCACATTGGTGTACACCAGACCCATGATACCGAAGGGCGCCAGATTGATGATCCAGCGCACCACCTGCGACACAGCGTCGGCGGTATCGGCAAGGAACTTCTTGGTGGTATCAGAGCCGATGTTCTTCATGGCAAGGCCGAACATGCAGGCCCAGAACAGGATGCCGATGTAGTTGCCGCTCATCAGAGAGCTGACGGGGTTGGCGACGAAGTTGGTGAGCAGGGTGCTCAGCACCTCGCCCAGACCCTGCGGTATCACATCCGACTGCGCAGCGTCTGCCAGAACGACCGACACAGGGAACATGAAGCTGGTGATCGAAGCGATCGCAGCCGCAAGGAAGGTGGTGAGCATGTACAGCCAGATGACCGTACCGAAGCGGCGGTCCAGCTTGGAGCTGCCCTGTGCCAGCGCGCTCGCCACGATGACGAACACCAGCACCGGAGCGATGCCCTTCAGTGCGCCGACGAACAGGCTGCCCAGCTCGCCGACCCAGCCTGCACCCGGCACCGCAAGCGCCAGCACCGCGCCGATGACCAGACCGACGACGATGCGAAGGATGAGGCTGACCTCATTGTACTTCTTCGCAATGGCTTTTGCACCATTCATCATATAAAACACTCCTCTGTATTTGTGCGTCCTCAACGCACACTTTTCCTGTCTCTTACTCAAAGACAGTTGTTATTATAGCACACACGGAAGAAAAGTCAAAGGTTTTCAGTGAATTTTTCGGGCTGTTTCGGCAGATTTTTCGTTTTCGGCCTTCCTTCGCGCCGCCTCAAGTGTACGTCATAGGAATACATAGTTAAAATATTTTACCGCTCAGGGCAGAAAAATCCCCCGGCAGAGTTTGTCTGCCGGGGGATAGTCATTCTTATTTATTTTTTCTGATTTTTCAGTCGTCCAGATAGGTCACTTTGCCGGGGACAAAGCCCTGGATGCCCATGCCGGGTGCATCCGAAACGGTGATATTCTTCTCGTCGAAGACCGCGCCGCCGAGGATGTGGTCCTCGCTGCAGAGCACCGGGCCGTCCAGATCCACTTTGGTGATGATCTTCTTGACGCAGGCCAGCTCCACGGCTGCGTTGACCGAGATCTTGGCTTCCAGCATACAGCCGATCATGCACTCCACGCCGTAGACCTCTGCCGCCGAGGCGATGCGGAGGGCGTTGGTGATGCCGCCGCACTTCATCAGCTTGATGTTCACAAAGTCGGCTGCGCCGGTCTGCATGATGCGCAGGGCATCCGCCGGGCTGAACACGCTCTCATCGGCCAGTACCGGCACGCTGGCGTGGCGGGTGACGTACTGCATCCCCTCGAGGTCAGCCGCAGGGACAGGCTGCTCGACAAACTCGATGTCCAGGCCCTTCTCCTGCATCTGGTCGAGGATGCGGACAGCCTGCTTTGCATTCCACGCCTGATTGGCGTCGATGCGGAGCTTGACGTCCTTGCCCACGGCCTCGCGGACGGCGGCCAGACGGGCCACGTCCAGCTCCGGGTCGATGCCCACCTTGACCTTCAGGCAGTCGTAACCGCGCTGGATGGCGGTGCGGGCGTCCCGGGCCATCTCCTCGGGCGGGTTGACGCTGATGGTGATGTCCGTCACGATATTGCTGCGCGCGCCGCCCAGCATCCGGTAGACCGGGGCGCTGTACTTCTGGCCCAGCAGGTCCCACAGGGCCATATCCACGGCAGCCTTGGCGCTGGTGTTGTGGACGAGGGCCTTCTGCACGGCGGCGGTCAGATCCTCGAACTCGTCGAGGTTGCGGCCCAGGATGGCCGGGGCGATGTGGTCGCGGATGGCGCCGATGATGGCACCGGTGGTGTCGCCGGTGATGACGCCGGTGGGAGGTGCCTCACCGTAGCCCACCGCGCCGGTGTCGGTGTGCAGCTCAACGATGACGTCCTCCACGCTGCTCACGGTGCGCAGCGCTGTCTTGAAGGGGACGCGGAGCGGGGTCGAGATACGGCCCAGCTTTACCTGTGTGATCTTCATGCCAGTCCCTCCTTATTCTTCCTGCATGTGTACGGTGGCCGACAGCTTCTGATAGGCGACGCGGGGCGTGCCGTCTTCCACATGGATGATGCCGCAGCGGGCAAAACCGTTCTTCTCGAGAAGATGCTGCATGATCTTGTTGTCGGCGTGGGTGTCGGCCCGCAGGCTCTCGCAGTGCTCGAGGCACCATGCGATGACCTCAGACGCCACACCCCTGCGGTCACCCGTCGAGGCCAGCCGGTGGATGGTGCCGTAAGGCACCTCATCGTTGAGCCACTGGCCGTCTTCGATTTTCGCGTAGGTGGGGTCCGGCCCGAGGATGAAGGCAAACACCGCCTCGAGACGGCCGTTCACCGTATAGACGAACAGCCGGTTGGAGTCGATGTCTTCTTCCAGCATCTCCTGCGGCGGATAGCTGTCGCCCCACTGAGTCGGGTTGCCCGAATCCGCCATTGCTTTCCGGGCATGGGCATAGATCTCTAAAATTTGCTCCAGATCAGAGCGCCGTGCTCCACGAAACATTCCGTTTCCACCTTCTCTTTCCGTGCGCCGCAGCGCACTCCCGCATTTTTGCAGGTCTGGCTTTTATTGTAACACACTCTGCATCGTTTTTCCATCTTAAGACATCAAAAGACGTCCCGCAGACACGGGACGTCTTTTTTCGCAGTGTGCTCAAAGGTCAGGCCGGTGTGCGGGTGCGGGCCGCGCGGCTCTGACGGTACTCACGGGGGCTCTGGCCGTACCGCTCGTGGAACAGGCGGTAGAAATAGCTGGTGTTCTCGTAGCCGACGTAGGTGATGATCTGCTGGATGTTCCAGTCGCTGCGGCGCAGCAGGCGGGCGGCAGTCTCCATCCGGTGCTTCTGGAGCAATTCCTTATAAGTACGGCCTGTTTGCGCCCGGACGCACTCGCTGACATAGGCCAGAGAGACGCCGTAACTGCGGGCCACATTGGAGAGGCTGGCCTCACGGTAATTCTGGGTGATCTCATCCAAAGCCGCCTGCACCAGCTCTTCGCGGCTGACGGCCGCGCCGTAGGCTTCCAGCGGGAATTTCTTGATGCTCATAGGTATCCTCCGTTGCGGCGCAGCCGGGGACATGGGGGATGTCGGAGCCGGGCCGCGCTCAGATCTCATAAGCGTCCCTCTGTTGGGAGGCTTCTGCTTATAATACGGCGCATCCGGGCCAGAAATTGCATAAGACAAGAAAAAACTCCAAATTTTTTCAGATGGGGTTTCGGCGCACATCAGAGGCCCAGCAGGGAGAGAAGGCTGAATTCCTCGGTCAGGCCCAGGTCGCTGACACTTGCGTTGTAGTGGATGGTCGCTTTGGTCAGCGCTTCGTTTCCATCCGACTCGACCTTCATGTTGGCCCAGTCTGCTTCGCTGCCGCTGTAGTAGATGTCCTTCAGCTTGTAGCAGTTTTCAAAGGCGCTGAGCTCGATAGATGTCACAGACTTCGGGATATAGACCGCCTTCAAATCTGCGTACCAGAACACCTGATGCGGGAGCTTCTGGATGCCCTTTGAAAGCGCCAATTTTTCAATTCCGGAGAACGCGAACGCATTCTCGCCGACACTCGTCACCGTATCGGGCAGTTTCACTTCTTTGACTTGCAGGCTCCGCAGTGCAGCGTCTCCAATCGTTTTCAGATGAGAGGGCAGATTGATCTTCTGGATGGGGCAGGCAAAGAATATTTGACTGGGGAGCTCTGCGATATTGTCGTTCAGCTGGACTTCTGCCAGACTTGTGCAGCTTCCAAATGTGCTTGCCGTACCAGATGTGTTGGCCTCGAATTTCGGATTGCCCTTGATAACGAGCTTTTTCAGATATTCATTATCATAGAACGCAGCATATCCGATCTTCGTCACACTGGCCGGGATGGTGGCTTCCAGCAGTCTGTCTTTGTAGAACGCATATTCTCCGATGGTCAGCAGCCCTTCCGGGAAAGTGACGTTCCGGAGTGCCGTACATTTCTGGAAAGCTCGGTCTCCGATCGACTTGAGGGTGGTCGGCAGAGAAATACTGGAAAGCAGGGTGCAGTTTTCAAAGGCGCTGCTGCCGATGTCCGTCAGTCCTTTCGGCAGAGAGATGCCCGTCAGTGCGGTACAGCCCTTGAAAGCGCTGTCTCCGATGGTGGTCAGCCCCTCCTGCAGGGTGATGCCGGTCAAGGCCGTGCAGCCCTCAAATGCGTGCCCTTCAATGGAACGGACACCTTTTGGAAGAGAGATACTCGTCAGGCCGGTACAGCCAAAAAATGCCTGATAGCCGATATGCTCTACTGTTTCCGGCACCTTGATACTGGTCACACCGGTACAGCCCTGCAATGCCGAAACACCAATGCTTGTGACGGAAATTTTTCCGCTGACCGTATCGACACCATCCGGCAGTACCACACTGCCAGAGGGAATCACGCCATTTCCATCATAGCCGGACAGTTCCAGACCCGTGCCATCCGAGCGGAATGTCCACACGACCCCGTCCGCTGTTCCATTGCGGAGTGTCTCATACTGCTCCGGCGTCACGTTATAGACGATTTTCGACCGGTTCCAGCTGTCGTTGCCGGAGTCGATGGAAACTTTCTTCCACTCCGACTCGCTGCCCTCGTAGTAGAACGTATAGCCCGTCACCCGGGTACAGTTAAATGCATTTTTTCCAATTTGTTTGAGGCTGTGGGGCAAATAGATGTCAGGCGCTCCTGTATTGTCAAATGCGTTGTCGCCGATTTCTTCCACGCCCGGCATCAGCTTGATGCTCGTGAGCGTGCTGTCCGCGAAAGCATTCTTCCCGATCTTCTTGACATTTCCCGGGATGGACATTTCACTGACACCGGCATGTGCAAAAGCCGACTCGTCGATGGTGGTCAGCGTATCGGGGAGTGCCAAAGCCACACTTCCATCCAGCGCCGTATAGAACGCCTCTTCCCCGATGCGCTCGAGCTTTGCCGGGAGATGGATGACATTCAGGCTTCGGCAGACTGCAAAAGCACCCTCCGGTATCTCAGTGATGCCGTCATTCAGGTATACTTCTTCCAGATTACTGCAATAGTAGAACATGCGCTTTCCCAGCTTGGCCGGGCCTTTGATAGTCACTTTTTTCAGGCTTTCCGCAGCAGAAAATGCCCAGTCGCTAAACTCAGTGACCGTCGCCGGAACGGTGATCTCCGTGATGGCTTCGCCGTCAAAGATGCCGCCGGCGATGGCCGTAATGGTGTAATCTCCCAGCTTCTCCGGGAAGGTCACGCTCTGGGGCAGAGTGCCTTTTTCCTTGTCATAGCCGACAATCGTGCCGGTGGTTCTGCTTGTGGGGCTGACCACCCAGAAAATGCCCGTTGCTGGGTCAGCCAGCGTCACCGTCTCGCCGGGCAGCGGGTCCGGCTCCGGCGTCGGAATGGGGTCAGGGTCCGGTGTAGGCGTCGGGTCGGGTGTCGGGGCAGGGTCCACCGTGGACGAACCTCCGCTGGAGCTTCCTCCTCCGCCGCCTCCACCGCCGCAGCCTGTCAGAAGCATTGCTGCTATCAGGGCTGCAGCCAGCACAGCCATCATCTTATGAGAAATCTTATTTTTCGACCGCATATCACTTTCTCCTCTCTTGTTCTTAACTTTTATCTTACCCCCCCCCCGGCGCTTTTTGTCAATGATTTCCAAATCTTTCTCTGTTTTGCTCAAATGCGTTGCAAAATTTCGGAGAAACAAGCAAAAGCTGCCGCCCGCCTCGGGCAGCAGCTTTTCAGGAAAAGAAAAAGAGGAAAACAGAACTCAGAACATATTCTCGTGGTGATACCGGCCCGTGCGCAGGAACTCCACCCACTCGGCGATGTTCACGGCGTGGTCGCCGATGCGCTCGAGGTACTTGATGACCATCAGCACATCCAGCGCGGCGTCCACTTTGCCGGGGTCGGCGGCGATCTCCGCCGCCAGCATCCGCTTGATGGTGTTGAAGTCGTAGTCCACGGCGTCGTCGGCGTCGATGACGGCTTTTGCCGCCGCCTCATCTTCTGCCGCAAAAGCGCTCATGGCGTCCTGCAGCATCTTGTGGGCTTTGCGGCCCATCTCAATGCTCCTGCTCACGGCGGGGTCGCCCGCCTTGCGGACGCCGGCCAGATGGGGGACGATCTCCGCGATGTCGGCGGCATGGTCACCGATGCGCTCCACGTCTGTCACCACTTTCATGGCAGCAGAGATAAAGCGCAGATCACTTGCCACCGGCTGCTGACGCAGCAGCAGGGTCATGCAGCGGTGCTCGATGTCCCGCTCCATCCGGTTGCCCTCGGTGTCGCCCTTGATGATGCCCTTTGCTTCCTCGGCGTCCGCCGTGCAGAGGGCTTCCAGCGCATCTTCCACCGCGTCGGCAGAGAGCTGGCTCATCCTGGCCAGCGATCCCTTCAGGGCCGCGAGGTCGGCTTCGTACTGTGTGCGTGTGCTCATATCGCAAACCCTCCTTTTTAACCGAAGCGGCCCGAGATATAGTCCTCGGTGCGCTTATCCTTCGGGGTGCTGAAAATTTCGCTCGTGGGGCCGCACTCCACCAGCTCACCCAGCAGGAAGAAGGCCGTGCGGTCGCTGATACGGGCCGCCTGCTGCATGTTATGGGTGACGATGACCACGGTGTAGTTCTTTTTCAGCTCGCT
>ENA-UESD01002370-UESD01002370.1-human-gut-metagenome-genome-assembly--contig:-NODE-2370-length-13498-cov-3.280158_pt1 | contig 13498 bp, 11 predicted proteins | sample MGYA00242985_ERZ507986 | MGnify/ENA primary metagenome ERZ507986 (study PRJEB26167, sample SAMN06115408) | human gut metagenome | host: Homo sapiens | place: China:Guangxi | collected 2016-04-06... | reverse complement strand
CACCGGGAAGATATCCTCGCTGTGCGCTTTTACAAAATCTCCCAGATCACACCAGCGCTCCGCCACACAGGGACCTCCATACAACAGAAGCGCCGCTTTCTGATAAAAGCTAAGATCCACTCTCTGCACCTTGCAGCCCGTCTGCTTCAGGAAGGAAATCGTCTTGTCCCATGCTGCTTTGTACTGCACGTCATATGGTCCGTAGAACTCCGGTTCCTGCTCCGGCAGGTAAATACATTCCGGAAGCTTGTCCTCTTTTCGGGACACATCCTTCGACCAACGGTCGGATTCATCCAGCCCACGTACGACCTCGTCCACCTTCATTGCCTCCTCCACGGAATCCGCAAAAACAGTGACGCAGTCAAGACTTGCACATGCCGGAACAACTCCCTTTAACGGCCATGCGCCACAGGTCGGCTTAAAGCCGGTCAGATGATTTAATGCCGCCGGGACACGTCCGCTTCCCGCGGTGTCTGTTCCCAGGGAAAAGCATGCCATTCCAAGTGCAACCGACACTGCCGAACCGGAGCTGGAACCGCCGCTGATTAGCTCAGGCTTCAGCGCATTTGAAACCTCCCCATAAGGACTTCTTGTTCCGACAAGTCCTGTTGCAAACTGATCCAGATTTGTTTTACCGATTGGGATCGCTCCGGCTTTGATCAGACGGTCAACCACCGTGGCGCTCTCCTCCGGCACATAAGTGTATGCCTTGCATCCTGCCGTCGTCGGAGTCCCTGCCAGATCAATGTTATCCTTGATCGCAAACGGAATTCCCCACAATGGCTTTTTGCCAAAATCCATCTTTCCAAGCTTCTCTATGTACGGACGGATCCGTTCCATATCCGGCTCAATGATCCAGATATTTTTATCGCTGTATTTCTTTGCTTTTTCTATGATTTCCTGCATCAATCCTGTCGGCGTTTTCTCTCCACTCTGATATGCTGCCTTCACCGATGCAATGGTCAGATGTTTTTCTTCCATAAACAACATTCCTTTCCTGTGTATTTTTTCATATCTTATAGTCTTATGATAACAATACGCCCCGGTGATTTCCTTGTGGAGATGCCACAGTTTCTCACCACCCATTTTATGTCTTTATGACAATTTCTGTGTTTCCTGCACATAATACCGCCAGCCGCCATAGCGGGATATGTCCGTAAGACCTTCCTCTGCCCCCGCCTGACCGACAAAGCTGATCACTTCCTGCCCGTCCTGCAGACGCATCTTACCAAGCCCAAGCGGCGCGGGTATCATCTGCAGAAAACTTCCGATCCGGGACAATGCAATGCGCCAGACCTCCACCTCAAGCTCTGTCCCGTTTTGCGTACAGACAAGCATTGGTTTCTCCGGCTCTGTCGCTGTCCTAACCATACGGTAAACCGGTGCTGTGTGGTCGGTTCTGTCATAAACTGCTCCCAGTCCGGTAAGCTGATGTTCCAGCGCAAAGCCTCTCATGTGCAGTCCACAGACCGCAAGCTCTACGATTTCCTCTTCGTTCATGTTTCCTCCAAATACTGTCCGTTTTTTCGGACAGACCATTTTCTCTTCTACGCCTTTAACAAGGACTCCGTATCCGCAGTCCATCCGAAAATCGCCCCCTGCTGCGTGATCATCTGAAGAGAGGCCAGATGATCGGCACGATCATATGCCGCACTGGCATCCTCGATCAACAGACATTCGTATCCTCGGTCGTTTGCCTCACGGATCGTGGTCTGCACACAGACATGCGTCGTTACACCGGTCACGATCAGCGATTCAATTCCCTTTTCCTGCAGATTATCTTCCAGGGCTGTCTTATAGAAAGAGCCCTTACCACATTTATGGATCACGATATCCTCTTCCTTCGGATAAAGCTCCGGCACAATGTCATTGCCCGGCTCCCCCTGGATCATGATCCGTCCCATCGGTCCCATATCACCAATCCCAGCGCCCTGCTTCTTCGAGCGGCGCAGCTTACTCGGTGGACAGTCCGACAGATCCGGCAGATGACCTTCCTTTGTATAGATCACCGGCATGCCAAGACTTCTGCAATGATCGATCACTTTACCAACCTGCGGTATAATTGCCGTCACCTCAGAAATGTCATTGCCAAGCATCTCTCCGAAGCCGCCGTGCTCGCAGAAATCTCTCTGCATATCGATCACAAGAAGTGCCGTCTTCTCCGGATCAAAGGTATATTCATATGGTTTTGCATCTACTATCATTCCAATACATCCTTTCCTATGCCAACAAATCTTTTATTGCAATTCTCCTGCCAGCTTCTCCAACGCCTCAATCACACTTGCCGAGTCAGACACGGCACCAAAGACGCCACCCTGCATCGTGACCATTTTGATCGCTGCCTGATGATTGCCAAAATCAGTGGCTCCGGTGCAGTCCTCAAGAATCACACACTCAAAACCGCGGTCGTTTGCCTCGCGCATCGTTGTGTGAACACAGACATCCGTAGTGATTCCGGTCAGAATAATATTTTCAATGCCCTTCTGACGAAGGATCAGCTCCAGATCTGTCGCACAAAAGCTTCCCTTGCCCGGCTTGTCAATAATGATCTCGCCCTCCTTCGGATAAAGCTCCGGAATGATATCCCAGCCTTCTTCTCCACGGACAAGAATCCTTCCCTTCGGTCCCTTTGCGCCAATTTCCGCGCCGATCTGTGCGCTTCTCCAGCGCTTATTTTCCGGAAGATCCGACAGATCCGGACGATGCCCCTCTCTGGTGTGGATGATCGTCAGACCCTCCACCTTTCTGGCTGCCGCAAGCAGCCTTTTGATCGGCTCGATCGCACGCCTCGTCAGGGAAATATCATATCCCATGGCATCCACATAACCACCCTCTCCGCAGAAATCCGTCTGCATATCAATGATCATCAGTGCGGTGTTGTCTGCTCTGAGATCTCCGTTATAAGGCCACTTGTAAGGTTCCGAATTTATATACATCATAATCACCGTTCCTCTCTGTTTACGGGAAAAGCTGCCTCCCACATTGTCATAAGAAGCAGCTCCCCGATCTGAATTATTTCTTTATTTTGTGCTTCCGATCACACCATCGACCAGATAATCCATAGACTCGATCTCATCAATGGTCAGTGTCTGACCCTTCTTGCAGACGATATTGCCCTTCTGATCCTTGATCTCATCGCTGAATGGATTATAATCATCATTGATCATCTTATCCTTTTCCTCTTCGATCTTCTTCTGGGTATCCTCTGATACGCTCTTACCAAACGGAGCGATATCTACTACGCCCTCCTTCAGACCACCACGATATTTTCCATCATATTTGCTTCCGTCGAACTTGCCGTCGATCGCTGTCTGTACCATATCGATGAACAGGTCATCCCAATGCCATACAGCACCGGTCAGCCATGTATTTGGTGCAAGATCTGACGCATCTGCGTGATCGCCGACACAGTAAACACCCTTCTGCTCACAAAGCTCAACGATTGTCTTGGTGCTGTCCTGATGCTGCGCGATAACATCAATGCCCTTGTCGATCAATGTGTTGGCGGAGCTTGTCTGCAATGCAGGATCACTCCAGCTTCCGGTAAAGATGACAGAGGTTGTCGCATCCGGATTCACTGATTTTGCACCCAGTTCAAAGGCATTGATATTTGCAAGAACCTGTGGGATTGGGAAGGATGCCACGAAACCAAGCTTATTTGATTTTGTATTGGCACCTGCGGCGATACCACAAAGATAAAAGCTCTGCCAGATGGTTCCGAAATAGGTTCCAAGATTATCCATTGTCTTTAAACCGCCCTGATGGAAGAATGTAACATCCGGATATTTCTTTGCTACATCCATTGCCGGCTCAAGATGTCCGTAGGATGTCGGGAAGAGCACGGTTGCACCCTTCTGGATCATCTGCTCCAGAGCTCTGGATGCCTCCTCTGTCTCCGGTACATTTTCCTGACGCAGCACCTGAATCTGATCACCAAAATGCTTCTCAACAGCTACGCTGGCATTGTATGCCGCCTGATTGTATCCGTAATCATCTTTTGCTCCGACAAAGATAAAACCTACGGTTGTTTTCTTGCTGTCTGTTTTCTCAGAGCTTGTTTTCGCAGAAGAATCTGCTTCACTGGAACTGTTTGTTCCACCGGTATTTCCGCAGCCCGCCATCGAAAATACCATGGCACCGCAGAGGACGACTGACATCAATTTTTTCCAGATTTTCTTTTTCATAGTGATTACCTCTCTTTTCTTAATTATTTATCTTAAGTTCTACGAATTCGCAGAGCTCTCAATAATCTTCTTTAATTCTGCAGGCATTGCCTGAACCTTCTTGCGGGATGCAAAGAACAATGCGCAGATTGTGAACAGATACGGAAACATCTGCAGGATGAATGTGGAAATATGAACGCCCTGTGCCTGCAGTAAAAGCTGCAACGCCTGTGCGCCACCGAAAATGTAGGCACCGATCATCGCTTTCTTCGGATGATATCCGGCAAGTACGACAAGAGCTACCGCGATAATGCCACGACCGTTTGTCATATTTTCAATCCATGTATGTGTATAAGCAATGGCAAGCTGCGCTCCGCCGATCGCAGAAATCATACCGCCAAGCACGACACCAATATAACGTAACAGCTTCGGGTTTGCACCGTAGGCAAATACAACCTCCTCGTCCTCGCCGGTTGCCCGAAGTAACAATCCCAGCCTTGTCTTAAACAACAGATAACAAAGCAACGGACAGAGTATATAAGAAACATATACGAGAATGTCCTGATTAAACAGCGCTGTTCCTATGACCGGAATCCCGGACAGAACCGGAATCGGTATCATGCTAAGTCCATCAATGGAAACGCTGACGTACTGCTGTCCCAGAAACGACGTAAGACCAAGCCCCAGAAACATGATCGTAAGACCTGTCGCAAGCTGATTAGCTTTTCTGCCGATGACCAGAATCGCATGAAGCAGTGCAAGGACACCGCCACCGATTGCCGCCATCAAAATACCGAGAAGCGGGGACTTTGTGTGATAGGTACACACATATGCCGCAAGAGCTCCGACCACCATACAGCCTTCGGTGCCAAGGTTGATCACGCCCACACGCTCGGTTACCGTCTCACCGTAAATGCCATAGAGAACGGAGGTACCACACTGGATTGCTCCAGATAATAAAGATGTTATGAACATTTCTTACGCCCCTTTCCTTTCCACAAAATGCCAAGTAAAACGAGTGCCATCAAAATCTTGGTTCCGGAGGATGGAAGACCACTGGACTGCTCCAACACGTTACCCGCTACACACAGGAATCCGATCACCACGGAGGTAATGATCGCTGCCAGCGGATTGTTCCATGCCATCCATGCTGCCAGAAAACCGTAATATCCATAATTTACGCCGGTTGTCGTACGAAGTCTTCCTTCAACTCCGGCAATCTCTACCATACCTGCGATTCCGGAAATTGCACCGGAGATCAACATGGCAGCCATCTGGATCTTCGCCACTGAAAATCCTGCATGCTTTGCCGCCTCTGCATTTCCGCCGATCACACGAAGCCGAAAGCCACAGGCGCTTTTCTTTAAAACAAGCCAGGTGACAATTGCCACCGCCACAGCACCGAAGATTCCGATGCTTACACCAACATAGATCTCCGGCAGCCGGAGCTTATCTGCAATCTCCGGGGACATCGGCCAGCTGAAGGATTCCGGATCCTTGAGGATGCCATACACAAAGAAACTAACAATATCATATGCTATGTAATTCATAATTACCGTGGTCAGCGTTTCATTCATCCCCGCTTTGACCTTCATCAGTCCGGCAAGTCCGCTCCATACTGCTCCACCAAGCGCTCCTGCCACAAGCATCAGAAGGATTCCAACCGGACCCGGCATGGATTTAGCAACAAAGACCGCCACAAACGTTGCAAGCAGAGCACCGATCGCGAGTTGTCCTTCCCCGCCGACATTGACCAGTCCTGCCTTTGCGGAGATCGCAGTCGCCACGGCAACCATAATGAATGGAGACGATTTCACAACAACCTGCCCGATTCCGTAAGAATTACCCAGCGTGGACACGATCATATCACCATAGATCTGAATGGGATTGACGCCCTGAGTCATCAGGAAAACGCCGAATATTACGACCATCACTGCCAGCGCGAGCACTGTAAGCAACGCCTGTTTGATTGATTCCGTTTTATCTTTCATGCTCTTTTCCTCCTATCATCAGATCTCCAATTTCCAGTGCCGATGTTGTCTTCGGATCTAACTTCTCCGTCAGGGTGTCCCCGCTGATCACGACAATGCTGTCAGATACAGATAACAGCTCCTCCAGATCCTCAGAAACAAGAAGAATGCTGCAGCCTTGATTTCTTAATTCCACCAATGTCTGATGAACCATCTCCACGGTTCCGACATCAAGTCCGCGGCTCGGATAGCTTGCCAAAAGGATCTTCGGCTGCTTCATCACGGCTCTTGCCAGCATACAACGCTGTATATTTCCACCGGAAAGTGTCGCAAGCTCTCTTGTTTTCTCCGGAACACCAAGCTCCTTTACGGCTTTGGATGTGTCCATCTTATCGGTCAGATCCTTCCAGTTGATTCCAACCTTTTTATAGGAAATCTCCGGTCCGTTCAAAGCGAAATGCTCATAAATCTTCATTCCGGCGACGACATTATCTCTCTTTGGATCCTCCGATACAAGTGCCATTCCCGCTTCGATCCTGTCCCGGATCGAGGACTTTGTCATATCCTTGCCGGCGATCGTAAGCTGTCCCATTTTCAGGACATTGACACCAAACAATGTCTCAAGAAGCTCTCGCTGTCCTCGTCCTGAGATTCCTGCCAGACCGATGATCTCGCCGGCTTTCATGGTCAGATTGCCGTGCCGGATCAACTCCCGGTGCTGTGCATTGTAGATGCTCATGTCCTTTCCTTCCAAAAGAACCTCTTCCTTTTCAAAGACCTTTTTCTGATCCTCATAATCGGTGTGGATCGTCACCTCGCCACCCATCATTTTCGAGATCAGCCGCTCCTGATCGTAGCCGTTTTCTTTCTCTTCCTTCTCAACGATCTCGCCGTGGCGAAGCACGGTGATCACATCGGAGCATGCCATAACCTCATGAAGCTTGTGGGTGATCAGAAGGATCGCATAACCGTCATCGCGCATAGACTGAAGCATTTTGATAAATTCCTGTGCCTCCCGTTCTGCCAGAGCGATGACCTCCGGCGCCGCATCCTGATCCTCGCCGCGCAGGATCCGGTCGATCTCGCTTTCCTCCAGCAGAATGTCCAGCTCGGCATTTGCTTTTGCGCAGATGCGGTTAGAGAGCAGGATCACACCGTTTTCCAGAGAATCACAGGCTGCCATGTCCGGCACACCGTTCCGCAAACGCACATAATCCGCCGTAAAGCCGCCGATATCGACCACCAGCGCTCTGGGGAATGAGGCGAGGTTTTTTACCGTGGCCGCAGCGGCGGAAAAGGACTGCGGGAAACAGGCTGTGTTTTCAATGAAAATGGCATAGGGCTTTCCCTTAAACTGAAAGGCCACCGCACCCCGCCCGTTGAAATAGTTGATAAACCGCTTTGCCTGCACGCCAAAATGCGCGGGAGGAAGGCCGACCGCCAGCTGCACGCGCATGAGGCTGCCGCTGTACTGTCCCATCGCTTCGATCTCATGCGCGATGGCAAAAAGCGTCAGAATGAAGAAGCGTTCATCCTCCGTTTTATCTCTGCGGTAGGGGATCCGCTGATCGGTCAATGTGTAATACTTCCCCCGATAGGCCAATGCGTCCGTTCCGAAGCCGGGCGTGTCACTCTGGATAAGCCCGGAGGTAAACGGCGGCGTATGGACGGTTTTGATTTGTTTGTTCCCGTGATCGACAGCAATTAACATGGCTATGTACCTCCTATACTTCTCTTATACGGATGTAATACGCATAAGAGCAACAAAAATCGGATCGTTCCGGAAAAAATATGCCTGTACACAAAGAAAAAGCCGGAGGCCGCGATGCGGCTCCCGGCTTTCTGCGTCTGAACAACTGGGTTATTTTGCGAAGAAATATGTGTAGAGGTTATAGTCCCGCTCCCGGGTAATCAAGCGGAGCCAGACATGAAAATGTGCCGTTTCCGCATACAGATTAAATTCCGTGGGCTCCTTTGTCGGCTGGGCATACAGCCGGCACATCCGCTCCATCGCCCACAGGGTTTTGAATTCCGGCAGGGCGAGCAGCTGTGACTGGAAGGCGTCGATCTCCAGACCAAGCTCCGGGGCAGGGCGCATTTCTTCATCCGGGAACCATGTTGTCCACCATCGCCACCCGTCATAGTCAGAGCGGGAATAGGCAACCAACGAAGCAGGATACCGGGCGCCGCTCAACGGCAGCGTCTTCTGTGCTCCGGAGAAGATTTCCGTGAACGCACAGGCCGGCGTCAGCTTGACTGCCTGCGGTTTCTTATGCTCCGCAAAACGGTGCTGCTTCACGGCGTACCACTCGCTTATGGGGAGTACCTTCCCCGCGGCATCCCGCAGGGCCTCATCCATGCCGCACGCAGGGCAGACATAGATGTTCAGCGCACGGCTCAGAGCGTTTTCGGCAAGAGATTTCCGCATGGGGCCGCCGCAGCGCATACAGGGCATGGCGCCGGGCGTGTGCTTGTTCTTTGCCCACTCGTTTTCCAAATCAGCCTTTGGATAAAGTTCAATATAGAATTTGTCCATTTCTTGTTCCTTTCCTGAAATCAGGCGATCTTCTGTTCGCCCCAGTGGATACGCAGGTGTCCCTCGTCATCCGTTTCACGGGTCATCAACGTGGAGAGCAGGTCATAATCCACGCCGAATTTGGCATAGATCTCGTCCATATCCGCGTCTTGCCCCTTCATAAACATGGTGAGCTTTTCCTTTGCCAGCACCATCTGCATGAGATTGGATTCCAGACTTCCTATGTAGATGGGGAAATACAGATCCTTTTTCTCCGTGGAAGTGTAGCGGACGAATCGCATATAAAACTGGCTCATGCCGGCGTTGTTGTAGTGCATCTCCGGAATGATGATCTTGTTGACGAACTCGAAGTTGACGCTGGAGGGAAGGCTCTGCTGCGTGCAGAGCAGGATGCCGTTCTGACTGTCCCGCAATACATCCCGCAGAGCGCGCCGCTTGGCGAAGGTGACGGTGGAGCCCGTCACCACAAAGAGAGGCCGCTCCGGAAGGTATTCGCGGATGGCGGCGGCGTAACGGTCCAACACCGTTGTATGCCGCACGCCGATGGCTACAATCTCATCCGGCCACCGGGCAAGGGCTTCCACAACGGCCACTTCCTTGAGCGGCGTCTCGCCCTCGTATTCCTTCATGCAGTCCGGGGCGGCGCTGATGCGCAGAAGCAGTGTGATCTGCTGAATGAGCCGCATCAGCGCGTCTTTTCTGCTGTTTCCGGTCGAGCTGTAATATTCGCGCTGGATGCGGTAAAACTCCTTCAGCACGATATTGTAGACCTCCCGCTCCTCCGGGAGAAACGGAATCGGCATCTGATGGATACGGCGGATGTCCTTTCCCGTGACCTCTTCAAAGGTGCGGGTGATGACCGTCTTTCCCAACAGCCGATCCAATTCGTCAGCGTTGTAGATGTCCTGATTTCGCTGTCCCACGCCAAAGACGGTGATTTTCTCCGGCAGATGGGAGTTTGCGAACAGGCGGTAGCCCTTTTTATAAGCGGGGATCGGCATTGCGTAATAGGGATTTTCCTTGTGCTCCATATCCGCAGACCGTTTATCGTAGCTGTAAAGCGTCCGGCACCATGAGATCATGTTGATGGAATTGTTGTAGAGCAGCTCCAGCTGCGGAGCAAATTCAGAGATATTGTTCCGCGTGCTGGTGCCGGTGGTCAGGAGCTTATACTTGCAGCGGCGAAAGCAGGACAGTACGGAAAGCGCCTGCTTGGAGCTGGGGTTGGAGATGTTGTCGCTCTCATCAAAAATAAACTGGATTTTATAGCCAAGCTGCTTGATATAGCGCCCGATCTGCTTTTTGTACTGGCTGACCTTATTCAGCGTCAGAATCACAAAATCGCCCGGTCGGATGCGCTGCAGATCAGCCAGCCGCTCCACAAACACATAGGAAAACCCCGCGCCCTTCAAAATCACATCCCAGTTGTTGCGGATGGAGATGGCGCTGGAAATGACCCAGATGCTGTGTACCAGTCCTGCGTCCCAACGATATTTCCCTGTGAAAATGGCGGCGGGGGTTTTGCCGCTGCCCTGCTCCCATTGCAGGAAGGCGTACCGCTTTTGGAGCGTCAGGTTGACATCGTGGCTCTGGAGCGGATTCAGGTGAATATAAGCATGATTCTGGGCGTCCCAATATTGAAAGCGACCGATCCAGTCAGCAAGCTGCGTGTTTTCGGTCATCTCGGAAAAAGGCTGCTCCTGATTGTCATACTCCCGGCGTTTCCGGCGCAGCAGCCGCTCATAGCCCGGAAACCGCTCCGGCTTATCGTCCAGCACTGCCTGATAGATCGGCACTGGCGCACGCATCTCGTCCGTCAGGAGTTTTGCCATCTTCCGGCTGTATGCCTTGTAGACAAAGCTGTATTTCTGCTTGACCAGACGAATTTCATCCCGCTCCGGCTTGGCGTTTTGGCGGCACAAAGCCTGCTTCAGATACGCCAGCACCTTTGCTTCGGTAAGCTGCACGCGCTGCCACTCCTCATAGGGCATATCCACCGGCTGCCGCTGGGTATAAAACCGATGGACATAGGAAAAGCAGGCATCGTATTTTTCCCGCGTGGCCGGATGACTTCGGATCTGATACAGGTACTTCTTCACCTGATAGAGAAAAGTGCTCTTGGTGGTTTTGAGCTGTGCCAGTTCCAGAAAGACTTTGTTCCGATTGCCTGCCGGATCCGCCTTTGCGACCATGACAAACTTCTCGTAAAGCGCGGGCGCTGCCATGACCGGATGCCCGGAGGGAATATAGATATCCGCGCAGTCCGTCGAGTACCGTTTGGACGTCCAGTCCGCCGCGGTGCTTTTCTTCTGCCAAAATTGCAGCTTGGTCGGAAAGCCGTCCACACCGCTGTCTGAAAAGGCGTGCTCCGGCAGCATCACCTGCCCTAAGAAGCTGAAGTGGCTCTCCATCATGCGGATGGCGCCTTTATCGGAGAAGCTGTCAGCAAGAAAGGACGCCGGCACAATGACTGCCAGAATACCGAGGGGCTTGAGCAGCTTTGCCGCCTTCAGGCAGTAATACTGATGGGAAGTCATGACGGTGGCGTCCGGCATGATCCAGTGCAGGTGAAAGGGCGGATTGCCCAGAACAACATCAAAATGCGCTTGGGGCTCATAGTCCCGAATGTCACCCTGTACGATGTGTGCCTGCGGGTAGAGCTTTCGGGCAACGGCGCAGGCATTGGGATCGACCTCACAGCCGTAGGCGTTGCGTTCATTTGGCAGGAAATTGAAGAAATTTCCCATGCCGCAGGTGAGATCCGCTACCAGATCTGTGTCGGAGAGGCGCAGGGCCGAAACGATCATTTCGCACAGGGGCGGCGGTGTGAAAAACTGGCCGTTTTCCAGCTCCTTTTTCGCCGCGCTGAATGCGTTGTAGTTTTCATAGTCGCTGCGCCGCAGTCCGTGCAGGCCGCCATCGCCAGTATAGCGATTGAAAATGTCCTCGTCGGTCACACCGGCCTGCTCGCAGGCTCCGCTTTGCAGCAGCCGGAGGATCTGTTCATTCAGCTCTCTGCGCTCCTGCTCCGTCCGTCTTTTCGGGTAATATTCGTATTTCATGTTCGAATCACATCCTTATGTGCAAGTAGGGGGGAGGACACCGAAAACCGGCATCCTCCCCTTGAAATGTATAGAAAGCAGGTCAATACAGCGTATGAAACGCCGCAATGATCCGCAGCCGTACCTCCGGGGTGCGGTCTGCGCTGGTGACATAGCGCCAGCCTTCCTCTGTGATGTAAGCGTCGATCTCCTCGACGCGACCGCTGTCCAGACGGAGCCGCATGAAAATATGGGGCCCATTCGTCTGTTCAGCCAGTTTGATCGCCATTGCTGAAATGCTCATCCTCTGTTAGTAATGTAAGCTGTTCCTCCTTGGGTGGAGCCGGAGAGCGCCGCTTATTCAGCCGCCGCTCCTTTTGCTCCCTGCGCCGCTGCCGGGACTCCCGCTTTTTGGCGGCCTGCTCCTTTTTGAGATCGACCGCATGTACGACCTCCAAGCCGTCCGCCACATCCCGTAGATCCTGCAGAAGATCCCTTTGCTCACTTTTGGCAATGCGGATATTCTCCACATCGTAGTGAAATTCAAAGTAATCATACTCCCCGTACCGGCGGTGCATTTTGCTGAAAAATGTCTGTCGCCGATCCTCTGGTGTCAGGTGCGGGGAGTCGATCACAGAGCTGCTCCAAAGCGGGTTGAAGTGCGCCTTTTTCGTTTCCAGCCAGATCTCCGCGTCCGTTTGAGCCACAGGATGGGGAAACACACGCTCGCCCTTGGTCACCTGCACTTTCTTTTCCTCCAGAAAGCCAATGCGGGTGATCCATGTGCGGCGCACATCATAAAAGATATTGGCGCGGCTCAAATCCCGATTCTGTTTGCGAATGACGCAGACAGGATTCTGGCAGCGGCAGCGAATGCACTGCTCCACATCGTATTGGACTTCGACATGGCCGCCATCATAGCCATTACCGCCAACCAAGCAGGCGCAGTAGGCGCCTCCGGTAATCTCCATGTATTGCCGGTGCTGTCTCTCACTTCTCTCCGTTTCCACCTTCTCGGCGCTTTGCTCGAAAGAATATCGTTTGCCGGTGGTGTGGCAGGGGCAGAGAGGGACAGGAAAGCCGCGGATGCTGTGTGGACAGTCCTTGTGTTCATAGGGGCAGCGCAGCAGTGGGTTGTCATTTTCCGGGCAGTAATCGATGCCTTGGAACGAGGCGTCGCTGCAGGCAAGGCCCCGGCCGAGATCACTTTTGCCATCGACCAAAAGGCCGCATGGAGTTTCCCATGTAAACTTCAATAGAGCCTCAAAGAGATAGCCGAAATTCTGCCAGTCACTCCAATACACGAAGGAGGGGTGATCCTCCCGCGTGTAGCCTGCGGCGTAGAGATCCCGGGTCAGTTGATTCTGTTCCATGCTCATATCCCCGGACACGGAACCAGTCCAAAGTGGTTTTCCATCACATAGCGCAGATTTTCCACCGTGATCTGATACTCCTCCGAGATACAGCCCTCACATACGATCTGCCGGTAACCCAGCGCACGACTGCATCGTTTATCCCATGAATTGACATCACCGCCGCAGACAGGGCAGGCGAGGTCCGGATACCATACCAGTTTCCGGGCATTTGAATAGGTGGGTTTCATATCATCCTCCTGAAAATGAAAAGGACGCACAGACTTTTTACAAGTCTGTACGTCCTTCGTAGTATGCTGTTGCATAGTGAGCAACAATAATTCACTCTAAAAATGTGAACCGCTAAAGTATCTGGCTTTCCGAGCGGCAGTCCGCCACTGCATCTACGAAAACCTGCTGATTTTCAATATAGAAA
>ENA-UESD01002335-UESD01002335.1-human-gut-metagenome-genome-assembly--contig:-NODE-2335-length-13688-cov-9.576446_pt1 | contig 13688 bp, 5 predicted proteins | sample MGYA00242985_ERZ507986 | MGnify/ENA primary metagenome ERZ507986 (study PRJEB26167, sample SAMN06115408) | human gut metagenome | host: Homo sapiens | place: China:Guangxi | collected 2016-04-06... | reverse complement strand
GGGTATCCGATGCCCGGCCCGCTTACTTGCGGGTGAGCTTCAGGAAGAGGTCGGGACGGTCTGTGGTGATGAAGTCGACCCGGTTTTCGATGGCCCATATCATGTCGGCCGGGTTGTTTACCGTCCAGACGTTCGAGGCCATCTTCAACGCCTTGATGTCGTTGAGCCACGTCGGGTTGTTCAGGTATACGCCGTAGTTGAAATCGCAGCCCGTCAGCCCCATCGCCTTCAGGTCTTTGGGCAACGTGCCGCCTCCCAGGTACATCAGTTGCGTTTTGGCGGGAGCCAGCCGTGCCAGCTCTTTCATTACGTGGAGCGAGAACGAGATGTAGGTCACGCGTTTCGAGAGCCCGTACCGGCCGACCATCTTCACCACGGCCTCGGCCGCTGCGGTTTCCGCCTCGGGGGTGGCGTGGGGCTTGAGTTCCAGAACGAGGTGTACCTTCGTATCCTTAGCGGCCTCGAGGTATTGCGCCAGCGTGGGCATCGGCTCCCCGTTTTCGAGCTTGAGCGTCGTCAGCACGGTCGAAGGGGTGCTCTGTACCTCGTATCCGTCGTGCCAGCTGTCGTGGTTGAGCACCGGAACGCCGTCCGAGGCCATCCATACGTCAAATTCCACGCCGTACACGCCCAGCTGGTCGGCCTTGAGGAGCGAGGCGATCGAATTCTGTGCCGAGCCGTCGGTGTGCCAGAAGCCCCGGTGTGCGACCACGCGGGTCTTGTTCTTCATCGGGATGCCGTATTTCAGGTAGCGGCGTGCCTGGATGATCCGGGCCAGGCGATCCATCAGGGCCTTGTCTTTCGGGTTGTCCGACTCGTCGAGGGTCAGTACGCCGCGGTTTCCGCAGTAGTAGGCGACGGCCGAAGAGTTGAAGACGTCGTTCTTTTCGAAGTGGTTGATATAGGCCGCCATCCGGTCGTGCGACGAGTTGGGGATCGCCGCCGTGGCCTTCTCGTCGAATTCGAACTCCATGGCCATCCCGTGGCGGCGGGCCGTGGCACAGGCCTCGTCGAGGCGGCTGTCGGGGATCGAGTGGTTGAAGAAGTGGTTGGGCTGCTGGTAGGCCACGTCGAAGCCCAGGCGTTTCCACTCCTCATGGCCTTTGGCCTGCCAGTAGGGAATCCAGTAGAAAAGCTTGCCTTCGGAGTGGATGTATTCGCTCAGCGGAATGGTGAGCTCCGCGCAGTGGTGGGTGTCCTCAGCGACCCAGTAGAAGCCCGAGAGTTCCAGGTGCTTGAATTTGGCGGCCTTGAAACGTTCGACCAGCTCCCCGATGTACCATTTGGTCGCGGCGATCTGATCCTCCTCTTTCGAGAAATCCATCTCCCGGCCGTCAATCTCGCCCCAGTCCTTCTGGCCGCGGATCGCTTCGGGAAGCCCCAGTACGATTTGATGCCTGAAGGCGGGCTTTCCGAGCTCTTTTATCTCCTGTCCGATGCACCGGTCGAGTGCCGAAAGCGACTTGCCCTGCTCGAAAATCCGATCCAGCAGCCACTCCCATTCTGTCCTGCGGGCGTTGAGTTTCTCGTAGCCCACGGTGTAGTTGCGTCCCGAGCCGTCCTTGAACTCGAGGAACAGGAAGCCGTCGAAGAGCCAGTCTTTCGAGCCGTCGGCAAACCGGTGTACGACATAGGGCCGGAATTCATCGACCGTCCAGTCCAGCCGGTGGCTGCCGCCCTGGTAGATCAGAGCCAAATCCTGAATTCCGGTAGTCCGGTAGCCCTGCTCGGCGGCGGGTTTGCCGGACGCGGCGGGCTGTTGCCGCAGCGGGTTGCCGATCACGAACCGGCAGAATTCATGGAACAGTTCTTTGTCCTTTGCGGCCGTCGATGCCCACAGATCGTAAAAACGGTTGGTGCCGTGGTAATAGCTCAGCGGCTTGCTTCCGTATACGCCGTGTTTTTTCGCTCCTTCCATATACTCGCGGAACCTTTTTTTGTAGACGTCGGAGTTCTGCTCCCCCTCGAGGATGTTCTCGTCGAATTCGAATTCCATCGCCAGGTCGTGCGCCTTGATGTCGGAGAAATAGCGAGACAGCGGCCTTGCGCCCTTGTCGTCCCAATAGTGGTTGGGCTGCATGTAGGCGTAGTCGATGCCCATCTCCTTCCATTTGGTGTAGCCTGCGGCACGGTTGTAGGGTATCCAGCAGAAACTCTGGTTGATCGAATGCAGGTATTCCGCAACCTGGGGGATGACCTCTTCCGACTTTTTCAGTTCGTGGCAGTAGCCGTCGCCCGGCGTCACGATCTCCTCGGAGATGGGGTAGAACCCCGCCAGTTCGACGTACTGGTAATTCCCCTCGTCGAAGCGCCTGCGCACCTGGTCGATATACCATTTGCAGGCCGCAACGCGGTCGGCACCCTTGGCGAAATCCATCCGCCGCCCGTCGAGCGAACCCCAGTAGGTCGTCGACTCGCTCGTGTCGTCGTACTTCTGGTAGATGATCGGGTCGGGCATTACCATGACGACCTTGCGCTTGGCCGGGGGCGTGCCCAGCCGCTGTGAAGCCTCCTTTACGGCCGCTTCGAGGGCGTTCACGCCGTTGTCGCCGTCGAACCAGTAGTCGATCAGCTCCTTCCACTGCTGTTTGCCGGCCGAAACGCCCTGTCCCCGCAGCACGCCTACCATGTAGGCGTATTTACCCCCGTCGGGGCGGCTGCTGTCCTGGAATTCGATGAACAGGAAGCTGTCGAACAGCCAATGTTCCTTGCCCTGTTCGTCCACGTAGCTCACGCTCGGGGCGAAACGCTCCTTGTCCCAGCGGTACGGGGTGCGGTGGTGGCTGCCGCCATAGCACAGCACCATGTCCGTATAGGAGAGTATCCCGTTGCGGCTTTGTTCCCACGGGTACATCTGCGGGCCGGGGGCGTCGGTGGTGAACCGGACATACTGCATCTGGCTGTATTCGCCCGAGTCGTTGCAGGCCACGGCGAAGACCGTGTAGGTCGTCTGCGCCGCCAGGCCGTCGATCTCGACCGTCGTCCCGGTGTATTGCGTGCCGTTCTGGGCGACGCTCTGCGCCGTTTCGGACGTAATGACCCCTGTGGCCTTGTATATGATTTTGACGGACGTGGCGTTCGTGCGCTTCATGTTCAGCGTCACCGAGTTGGCGCCCGACGATGCGATCGTCATGCTCAGGGCCGGTTTCGGGCCCCCGGAGGGTTCGTCGTCCCCGTCCCCGCAGCCGATGAACGACAGGCAGCAGAGAAGCGTGAAAATGATTCGGTAATTCGTCATGGGATGTCAGGTTTTTTTATTTGTTTCCCTTCCCGGTGTGTTGCGTCCGTACCGGGTTGTTTACGACGAAACGGCAGAATTCGTGGAAGAACTCCCTGTCCGTTTCGTCCGTGGAAACCGAGAGGTCGTAGAGGGCGTTGCTCCCCTGGTAATAGGCCAGCGGGCGGGTGCCGTAGATGCCGTGTTTCTTTGCGTATTCCATGTATTTGCGCATCCGTGCCCGGTATATGTCGCCGTGCGGATCGGCGTTGAGGATCGAAGCCTCGAATTCGAACTCGATGCTCGTCCCGGCGCGGTTGATCTTCATGCAGGCGGAATCCAGGTCGTTTTCCGGCTTCCAGTAGTGGTTAGGCTGCATGTAGACCTGGTCGAAGCCGAATTTGCGCCAGTCGTCATGGCCGCGGGCGTCGTAGAACGGAATCCAGCTGAACGTGTAGTTGAGCCGGTGGAGGTAGTCCGCGATCTCGGGGAGCAGGATGTCCGAACGGGTCAGATGGTAGCTGTACTCCGTGTCGTGCGGCTGGGCGGCGATCTCGCGGATCCAGTAGAATCCGGCCAGGTCGATGTATTTGTAATCGCCCTGGGCGAACCGTGCCCGCACCTGGTCGATGTACCATCTGCAGGCCGCTACGCGGTCTTCGTTGCTGTTGAAATCCAACCGGCGCCCGCCGAGTTCTCCCCAGTAGGTTGTCGTGGTGGTCGTGTCGATGTAGTGTCGGTGGATGATCGGATCGGGGATCATCATGATCACGCGGCGTTTGCAGGGCGCTTTGCCCAACCGTGCGGTGGCCTCCTTGACGGCCTGTTCCAGGGCGTCGACACAGTTGCCCTTTGTGAAATAGTAGTCGATCAGCTCCTGCCATAGTCATCTTTCGGACATCACCGTCCTGCTTGGTCAAAACAATCAGGTTATTTTTCACCGTATAAGTACTTCCATCTGGAATATTACGCATATTGAAAATATTTCCTGCCGCACGAGTGTTCCAGTTAACCAAAGTATTGTTTTCAAACGTTATATTCCATGCCCCTCCCTTCCATGCACTCTGCTTGGTTTCACTGAAAAATGAAGGGAACGGACAATCATAGAAAGTGTTTCCACGAACCACAAAGTCCTTATATAAATTAGAATTCGCATTATTCCCGGAACCGGCAATCCATGGATAACCTCCGGCACCATTACTATAATAGCCACAGTCAAAGAACTGGTTATCCTCTATCAAGACATGATCCCAAATTTTGTAATTAGGCCCCTGCTCACGAATGAACCCACGTACCAGACGCTTGAAAGTACAATTTTTCACCACAAAACTTTCCAAATGTACAGCCATACCATTAGAAAACATATTAATGAAATAATTACCTGTAGCCGAACCCAAACCGGCAACATTATCACCATAAGTAAGAGCCATTGGACAATCGAAATCAATATCATAAAATTCGAGCATCTTCATATAAATTTCTCCTCCTTCTCCAGCTTGTGGCTGGCGCCCGAACATCAAATTCATAGAATTAACATTAGTACCTGTCATATGCATACCACCTAACAATACTTTAGCACGTTTACCTGCTGCTACATCCTCAGGACGAGTACGAAGAACAAAACCTTTGCAGGTAGTTAAATTATCAAACATACAATAAGTCTTTCCACCTTCCAAATAATAAGTCTGTCCTTCGGCTAAATTTACATCGGAAATGAAGTCTGTTAAAAGGAAATCAATACGCATTGCATTGTATTTCAGAGCAGCCTCGTGCTGTATCAAAGCATTTTGATAAGCTTCATCTGAATCAAACCGGTCACGACTTGGAGCACTTAAGTCATGAGTTACTAAAATAGGCTCTCCCGGTTCTCCGTCTGAGCGGGCAGAACAAGTATTGTAATATGCATCCCATTTTACCTTCACATTCTCGTTGCGAACATTAATCACATAAACAGAGTTTTTCTGAAGTCCGTCAATATCTACATATCCCTTTTCAAAATCCTCATCGGTTAATTTATATTTTCTCCATTTTTCATTCACTGTTGATTCAGGATTATTAGGAGACGGATCTACTTCCAACCACTGATAAACAAAATTATCGTTAGCATCAAGCTGAAATTTTTCACGATAAATAGCCTTATCATCGTCTGATACCCCTTCTGTTACAGTTTTGAAAGCACGATTCAACATCACACGCATAGTAGTCTGTGTAGTCTTAGAAGCATCTACATAGACACAGAATGGAGTTGCATATCGATCAGAAGTGGTAATGCCCATCCATTCTGCCCACTGTCTGCCATCACCATGTCCATACCATTTGGATGCATGTGAAAAATCAGTCACATTATCATCTTTTGTTGATAACACGCGAATAGCAAAACGATAATCAGTGGAATACTGTTGATCTTTAATAACTAAATCAAGGACCTCCGGTCCTACAATGGTATCTAGTAACAAAAGACCGTTTTCGGCAGATGTACCCCAAGCATCTGCACCACCCGAAACATTTGGCTGTAGTGCCTGACGAATCTGGTAGCCCGCACAGTTATTCACTCCATACCAATAAAGATGAATATCATTGCCATTCGGTCCCTCTGCTTTACAATTATAAGCATAGTCATCCCCTTTTCCTCTATTATTATCACAAATGAACATAGTCATCCATTCTCTATCTATATTTGCCATTCCTTTCTCATCATCAGAACACGAAATACATGAGAAACCTGAAAATAACATTAATGCATATAAAAATATTTTTTTCATCATTCTGTCCTTTTATAAATTATTTATAGCCATAATAGTTCTTGTATACACCTGCTGAGCGTTGGATAGCCGCATTAGGATAAGGTAAAATATAACGTACAGGAGGTAAATCATTCACCTCAGGAACAGAATTACCATCCAGTGGTGATTCTGTTCCATCTTTGACCAACACAATCATTCCTTGTTCTGTATGACGAATATATCCATAGAATGAATATTTACATTGGTTAGTAGGCTCCGAATCATTGCTCCACTGATAAAATTCCGCCATCTTCCAAGTTGCTCCATCAACAGCTACCAAAGCTGTCGCTGGTTGATTAGCTGATTTGTAAGGATTATAAATATAGAGCATATCCAATATCTTATTGGGATAAGGATAGCCATAAACTTGATTTACATCCACACGCCATTCAACCGTTTGTGGAAGAACATGGTAATACATAGATTCGGGAAGATCATCCAAATAAGCACTACCATCATGTTCAGCTATATCATCTTCGAAGCCAGTAGAAGAACCGGCATTAGACATTCCTACAGAAAGATAGCGCAAAAAACTATAAACAATTTCCTGTCCATAAAGATTATTACGGACAAGATCTCTCCAGCGCATATTCTCACCCGCAAACTCCCATTTACGTTCATCAAGCACGGCTTTCAAAAAAGTTTCTTTAGAAGAAGCCACCTGAGCAATATAGGCAGAAACAACACTTTGGTCATCGAATGCCCGTGCATGGACTTGACGAAGTGACTCCTGAGCAGTGGCAGTAGGTCCTTCCAACTCATTAACAGCTTCGGCATTCATCAACAAAACATCCGTATAACGCATATAAGGGAAGTTAATACCTGTATTACTGGCACTCAAATTGGTAAACTGTCCCGCATTCGCCCATAATTTAGACCATTTATTATTATGGACAGTATAATCCGCACGAATCATACAAGAATCCTGAGTAGCATTATTAGCACTGTTACCATAATACCAAAGTCCATTAATAAAATCTCGACGCTTATCATTCTCATCGAATGAATAACGGTAAAAAGCACTCAAACGTATATCACCTTTAGATTCTCCCCATACATTCTTACCCAATGTCTTTCCTTCATTAACGGTTGATGTAGGTCCTTGGGAATACCCTGTATTACCTGTAGACTCCTTAGCAAAAGGAATCTCAAAAATAGGATCACCTTTAGCAATAATTTCAAAATTGCTTTCCTTGGTAAAAATATCTTGATAAGAAGTGCCTACAGAGTGTGTCCCCGAAGCAATAACCAGGCTAGTATATTCTTTTACGATTTGATAATACTTCTGATAATCTTCCGGACGTTTCATCACACCATAACTATTTGCATTATTTTTATCCGGATGAAGTGAATAACCTCCGGCAGTCAATGCAATACGTGCAATTAATGCCCAAGCAAACTCCTTAGACGCACGTTCTACTGTTGTTGTTGTAGTAGAAGACATCTTAGGAGCAATATCCTGCAAATCTTCAATAAGTTTATTTTGGATTTCTTCGCGATTCATTACAGGAATCACATAATTATCACCTAATTGTGAGGCTGGCAGGAAAGTGAAAGGAATATCCCCGAACATCACTACCAGATCATGATAAACCATAGCACGAAGACACTTGGCTTCGCCCAACATCTGCATAACAGCGGTATTCTCTTCATTATAAAGCGGACCAGTTTCTACACCCCGGATAAAACGGTTAGCATCTTCAATAGCTTTATAAGAAGCTCTCCAATATTTATCAATTTCGCCACCTTGATCGTCACAATCAAAACGTGCATAGCTATTATGGGTTGCTACATTACCTGTATACATCTGCATATCAACATCACTGTTCAAATTAAAAGTTTTCTGATAGGCACTGCCATAAAGATCACCTACCAAGATAGAAGCATAAACACCGTTCAACGCACGGCTAATTTCTGTTTCTTGGCTGAACACAAAGTCCTCATTGTAACTTGATGGAGAATCCACGTCAAGGAAATCATTGCATGATATTAGAGTCAAAGTTGCTAATCCTATTATTAAAGTATTTTTTAATTTCATGTGCTTTCAAATTTAGAATGTAATATTAGTACCTAGTACAAAACTGCGACTACGTGGGTAACGGTTATAGTCCATACCACAAGTTAATCCTGTCTGAATATCCACTTCAGGATCATAACCCGAATACCCAGTAATAATAAACAAATTAGAGGCTGACACATAAAAACGAGCTTTCGAAATCCCCCATTTAGAAGTCAGATTTCCAGGTAACGTATAGCCAACAGTCAAATCCTGACAACGCAGAAACGATCCATCCTCGATAAAATAGGAATGAGTTATTTTTTTTGTCACATCCGTCGGATTCCAAAGTGTCCTACCTTCGTTTAATTCACGGTACATATCCAACGAACCATCAATATAGTAACATTTGTACAAGCATTCGCCATCACCATCACGGGTATAACGCCAACCTTTGTCGGCAAATGTGGAAAGCACATTGTAGAACTTATTCTTATTGCTTTCGGATGAGGAAAGCTGGTAAGCTGTCGCATTATTCACATCAAAATCAAGCATAAAGTTGAAGTTCATGGCAAAATCAAAACCCTTCCATTGTCCGCTTAATCCAAAACCTCCCTGCACTTTTGGATTGGTATTACCTATAACAGTACGGTCATCTTCTGTGATATATCCGTCACCATTCAAATCCTTGAACTTGACTTTGCCCGGCAGAGTAGCTATGCCTGAATTAGAATCTCCTGAAATCTGATTGATTATTGTTTTTGGATGTTCCACACCGTCTGCATCCATAATAGGTGCATCTTTCGAAGTTCCGTTTTCAGCGGCCGTTGATCCCCAAGGTACTGCTTGCAAGTTATTAGTGGGATCAAAATAGAATTCATCCATTGAATATAAACCATCATATACAAAACCATAAATAAGTCCTACTTGGTCACCCACCTTCAAACAATAATCATTGTAACTTGATTTCCAACGGTTATTCTGATCCCAAATCACATTGTCTGTACCATTTAATTTATCAACTTTCATTTTATTCATACCTAAAGAAAGATTTGCGGAAAGCACATAATCCCTGCCACTGAGAATATCTCCTGATATAGTTAATTCAACCCCTTTATTAGTTACTTGTCCAATATTTTGCATCTGACTTACATAACCAGTTGCTGAAGGAATGTCCGATTTATAAAGTAAATCTTTCGTCGTATTCCAATAAATCTCCGGAGTAACAGTGAGACGACCATTAAAAAGCGTGATATCAGCAGCAAGATTACGAGTTAATGTAGTTTCCCATTTAATATTTTTATTGGCAAAAGTAGTACCCCCTTGATTACCATACCATTGCTCTCCAAACTGAGTTGCTTCTCCAAATCCAGGTCCGCCGGTAGAATTAACAGTATATAAATAACGCCACATATCATCACTGATACGATTATTTCCTGCCAACCCTATAGCTGCACGAAGTTTTAACTGATCAATCCATTTTATATCTTCCATAAACTTTTCTTCTGAAAGCACCCAAGCACCTGATACTGAAGGGAAATATCCCCATTGATTACCTGGAGCAAATTTAGTGGAACCATCAGCACGCATAGTTACAGAGAGTAAGTATTTGTGGTTATAGTTATAACTTGCCTGCCCAAAGAAAGAAGCAGTGCGATCTGGAGTCGAAAGTGATGAAGTTGACTCCTGCGGTGTACCGAATCCCATATTATCCCAAGCCTGTCCAGCCTCAAATGCACGTGGGAAATAACGATTCTTTTGGAAGTTCTTCTTATTTTGGCTATGATAAATTTCTTGCCCCAATAACATGGAAAAATTATGCTTATCTTTAATAGAAAAGCCATAAGATGCCGTGTTAGTCCAAATATATTTAAAAGACTGATCTTTCTGAATACTTGCTACAGGCAACGAATTATTTTTTGTACCTTCACCTGTCAAGGCACCCCAAAAACGATATTGATCTTTCCAGTTTAAACTAAGAGTGGCTTCTGTACGAAGCACCAATCCTTTAACAGGCTTCCATTCCAATGAAATAGCATTAGTATAGTTATAAGCATACTTATTCTGTTGATTAATGGCAATATCACTTTTCGGATTAGTATAAGTAAACAATGCTTCTTCATCAGGGTCAGCATAAGAAGGATCTATATATCCGAATTCACGTAATCCGTTAGTGGGTCTATAACGGAGTACATCAATAATACCGCCTGTACCAATATTATCACCTCCAGCTCCTTGATCACGGCGAAACGTAAATTTAGGATTGATATGCAATGTCAAATTTTTAGTTATATCAATAGCTGTCTTGATATTCAAATTGGTACGGCGCACACCCGACCCCATAATAATACCTTTATCTTCGCTTTGAGTAAGAGAAGCAGTGAAGCGCATCTTATCTGTACCTCCACCAATAGTTACATTAGTAGAATAATTGATAGGATTCTCTCCCATTACCTCATCCTGCCAGTCATGAGTAGGCAAAGAATAATACATATCCAAATCTTGCGGATTGCCAAAATTAGCACGGAAAAATTTGGCATTGCTAGAACGGCTACCATTACACGCCGACCATTCATATTGATAACGTGCAAACTCTGCTGAATTCATTAAATCTAATTTTTTAGACAAATGACTAGTAGACAAATGGGCATTGAAACTTACCTGTATTTTTCCAGCTTTGGCCGATTTAGTAGTAACAACCACTACACCATTACCGCCCTTAGCTCCATAGATTGCCGTGATAGAAGCATCTTTCAATACATCAATAGAAGCAATGTCTGTAGGAGGAATATCATTGATGTTATCCACCTGAAAACCATCGACAATGTAAAGAGGATCATTGCTCTGGGTCACAGACGTACCTCCACGAACACGAATGTTAATATCTGCCCCTGGAGCACCATCGACCGTAGTTACTTGCACACCAGCTATTTTTCCCTGCAAAGCCACAGCGGCTGAAGTAACTGGTACAGCAGCAATCTTCACACCAGACACGGAACCTACTGAGCCAGTCAGATCTTTACGAGCTCTGCTACTGTAACCCAGCACTACTACCTCTTCAAGCGCTTGTGAATCATCTTGCAGCGTAATTGTCAGTTCTTTTCCGGTAACCGCATCCACTTCTTGCGTTTCGTAACCTACAAAAGAAATAACAATTCTTTTTCCTTTAGACACGGCCAAAGTAAACTTTCCGTCAAAATCAGTTATGGTTCCGTTGGAAGGATTTCCCTTCTCCACAACGGAAGCTCCAATAACGGCTTCACCTGCCGAATCAAGTACAGTACCTTTTACGGTAATGCTCTGAGCAAACATCATCACCGGTATCAGTAACAGCACTGAAAACAGAAGAAGTCTGCTTTTCACTCCTCTTAATTCATTTGTAAATTTCATAATAAAATATTAAGTTAAACAAAAATTTAAAGTCCATTTTTTCCGTGAATGTGAAATAATATAAATCACTATTGTTATTTATATTCTATTCTAAAAGGAAACAATTATAATTTTTATGAGAATAATAGATACTTATTAAAATAGCACACGCATTCTTATAATTTCCGTGTACGCACACAAAACGAGTGAAAAATATTAGATATACAAATTCCCATGCTAAATAAAGCACATCATCAAATACATTAACAGTAATGTTTTCCATTATAATTTAATGTTAGTATTAGAAAATTGGTTTATTTTTATACTATATACGCCACAAATAAAAATAATATTGTTGACTGAACCTAATTTTTGTATTGAAAAAAATTAGTTCAACCAATAATTACAACATAATGAACAAAAAAGACACATTCATCAATGAAAACACGGAATTACATAAAAAAGCAGTGCTATGGACTTGTCCTCCATAACACTGCCACCTCTATTTATCATAACTGACAAACTCCTACAGCTACAAACCTCACTCCTCCTATTTTATCTCATCCCACTTCGGTGGATTCACCTGCATCAAATGACGGACAAAGAAATCATACCGCTTATGTTCGCCAAAATCTTCCCCCATTGTATGATGCGCTCCGGGAATCACGACCAATTCAAAATCTTTATTCGCCTTTATCAATGCATTGACCACCTGCATGGTAGAGGCAGGATCTACATTATCATCCAGTTCTCCCACCACTAACATCAAAGGACGACTCAACAGATGTGCATTTTCCACATTAGACCCTTCCTTATATTGATCTCCTACCGGATAGCCCAACCAAAGTTCATTCCACCAAATCTTATCCATACGGTTATCATGACAACCACAAGCCGAATAAGCCGCTTTATAGAAATCAGGATAAAGCAAAACTGCATTTGTAGATTCCTGACCACCGGCAGAACAACCGTAAATACCTACCCTGTCCACATCCATATAAGGATATTTCCGTGCAGCCGCCTTAATCCAAGCAATATGGTCCGGCAGACCGGCATCTTTCAAATTCTTATAACATACATTCTCAAAAGCACGCGAACGGAAAGAAGTTCCCATTCCATCGACCATTACGACGATAAAACCAAGTTCGGCCAAGGAAGTCATATTCCAGTCATAAGGACGGAAAGTCTTCGGAACATACTGGTCTCCGGGACCCTGATAAATGTATTCGATAACCGGATATTTCTTGTTCGGGTCAAAGTTGGTGGGGCGGGCAATCAATCCCCACATATCCGTCTTGCCGTCCCGCCCTTTGGCAACAAACACCTCCGGAGCTTTCCAGCCTTCGGCCTCCAAAAGAGTTATATCGGCTGTTTCCAACGGCATCACCACTTTGCCATCCCTGGCACTACGTAACACAGCGACGGGAACCTTGTCCACCATAGAATAAACATCTACCAAATACTTCATATCTCCCGAAAACCAGGCACGGTGCATCCCTTCTTCGGGAGTAAGACAGGTAAGACCTTTGCCATCAAAACCGATGCGGTAATAACGGATGAGATAGGGGTCTTCACCGGCTTCCATACCATTTGCCGAGAAATAGATCTGACGGTTATCCTCATCTACCCGAAGCACTTCGCGTACATACCACTCTCCTTTAGTAATTTGATAATCGGGCTGTGCGGTAATACGGTTGTACATATAAAGATGATTCCAATTGTCACGCTCACTCATCCATATCATCTGCTTGCCGTCTTTTAAGTCATGACGGAAATGACGGGTATAATTCACATATGTATCGCTGGTTTCTTCTACCAACGGGCGCACTTTTCCCGTTTCGGCAGAAAGTTCAAGTACTCTGTACACCTGATGTCCGCGCTGGTTATATTCAAAAGTCACGGCACGGCTGTCGGGATTCCATTCGGGACCATATACTTCATATTGCCGGTCGAACAATTCGGTAGAAGGAATAATGCTTCGTCCGCTTTCCACTTCATAGATGCAGGGCACTTTAAAAGGAAGTTCGTCTCCCGGCTTCGCATACTCCTGTTTGTGAAGCTTGGGCTGAAGCTGGTCAGCCGGAGAAGATTCCACATAATAAACATAGCGCTTTTCCACCGGACGGATCTTGCAGGAAGCCACCTTCTTACTGTCCGGTGACCAGCGGATGTAGGCTGAATAATAATTACCCAGTGTCCCGTCCAAGCTCAGTTGCTTTTCTTTTCCGGTAGCCACCTCCTTTACATAGGGATATTCAGTAAATGTCTCTAAAAAATAAGATGGCATATGAAGATGATAGGGCATGACCATTTCATATGCCAT
>ENA-UESD01002328-UESD01002328.1-human-gut-metagenome-genome-assembly--contig:-NODE-2328-length-13710-cov-2.658843_pt1 | contig 13710 bp, 12 predicted proteins | sample MGYA00242985_ERZ507986 | MGnify/ENA primary metagenome ERZ507986 (study PRJEB26167, sample SAMN06115408) | human gut metagenome | host: Homo sapiens | place: China:Guangxi | collected 2016-04-06... | reverse complement strand
GGGCGAGAGTCCCGAAGAATGTGTGCTGCGCGAAACCAGAGAGGAGACGGGACTTACACTGACCAAATTCCAGTATCGCGGGCTTGTGACCTTTGTCTGCCCGCCGTGGGAGTCTGAACATATGCACCTGTTTACAGCCACTGAATTCACTGGAACATTGACCGACTGTGACGAGGGTGTTTTGGAATGGGTTCCCATTGCACGGGTGCCGGAACTGCCGCTCTGGCAGGGAGACCACATTTTTCACCGGCTGCTGCTGGAGCGCATCCCGTTTTTTTCCCTGAAACTGGTCTATGACCACGGGGTACTGCAAAATGCAATTCTCAACGGCGAACCGATGAGCTTATAATTCGCGATACATGCCGACCGCGTCGTCCTTGCGGACACTTTCTGCGACCTGAAGTACTTCAATTCGAAGCGTCTTCTGGCCGAACCGGATTTCAATTTCATCTCCCACTTTGACCTCATAGGATGCCTTAGCCGGACGCCCATTGACTGTGACCCGGTCATTGTCACAGGCCTCATTGGCCACCGTGCGGCGCTTGATAAGGCGGGAGACTTTTAAGTATTTATCCAAACGCATAGAGAAGTCCTTTCTGATTATGAAAGACGGCGGACGCGAAGCGTCCGCCGTCTTCAATTTGTGCTCATCTTATTTTGCGACAGCGTCCTTCAGTGCCTTGCCGGCCTTGAAGACCGGGCTCTTGGAAGCGGGAATCTGGATGACCTCTTTGGTCTTGGGGTTGCGGCCAGTGCGGGCTTCACGGGATTTTACATCAAAAACGCCAAAGCCAACCAACTGGACCTTGTCGCCAGCGACAAGGGCTTCTTCCACGGACTCCAGAATGGCACCCAGTGCCTTCTCCGTATCCTTTTTGGAGAGGCCAGCTTTCTCGGCAGCAACAGCAATCAATTCGGTCTTGTTCATGGTAATAGTTCCTCCTGTGTATGTTTACATAAATTTTTAAGCGTTGTACTTTGTCCAGAGTTTACCCACTTTGGAAGCACTTAATTCTTCCAACGGAGTATGAGACGCCTGGGCATCTGCTTCCACAGCGGCAAAGCGCTGAATGAAGTTGTCGCAAGTGGCAGTCAGGGCCTTTTCCGGGTCCACACCTGTCTGTCGGCAGAGGGCAACGGCTGCAAACAGCAGCGCCCCAATGGCCTCATCGGCAGCCTGCGCCTGCAAAGATTCGCTGACGGTCTGCACCTGGGCCAACACCGCTTCCCGGCCTGGTGCGGGAATGCCAGCCTGTTCCGCCTTTTTCTGCACTTTTTCTGCGCGCCAAAGCGCGGGAAGTGCACGAGAAACAGCAGACAAAACCTCTGTCTGTGTCTGCTGTCCCTTTTCAGCCTGCTTCAGTGCATCCCAGTTGGTGAGTACCTCTTCGGTTCCACAGACCTCTGTGCTTCCAAAGACATGCGGGTGGCGGTAGATCAGCTTTTTGCAAATACCATCCGTCACATCGTCAAGGGTAAACCGGCCACGGTCCTGTTCAATATCTGTGTGGAACAGAACCTGCAACAGGACATCGCCCAATTCCTCGCACAAAAGCGCAGCATCATCGGTATCAATGGCCTCACAGGCCTCATAGGTTTCCTCCAGAAAGTTGCGGCGGATAGACTGATGGGTCTGAACCTGATCCCACGGACAGCCGCCGGGAGAGCGCAACAGATGGACGATCTTTACAAGGTCGTGAAAGTCATATTTTTCTTTCCAGATAAAATCTACCATATTTTTTAATCCTTAGCAACCATAATTTCAAGGAAATCAGCGGATTTTCAGCAGTTTTGCAATTTTTTCACCCTTTGGAAGCAACATACAGTCATCCAGTGTAATAATGCGTAGCAACAAAACGCTGATTCCGTATATGATAACTGCAATTGCAATGGCACCGAGACAGCAGATGGTCTGCGAGGGGAGGACCAGTGCCAGAAGGTCATAGGACAGATACGCAGAGGCCGCCATAATAACCGTCGCGATCAAGGGCTTGACCATAGACGAGAGCACGCGGGGCCGGCGGACCATCATGCGCCGCATGGCGACCAGATTCAAAATGGTGATGGTGATATAACAGACCAGCGTGCCGATGGTGATGTTGACGGCCGGCTGTCCGACCAGCAGATAATTGATAACGACCTTAACCAAGCCGCCGATCAGCATGTTGATGACTGGCGTTTTTACATTCCCGTGGGCCTGCATGATGGCATTGGTCAAAAGCACCAGACAATTGAAGATGACACAGATGCCGAGAATTGCCATCAGAGGTGCGCCGGCGGCGAGGGTGTCTCCGGAATAATTGTAGAGCAACTGCAGAATAGGGCCTGAGAGTACAGCAAGACCAGCACCACAGGGAAGGGCCAGCAGGCTCATGATACGGATGGAGGACTCCTCGACCTTTAAAGCACCCGTCCTGTTTTTCATCGTGAGATGGGCGGTAATGGCCGGGATGACGCTGACGGTAATTGGTACGACAAAGGCGGAGGGCATGTTGAAAAGCGTTTGACAGGCACCATAGATGCCGCGCAGTGTTTCCGCAGCATCCTGGGAGAAACCCGCTGCATTTTTAAGCTGGCCCAGCACGATTTTGGAATCGATCAGATTGATGATCTGCAGGCCAGCCGAGCCAATGGTGATGGGCACTGCAATGGCCAGCAGGCTCTTCATGGACTGAGCCATGGACTGGGTAGGCGCGTCGCCATGAGAACTCAGCTGTGCGCTGGCCTTCCGGTGCTGTACAGACAGATAGGCGGCCGAAAAGATGGTGCCGGATGTGACGCCCAAAATGGCGCCGGCGGCCGCCACATTGATGCTGTAGCCGATCTTCAGCAGAAGCCACGCAAGACCCAATCCCAGAAACAGTTTACACAGCGCCTCAATGACCTGACTGACGGCGGTAGGGGTCATGTAGCTCTGGCCCTGGAAAAAGCCGCGGAAAGAGGAGATCAGGCAGATGAAGAGGACGGCCGGTGCCAGCGCCAGCATACAGACCCAGGCATCCGGAGCTTCCATAAAGATTGCCAGCTGCTTGGCAAAGAGCAGCATGCCAAGGCTGCCAATGGTGCCGATGGTCAGGAAAATGTAGAGAGAGGCGCGGTAAATCCGCCGAATCTGGGCATTGCTGCCCAGCGTCTGAGCCTGGGAGATCAGACGCGACATGGCCACCGGCAGACCAGCGGTGGAGATGGTGAGCATGACCGAATAGATGTCATACGCAGTCAAAAAGTAGGTGTAGCCCTGATTGCCGATGATACGGACCAGGGGAATTTTGTAGCAAAATCCGATCAGTTTGACAATAAAGGTTGCCAGGGCGAGAACGGCTGCACCGTGCAGAAAACTCTGTTTTTGAATTGGTTTTTGCGACATCAAATCAGCCTTTCTTTTCAGAATCATGCTCGCCTGCATCAGAAAACACATGGGGCATGGTATATTCGGTGAGTTCCCGCACCACGCTGGGAAGGTCAATGGTGGGATAGGTCCCGGCGGAATAGAGAATATTGCCGCGGACCATGGTCATCACCACATCGTGTCCGGATGTGGCATAGACCAGGTGGGAAATGACATTGTGACAAGGGATAAGGTGCGGTTGTGTGAAATCCAGCAGAATCAGGTCGGCGTCCATACCGAGTTTGATCTGGCCGCACTCGGCCTGCCGGCCCTGTGCACGCGCACCGCAGACAGTTGCCATCAGAAGCGCGGCCGGTGCGGCGACAGCTGTGGGATCCAGATGGGTGCCCTTGGCGAGCAGCGCGGCTGCTTTGATCTCCTCAAACAGGTCAAGATTGTTGTTGGAGGCAACCCCATCGGTGCCGAGGGCTACATTCATGCCAGATTTGACCATTTCCATCACATTGGCAATGCCGCTGCCGAGCTTCAGGTTGCTGACAGGACAATGGACGGCGGAGACACCGCGTTTGGCCAGCAGCTTCATATCCTCAGGCTCCAGCCAGACACAGTGGGCGGCAATGGCACGGCTGTCCCACACATGATGGCAGTCGAGAATCTGTGCCGGTGTCAGACCATAGCGCTCCTTGCACTGTTCGTGCTCGTCCTTTGTCTCTGACAGATGCACATGCATGCCGATATGGTTGTTATAGGCATATTCTCCCAGTGCGTCCCAGAGTGGATAGGTAGAGGTATATTCCGCATGGACAGAGGCCTCGATCCGGATACGGCCATTGTCAAAGCCATCCCAGTGCTTGCGGGCAGCATCCAGCTCCTGACAGGCGGGGTAGGTATCGAAGGAAAAATCTGTATCGTCAAACAGTGTGGTGCCGCGGGCCAGATTGGCCTTGATGCCGGACTCTGCGACGGCCTCTGCCACGGTTTCGGTGAAGTTGTACATGTCGGAAACCGAGGTGATGCCAAAGCGCAGGCACTCTGCGATGCCCAGCAGCGTCGCTGCTTTGACGCAGCGCGCGTCCAGCCGATCTTCACGGGGGAAAATGTGGTCATTGAGCCAGGTAGCCAGCGGATAGTCATCGGCATATCCACGGAGAATGGACATGGGAAGGTGTGTGTGCGCGTTGATAAGGCCCGGCATCATCACAAGGCCGGTGGCGTCGATGATCTGCGCAGGATGCTCCTGGGGCGGCTCAGACGACAGATAACAGATTTTACCGCCTGCGACACCCACAAAGGCGTCGGGCAGAACGGCCATCTGATCGTTCATGGTGACAACGGTTGCATGAGAGAACAGCGTGTCCATGACAGACCTCCTTTGATTATTGGATAAACTCCCGCTTGAGCAGGCTGGTTTCGGGGACCAGAGTGGGGTCAAGCGGTGCAAACAGCGGCAATGCCTTCAGAATCTCATCGACAATCTCCCGCTGAGGCACTGCCTGCGGCAATGCGGCAAGATCCGGTGCAAGAGAGGCGCCGAGAACCGGAATCTCATAGCCCAGGGCGGCGTCGATGAGGATATGTGCCTTCTGACAGTAGGGCAGGATGTAGCGTTCCTCTCCGGCGCGGACATTGCGCCAGAGCTGCAGTGTCTCTGCAATGGGGGTGTTGCGGTAATTGTGATCGCGAATGAGCCGGCGCAGCAGACGCGTCCAGCTGCGCTGGAATACAATTTTTCCGTCCAGCTCCACATGGGAGTAGAGATCCACATAGATGGTATAGGCGTGGGGATTGCGGGAGGTGAACATATCATTGAGCGCATGAATGCCCTCCACGATGACAGCTTCCCCCTGCTTGAGCTGCAGCACTTTCGCCTGCGTGCGGTCGCGGCGGCGGGTTGTAAAGTCAAAGTGTGGCAACTCCACCAGGCCGCCGTTGTGCAGCGTCTGCATTTGTTGGTTAAACAGTTCTACATCCAGACAGAGTGGAGATTCCAGATCGATCTCTCCATGTTCTGTCTTGGGATAGTCCGCCTCTGTTACATCCAGATAGTAATCATCCATACTGATGGCATGGCACCGGATACCGAGGTGGGAGAGCGCACTGGAGATGCTGTGGGCAGTTGTGGTCTTGCCGGAACTGGAGGGCCCGGCCAGAAAAATAATATGGCGGCCGCTGTAGGCGATATCCTCTGCAACGCTGTTGATCTGTTCATAATAGGCTGCGTCGCAGGCGGAGACATAGCCGGTCGGATCTGTCCGGATGGAATGGTTTAGCTCGGGTAATTGGAGCATGTGGCAACTCCTTTCGTTGTATTATCCCGGGTGGGAATCTTTTGTGGGGAGCAAACAGGACTGGAAGAAGGTCTGCTTATTGGCCAAAACCGTCTCAAGCATTTGCAGGTATTCCTGCGGATACTTGGGGTTGACCAACCGTTCCAGACGGCCGCCGGGAAATTTTATTTTGCTGACGCCGCCGGAACCAAGGGCCAAAATACTTTGCAGCTCCTCCATCATATATATGTTGTACAGGCCAAGATAACCGTCTTTGCACCACCCGACATTTTCAAAACTGCCGGACATGTATTTTTGGCGGTAGAGATAATAAGGCGCATAGCCGTGGGAACGCAGCGCAGGCTCTGCCCCGCAGAGCATGGCGGCCACAGTCTGCGCCGACGGCAACAGATCCCGGCGCCCATACAGGTCGGCCGCCTTTTTGAGTGCCAAGGTGTGGACGGTGACAGAGGCCGGCTCCAGTGCGAGCACCTGTGACAGAGAACGGGCAAAGGAATCCGCTGTATCGCCGGGCAGGCCGGCGATCAAGTCCATATTGATGTGGCGGAAGCCGGCTGCACAGGCCGCCTGGTAGGCGGTGAGAATCTGCGCGGTGGTATGGCTGCGGCCGATGGCCTGTAGCACTTGGTCATTCATGGTCTGTGGATTGATGCTGATCCGGTTGCAGCCGCCGTTATAGAGTGCCTGCAATTTAGCCGGGTCCAGCGTTTCCGGCCGTCCGGCCTCTACAGTGAATTCCAGACAGTCGCTCAGATCGAGATGTTGGCCGATGGCCTTTAACAGCCGCTCCAGCTGCGCGGTACTCAGCGTGGTGGGCGTACCGCCGCCGATGTAGACGGTTCGAATGCGAAACGGCGTGCCCTGCATGGCCTGGCCTGTGGCTGCAATCTCCTGCAGCAGTGCAGAAAGATATGGCTCCACCAGATGACCAAAATGCCGGACAGACTGGCTGACAAAACTGCAATAGGCGCAGCGAGTGGGACAAAAGGGAATTCCCACATAGAGGGAGATGTCGTAAGGGCGCAAAAACGCCTGTGCCGCAACGGTCTGCGCAGCGGCCTCAATACAAAGTCTGCGCCGGGCGGGGGTGATAAAATAATCATCCCGCAATTGTCGGTCTGCAGAGGCAGCTGTTCCGCCGGACAGCAAATGCCGGGTGGCAATTTTGCTGGGCCGCACGCCGGAAAAGGCGCCCCAGGGAGGCGGTTCAGGCAGATGCTGCCGGGCGGCCAGATAGTAGCACTGCTGCAGAAGCTGACGGCACTGAGGCGCAGACAGCCCAGTCTGTCGCCGGCGGCGGACGGCGCGGACTGCCCGGCCGTGATAGGTGATAGTGGTGACTGCGGTGGTATAGCAGGGACCGATGTGCAGTGCAGAGACAGTGCCGTCGCCTTCAGAAAAGGGCTGTTCGGTATATTCCATTTTTTCCTCCGGAAACAGACTCATCTGAATCTGTTCCAGTGCATACCGGAAGGTATGGCCCATCAGATACAGTTTCATCCCTGTAAGGCCTGCATCATGAAGAAATTGGTCTTGCGCTCCCGCTCCAGAGTGCTTGATCCCATGTGACCGGGCAGCACAGTGTAGTCACCGGGCAGATCATGCAGCTTGCGCAGAGAGGATTCCATCTGCATCCAACTGCTGCCGGGAAAATCCGTACGGCCACAGCTGCCGGCAAAGAGTGTGTCGCCGGAGAACATCACATCGTCCGCAATCAGACAGACAGAACCAGGGGTATGGCCCGGCGTATGCAGCACCCGGAACACAATGGAATCAAGCGTCACGGTGTCACCCTCGTCGTAGAAATCCGTGGGATGGGGCGTTGTGCCGGTCATCTCAGGCGGCAGAGTGAGATCTGCCTTGTGCAGATAGACCTTGCAGCCGGTGGCGGCCTGAATGGCGTCGACCGCGCCGATGTGGTCGAAATGGGCATGGGTCAGGAGAATCATCTGAAGGTGCAGGCCCTCTTTTTGAAGGGTTTGCAGCACAGACGGGGCCTCGTCGCCGGGATCGATGACGGCGGCATTTTTGGTGTTTTCATCCCAAACAATATAACAGTTGGTGCCGTAAGAACCCAACTGCATCATGGCAATTTTCATGTGGTGACTCCTTTCGTTTCCATGAGCTCGTCGGTGTCCAGAATCAGTGTGACAGGGCCGTCGTTGACAGAAGCCACCTGCATGTCAGCGCCAAATTCGCCATGCTGAGGCGTAAATCCGCGGGCGGCGCACTCGGCAAGGAACGCCTCGTACAGTGGAATCGCATGGGCCGGTGCCGCAGCGCCAGTGAAGCTGGGCCGGCGCCCCTTACGGCAGTCGCCATAGAGGGTAAACTGGCTGACCACCAGGACCTCGCCGCCGACATCGGCCAGCGCGCGGTTCATCTTTCCATCTTCGTCCTCGAAAATCCGCAGCCCCAGGATTTTGTCACAGAGCTTTTCACAGTGGGCCATCTCATCGGTGGGCCCAATACCCAACAGAATCAACAGGCCGCGGCCGATCTGGCCCACGGTTTTCGACTCAATTTGAACAGACGCGTTTAAAACACGCGTTACAACAGCACGCATAAGGACCTCCTCAGTTGTGGCCGCGGCGGATGTTGGAGACACCCGGTACAGCTGCGATTTTCTGGCGAACAGTGCTGAGCTCTTCCAGATTGTGCACATCGAAGGTCATTGTCACAATGGCCTTACCGGCCGACAGGCTGCGGGCGGAGAGCTCGCGCACCTTCAGCTTCATAGACGAGAGAATCATCGCCATGTCAAGCACCAGCTCGTCACGGTCGACAGAGTCCGCTTCCAAGGTGGTGGTGAACGATTCGCTCTCCGCGCCGGCCCAACTCACCTGTACCCAACGGTCTTTGTTGTCCGGCGTCATGGCGTTGCGCGCATTGGGGCAGTCCCGGCGATGGATGGAGACGCCGAAGCCCTTGGTGATAAAGCCAACGATGTCATCGCCGGGGACGGGAGTACAGCAACGGGCAAATTTAATCATGCAGGAGTCGATGCCCTCGACGATGACGCCGGAGTCGGAGTGTCGGCTATGGGGGGGGACAACCGGAATACGGGGCGTCTCTTCTTTGCTGGCAGCGCGCGTAAAGCGCAGTAACTCCTCCTGCACCCGGTTGACGGCTTTCTGGGCCGTCATACCGCCATAGCCGATGGCGGCGTATAGATCATCCAGCGTGTCGAAGCTCACGCGTTTGAGCAGTGTTGTCTGCAGCTCCGTATTCTGCAGCGCACTGGCCGGAACATTGATCCGGCGCAGCTCGCTTTCAAAGCTGGCCTTGCCGCGGATGATGTTCTCATCACGGCGCTCTTTTTTAAACCACTGCTTGATCTTGATGCGTGCCTGATTGGATTTGCAGATTTTGAGCCAGTCCCGGCTGGGCCCCCGCGACGACTGCGAGGTGATGGCCTCCACGATGTCGCCGTTCTTGAGCGTCGCGTCATAGCTTGCGATGCGGTTGTTGATCTTGGCGCCGATCATATGGTTGCCGACTTCCGAGTGGATGGCATAGGCAAAGTCGATGGGGGTAGAACCAGAGGGCAGGGAGATGACCTTGCCGCGGGGGGTAAAGACGAACACCTCATCGTCGAACATGTCCATCTTGAGGGACTGAATGTAATCCTCTGCATCCACATCCTGTTGGTTCTCCAGGAGCCTGCGTACCCACTCATATTGCTGCTCGGCGCCGGCGCCGGCGCCGTTCTGCTTGTATTTCCAGTGGGCCGCGATGCCGTATTCAGCCGTTTCATGCATAGCCCAGGTACGAATCTGCACTTCGAAGGGACGACCGTCCTTGCCGATGACCGTGGTGTGCAGACTCTGGTACATGTTGGGCTTCGGCGTGGAGATATAGTCCTTAAAGCGGCCGGGAACCGGGTTATACAGATCGTGAATATGGCCCAGGACATTGTAGCAGTCCGCAATATCGTCCACAATCACGCGAAAGGCGTACAGATCATAGATCTCATCCAGGGACTTGCCCTGCGAAAGCATCTTACGGTAGATGGAGTAGATATGCTTGACCCGGCCGTAGATGGTGCAGGAAATGCCGACAGATTGCAGCCGGTCGGTGATTTCCCGCTGGATTTTGGACATAAAAAGGCGGCTGACCTCCTCCTGAGAGGCCAGAAAGTCCTCAATTTTCTGATAACTCTCCGGATCGAGATAGCGCAGGCTGGTGTCCTCCAGCTCCCATTTGATCTTCTGCATGCCGAGCCGGTGGGCCAGCGGCGCATAGATATCCATGGTCTCGCGGGACTTGCTGATCTGTTTTTCCGGAGATTGATACTGCAGTGTTCGAGTGTTATGCAGCCGGTCTGCGATTTTGATGAGGATGACCCGGATGTCGCGGGACATGGCCATGAACATCTTGCGCAGATTTTCCATCTGCTGTTCCTCTGTGGTGGAGTACTGCACCCGTGTCAACTTGGTGACGCCCTCTACCAACATGGCGACAGTCCGGCCGAAGTGCTCTGTGATCTCATCAAAGGTGGCGTCGGTGTCTTCAATGCAGTCGTGCAGCAGCGCGCCCAGAATGGCGTCGGTGTCAAGACCGATTTCGGCCACGATTTCGGCCACTGCCAGCGGATGGATGACATAGGGCGAGCCGTCTTTCCGCTTCTGGTTGGCATGTTTTTTCTTGGCGTATTCCACTGCCGCGTTGATGCGCAGCATATCCGCCGACGGGGTGTAAGTCTGGATGGCTTTCACCATTGCGTCATAGTGTTCGGCAACTGATTCCATAGTCATTCACCTGCTTTATACTTGTTGAGCCGAATCAGAATCTGAGAGTGTTCCAAATTGACCTTCTCATCTCCTGCGGTCAGAGTGATATGTACACTGTGCTGCTTCTGCTGCATCTGGATGAGCCCCCGCTCGGAGAATACATCCAGGCAGATCTTCGTTCGAAGAAGACTGGGCGGAAGCCCCGCAAAGCGCGCAATCTGGCGGCTGAGGCAGGCACAGTCCTCAGTCAACGACCCTTTTTTGCTCTGGGCGACGAGATAGCGCCAGACTGCGACAAATTCACTGCGGGGTGGAAGCAGAATGTGGGCCTCTTCGGCGGAGAGCCCCTCTCCGCGCAAGTAGCGCTCGTACAGCCGCCGCTCACGGTCGTTGAGCACGCGCGTTTTTTCATCCGGGCGGATGTCCACCAGGCTGAGCTGCACCGAGCGATAACCGCGGTATTCGTTGATCTGGGGAGAAAATGCAATCTCCACGGAATCGCCCTCGGAGATGGCCGAGCGCTGGCGGTTCATGGAGAAAAAGATACAGTTAAAACTGTGCCGCCCATGGCGCAGACGGAGCTTTAAATGCTTGCTGCCGCCCACCTCGGAGAGCTGTTCTACCGTGAGCCCCCGCATGAAAAAGACGGGGCGCGGACAGCCGGAACCGCACGGTTCGAGCTCGTCAAGCCGCTCCACATTGGCTTGGGTCAGCAGATCAGATGAAACCTCGCAGTCGATCTGCAGGGCGGTCGGCTCGCTGGTCTGACGGTACTGTGCCGCCAGAGCACACATTCTTTCACGGAATATGTCAATTTGGTCACGCCGGATGGTAAACCCGGCTGCAAGCTCATGGCCGCCGAAGCCCTCCAACAGGTCTGAGAGCTGCTCCAATGCATCATAGAGCGGAAATCCGCCGTAGCTGCGGGAGGAGGCTTTGCCCTTGTCTCCGTCCAGACAAATGAGAAAGACCGGCCGGGCATAATCCTCAGCCAGCCGGGAAGCCACAATGCCGACAACCCCTTGATACCAGGTGTCGCCCGCCATGACAATGGCGTCCGGCACCTGCGGCATGGCTCTGAGCTGCTGCACGGCATCGGCGTAGATCTCGGCCTCCACTTCCTGACGGCGGCGGTTGAGCTGGCAGAGCGCATCGGCCAGCACCTCAGCCCGTGCGGCGTCCTCTGTTAAAAACAACTCCATGGCCAGTTCCACCTGGCCCATTCTGCCGGCCGCATTGATCCGTGGGGCCAGCAGATATCCAACGGTTCCGGCCGTGATCTGTTTTTGAGTGCAACCGCACTCCTGCATAAGCGCCTGCAGTCCCACCCGGCGCGGATGCTGGATGGCCTGAATCCCGGCGGCCACAAAATAGCGGTTCTCACCCACCAGCGGCATGACATCGGCTACCGTCCCCAGACAGAGGAGGTCACAATAGCGCGCAAGCACCTCTTCCTGATCCCCAGAGAGCGCTGCGGCCAACTTAAAGGCCACGCCGACACCTGCCAGCTGCGGGCCATCGTGACGGTAATCCTTCCGCTGTGGGTCCACCACAGCGATGGCCTGCGGAAGCTGGTCTTTACATTCGTGGTGGTCTGTGATGATGAGATCTACACCAAGGCTCTGGCAATAGTTTGCCTCCGTTTCGGCGGTGATGCCGCAGTCGACCGTAATGAGCAACTGTACCCCCTGTGCGGCCAACTGGTCAATGGCGGTGGGGTTCAGCCCATAGCCCTCTTCGATCCGGCCAGGAATATACCAGGTGCAGTCGGCACCCAGATCCCGGAGAAAGCAGGTTAACAGACAGGTGGAGGTGATGCCGTCCACATCGTAGTCGCCATAAACTGCCATCTTTTCTCTATTTTCCAATGCCTGCCGGATGCGTGCGACCGCTTTGCCCATGTCTGGAAACGAATAGGGATCAGAGAGTGTACAATCCGCCCGCAGAAAAGCGGCTGCTTTTTCTGGTGTGTCATACCCGCGGCTGCAGAGCACCGCAGCGGTCAGAGCGGACACGCCGGCATCCTGAAAGCGCTTTGCCGCCGCACGGTCATACTCCGCCACCTTCCAAATTCCATACTTCATGCGAAACACATCCAAAATTTATAGAAAAATAATACGCAAGAAACAATTAAAATTTAATGTATGGAATTTTAAAACAGGCTTTCGGCCGCCTTCGCGATGGGCCTGTGCTATGTTGAAGAGAACTGGAGGTGGCGGAATGACCAAATACAACAGACGCCGAATCGGTGTTCTGCTGGCGCTGCTGCTCTGTCTGATGTTCACCTGGTGGAATAACTGGCGAATTGTCACTGAAACCGTCTTTGTGCCGGTGGCAGATCTTGCAGAAGGGCTGTCCGGGATGAGAATTGCAGTATTGTCCGACCTGCACGACCGCGTTTTTGGTCGGCATAACACGCGGCTGATTGCGGCAGTGGCCAAGGCAGAACCGGATCTCATCGCGCTGTGCGGAGACCTGGCGGATACAGGCTATCAGCCGGACGAGGTCCAGACACTGGCAGAACAGCTGGGTCAGATTGCGCCGGTGTTCTATGTGACTGGGAACCACGAATGGGCGGCGGGAATTGTGCCGGAGCTCACCAGACAACTGGAGGCGTGCGGCGTCACTGTGCTCGCCAACGACTACCGACTGATCACCCGGAACAGCGCTTCGCTTGTACTGGCAGGTGTACATGATCCCAATGGCCCCTATGATATGAAAACGCCGCAACAGCTGGTGGAGCAAATTCGTTCAGAGTGCACAGACCAGCTCCCGGTGGTCATGCTCTGCCATCGGAACGACACACTGCAGCAGTGGTCTGAGCTGGGCGTCGAGGCGGCCCTGTGCGGACACGGACACGGCGGCATCGTCCGGCTGCCGGGCCTTGGAGGCCTGTTTGGACCGGGCGGGGAGTGGCGGCCGGAATACACTGCGGGACTCTACCGGCAGGGACACACCAGTATGGCAGTCAGCCGGGGCCTTGGGGGAATCCTTCGTATTTTCAATCCACCACAGATTATGATAGCGGTTTTGGAACCGGAATCGTAAACAATGTTTGAATTTTGAGAAGCAGCCGTTGAAAAAACAGATTCGGCAAGTATAATGAAAGAAAAACGAATAAGAGCGTGATGACGAATATGTTTGAAAGAATTCGCTATGGGCTCCAGCGGTTTATGTACGGCCGCAATGGCAGCGACCAGCTCAGCTGGGCGCTGATTCTGGCGGGTATCCTGTTGTGTGTAATCTCCTCTCTGACAGACATCGGCATTCTGTATGCAGTGGGGTATATCCCACTGGTGTTTGCGATTTATCGCATGTACTCCAGAAATCTGGAGAAGCG
>ENA-UESD01002323-UESD01002323.1-human-gut-metagenome-genome-assembly--contig:-NODE-2323-length-13730-cov-6.348788_pt1 | contig 13730 bp, 22 predicted proteins | sample MGYA00242985_ERZ507986 | MGnify/ENA primary metagenome ERZ507986 (study PRJEB26167, sample SAMN06115408) | human gut metagenome | host: Homo sapiens | place: China:Guangxi | collected 2016-04-06... | reverse complement strand
TGTTTGTATATCCGAATGAAAATGATACTTATAAAGTCAGTCTTCGTTCCGCTTCTTATGTGGATGTGGCAGCGATCGCCGTAGAATTTGGCGGCGGCGGACATTGCCGGGCAGCCGGTGCGTCCATCGAGGGAAAACCGGATGACATCCTCAAAAAAGTACTTGCAAAAGTCAGAAAGCAGTTAAAGACAAAAGAGGAAGTATATTATATGAAACTATGAAATCTTCCAGATCCATTATAGTTGTACCAGCTCCAAGAGGCTGTACTCCCGACAAAAATTCCACCAATAATAGATAAAAGTATATCCCACATACCTACCACATTTTAATTATCCTACATTTACTTTTCTCATACTGCCAAGGCTAGACACCAGCATATCATAGCACTCCTTGATGGCTTCATACTTTGCCTTCCAGATGGATTCGTCCTGCTCAGGCTGTACACGATAGGTTGGAGCTGGCTCGGCTACCATATTTGTGCTGATTGCTTCCTCTACTCCTCCGGCAGACTCTTCCTTGCGATACATAGAACCTTCACCACGAAGGAGCCATTCGGCTGATATATCGTCAAACTTCTCTAGGAATCCTTCTATGAGACCAAGAGACACCGCCTGATCACCTCGAATCTGACGATTACAAGTTACTTGCTGCATTCCTACCATTTTTGAAAATGCAGATATACTTATTTGTCTATCTTCTAAAACAGACTTAATTCTTTGATTAATAACACCTTCCATATAATTCACATTTTTAAACCATACTTAAATAATCATAAACGACTAAAGAAATATACATAAATGTTTGGCTAGTTAAACATAAATGTATATCTTTGCACTCGAAAACAATACAGAAATGTTTTAAAAGCGTTCCCTATTCGTTTTCGGTGGCAAAAATAAACAAAAGAAATGAAATATGCAAGTAAAAATGCAAAAAATCATCTCGGTTTCTATAAAAAATCGGGAAGAACTTAAAAAGAAGTATCAGTGCTCGCAAACAACTTTGTATAATGCGTTAGCATATAAGACAATGAATAGGCGAGCTGATGCAATCCGGCAGGATGCTCTAGACAACTTCGGAGGTGTCGAAAGCGAAAAGCCAGTGTTGAACTAATATAAAAGAAGGAGGCAATATGACAGGCTTAGTTTACAGAGGAAAAGACAATCAACCTCTAACGAATAGCTTATTGGTTGCAGAAGTCTTTGAGAAACCTCACGACTATGTGCTAAAGGCGATCAGGAAGATACTCAGTGGGGGTATCGTAAAAAATGACGAGACCCCAATGTTCGAGGAAACGACCTACATGAGTGAGCAGAACAAACAGATTTATCCTTTGTATGTTATGAACCAAGATGGTTTCACCCTGCTTGCGATGGGATTCAACGGCAAGAAGGCGATGGAGTTCAAGCTGAAATACATCGAAGCCTTCAACGCTATGAAGAAACAGATTGAGCAATCCAAGCCATCCGTTCCTCAGAACTATCTCGAAGCTTTGGAGTCTCTGGTCAAGGCAGAGAAAGAGAAACAGCAGCTCGCTCTAGAGAACAAGCAGAAAGATGAGACGATCATCACTATCAGCAAGGCAAACGTGGAGCTGGGCAACAAGATTACAGAAATGCTGCCGAAGGTGAGCTACTACGACAGAATCCTGCAGAGCAATGCCACAATGACCATCACCCAGATAGCGCAAGACTACGGTATGAGTGCTATCGCTATGAATAAGGAGTTGGAATCTATGAGAATCCAGCACAAGGAGAGAGGTCAGTGGATATTGTACGCTCAGTTCCTGAAAGGTGGCTATGTTCATAGCAGAGCGGTGGACATCATCCGCAGGGATGGTAGGCACGATGTGAAGTACAACACGGAGTGGACAACGAAGGGAAGACTCTTCCTTTATGAAGCACTCAAAGGAAAGGGCATTCTCCCCTTGATAGAGCAGGAGAACACTCCTAGAGACAAGGGCACTGGTGGAAGAGAGCCTTCCAAGACTGGTGCCAGTCAACAAACCATTAACTTCGAGTGATATGAAAGAAGAAACGATAAAAAGTGATATTGAAGAGACGAATAAGAGTAGTCTTGGAGAGACACTTGCCCGAATAGAGAAGTATATTCTCATCGGAACAAAGAATGTGCTCAATATTGATGAAGCATCCATAGTACTGGGAGTAACCATCAGAACACTCAGAAAGATGGTGGCAGAGCATACCATCCCTATCTACAAGCCCAACCAGCGAGCCTTGTATTTCAAGAAGAGTGACCTAGAGGATTGGATGCTGCAGAACAGGGTGAAGCCCCAGTCGGAGATAGATTCTGAGGTGGAAGCCTATTGTATAACCCATTAAAACAGAAAAGATATGTTCGCAAATGTTATGTTGGTGGCAAGTATCGCCACATTCGCTATAGTAGTTAAGGAAATCCACTTTTACTTCAAGGAAGTGAACGAGTAGATATATATGGAGCTGAATCCGGCATAAAAAATTGTTTGATATTAATTAGTTTAAAATTTTCGTTTTATTTATCTCAAAATAAGGACAAAAGTCTGATTCGCAAGGATTTTTTGGAATTTGCTATTCCCAGCTCCACAACTGTTGTGTAGGTTCAAGATTGTTTTTAGTTAGTATTTGTTTGAATCGGCATAGGTAGCTCAGATGGTAGAGCAGAAGGCTCCATCACCTTCAAGGTCGTAGGTTCGATTCCTACCCTATGCCCAATATCGCCCGATTCCGAGGAGTCATATCGGATAGGATAAACCTTCCTAGAGAGGTACACGTACCCAAAAGGAGCATCATTAACCACAGATGATGCTTAGACGTGGAAGTGGCAAGCTAATACATACACCTACTGGGTGGAATTTGGAACGCTTGAAGTTCACTTGTGAAGATGCAGACCTGATGCCGTGACCCTTATATATAATAAGGTAGCATCAATAGGTAGAAGCGCACAACTACAATGGTTCTAATGCAGCCAGCACGACTTTGTCATAGATAAAATATTAATATTTCCATACTAATACAATGTATGCGATTACGAGTGCTGGGAGTCCTAAGCCTCCACAAATGCAGAAGGGAACTTGGAGCGACTATCACCATCCGGCAATTATATTCTGATGTCGCTCCTCGGAGGGGTGCTTTATTACTCCCACCCCTCCTTTTTGACAGACACATTTTTTCAAACCATATAAAAATTATGTATCATTTACGACTATCGCAGTAGCGACTGCATTTAATAACTCGTTAAAGTTGTATATTTCAACCTATCCCCTCTGTTCGTGAGAATCGAGGGGATTTTTATTGTAGAACATTTTAAAGAAACAAGATATGTTATTCAAACCGAAAAGCTGCCACGACTGCTTGTTTGAGCAGATATGTGACAACCCGAATAAGAAATCGGATGGCACTTACAGATGTAAGGGCTATGAATGGAAGTATCAATAACTATTAATATAATAAGGACATGAAAGAGCTTATTACGATTCAATCGGAACTGAAAGCACCGAAGAGTCAGTTCAACAAATTAGGTGGCTACAAGTACCGCAAGGCAGAAGACATCCTTGAATCTGTCAAGCCTTTGCTCGCCAAGCAGAAGTGTACGCTTATCATATCAGATGATATTGTTATGATAGGCAACCGCATCTATGTGAAGGCTACCGCCACCATCAAGAATGAGAAGGGCGAGTTCGAGGAGACCACTGGTTGGGCTAGAGAAGAGGAAACCAAGAAAGATATGGACGGAAGTCAGATTACTGGTGCCTCCTCATCCTATGCCCGAAAGTATGCGCTCAATGGTCTGTTTGCCATTGATGATAACGCTGATTCTGACACAACCAATACTGGTCAGCAGGATAACATTCTTCATCAGGCAGCTCAGCAGACTGCACAGACTCAGCAGCAATCTCAGGCAACCGCCCAGTCAGCGCAACCTAAGTATCATCCATACAACCTAGCCGAAGCCTTGGAAATGGTGAAGCGATGTGTGAACAGAGATAACATCAAATGGGTGATGGGCACTTATATGCCGCTCAACAGCAACGCTCAGTTTATGCAAGCCTTATCCGCTAAGAGAAAGGAGTTAGGACTATGACACAGAACATCAAGCTGAATAAGCCAAAGGTCACCTTCATAGAGGAGACCCATCAATACTTCATTGGCAAGAAACAACTGAAAGGTATCACAGGAACGCTGGTAAGAAAGGCATTCCCAGACACCTACAAGGATATTCCTGAGTCTGTACTGATGAAGGCTGCAGAACGAGGAGGTATGATCCATAACTCCTTCGAGCTGTTCTGTACCGTCTTCGATTCCGACATCAAGATGTACCCGAACCCGACAGAAGAGATTCGGGCATTCAATAGTATGCTGGTCTCCTACGGTCTCCATCACGTTGATTCCGAGTATCTCGTTACCGATGGTGAGGATTTCGCTTCTGCCATTGATGGAGTCTTCGCTGACAGCGATGGCAACATCTATCTGGTAGATTACAAGACCACCTCCACCCTGCACTACGACAACGTTTCTCTCCAGCTATCCATCTATGCCCGATGGTTCGAGGAGCAGAATCCCGACTTGAAGGTGAAGGAACTGGTATGTATGTGGTTCAAGAACGGACAGAGCCGATTCCAGCCGCTGCCTAGGGTATCGGAAGAGAAGATTGATGCTCTTATCAAGGCATACTTGGAGGATGATCCTGACTACAAGTATGAGGTGGAAGTGCCGGAAGCCTTCTCCAGCACCGAGCAGCAGTACCGACTCGTCACCGCTAGGATTGATGCCTTGAAGATAGAGCAGGATGCCTTGAAGGAGAAGCTGATGAAGATGATGGAAGCCAACAAGCAGAAATCCATCAAGACTCAATATGGCTCCTACTCCTATGTGGCAGCATCCACAAAGAAGACCTTCGACACGAAACTCTTCAAGGACACCGAGCCGGAACACTATGAGTACTATCTGAAAGATACTACTACGAAGCCATCCATCAGAATCAAACTTAATTAAGTATAGATATGAACGTAACATTTACAGGCAAGATTATTGCAGCAGGGCAAGTCCAATCAGGAACAAGCCAAAACGGAACTCAATGGAGTTCGTGTGAATATGTTATCGAGGAGTTGAACCAGCAGTACCCAGCAAGAGCCGTGATTCAGGTCTATGGCTCTGACAAGCTGCAGCAGTTCAATATCCAAGTTGGTGAGATCATCACCGCTCACATCGGATTGAAGGCACATCAGTCTAAGGACGGACGATGGTTCAATCAGTTGGATTGCTGGAAGGTGCAGCGACCAACCGCCCAGCCTCAGCAGATGCAGAACTTTCCCCCTCAGATTGATGCCAATGTTCAGCCTATTCAGCAGCAAGCTCAATATGGTGGTCAGCAGGGTAATCTCCCATTTCCAGCCAACAATTAGTTGATATTCAAAAACAAAGGTTATGGAAATCCATCTTGTGCGTACTTCTCTTGGTCTTCAAGCTTATGCAGACGAGGACTATGAGCAGTTGAGAAAGATTAAGGTTGGCTCTGTTGTCAAGGCGAATATCGTCCGTCCACGCAACGTGAAGTTCCACCGCAAGTTCTTCTCCCTGATCCGAGCTGCTTGGGATTGTCTCACCGAGCAGCAGCGCATCAATCTCCGTTCGGTAGAGACATTCCGTGAACAGCTCCTGATAACATCGGGATTCAGTGAACCACTCTACGACCTGAACGGACAGAAGTTCTTGGAGCGAGCCAAGTCTATCTCATTCGCCAAGATGGATGAGCCAGCCTTCAACGAAGTTTATTCCAAGGTCTTGGACACCATCCTTACCATCATGGTAGCCGATGGTGTATCAGAAGACGAGTTTAATAACATTCTAAAAAATTATACATAATATGACACGTAGAAACGACAAGCGCAATGGCAGACGTAACCGTCAGCGCAACAACCAGCCAGAGTTTTCACCAATCGGTTCAATGCTTCTTGGAGCACTCCTCGGCAAGGGTGCAGAAATGTTTGCCAATAAGATGAAGGAGAAGGACGAAAACACCCCTTCCATCCATACAGAGGGTATCACAGATAAGGATATTCAGAACACCAACGAAGGTAATGCTTCCTTATCTAAGTTGTATATCCCGAATAATGGTACGGCTGTAGAGTTCCCTATCCCTGAGAACCTAAAGTTCTTCTTCGATGAGGAAGGCAAGCTGATGGTGTGCAAGAAGCATACCCAGAATGATCATCCTCAAAATGAGAAGACTCAGAAGAAGACTATCACTTACGATGATATTCTCAAAGAACTCTTCTTAGACAAGATTGCATCTTGGGTTGGTAGAACCAAAATCTACACAGCAACGATAGGGGTAGTTAACTATAAAGACCAAAATAACTGCACCACCGAGGCTCAGGCAAAACGTTTGTTGGCTTTCAACAAGCTGATGAACATCGCCAAGTATCTCAATGGAGAATGGATGCCAGATTTCGATGGAGACCATGAAAACTGGAATATCGGCAAAGATGGCGATACTTTTCACGTAATGTACACGAAGTATGTGAACAAAGCAATTGTTTATTTCAAGAGTAAAGACCTTGCATTGGAAGGCATCCGCCTGATGGGTGAAGAATCTCTCAACGACCTTTTCTCAACCGACTGGTAATGGCAAGCTACGCTGAAATCAAGGCAAAGCTATTGCAGGAAGGCAAGAAGATACGCAAGCGTTCATCCTACGATGAGCACAACTTGCAAGCCGCAGAGGTCAGGTATATCCGTGGGGTACATCCTGACCTCGAAGGGGTCTTCTTTGCCGTTCCCAATGGCGGCAAGCGAACCTCCCGACAAGCCGCATGGCTGAAAGAAGAAGGTATGAAGGCAGGAGTATCAGATATGATCCTCCTGAAAAGCACCTCTCAGTATGGCTTCCTCTGCATCGAAAACAAGACTCCGAAAGGTAGGCAGGAACCCGAACAGAAGGTATTCCAGCATGAAGTGGAACGACATGGTGGCAAGTACATCATCGTCCGCTCTATAGATGAATTTATGAAAGCAATCGACAATTATCTTAATGTTGAACTATGACAGACGAAATCAAACAAGCCATCATGCTCCTAGAGGAGAACGGCTACAAGGTTACTGCCCCTCCCAAGCAAGTCAAAGATGAATATACCTTTGCGAGAGCTTGGGATTTATATCAGAAGAAAGTGGGCTGCAAGGAGAAGCTGGAAAAGAAGTGGAACTCCATGAGTCAGAAAGACCGCAAGGCTGCTATCGAGTATATCCCACTCTATGTTATCTCACAGCCTGATAAGCAGTTTCGCAAGAACTTCCAGACCTTCCTCAACCAGAGAGCTTGGGAAGACGAAATCATCTGTGGCACTCCACCGCCAGTTTCAACCAATGAGTCTGCATCTGAAATCAGTCAGCTTATCGCCAAGACAAAGGTAGAGCAGGAACAGAACACGGAAGATGCCAAGAACCACGCTATTCGCCAGCGTATCTATGGTATGATTCAGGTTCTTCACAAGAATCCTCAAAGCTTCTGCCGCAAGCAGTTGGAGATATATCGTGACAACGGAACCTTGGAACACTTGGGCATCCAATGGAATCCATAACATCATTAACTCTATGATACAAATCAGCAAATACAACAAGCAGCATCCGCTCAGAGTCTTTGAAGCCTTCGCTGGCTATGGCAGTCAGAGCCTAGGCTTCAAGTACCTCAAAGAGAAGCACCCTGAGTTCGACTTCAAGGTAGTGGGCTATTCCGAGATAGAATCATCTGCCATCCAAGCTTATGGGCTCCTGCACGGAAGAGACATCACTAACTATGGTGATGTGACGAGGATAGACTGGAATGAGGTTCCCGACTTTGATTTCATATCCTGGTCTTCTCCCTGCCAAGACTTCTCAAATGCAGGACTTCGCAAGGGAGCAGAAGAAGGTAGCGGTACACGTTCTTCCCTGATTTTCCAAGAAAGGAGAATGTTGGAAGCCAAGCATCCTAAATATGTGATGCTGGAGAATGTGAAAGGTCTGCTCACCAAGAAGATGAGGAAGTACTTCTTCCAATATCTCGCAGACCTAGACTCCTTCGGTTACACTTCCTTCTATAAGGTTCTGAATGCCAAAGATTACGGAATCCCACAGAATCGTGAGCGTATCTTTGTCATTTCCATCCTCCGCACCGAGGATGATCCGAACCCTGAGTATCACTTCCCCTCTCCTATCAAGCTAGAGACTACGGTTGAGGACATCTTGGAAGATGATGTATCTCCTGAGTATTACCTCTCCCAGCCCCTTCTAGAAAAGTATCTCACCAAAGCAGACATCAATGAATCCATCCAAAAGCTCTACCCCGAAGATTTCAATACCCAAAACGGCTGATGGTTGCTCTGTTGCTGTCACCTCCAGTTTTTCAAAGACCAGCGTAATGAATATGCTAGATACTGGTCATTATCCAAAGGGTGGAGTCTTAATCATCAAGAAATTATAATGTGCGACAAAATTATAAAGCTGGTAAGTCTTAACAGACCTGAGAGATTTGAGCAACAGAATCGTGTTTATTCCGTTAAAGGAATCTCCCCTACTCTCAATTCTGTAATGGGAAACGGAGGAAACAATATCATCAATCGAGTATGATAACAGGAGGAAAGCGAATGAAATCCCTGCTCCTTTCGGGGAAGGTGAAGCCTGATATGGGTGGATAAATCTTAGATCTCTACAACCAGATGGTTCTCAAAGGCATCAGCCCCACCATCAAGACAACCATAGATAAATCAAACATGACATTTGTTACAGTTATGAACAAACAAATCATTCATACGGCTCCCAACGGCAAGAAATACTCAATCCAAATCAGGAAGTACACTCCTAGAGACTGCTTCCGGCTGATGGGTGTACACGAAGCCGACATAGACAAGCTCCTGAGCAAGGAGAAGTCGGGAGCCAGCATCATCTGCAAGAGCAAGCTCTATGCCCTCGCAGAAAACTCAATAGTCACCAACTGCCTGACCGCTATGTTCGAGGAGCTGATTTTCCCTTCGGGTAATCACTACCACGACAAGACGGGTCAGCTATCACTCTTCTAGCTTATGGATATTTTCGGATATATTAAGGTAGGCAAGCGCATCAGTAAGGCGCACAAAGCCCTCTTTACCAACAAGACCATGGTACTCTGGTACAAAGGAAATCCAATCATCGGAACGATGTACGATGGCTTGTGGTATCAACAAGACTTGAACGGAATGCGGGAACAATTAATGTTCCAGTCCGAAGTATCCCACGTCTCATTCTTACCTTCACCAAATGAAGACAGAGAAAGAACAAATCCTAGCCATCATCGCTGAGATTCAAGACAAGAGAGAAGCCGCTCACATCGTGCCTCCTCACGTCAGAACCACAGAGATTATCAATCGGGGATTCCACAAGCCTTATCAATCCCTCAATGAGTTAGTCAGAGAAGGCAGGATAAACTGGTGCAAGACCCTCAATGATATGGCATTCACTATCAGAAAACAATAATCAAATCAATATGGAAAAAGAATTAAAAATCATTTTAAAGGAGGAACTGGAAGTATTATCAAAGCAAGCTTACGAGTCTGCCAAGAATAAGGGCTTCTACCCAAAGGATGTTAATACCGCATTTCTTCTGATGTTCATCATCGTGGAAATGAGCGAGGTATTGCAAGCCGACAGAAAAGACAGACACGGCTCCATCGAAGACTACGAGAGCATGATTAAAACGAGCTGGGATATGCCTACCGCCTACAAGAACACGCTGGATGGTACGGTAGAGTCTGAGTTTGCCGACATCGCCATTCGCATCCTCTCACTCTTGGGTTGGATCATGGATGGAGACAAAATCGAGCTATCAGAAGATGAAGACCTCATAGGTGAGTATAAGCTGGCACGTTATATCTTCGGATTTGATTTAGCCGGAGACCTATACCGCATCATCGAAAAGATGGGAGTCTTGGACTTGGATAGTTCACCAAGCTGGTATCTCGCAAAATACCTTCAGGAGCTTCTGATGGACATCTTTGCGATTGCCCATAGCAACAACATCGACCTGAAAGAGCAGATCAGGCTGAAAATGAAGTATAACGAAACTCGTCCGTATCTTCACGGATATAAATACTAGGAGGACAGCCGTATGTTTGGAATAGAACAAATGAGTAGAAGGTGTCTCATAGAATTGTCGGATGGCAGCAAGATTCTTGCCATCCTGACAATCCCGAAACCCACCAAGCCCATCTTCCCTGAGAAAATGCAAAGAGAGTTTATAGTGAGTTTTAACAAGTCGCAGCCAAACATGGTTAACAAGGTTGTGAAGTGTCACGTAATGAGAAATTAAGCGTATGGAAGATTTACCTATTGGAGCAGAAGTCGTGTTAAAGGTAGTTGAACACGAAGGTTGTGATAATTGTTTTTTCTACGAGATTGCAAGCAATATTAATGCGGATGTTTGTGAGCGAATCAAGTGTGCTCGTATCGAGCGAAAAGACGGAAAGAATGTTCAATTCATAAGAGTAAAGTGATATGGAAAAGAAGTTATGGTGGTATTACGCAGATTATCCCTGATGCCACCACTTGTGAGCAACACATCGTTACAAAGAATGGCAAGACGATAGTAACTAACGTTTATAAAAAGTAAGATTATGATATACAAACCAAAAGAAGGAAGTAAAGCCTACGACTACATCAAGGGTATACTGGAGGCTGAGCACAAAGAGGAGGAAGCTTATCAAGCAAGAGTAGAAGAGGCTGTGGGTTTTAATGTAAATAGCTATAGCGGTTATATCCCTAATAAAACTCTTACTAGAGAGTTCTTAATTGAATCTCTGTATGTTGATGATAAGACTTTTAATGGTCTGGATGCGAAGCTGTGGAAGGAGATAGGCACACGTAATGGACTCCATGAAATTGTTCCGATTAAGCGAACCAAAAAGGGAAAAGAGATTGCTGCTGCCTTTAAGTCATTCAAATCAGTAACAAATCATTTCAAGATTTACAAAGCTTTAAATGTCAAAGAACCGAAAGGCTGCCGTTTTTCTATCACTCAGTTGATTGGTGATATTAATAAAGGCGTATATCTCGTATACTTTGACGATTCTGTCAGAGCCAATAAAGATAACCCCGACTTGGTGGAAATCACTATGACGGAGTATGATGAATTAATGAAAGATTGATAAGTTATGATAGACGATAAGAAAATAGAATCTGCAAAGGAAGAAATCTACGAGGATAGATTCTTGCTCAATGGTGAAGATGTAGTCTTTGATAATGATGCTAAGGAAGAAATGTACTACAAAGAGGACATCAAAGAAGCTATTGGACTAGGTGCTAAGTGGGCTATCAATGAGTTTATTAAGGACTTGCTTCACCCTGCTAGCGAAGTTCCTCGAAATGACAACGGTAAGATTCTCGCATTCTCAAAAGTGAATAGTAATATTAAGCTCTACGATATGAACGCCATGTTAGATGAAACTGCTTGTGACACATATCAAGAAATGTGGGAAATTAGAGTTAGAGCATATACTTTTACTGATTGGGTATTCGTGGAAGAACTACTTGATTTAATCAAGAAAGGAGGTAAGAAGTAAGCGTATGAAAAAGAATAAACACTCATTAAAGATAAGTCGTGGCTTCTTTGGCGACACTACCCTTGATGGTTATCCAATAGTTACATATTCAAATGATGAATTGAAGATTCTAAAGAACCTGTTAACAAAGGTTCTGTGTAAAGTAAATGAATATATAAAAGACTAGGCGTATGGATAAACTAGAATACATTCCAGGAGATTTAGTAATGGTTGACAATGATATAGTTAAAGTTATGACTAGAAGTGTTAACTATTTCTTGAAAATCATTAATAACTATGATGTAATGTTTCATAGTGGCAATGTCTATAAGTATTGTCCAAATGAACTAAAACCAATCCCTCTTACTCCAGAGATTCTAGAGAAGAATGGATGGAAACTTAGTCATGGATTCTACTGGTCTCCAAATGAAGAAGGTGCAGAAGTAGGCTTATCAAGCCAAACAGGTTATGTTTGGAATGCTTATATGAGAAGCTATCCATTACGTAGTGGTATCAATAGTGTCTCTGATTTACAGCACCTTCTCTTCGGGCTTGGTATTAATCACGAAATGGAGGTGTAGGTATGGAAGTAGTAAAAATAACTAAGAAAATCTACAAAGCGATAGGGTGTGAAGAAGGACACTTCTTTGGGACGTTTGCTCATTTTAAAGAGTTGCGTGAGAGGTCTAATTTGTCAGTACAAAAGACTTGCTTTTGCTGTGGGCACAAATTCCAGCCAGAAGATTTTATATCTTTAGCGTGTTTTGACAAAGGCTTGGGAAACAAATTTCTTTGCCAAAAGTGTAAGGATATAGCATTTAAAGATTTAGGTGATAAAAATATTTATTTACATTAGTGTTTAACGCCTTCGGGCATAAATTTAAGAACATGATACAGAATATAATAAAAAAGGTGCTACGTAAGTGGCTAAAGAAGACTGTCTATAGTATAGATTCACCAATAACCAATAACATAGCACGATTTGAGTGGATTTACAATTCACCTCTTCATCAGTGGAGAGATAGAATCTGGGTTGTCAATCATTGCCCTTTCAAACAAAAAGAAGGGTATGATAAATGTCTAAAAGAGTATCTTTACAAGTAACTCTTTTCTATCAAATCTTTTAAATCATCAAGTTTAACTTTAGTTACAAAAGTTTCACCTGTTGAAAGTTTGATACAGCAAACATCGTCTTCTTCATAGAATTTAACGATGTGATCAGGATTGATAACACACATGTATGTGCAATCTTCTGACATTAATTTAATTAAATGCTTCATATCGTTTTTATTTTTAAAATTAAGCGGTACAAAGATAATAATATTTTTTGAGAAGCAAGCAAACAAAATGATATTTTTAAAATTAAGCACTTTATTTTATCATCGCTTGCTTCTCATTTAATCATCCCTTATGGGATATAAATAGATAGAATATGAGTGAAAATGTAATCACATCGTACAAGGGATTCAACAAGAATATGCAATGCCGTGGATTCCAGTACGAAGTTGGAAAAGAGTATGAAATGGACGGAGGAATCAAGTGTTGTAACCGAGGTTTCCACGCTTGCAAGTCTCCAATGGAAGTATGGGATCACTACGATATGCTTAATTCTCGCTATGCAGAGGTAGAACAGTCTGGTAAGATTGATGAAGTGGAAAATTCGACAAAGGTATGCTCTTCTCGCATCAAGATTAAGGCTGAGTTGAAGCTGGCTGACATCATTAATATCGGTGTCGAGTGGCTGAAAGATATTACATCACCATCTAAAGTTAAGGCAGATGGTGCGTTAAACGACAACGGAAACAGAAGAAAACAGATTGGTTCAAGCGGTGACTATACTCAGATTGGTTCAAGCGGTGACTATGCTCAGATTGGTTCAAGCGGTGACTCTGCTAAGATTGATTCAAGCGGTGACTCTGCTAAGATTGGTTCAAGCGGTGACTCTGCTAAGATTGGTTCAAGCGGTGACTATGCTAAGATTGGTTCAAGCGGTGACTCTGCTCAGATTGGTTCAAGCGGTGACTATGCTAAGATTGGTTCAAGCGGTGACTCTGCTCAGATTGGTTCAAGCGGTGACTATGCTAAGATTGGTTCAAGCGGTGACTCTGCTCAGATTGGTTCAAGCGGTGACTATGCTAAGATTGGTTCAAGCGGTGACTCTGCTCAGATTGGTTCAAGCGGTGACTAT
>ENA-UESD01002321-UESD01002321.1-human-gut-metagenome-genome-assembly--contig:-NODE-2321-length-13735-cov-17.774418_pt1 | contig 13735 bp, 8 predicted proteins | sample MGYA00242985_ERZ507986 | MGnify/ENA primary metagenome ERZ507986 (study PRJEB26167, sample SAMN06115408) | human gut metagenome | host: Homo sapiens | place: China:Guangxi | collected 2016-04-06... | reverse complement strand
CAGGTAAGGTAGCAGTAGTAAACGGTATTGCATATCCTTCCAACGTGAACTACCAGTATGGCTTCGAGTGCGGTGTTGCTATTCAATATCCTTCGTTATGAAGTCTTGTTTGTCATTAATGAGGGAACAGATAGTCTACTTGACTATTTGCAATATCCGGGTGTGCTCACTGGCCAGTTCGTCATCCCTTTTTTCTGGCTGGTGCTTTACTATTTTTCGGGATATTACAACAAGCCGTTTGGAAAGTCTCGCCTTACCGAACTTTTCTCGACATTCATTACCGTACTGATTGGGACGATTTTCGTCTTCTTTGTTTTGCTGCTCGACGATATTCCCCGGTCGATCAATGTCTATTATAAGTTGTTCTTTGGAATGTTCGGATTGCAGTTTTTCATTACTTATATCCCGCGTCTACTGATTACACAGAGCGGGGTAAAGAAAATAAAGAACCGGGAATGGGCGATGAACGTGTTGATTGTCGGTGCGGGAGGAAAGGCTGTCCGTATCGCTCACGATTTGTACCGTCTAGGTTATGATATTTGTGGGTTTGTTTCGGAAGACGGGAGGACGCCGGTCAAGGTCGACCGAAATCAGGTGCTGGGGACGGTGGAGGATATTCCGGTTTTGATGGAAAAGGAGACTGTGGATGAAATAGTTTTGGCTGTCGAGTCGAAGAATAATAAGGTGCTTTTGGGAGTTCTCTATTCGCTTTACCGGTATAAACGTCCGATAAAAGTGTTGGCGGACCGGTTTAATATGCTTTCGAAAATCCAGCTTCGGACGATACGGGGAATCCCGTTGGTCGATGTGACGGATAACAATTTTTCACCGGCCGAACAGAACATAAAGCTTTTTCTGGATAAAGTCTGTTCTGCTGTTGCATTGCTGTTGCTTTCTCCTTTATTTGTATATATTGCATGGCGGGTGAAGAAGGATTCTCCGGGACCCGTGTTTTTCCGTCAGGAGCGGATTGGTTATCTCGGACAGCCGTTTGGGATGTACAAGTTCCGTACCATGTATGTCAATGCCGAAGAGAACGGACCGTCGCTTTCGTCGGAAGACGACCCACGTGTGACGCCATTCGGACGTATCATGCGGAAATACCGGTTGGACGAATTGCCGCAGTTCTGGAACGTACTGAAAGGGGATATGTCGTTGGTCGGACCACGTCCCGAACGGAAATATTTTATCGACGAGATCGTGAAGACGGCTCCCTATTATTATCTGTTGCATAATGTCCGTCCGGGCATTACTTCGTTGGGGATGGTGAAATATGGCTATGCGGCAAGCGTGGATAAAATGGTGGAGCGTATGGAATATGATATATTATATTACGAAAATATGTCGCTGACATTGGATCTAACAATCCTGATTTATACGGTTAAAACAGTACTTACAGGAAAAGGTATTTGAGGAATTAAGAATTAAAAAATTAAAAATAGAGGTTGTAGATTATGAAGGATAATTTTCAATTTTTCTATCGGTTCCTGTTATGGCGGGACAAGCATATAAAAGAGAAGCATTTCATATTGATCGTCAGTTTTCTGGTCGGTATTTGTACGGCAGCAGCAGCTATTGTCCTGAAGTCGATCATTCATTTTATACAACATCTTCTGACCGGCAATTTTAATCAGGATGGGGCGAATTACCTGTATCTGCTTTATCCGGTGATCGGTATCCTGCTTGCTGGTTTGTTTGTAAAATATATCGTACGGGATGATATCAGCCACGGGGTGACGAAGATACTCTATGCCATTTCCCAGCGGAAGAGCCGCATTAAGCCTCATAATGCTTGGACTTCCATTGTCGCCAGTTCCGTCACCATCGGTTTCGGCGGATCGGTCGGGGCAGAGGCGCCTATTGTGTTGACAGGGGCTGCGATCGGATCCAACTTGGGCCGCCTGTTCCGCATGGAGCAAAAGACTTTGATGTTGCTGGTCGGCTGTGGGGCTGCCGGGGCGATTGCCGGTATATTCAAAGCTCCGATTGCTGGGGTGGTGTTTGTGGTGGAAGTGCTGTTGTTGGACCTGACGATGACGTCGGTACTTCCTTTGCTTATCACTTCGGTGACGGCTGCGACTGTTTCCTATATTTTTACGGGTACGGAAGCAATGTTTCCGTTTTCCCAGACCGAAGCGTTTGTGATCGAGCGTATTCCTTATGTGCTGTTACTAGGTGTCTTCTGTGGTTTGGTGTCTCTCTATTTTACCAAAGTCATGAACCGGGTCGAGGGGATGTACCGGAACTTGAATAATTACTGGAAGAAATTCGTCGTTGGGGGGATCATGCTGAGTGTGCTGATCTTCATATTTCCTCCGCTCTATGGTGAAGGTTATGATACGATTTCGTCTTTGTTGAACGGGCAGTTCTCCCATATAATGGATAAGAGTATGTTCTATAGTCTGAACGATACCTATTGGGGATTGCAGATATTCCTTACGCTGATCTTGTTGGTTAAGGTTTGTGCTTCTAGCGCGACGAATGCTGGAGGCGGTTGTGGTGGTATATTTGCTCCCAGTTTGTATTTAGGATGCATTGCCGGATTCGTGTTTGCGCATGCGTCCAACTATTTTCCCTTTACGATGTATCTGTCGGAGAAGAACTTCGCCTTGTTGGGAATGGCGGGTATCATGTCCGGTGTCATGCATGCGCCGCTGACCGGTGTCTTCCTAATTGCCGAGCTGACCGGCGGGTATGCTCTTTTCCTTCCACTGATGATCGTATCTGTGAGCTCCTATATCACGATCAAGATGTTTCTTCCACACAGTATCTATTCGATGCGTCTGGCCCAGAAAGGTGAGTTGCTTACCCATCATAAAGACCGTGCCGTGTTGACGTTGCTGAATACCGACAGTGTGATCGAGCGCGACTTCCTGACTGTCTCTCCCGAAATGTCCTTGGGAGATATGGTGAAGGTAATTGCCAAGAGCGGGCGAAATATGTTCCCCGTTATCGACGAACGGGGTATCCTGTTGGGGCTTGTTCTGTTGGACAATATCCGGAACATTATGTTCCGCCCTGAGTTATATAATCGGTTTCACGTCTCCAAGTTCATGGTTTCGGCACCTGCCAAGATCCAGGTAGGGACGCCGATGGAACAGATTATGCGTATCTTTGACGATACGAAGGCCTGGAACCTGCCGGTTGTAGACGAGGAAGGACGGTATATCGGCTTTATGTCCAAATCGAAGATATTTAATTCATACCGCGAAGTGCTGGTTGAAAACTTTTCAGGAGATTAAAAAATGAAGAAAGAAGATTTACGAATCGTTTATATGGGCACTCCCGATTTTGCGGTGGAGAGCCTGCGTGCCTTGGTTGAAGGCGGATACAATATAGTAGGGGTGATTACGATGCCGGACAAACCGGTCGGCCGTCATGGCAGTGTCTTACAGGCAAGCCCGGTGAAGCGATATGCCCTGTCGAAGGGATTACCGGTACTCCAGCCCGAAAAGTTGAAAGATGAGGCTTTTCTTTTCGAGTTGCGGGCTTTGAAAGCGGACTTGCAGATCGTCGTCGCTTTCCGTATGCTGCCGGAGGTTGTCTGGAATATGCCGCGTCTGGGAACGTTTAACCTCCATGCCTCTTTGCTTCCCCAATACAGGGGGGCGGCTCCTATCAACTGGGCGGTGATCAACGGAGATACGGAAACCGGTGCGACCACCTTTTTCCTGACTCACGAGATCGACACAGGTAAGATCATCCGCCAGAAGCATTTGCCTATAGCCGATACGGATGATGTGGGGATCGTCCATGACGGCTTGATGACGATGGGAGCCGGGCTAGTACTGGAAACCGTCGATTTGTTGTTGGAAGGAAAAACAGATGCCGTTCCTCAGGAAGAATTTTATAAAGATCCTTCCGAACTCCGTCCCGCTCCGAAGATTTTCAAAGAAACTTGCCGTATCGATTGGCTTCAGCCGGTGAAAAGGGTTTATGACTTCATCCGCGGCCTGTCTCCTTATCCGGCTGCCTGGACTGAAATCGTTTCTCCGGAAGGCGTGCGCACCTCTTTGAAAATCTATCAGGCAGAGAAGTGCCCTGCCACACATAAACTTCCCGTCGGAACCATCCGGACCGACCGTAAAAGCTATATCGATATCGCAGTGGAAGATGGATATTTGCGTCTGCTGTCCGTGCAACTGGCCGGTAAGAAACGTCTGCCGGTTACGGATTTCCTGAATGGGTTCAAGCAGATAGGAGAATATAAAGTCGATTGATAAAGAAGGGGGAAATGTCTTGAAAGCCCCTTGCCGGCGGTGTCAAAACAGCCTTTGCCACAATAAAGGGGCTGTCTGAAAAGTGTTCTCAAGGACGAATGAGTGACTTTTTAGACAACCCCCTGATGTTTGGATTATGCCTATGTGTCCGGTGGTGTTACCCGTATCTCGGCTTATTTCTGTTTCCGGTTGAATTTGTCCAATACCTTTTCCTGGAATAATTGCATCAACTCGTAGAAGCTGGGGATAAACATCGTGGCGAAAATGGTGTTTATCGCCATACCGAATACGACTGCCGCGCCTAAGGACAGGCGGCTTCCTGCTCCGGCCCCCGTTGCAAATAGCAAAGGCATGACTCCTAAGACGAATGCGAATGAAGTCATCAGGATCGGACGCAGACGGACATGGCCGGCTTCGAGTGCGGCTTCGCGTATCGGATTGCCGGCCTTATGGTAGTCACGGGCAAATTCGACAATCAGGATGCCGTTCTTCGCAGAGAGGGCGATCAGCAGGATGATACCGATTTGTGTATAGATGCTAACTGGCACGCCCATGACGAAACAACCCAAAATGGCCCCTAACAGGGCGATCGGAAGTCCCATAATCGCGGCGATCGGGCTTGTCCAACTTTCATACTGGGCCGAAAGAACCAGGAAGGCGACCAAAAGAGCCATTGCAAAGACGAGCATGGTGGTGGAGCCTGCTTTCGTTTCCTGATAAGCGACGGATGTCCATTCATATCCGAAATTATTGCCTAACTGCTCCTGTACGAGTTCTTCCATAGCCTGGATCGCTTCGCCGGAACTATATTTCGGATTGGCTATGCAGGTGATGGATGCCGACTTATACATATCATACAGGTTGATCTGGTCCAATCCCAACTGCTCCTTCACCTCCGTAAAGGCGGAGAAAGGAACCATTTTGCCTGACTTGTTTTCGAGGCTCAGGTGCAACACGTCATCTATAAGCTTTTGAGCCTGGTCATTGGCCTCGATCTTTACCTGGTAGATACGCCCGAATTCGACGAAGTCGTTTACATAGGCAGCCCCCATGTAGTAGCTTAAAGTCGCGAAAACCTGGTTGAGCTGCAGGCCGAGCAATTGCACCTTGTCGCGGTCGATCTCCAGTTTGTATTGCGGAACGTTGGCTTGATACATGCTGGAAAGATTGAGCAATTGCGGTTTGCTCCGGTACGTGGCTTGCAGTGTTTCGATGGCATGCCGCATCTCCGTCGGTCCCAGGTTCTTACGATCCTCCAATTGGAGTTGCAGGCCTCCCGAAGCCCCCAATCCGGGGATGGCAGGAGGGACCATTGCGAATATCTGTGCTTCCTGGATGCCGTAGGCTTCGCGGTTGAAACGGTTTACGACGTCCGAGGCGGTATGCTCTTTTCCTTTTCGCTCGTTCCAGTTTTTCAGGATCACGAAATAGGTCCCGGTGTTCGAGAGTTCGCCGCCACCCATAATGGAGAAACCGTTTACCCCGATATAGGTCTTGACTTCGGGATAACTGTCGAGGATCTTGTCGATCTGTTTTCCGACGGCTTCCGTACGGCTCAGGCTGGCTGCCGGCGGGAGCTGGGTAGATACCAGGAAATAACCGTCATCCTCTTCCGGAATGAAAGTGGTAGGCCAGCGCATGAACATGGCAATGGCAATGACCGTTATGATCCCGAATATCACCATCGTGACAAGCGGGCTTTTCAGCATGCGGCCGACAATGGCGTCATATATTTTCTGGGTTTTGTCGAATCCCTTGTTGAAGGCTTTGAATACAAAGAATTTCGGCTCTTTGTTTGCTTGCAGGAACAGGGCGCACAGGGCGGGCGTAAGCGTCAGCGAGTTGAACCCGCTTAAGACGGTGGCGGCTGCGATTGTCAGGGCAAATTGTTTGTATAATTGGCCGGAGATACCGCTGATGAAGGTCGTCGGGATAAAGACCGCCAGCAATACCAGCACGACGCCTACGATCGGGCCGACAATTTCACCCATAGCTTCGGTCACGGCTTCACGGGCGGTATATTTCCCCGTATCCATCAGTCGCGACGAGTTTTCCACCACCACGATCGCATCATCCACCACGATCGCGATGGCCAGGATCAACCCGAACAAGGTCAACATATTGATCGAGAATCCTAAGGCCGACATGACCGCCAGTGTTCCGATCAGGGAGACGGGGATGGTGATGCAGGGGATGATAACGGCACGGAAATTCTGGAGGAACAGGAAAATTACCAGTATGACGAGAGCTGTTGTTTCCAGGAAGGTGACGAGCACTTCGTCGATGGAGGCATTGATTACTTGTGTCGTGTCCAGTGTCACATCATAAACGACTCCTTCCGGTAGGTTTGCTGCCAGCTGCTCCATTTTCTCCCGTACCCCTTTGGCCACTTCCAGGGAGTTGGAACCGGGGAGTTGGTAAATGGCTATGGCGGCACTCGGCTGGCCTTTCAACTTGGAGGTGACATTATAAGAAGAACTGCCTAATTCGATACGGGCGACATCTTTCAACCGGAGAATTTTTCCGCCCTCTTCCGTACGGAGGATGATGTCTCCGAATTCTTCCGGAGTCGTCAAACGGCCTTTTACCGTCAGTGTGTACTGGAACGGATTGTCTGCTTTGGCTATTGGCTGCCCGACGTAACCGGCTGAAACCTGTGTGTTCTGTGTCGAGATCGCCTGGAAGATCATATCCGGAGTGAGGTTACGGATACGCATGGCGTTCGGGTCGAGCCATATGCGCATACTGTAGCTTCCGGCTCCCATGACATTGACGGAGCCAACACCCGGCAGACGCGTCAGTTCGTCCGTCATGTTGAGGCTGGCGTAGTTGCTCAGGTATAGACCGCTGTATGTGGAGTCACGGGAGCTTAGCGTCAGCATCATAACAATGTTAGATGATTGCTTCTTGGTGGTGATGCCTTGTACGATCACGGCTTCCGGCAGACTACTTTGTGCAATGCTGACACGGTTCTGCATCATGACGGTCGCCATGTCGATATCGGTTCCGACTGTGAATGTGACGGTGAGTGAATAGGCTCCGGAGCTGGATGAATTGGAACTCATATAAAGCATTCCGTCCACACCGTTTACCTGTTGTTCAATGGGTAATCCTACGGTCTGTGCCACTGTTTCCGCATCTGCACCCGGGTAGAAAGCTGAAACTTGTACGGTCGGCGGTGTGATTTCCGGATATTGCGCAATGGGAAGTATATGTAGCGTGGCTAATCCGGCTACCACTAGAATCAGTGCGAGGACGGTAGCGAATATCGGTCTGTTTATGAAGTATTTTACCATAGCTTTTTATTTTATAGGCTTAATACTCATACCGTCTCTAACTTTCAACAGGGCGGTTGTCACGTACTGTTCGTTAGGGCGGATACCGCTGATGACTTGACGAAGCGTATCGTTTACCAACTGTCCGGGTTCGATATGACGGTATCGTACGATATTCGAGTCATTGACCTGACCCTTTACGTTGATTCTCATACGGCCGTTCCAGGAATCATCGCCAGTTGCGTTGTTCTGGTAACGCATACGAGCATCGCCGGACCAGTACAGGTTGCCAACTTTCTTTTCGAGGTTGGATACGCGAACGCCCAGGTTTGCGAGTTCGTCAGCATATTCGCCAGCGAGTTTGTCCAGGGTTGCTCTCTGTTCAGCGTTCAGCTGATCTTCTTTAGCGAGCATGCGGGCAATGATCTGAGCCATTTCATAACGGGTGATGTTTCTTTCGCCCTTGAAGGTGCCATCCGGATAGCCTTCAACGACGCCCTGTTCGGACAGGTCTTCAACTGCCTGATAAGCCCAGTCGTTCGGGGTTACATCAGAGAATGGATTTGCAGCGTATGCAGATACGCCAGCTGTGAGTGCTGCTACTGCAGCAATTGCGAGAACCTTTTTCATGTTTCATCGCTCCTTTAATAGAAAATATAGAGAATTATGCGTGCCTCTATTTTTCCTCGGAGGAGCTCCGACTAGGACCTTGCGCGAGTGACCGTGTTTCCTCTGCTGTCTTTCATCTTTGCTTTTCCAAGGGACATGACCTTGAGGCTTCCTTCATGTCTGTGGTTAGCTTAACACGGACGCAAAGTTAAATCAAGTTTAAACTATTGATAAAACTTTATGATATGCATGAGACTTTTGGTTATTTGTAAAACATTCGACAGAATCAGTTTTATACTGAGTTATCACAATCATTCCCATTAACTCCCGCATGACCGACTATAAGTCATTTCAGACATTTTTATATTTTTGACTATCAGTCATATATGAGCGGCGCGCCGGCCTTGAGAGAATATAGATAAGTTTTATGAACTCATGGGTGTCGATATCGAAATAAAAGAAGGACTGTCAAAATGTGCAGGCATTTCGACAGTCCTTAGTGAGAGTTATTTGATTGAGAGAATTAGAACCATACAACCTCGCTGCGCTCGAAGGAAATGAACCTCCTCAGGCGACTCCGTCGCCAGCTCCCCCTACGGGGCGAGCTCTGACCCCCTTAAACCGAACTTCGTTCGAGAAAAGGAAAAAGCAACATTTTAGCGGATTTCTACAGCTCCTTTTGCCTATATATTCCTTTATCCTTATTTCCTCAGTCGATGATCTCGAATTCTGCTTTGCTGCCTTTTTTGGCGGGTGTGATGCGCAGTCGTGCGTCTATGCGTTCTTCGAGTTCTGGGACGTGGGAGATGATGCCTACCATGCGGCCTGTGTTCTGGAGGTCGATGAGTGTATTCATGGCGCTGTTCAGGGAGTCGGGGTCGAGGGTACCGAAGCCTTCGTCGATGAACATGGTATCAAGACGGACTCCGCCCTGTCTGGACTGGACGACGTCGGCAAGGCCAAGGGCCAGGGACAGGGATGCCAGGAAGGTTTCACCGCCGGAAAGTGTATTGGCCGGTCTTGACCGTCCGGTGAAGCTGTCGGAGACTTCCAAGGAGAGTCCGCCCTTCCCCAATCCGCTTTCGTCTGTCATGCGGTGGAGGGAGTATCTTCTCCGGCTCATGGAAAGGAGGCGGAGGTTCGCGGCATTGGCTACGTCGTCAAGAAGTGTGCCAAGGACGTATCTTTCCAGCGTGATCCTGGTCTTCTTTCCGCTTGTGAGGTCATAAAGGCCTCTTATAAGGCCTTCTTCCTTGCGGAGGTCTTCCAGTTCCTTCTCGATGGCTCTGGCGTCTGAAACGGCCTTTTGGAGCGTTTCTGTGCGTTCCTTGAGAGCGGCTGCCCTTTCGGAGGCTTTTTTGAGCTGATCCTGCAGTGCTTTGGATTTTTCATTCAGCGCCAGCATGTCAGGACGCTCCTTCCCTGCAGTCTCCTGCTCTTCTGCTTTGATCCGTTCTTCTGTGCTCTTTCTGTCTGCGCGGTACTGTTCCAGTGTCTTACGGACGCTTTCTTCCGTGTCCTTCTTCTTGTACCATTCCTTGCATTCGTCGAGACTCTTGAATCCGGCCTGATCGGAAGCTCCCTTCAGGACGGATTCTGTTTCCCTGTATTTCTTCACGAGCTCTTCTCTGCGCTCTTCGGCATTCCTGCATGCGGCCTGGCTGGCAGAGAGGTCGGCTCCTGCTTTCCTCAGCTGGGCGGCCGCCGTTTCCTTGTCCTGTTCCCACTTCCTGATATCCGTCAGAAGGCGCGTACTTTCTGCTTCCAGATATTTGGGATCCCTGTATGCTTCAGGAATTTCCTCAAGCGTCTTCATCTGGGCATCGGCTTTCGCGTGATCGCTCACGGCTTTCGCATAGGCTCCTGTGCTGTGCTTTTCTTTGGCATCATTGGCTCTGTCATAAGCAGCTGATGCTCTTTCGTATTCCTTCTGCGCACGTTCGACGTCTTCTGTCTTTGCTACATTGTCTCCGCCGCGGGCCGGGGCCGGATGGTGGATGGCGCCGCAGACGGGGCATGGCACGCCGTCTTCGAGTCCTTCCGCCAGAAGGAATGCCTGTCCGTCGATATAGGATTTCCTGACAGCATCTGCCTTTTCCTTCTGCGCATCCCTTGCCTTCCTTGCCGCTTCGGCAGAAGCTTGGAGGCGCTTTGTTTCCTCTTCTGCTCTGGATAATGCGTTTTTCGCGTTTTTGAGCGCCTGGACGGCTGCCCCGTACAACTTTGCCTTGGGCACCAGGTCCTGCATTTTAAGGGCCGTTTTACGCTCTTCTTCGCGCTTTTCTTTCATGGCATCGAGTTCTTGGATGCGTTTTTCAAGCGTTTCATTCAGCCTTGCATACGTTTCCATATCCGCTTTGGCTGTCTTGAGTTTCTGTGCCTCCTGCCTGCCTTCCCGGGTGATGCCATCCAGCTGGTCGAAGTAAGGCGCAAGCTCCCGTGCGCTCCGGATCAGGGAAAGGGATGCTTCCATTTCCTTCATGCGTCCTTCTTCATTCTTGAGGGCTGCATCCTGCTTCAATGCTTTATCAAGCTCGGTGAAATGGCCCATCAGGGCAGTTTCCTTCTGGTAGACTTCACGAAATTCATTGCTTTCCTTTTCCTGCTTCCGGGTCGTCTCCACCGCCTCCTGCAGTGATTTCTCCGCTTCTTCCACGATCGAGGCGAGCTGCTTTTCGTCTGCGGCGCCGGCGGTGCTGAGAATCTGGTCTTCTCTTGTCTGCTTTTCCATTTTCTCACGGACTTTTGCATCGAGCCTGTCTTTCAGACTGTCCTTGAATTCCGAGAAACGCTGTGTCTTGAAGAGCTGCTTCAGGATGGCTTCTCTTTCATCGGCCTTTGCCACGAGGAGTTTTCTGAAATCGCCCTGCGGAAGGAGGATGACCTGGCAGAACTGGTCGGCATTGAGCCCGATGAGTTTCCCTGCGGCTTCTTCAATGCCTGTGCGCAATGTATTGATTTCCTTGCCGTCTTCCAGTTCGGAAAGGGACGCCTGCATGGCAGCCAGTGTCTGTCCGCTGCCGCGTTTCTTATCAACCATCTGCGCCGGGCTTCTCGTTGCGCGGTATGTCTTATCCCCCAGCATGAAATCGAAAATGACTTCTGTCCTTTCCGAGGAGTCGGCATAGTCGCTTCTCATTTTCTCGCCTGTCCGGTCGCCGCTTGTCTTGCCGTAAAGGGCATAGCACATGGCATCCAGGATCGTCGTCTTCCCGGCTCCGGTCGGGCCGCAGATCAGGAAGAGATGGCGTCCCTGCAGTTTTTCGAAGTCGATGACGGTCTCGCCCGCATAGGGACCGAAGGCACGCATCGTCAGTTTCAAAGGTTTCATTTTGCGTTTTCCTTCCTGTATACCTCTTCCCAGACTTCCTGAGAAAGCTTTTCTTCTTCTTCTGTCAGTTCCTGCTCACGGAAATGGCTGACGAAGGCGCGGAAAATGTCTTCGTCGCTCATGGATTCGAGGCGGATCCTTCTTTCGCCGTCATCGTCCTTGTATCCCATGTCCTGCTCGACGCCAAGGGCATTCGGGTACTTCTCGCGAAGCTTTGGCATGGCGTCGATGACAGGTTCGGAGTCGGTCAATACGATCTGCAGGTAGTCTTCCGAGCCTTCCTTAGCCATGATGTCTGCAAAAGAACCCTGGATTTCGCGTACCTGATGGAGGGGCAGCATTTCGCGGAACGTGGTGGAAACATTTCCTTCTCCGTCAATCGTCCCTACGATGATGCCCTTCTTCTGACGCACTTCGTCGAAGGAGTAGCGCATGAGGCTTCCGCTGTACTGGATCTTCTCGGAATCCCTCTTCGTCTTCTGCGGACGGTGGAGGTGGCCGAGTGCGGTGTAGTCGTAAGGCGCAAAGACTTCATCAGGAATCTGGTCGTAGCCGCCAATCGAGATCGGTCTTTCCGATTCCGATGACATGCCGCCTGCTGCATAGACGTGGGCAAGGGCGATTTTCCTCATGCCTTCTCCTTCATCAGGAAGGAGGGAGAGCATGCGGGAGGAAAGAATTTTTTCTGCCTCTTCGTACGTCTTCACCTTTTCCGCCTCTTCCATGCCGAGCTTGTTCATCATGACGCGCACGCGGGCGGGTTCGGAATACGGCATCGGAAGGAATGCGACGGGACCCCATTCATCCTTCAGGATGACGGGAGAGAGCCTGTCGAGCGGCCCGAAGATGTAGAGCCCCTGCGAGCGGAGAAGACGGCTTGCCACGGCGAGGCGCTCGGCGCTGTCGTGGTTCCCGCTGATGACGATGAAGGGAATCCCTCTCTTTCCGACGATTTCCTCAGTCATGCGGTCAAAGAGCTCGACGGCATCTTCCGGAGGAAATGAGCGGTCATAGACGTCCCCGGCCAGAAGGATCACGTCCGGCTTTTCTTCGTCGACGATGGGCAGGAAACGGTTTTCCAGGAGCCATGCCTGATCTTCTGTCATAGAGTGTTCCTTCAGAAGCTTCCCCAGGTGCCAGTCGGCTGTGTGAATGAATTTCATGCGTCCTCCTTCCGAAAGCTTCTCAAAAGCGCGATTTCACGCTTGTAGCCTTCCAGATCATTCGGTGTTTCAAGGTAGAAGGGAAGATTTCTGAGAAGCGGATGATTGATGATCCTTTCCATCCCTTCGAGACCGATTGTCCCTTCGCCGATTTTTTCATGGCGGTCCTTGTGGCTTCCCATCGGATTCTTGTCGTCATTCAGGTGAATAGCCTTCAGGCGGGAAAGCCCGATGACTTCATCGAAATGGGCGAGAACGCCGTCGGTATCTCCTGCGATGTCGTAGCCGCCGTCATAGACGTGGCAGGTATCAAGGCACACGCCCATGCGGTCCTTGCGCTCAACCTTGTCGATAATCGCGGCCAGCTCCTCAAACGTGCGTCCGACTTCCGTCCCCTTCCCTGCCATCGTTTCAAGCAGGACAAATGGCGGCAGCTCTTCCTGATCCATGGCGTAATTCAGCATGTCTGCAATCATGGGAATCGCAACTTCTGCGCCCTGCTTCAGGTGGGAGCCCGGATGGAAATTGTAAAGGCAGTTCGGCAGGTGCGCCGCTTTGGCCAGGTCCTCACGAAGCGCCGTGCGGGCAAACTCACGCACCGACTCCTTCGTCGAGCAGCCGTTCATCGTGTAAGCCCCATGGCAGAGAATCGGCCCGAAATCATGCTCCTGCATCCACGCCTTCAAAGCCAGCGCATCCGCTTCCTTCACAGGAGCAGACTGGCTTCCGCGCGGGTTTCGCGGGAAGAACTGAAACGTATTTCCGCCGATCGAAGTGGCTGTCTTCCCCATGGAAAGATACCCGCCCGTGACGGATAAATGGCATCCAAGTATAAACATAAAGTCCTTCTTTCTATTTAAATCCATTCCAATACTCAATTCTCTTTCATTATAGCATGAGGAAATTTTTGGACGGAGGGAGGGGGGAAGATGGAAAGCGTGAGAAAAGATGGGAAAACCGGACAACCAGCCTGCGGCTGAGAAAAACATGATAAAACCATACAAGGAGGAAAAACCATACGACCTCGCGCTGCTCGATAGAAGACCGGACGACCTCGCTTCGCTCGTGGAGATGAACCTCCTCAGGCGCATGCGCGCCAGCTCCCCCTACGGGGCGAGCTCTGACACCCTTAAACCG
>ENA-UESD01002316-UESD01002316.1-human-gut-metagenome-genome-assembly--contig:-NODE-2316-length-13754-cov-2.669226_pt1 | contig 13754 bp, 9 predicted proteins | sample MGYA00242985_ERZ507986 | MGnify/ENA primary metagenome ERZ507986 (study PRJEB26167, sample SAMN06115408) | human gut metagenome | host: Homo sapiens | place: China:Guangxi | collected 2016-04-06... | reverse complement strand
GCAGGGCGGGAACCGTGCCAGAAGCGCGCTGGTCATTACACCGAAGGCTCCGGAAGGCTACCAGCCGCCCCTGTCGGCAAAAAACACGCCGCAGGAATGGGGACATTCCTCCATTCTGGAGCTCCCGCCGGGAGAGACAGAAACCAAACCCGGCTCCCTGCCGGATTACGAATGCGGCTATTACTATCCGCTGGATCTCTCGTCCGTCCGGGAAACGGCCCCTCTGGCGCATCTTCCGTTTCGTCCGGGACGCTGCCTGGACATGTGCGCGGCGCCGGGAGGAAAAAGCATTCTGGCGCAAACGCGGGTATCTCCGCAGGAACATGTTTCCAATGAGGTGCATCCGAAGCGCCTGGGCATTCTGCGCCACAACCTGCTTCGCTGCGGCTTCACCAATCTGTACACCCAGCGCCTGCGCCCGGACCAGTGGGCGGAACTGGCCCCCGGGTGTTTTGACCTCATTCTGGCGGATGCCCCGTGCAGCGGGCAGTCCCTGCTGGCTAAAGGCATTCCCAACCCCGGCTGTTTCAATTCCTCCGTCACCGGAGGCAACGCCAAGCGGCAGCGGGGCATTTTGCTGGCCGCCCTCCGGTGTCTGGCTCCCGGCGGCTTCCTGCTGTACACTACATGCACCTACGCTCCGGAGGAAAATGAACGCAATGTCCTGTACCTGCTGAAGCGCCATCCGGACCTGCACACCGTAACCGTGCCGGAGCTGGAGCATTTCCGTTCCTCCCTGACGCAGGAAGCCTGCTACCGGCTCATGCCCTTCCACGGAGCAGGAGCGGGCGGTTTCACCTGTCTGCTGCGCAAGGAGGGAGGCCATCCGCTCCCACTTTCCCTGCCGGATGAATTGAAGGCATGGCCCATTCATGCCATGAATTGCTGAAAAAAGATGAAGATAGGCATTTTTTCCGACTTGCACAACCGCACAGACCATCTGGAGCCAGCCATGCACCGGATGCGCCTGCTGGGTTGCGGACATTTCATCTTCCTGGGCGACTGCACCACGCCGGAGAGTTTCCGGCGCCTGATTGAACTGACGGAGGACTTTCCTCTGGATGCCGTTCCGGGCAACAATGACTATGATGTGGAAACCATGCGGCGGATGGCCGACAGTTCCCCGGCGGTGCGCCTGCATCCGGAACATGTCCTTATCACCCGGTACGGCATGAAACTTTCCCTCTCCCATTACCCAAAATACGCCTTGCGGGAAGCGCGCAGCGGAAACACAGACGCCGCCCTGTACGGCCATACCCACCAGGCCGTGAGCGAAAGATGCGGCGGCTGCCTGCTGGCCAATCCCGGAGAACTCCAGGGCAGGACCGGACGCATCGGCTTCGGCGTCCTGGATACGGAAACCCGCATCATCAACCTGCATACCCTGGATTTTCACGCACCATGAACACGCTGGACGTCTGCTGTGCCCTGATTGAACTGCCCGCCGCACGAGGCCCTCTTCTTCTGGGCGCCAAAAAGAAAACGGGGCAGTCCAACGGGCTTCTTTACGAATTCCCCGGCGGAAAAGTGGAACCAGGGGAGAATGCCCGGCACGCCGTCATACGGGAAATACGGGAAGAACTGGGATGCCCCGTCTTCCCCGTCCGCATGCTCACCCCCGTACGGCACCGGGAGCCTGAACGCATTATCCGCCTTATCCCTTTTCTGTGCCGTCTGGAACTTTGCGCCCTGCCCCGGCCCCTGGAACATGAAAACCTGGGGTTCTTCTCCCGCCGTACGCTGGAAGAACTGCCCTGGGCGCCTGCGGACCGCCTTGTGTTAAAGGAATGGCTGGAAGAACACCGCTGAAAGCAGCATCCCTTTCAAACTCAATCGCTCCACGGGAAAGTTCCCGTCCATGTCTGAAAAGATTGCAAAAACACCTTGGAACATTCCCTCCCATGAGGTATACAAGGTGGTGGCTGCTGCACTCGTCATCACCTGGCAAAGTGGCCCGGACCGATATTACAACCTAATGGGGGCAGCCCCGACGCAGGGCTGACTACGTCCTATACCGGAAAAGTCAAAACAGCGGCGGAAGTCCCCGCTCTATTGAGGCACGGGAACGTGGCTCACAGCCAGAGACGGTGCAGCGGTGTCTTTTTTCCATCACCTGAATCCAGAAAGCTCGTTCTTTCAACGTTTTTCTCCTCCTTGAATCCGCAGGTAAGCCGGGATTCCCCTCTTGGGCAACATTACTCCTGTCGGGATTCACCGCCTTTCCCTGTTCTTCCCACCCCCGCATCACTTACAAACACGGAGAAGCCAATTCCCCAAAAGATCGAATGGGAGCATCTTCAGATATTTCGTGGCCCTCCATTCCCGCTCCTTCCGTCACTGAGCGAGAAGGAAGAAAGGAAATATTATTAGTTAATAAACAGCAACTGTTAATAAACATAATAATCCCTTAGACATTTCCGGAAATCATGATAGGATAACGCTCCGTTGCGGAAAAGTTTTTAACATCCGTGCAACTTTTTCATTATTGCGAAGTATAATATAGTCGTGAAGGGATTCATCAAACTCATCATCGTCATTGCCGTTCTCGGAGGCATCTGGTTTGCCTGGGAACAGTGGAAAGGAAATGAAGCCATCCAGGTGGACTACCAGACAGAACCTCTTGAAAAAGGAGACCTGATGATCACTATCGAAGCAACCGGCGTTACGGAGCCTGATGAACTGGTAGATGTAGGCGCCCAGGTCAGCGGAATCATCATGGAGTTCGGCAAGGACATGAACGGTAAGGTAGTGGATTATTCCAGCCCTGTAAAAGCCGGTCAGATGCTCGCGGAAATCGACAAGCTTCCCGTGCAACTGGACGTTCAGAGGGCGGAAGCCTCCAAAGCGCAGGCCATTGCCGGAATCGCCCGCGCCAAAGCGGACATCCAGCAGGCCAAAGCCAAGCACCAGCAGGCCAGACTGGACCGGGAACGCGCGGAAAAGCTGGGGCCGGGGGATGCCCTGTCCAAATCCAGCTACGACCAGTATATTGCGGATGAAGAAACCGCCCGCGCCAACGTAGCCGTGGCGGAAGCCTCCCTGCAGGAAGCGGAAGCATCCCTGAAACAGGCGGAAGCCGCGCTGAAAAAGGAAATGCGCAATCTGGAATACACTACCATCAAGTCCCCCGTGGACGGCGTCGTGGTCAAACGCCTGGTCAACATAGGCCAAACAGTAGTTTCCAGCATGAGCGCCTCCAGCCTGTTTTACATCGCCACAGACCTTTCCAAGCTGAAAATTTGGGCCGCTGTGAACGAGGCGGACATCGGCAGCATCCGCAAGGGGCAGGAGGTGCTGTTCACCGTGGACGCTTTCGCCGGCCGCAAATTCAAGGGAACGGTGGACAAGATACGGCTGGACGCAACCATGACGTCCAATGTGGTCACTTACATCGTGGACATTGATGTACCCAATCCGGACAAGCTTCTTATCCCCTATCTGACGGCAAATGTCCAATTCGTGGTGGAGGACATACGAAACGCTTTCCTCGTTTCCAATGCGGCCCTCCGCTTCCGCCCGGAAACAGAACTGGTCAGCGCTGAACAAAAAGCGGCCTTTGACCGGATGCAGCCGGAGCTGGCCGCCCCCGTCCGGGACGGACAAAAGAAAAAAGCCGTGGTTTGGGAATTGCGGAACAATCTTCTTTATCCCCACCTGGTCACCAAAGGGGAAAGCAACGGCATGCTGACGGCCATTGCGGGAGAAACGCTCCGGGAAGGAATGGAAATCGTCTCTACGGCTCAGATACTGAACCGCTCCGACAGTTCGGGGGACGGTTCTTCCGCCTCCGCCGGCGGGGAAAACCCGTTCGCGCCCAAAATGCCCCCGCGCCGCAAGCCGAGCACAGGCAACACGAAAACGGCAGCCTCGGCTGGCAATGACGGGCCGCCCCCGCCTCCCTAACCCGGGGAACCGCCTTCATCCGACCGCTCAATCACTCTTTTTTACCGCATCAAGCATTCCAACAACGTGATCCGCTTACGTGACATAACCAAGGTGTACCACTTGGGAGAAATAGACCTTCAAGTACTCAAGGGCATCACCTTGGATATCAATGAAGGGGAATTCGTATCCCTCACGGGGGCATCCGGCTCAGGAAAATCAACCCTGATGAATATCCTGGGCTGTCTGGACCGCCCTACCTCAGGCCATTACTATATTGCCGGGGAAGACGTTGCCAAATTCAACGCCGCAGAACGCGCCACTCTCCGGAACAAGCGCATCGGATTCGTCTTCCAGAACTTTAACCTGCTCTCCCGTACCACAGCCCTGGAAAACGTGATGATGCCTGCCGTATATGCCCACCCCGCCCTCAGCATGAAAGCCATGCGCGAACGTTCCGTGGAATTGCTGAATTTGGTAGGCCTTTCCGACCGCATGGACCACACCCCGGCCCAGCTTTCCGGCGGACAGCAGCAGCGCGTAGCCATTGCCCGTTCCCTCATCAACAACCCCAGCATCCTGCTGGCGGACGAACCAACGGGAAACCTGGACTCCACCACTTCCAAGGAAGTGCTGCACATGTTCAAGGACCTGAACCGCCAACAGGGAATCACAGTCATCCTGGTGACGCACGACCCCAAAATAGCCGCCTTCACGGACAGGGCCATCAACATGGCGGACGGCCTTATCTGCGAAGGGATTTCCGATATGCTTAGCAAGGACGACGTATGAAATTCCTTCCTCTCCTTAAAACCTGCATCAGGGCCCTGGTGCGTAATCCCATGCGCGCAGCCCTCACCATCCTGGGCATCATCATCGGCATTGCCGCAGTAATCGCCATGGTGGAAATCGGCCAGGGATCTACGCTCCAGATTAAAAATACCATCGCTTCCATGGGGGCGGACACGCTGAATATCCGCCCCGGAGCCATCTCCAAAAGCGGCGTCAATACCGGCGCGGGCGGACGGGCCTCCCTGACCAACGCGGACTGCGAAGCCATTGCGAAGGACTGCCCCATGGTTCTGCGGGCTACCCCCGTGGTGCGCGCCAGCGGCCAAGTCATTTACGGCAACAAGAACTGGAGCCCGGAAACTGTAGAGGGCGGTTCCGTGGAATACCTGAAAATCAAAAGCTGGTATGACATGGCGCGAGGCCAGCCCTTCTCCGAGGAAGATGTGGAACAGGCCAGGCGCGTGTGCGTCATCGGCCAGACGGTGGCCAAGGAACTTTTCGGGGACGAAGACCCGCTGGGCAAGGATATCCGCATCAAGAATGTCATGTTCAAAGTCATCGGCATCCTTCAGAAAAAAGGGGCCAACATGATGGGACGCGACCAGGACGACTCCATCATCCTCCCGTGGACAAGCATCCGCTACCGCCTCCAGGGCCTGGGCGGCGGTTCCACCACCACTTCCACCGGCAACAGCACCACCACCTTCAACCGGGCAGATAAATACACCGCCAGTTCCGTGGATTACTACACGGAAACTACGGACCAGCCCTATACGGACGCGCCCCATCCGCGGCGCTTCAACAATATTGATTCCATCATGGCTCAGATTTCAGACCCGGAACGCTCCTCCGAGGCCATTGACCAGATTACGGAAGTGATCCGCGCCAAACACAACCTCAAGGACGGCCAGCTGGACGATTTCCGGGTATGGGACATGGCGGAAATGTCCCGCGCCATGAGCAGCACCACGGAAGTGATGACCAATCTCCTGATGATCGTGGCCATGATCTCTCTGGTCGTCGGCGGCGTCGGCATCATGAATATCATGCTCGTTTCCGTCACGGAACGGACCAAGGAAATTGGCCTGCGCATGGCGGTGGGCGCCCGTCCGCAGGATATCATGCGCCAGTTTCTGCTGGAAGCGGTGCTGCTCTGCGTGGTGGGCGGCGCGCTGGGCATCATGCTCGGCAAGGCGATCTCCATCATCGTCAGCCGCACCATGAACTGGGCCACGGCCTCCTCCCCGGAAGCCATGGCTCTGGCTGTAGGCGTCTCCGTATTCATCGGCCTGGCCTTCGGATGGTACCCCTCCTGGAAGGCGTCCAAGATGGACCCCATTGATGCCCTTCGCCACGAATAACACCTTACTTTTTATTTTTCCATGTCATCCACGTTCAAACATCTCCCCCTTCTGGCCGCCTGTTTCCTTGGCTCCTGCATGGTAGGCCCTGATTTCCGGACGCCGACCAATGACCTCCCCGCCACGTGGGAGGCGAACAGGCCCCCCCACAGTTCGGACAAAGATTTGCGTTCCTGGTGGAATATCTTTGGAGACCCCCAGCTCAACCGCCTGGTCTCCACCTCCCTCAACAACAATCCGGACATGAAGGTGGCTTTGCTCCGCATCCGGGAGGCCAGGGAAAAGCTCCGCGTCTCCCAGGCATCCCTGCTTCCCTCCGCAGACGCCAGCGCCGGGTGGAGCCTGTCCCCGGACAGAGGTTTTCGCAGCTCCACTTCCCAGAACTTCTCCCTGGGCGCGTCCACCTCCTGGGAGCTGGACCTCTTTGGCGGCAACCGGCGGTCCATCGAAGCCTCCCGCGCCTCCCTCATGTCCACAGAAGCTTCCGCAGGGGCCGTGCGCACAGCCCTGCTGGCGGACGTCGCCACGGCCTACTTTGACTGGATTACCGCCTGCGAACAGCTCTGCATCGCCAGGGAACAACTGGAAATCCAACGCAGCACCCTCACCATTGCGGAAAAACGCTACAAAACGGAATTCGCCCCCCGTCTGGATGTGGAGCAGGCCACCTCCACCGTCGCCTCCACGGAAAGCCGCATCCCGCAACTGGAAGCACAGGTGGCCTCCTCTAAAAACCAGCTCGCCGTGCTGCTGGGAACATATAATTCCCGTGTAGAACTGACGCTGCCCAAAGCTTCCGTCTTTGAGAAAACGCCCACCGTTCCGGTAGGCCTCCCCTCCGAACTCCTGCGGCGCAGGCCCGACGTTATCGCCGCTGAGGCGGACCTGCACGCGGCCGTGGCCAACGTGGGCGTAGCCGTAGCGGATCTGTACCCGCGCTTCAGCCTGACGGGCTCCCTTTCCAGCCGCGGCGGAGATTTCGGCCAGCTCTTCAGGGAAAACAACAACGCTTGGTCCCTGGGAGGGAATCTGCTCCAGCCCCTGTTCCGAGGCGGAGCCCTGAGAGCCACGGTACGCGCCCAGAAAGCCGCAGCAGAACAAGCTGCGGAAACTTACCGCAAAACGCTCATTACCGCCGTCTCCGAGGTGGAGGACGCCCTGATCGCCTATGGCAGCTATACCTCCCAGATGCAATACCTGCACAAGGAAAACAACGCCAACAGAGAAGCGTTCCAGCTCTCCCGCACCCTGTACATCAACGGCGAGACGGACTTCCTGAACGTGATCACCGCCCAGCGTTCCTGGCTCAGCTCGGAGGAATCCCTGGTCACCATGAAGCAGAACATCCGCAAGGCCGTGGTGCAGCTCGCGCGCGCCCTGGGCGGAGGGTGGTAACCAGCCGCTCCCTCCAAAGGCCGGGGTCGCCATCCCCGGCAAACGGAACCCTGATTTTTCAACAGGGGACAGGGCAGCAAGGGAATGACTGAAGAATCATTCTTTGTCCCCCCACATTCAGATTAAAAAAGGCCGCAAGAATAGGAACGAATAAACTATCCGGAAACTTCCGATGGAATTGAACAGATAGCCGGGGCTCAGGTTAAGAACACTCTCCAGCCACTTCTTTCATGACTGCGCTGATAAGGTTCCGGGTCTTCACGCCGGGCAGCACGTTCAAGTCCATGCGGTTCATCGCGTAGCCGAAGGAAAGGCCGTGGGCCGGATCCGCAAAGGCATGGGAACCGCCCGCCCCGGCATGACCGAAGCCACCGGAGCCGAACAGATGGCGCAGCTTGCGGCCCGTGGCGGGGTCTGCGGGATCGTGCATGAAGCCGCAGGAAAAGGCGGTGGGCGTTTTCAGCGTCAGGTCCGGCCCGTCAATGACGACGTTCCGCATCCAGCCGCGCACGTCGGACGGGAATACCCGGAGTTCATCCAGCCCCAGGCAGGCCTGGTAGAACTGCGCCATGCCGCGGGCGGAAGCCACGCCGCCAAAGGCCGGAACTCCGGACACCCACGCTTCCGGCGTATTCATCTGCCGCACACTGTTCAGCCCTATCAGAGTATTGAACGCACGGTTTACGGGCGTGCCCTTGTTCATGTATTCCAGATAAAACGGCGTACCCATGTTGGACATGTCCATCTTGCCGGGATACAGCGTCGCCACGCGGTTCCATTCGGATTCCGGCAACCCGATGTAAAAATCCAGATTCAACGGTTTGCGGATGTATTCCTCCCAGTAGCGCCACAGGCGTTCCCCGGTCAGCCGCAGCATGAGTTCATCAAGCATCACTCCGTAAGTATGCGGATGGTAGCCGTGTTCCGGCGGCTGCCACGCCGGAACGGTTTCCTCCAGGGCGCGCACGCAATCCTCATGGTCAAACACGCTTGCCGTCCGGGAAAAAGCCGCCAAACCGCATTGATGGGACATCATCTGCGCGATGGATGCATAGGGCAGCGGGAATTCAGGCCACAGTTCCCCCATGCTCATCTGCGGCGAGGCTCCCTGCTGGTGCAGGGCCAGCAGAAGGACGGCGGATGCGGCTCCCTTGGTGGCGGAGTAAACGGGCACCAGCGAATGTTCCGTCCATGGACGCGTTTTATCCGCTGCGGCAAACCCGGAATGCAGGGAAACGATTTCCCTTCCTTCCTTCCAGACAGAAACGGAGGCGCCCAATTCTCCGTAGTTACGGAAGTTTTCCTGAAAAGCTTCAGTTATCTGCCGGTACTCATTCATTCCCTTAAAATGACCCGGCGTTACTCCCGGCGTCCGGACAGGAAAATACTCCCCTCCGGCTCCGAAAGCAACCTCCGGCGCTGCCCTGGATGGTCAGCGCCGGAACAGGACAATCTGTAAAACATCAGTCTTTCGTATGGGCGGCCAGGTATTTCCTGGCTCCTACTTCATCCGGATCCTCCTTCAAATCATTCAGGGAGAATTTAATACGGAATAATCTCATGATGAACACATAAGAACATGGAATCAGAAAAGCGCCCACCAGTGTAGCCACCCCCATGCCAATCACCACCACCGTACCGATCGCGTTGCGCGCCAGAGCTCCGGAACCGGAGGAAAGCATCAGGGGGATGCATCCCAGAACGAATGCCAGAGAAGTCATCAGAATGGGACGCAGGCGCAGACGCGCGGCAGCCAGCGTAGCCTCCATCAGGCCCTTGCCGCGCTGCATCTCCAGATTGGCGAATTCCACGATGAGGATGGCGTTCTTGGCCGCCAGACCCACCAGCATCACCAGACCGATCTGCGCGTAGAGCGTCAGCTCCATGCCCTGCCAGAACAACCCGGCATAGGCCCCCAGCACGGCAATGGGAACCGTGAGGAAAACCGCCAGGGGAAGAGACCATTTCTCATAAAGCGCCACCAGGATAAGGAAGGCGAAAACGGCGGACATGGTGAAGATGGCCCCCAGCCCAATACTGTTGCGCACCTTATTTTCCTGGAAGCTCATGTCCTGGTAGTCGAAGCCAACCTTCGTAGGATCCATCGTCTGATGGAACACTTCCTTCAGCGCATCCATCACCTGCTGGGTGGAGTGGCCGGGCCGGGGCATCACGTTCAATTTGGCGGCGTTGTAGATGTTATGGTGCATCACGAATTCCGTATCCTCTATCTCTCTGATGTTCACCAGGGCGGAGAGAGGCACGCGGGCTCCGTCCGCGTTCGTGACAAAGAAGCCGTCCATCTTCTCCAGGCTGGCGCGGTCTTCGCCCTGCGCCTGGATATACACCTGCCACTGCTGGCCGTAAAGGGTGATGTAGTTGATGAACAGGGACCCCATGTAGGCCTGGAGCAGGCTGTTGGCTTCACTGATGCTGACGCCCAGCGTGGCGCATTTTTCTTCATCCAGCCGCACATCCTTCTGTTCCACGGCGAAGGACATCACGCTGCGCACGCCGCCGTTGTTGTTCGGGTCGAATATCGGAAGCTTGTTCGCTTCCTTCACAAAGATGTCCGTCTGTTCCGCCAGGTATTCCGTGCCCTTGCCGTCGCGGTCTTCCAGCATGAAGGTGACGCCGTTGGCGGAACCTACCCCCGCAATGGCCGGAGGCTGGAAGCACATGGTGACCCCTTCGGAAATTTTCGTGGTCAGCAGGGCGTTCAGCTGGGCAGTGACCGCCAGGGCGCTCTGGTCCGGATTGGGGCGTTCCTCCCAGGGCTTGAGCATGACGAAGAAGAAAGCGTTGTTCGTGCTCTGCACGCCCGTCAGCAGGCTGAAGCCGGAAATAGCGATCACGTCTTTCACGTTCGGATTCTGGCGGATGAGTTCGGAGACCTTATCCGCGGCGGCCGTGGTCAGCTGGAGGGAGCGGGCCTCCGGCATAATCAGGGCCGCGAACAGGTAGCCCTGGTCTTCATCCGGCAGGAAGCCATTGGGGATTTTCTTGGCTACGGGGACAATCGCGTAGGCGATCAGGGCCAGCAGCGGAATGGAGATGATGAGCTTGCGGGTCAGGAAGTGGCACACTTTGGTGTAGCCGCTGGCCGTGGCGTCATAACTGCGGTTGAAAATGCGGTAGAAGAATTTCAGCGGGCCTCCCTTGGACGGGTCCTTGGGTTTGAGCAGAATGGCGGACAGCGCCGGGGAGAGCGTCAGCGCGTTGAACGCGGAAATGAGCATGGAAATGGCGATGGTCACGGCAAACTGCTGGAACAGCGTGCCCGTAATGCCCGGCAGCAGCAGGGAGGGCAGGAACACCGCCGCCAGTACCAGGGCGATGGCGATGACGGGCCCGGATACTTCCTCCATGGCGGCGAAGGCCGCCTGGCGGGGCGTAAGGCCGCGCTCCATGTGGGATTCCACGGCTTCCACCACCACGATGGCGTCATCCACCACCAGGCCGATGGCCAGCACCATGCCCATGAGGCAGATGGTGTTCAACGTGAAGCCCAGGAGAGGGAACAGCGCGAAGGTGGCGATGATGGAAACCGGAACGGCGATGGCCGGAATCAGCGTGGCGCGCCAGCCTTGCAGGAAGACGAACACCACCAGAACCACCAGCAGGAGGGCTTCCACCAGCGTGTGCTCGATTTCCTCAATGGAGGCGCGCACGGCCAGCGTGGTGTCCAGCGTCAGGTTGTACTCCATTCCGGCGGGGAAGCTGCGGGAGCGGTCCTCAAAAAGCTTGACCAGAGCGTCCACCGTGTTGATGGCGTTGGAGCCGGGAGCGGCATACACGGCGATGGCGCCGGAATCCCTGCCGTTGTATTTGCTGGATACGTTGTAAGTCTGGGAGCCCAGTTCCACCTTGGCGATGTCTTTCAGGTAAAGAAGCTTGTTCCCCTCCGCACGGATGATGATGTTGCCGAATTCCTCAGCCGTCTGAAGGCGCCCCTTGGTCTGGATACTGTACGTGAATTCCGTTCCGGGAGGGGCCGGCTCCGCGCCGATCTGGCCGCCGGGAATCACGGTGTTCTGCGCCTGGATGGCGGACTGGACTTCACCCACGGAGATGTTCTGGGCGGCCATTTTGGTGGTGTCCAGCCAGATGCGCATGGCGTAGCGGCCTGCGCCGAACACCTGCACGTCGCCCACGCCGGGAACGCGTTTTACGGGGTCCACCAGGCTCACGTAGGCATAGTTGCTCAGGAAAATGGCGTTCAGGCTGTCATCCGGAGAATACAGGTTGATCACGGCCAGCGGGCTGCCCGTGGACTGCGTGATGGTGATGCCCATCTGGGAGACTTCCGCGGGAATCTGGGCGGTGGCCTGCCCGTAGCGCATGTAGGCCAGCGTCTGGTCCATGTTGGGGTCCGTACCGACTTCAAAGACGATGCTCAGGGAGCAGATGCCGTTGTTGGCGTTGGTGGAAGTCATGTAATCCATCCCCACGACGCCGGAAATGGACTGCTCAATGGGGGAGGCTACGGAATTGGCCACCGTCTCCGCATTCGCGCCCGGGTAGGTCGCCTGCATCTTGATGGTGGGCGGGACGATGTTCGGATACTGCTCAATGGGCAGCCCCATCAGGGACAGGCCGCCGAGCAGGATCATCACGATCGAGATGACGATGGCAATGGTCGGGTGTTTGATGAAGAAGCTGGACATGGCGTTAAATCATGAAAATGCGCGGAAAAAGGGAAGATGGTGGGTCTCCGGAGAAGGGATGTTATTTGGCGGACGGCTGGGCTTCTCCATCCTTCATGCCTTCAGGCGTCCTGGCCTTTTCAAAGGACTGGGCCCCTATGGAGGGCATGACGGGCTGGGATACCACGGGCTTGTAGGGAAGCGGCTTGACGGGGGCTTGCCCCTGCACCTTGGCCGCCTGCATGATTCCCTCCACCACGATGGGGCTGTCCTTCGTGAAAGTGGAGTGGGGCATGGGGATGATGTTGATTACCTGCATGCCGTCAACGACGGGGCCGAGATTGACGACCTGCATGTGGGGGATGTTCTTGTCATCCAGGTAAATGATGAATTTGGCGCTCTGGGCGGACAGAATGGCGCGCGGAGGCACCAGTGAGGCGTTTTTCAGCGTTTTCACCGTGGCGCGGACGCGGACGAACATGCCGGGCCGCAGCGTCAGGTTCGGATTGGGAATGTGTCCGACGATGTTGATGGTGCCGGTCTGGGCATCCACATTCCTGTCAATGGCTACGGGGTCGCCCTGCATGGGATATTCCGTGCCGTTGGCCAGAATCACGTCAAACTTGAGGTGCTTCTGCCTGGTCAGATTATTGTCTATGGAGTTCAGGAAGTCCCGTTCGCTCACGGAGAAATCCACCCGGATGGGGTCAATGGAGGAAATGGTGGTCAGCGGCGTGGGGCTGGAGGGCGTCAGCAGGTTGCCGATGGAAGGAGTTGCCAGGCCGGCCAGGCCGGAAATGGGGGCTGTAATAGTGGTGAATTTAAGATTGATCTTGGCTTCATCCACCTGGGCTTTTGCCGTGGCGATGGCGGCTTCCGTCTCCTGGACCTGCTGCAGGGCGTCGTCCAGCTGTTTGCGGCTGACGGAACCGGTTTTCACCAGCGGCGTGTAGCGTTCCACGTCCAGTTTGTATTTTTTCAGCGTGGCTTCATATTGTTCCAATCTTCCCTGGGCCTGGTCCAGCGTTGCCTGGAACGGGCGGGGATCAATCTGGAAAAGCACCTGGCCCTTCTTTACATAAGCGCCGTCCCGGTAATCCTTGGAAAGAAGGTATCCCGTGACCTGGGAACGGATTTCGGCATCTTCAGTGCCGCGCAGGGTGCCCACCCATTCCTGCCTGATGGGGACATCCTTCGTGACCAGTTTGGTCACCTGCACTTCGGGAACGAGCGCCGGCGCCTGGGCTGCGGAATCCTTTTCCCCTTCGCAGGAAGTTAATATCATCACCGGGGAGCAGAGGAGCAGGGTTGTTGCGGCAAACGTCAAAGGCTTATTATACATAAATGAATGCGGTTGGTTGCGGCTGGTGCCGGAAGATGCGGCAAAGCGAAAGAATTTTCTCTTCTTTTTCTTACAAAGTCAACGCAAAGATGTGTTCTGAATTCTGCAAAATATCTGTAACCTTTGCATAATGAAAGGATAATTTAATTAAACAAATGTATAATATGTGATTTGTCCCGGTACCGCTTGGAAGCGGCTGCTGCGGTTTGGGGCTCCTTTATTTCAGGATGCCAGCCGCCTCTTGCGGAGCATGGCGTCCATGCGCGGCTTTCTTCCCATGAAATCCATGAACTGCCGCATGGGCGGGACCGCATAGCCTTTTTCCAGAATGGTTTT
>ENA-UESD01002315-UESD01002315.1-human-gut-metagenome-genome-assembly--contig:-NODE-2315-length-13754-cov-4.478833_pt1 | contig 13754 bp, 8 predicted proteins | sample MGYA00242985_ERZ507986 | MGnify/ENA primary metagenome ERZ507986 (study PRJEB26167, sample SAMN06115408) | human gut metagenome | host: Homo sapiens | place: China:Guangxi | collected 2016-04-06... | reverse complement strand
CTGGAGAATGGTTCTTACTTCCGTATGAAGAATATCTCTATCGGTTATAATTTCAAGCAGAAGTGGCTGACCAACTTGGGCGTTGAGAAACTCCGTCTGTTTGCTACCGGTAGCAACTTGATTACTATTACCGGATATTCCGGTCTGGATCCTGACTTCAAGGGTGCGAATTCCGTTTGGAACAGTGGTACGGACAGCTTTGCATATCCCAATACCCGTTCGGTAATGTTTGGATTGGATTTGACCTTTTAACTTATAAATCAGCTTATAAATTATGAAAAAGATATATTATGGATTAATGCTTGCAGGTGCCTTGACGTTGTGCACCGGATGCAGTTCGAGTTTATTGGATATTGATAATCCCAATGAAGTGACCAATGATACTTATTGGAATAAGCCGGAAGATGCGACAGCCGGTGCTCTCTTTTCGCTACGATTTGACCTCGGACGAGGGATGGAGTTCTTCTCCTTGGATTGAATTGGGCGACTGGACACGTTTCCTTTACAACAACTATAATTTTTATGAAGGCAACAACATACATTGGGAGCATTTCTATGTAGGTATTTTCCGTTGTAATCAGGTGTTGGCTCATGTTCCTTCTATTGAAATGGACGAGACGACGAAAAACCAGGTACTGGCACAAGCTTCTTTCTTGCGTGCATTGTGGTATTTTCAGGTAAATCTGTTGTGGGATAAAGGAACTATGCCGTTGGAGCCTAAAGATGCTTCCTATATACCGGAAGATGCTTCCGAGCAGGAAATATGGGACCAGGTAGAGAAAGATTTGACTTTTGCCATGCAGTATTTGCCGGAATCTTGGGATGCTGCCAATCTGGGACGTGCTACCAAAGGTGCTGCCAAGGCATTGTTGGGCAAGGCTTATATGCAACAACATAAGTATGACAAGGCAAAGGAACAGTTGCAATGGCTGATTGATAAAGAGGGCTCTTTGTACGGTCTTATTGCCAACCGTGAGGATAACTTCACCGACTTGGACGAGAACAACAAGGAAGGCATCTTTGAAATTCAGTTCGATGACCAGAACAAGGGTGGCACGGGTAATGACGCCAGTATGGCATTCGGTTTCCAGCGTACTCAGTTCTATGCTCCGAGTGGTATAGGTTGGGGAGACGGTAAGGCACGCCGCTGGCTGGTAGACGAGTTCTTGAAAGAGAAGCGTGTGGACGGAAAGAACGACTTGCGTTTGTACGGTAGCATTTTGTACCGTGGATTCTCACAAGACTTCCCCGACCAGCCGAAAAGTTACTATAGATTTGAAAATGCCGATTGGAATGACGGTTGGGGAACTGACCCGGAAGACTGCTATATCCGTAAATACAATACTTCGTACTATCGTAGTGCAGAAGATTATTTTGCCCGTAACAACTATCGTATCATGCGTTACGCAGATATACTGATGAACTATGCAGAGTGTCTTGTTGAAACGGGAACCAATCCTGCCGATGCTGCTGTTTATGTGGACAAGGTAAGAGAACGTGCCGGTCTGGCCAAGTTGGAAGACAGTCAGTGGAAAGACTGCTTGAGCTCTAAAGATGCCTTTATCAAGCGTCTGCAGATGGAACGTACATTGGAACTCTGTTTCGAAGGTTGGCGTTGGGCTGACTTGAAGCGTTGGGGATTACTTGATTCTCAGGCTGGAATTGATGAGCTGAAAGCCCGTGACAAGGACTTCAATAACTTCATCGTCGGTAAGCACAGACGTTTGCCCATTCCGAGAGATGAAGTGATGAACAGCACGGTAGGTGGTGTTGCACATCTTACTCAGAATCCTAACTATTAATAACTAAAGAAGGCTATGCCTGGAAGCCTGTTCTCATTCAGGATGCTTCCGGCATAGCCTTTTCTTTCTTAAATCTTATACCATATGCTTGTCTGTAAAAAACTACTATTACCATTCGCTTTTGCCTGTTGCGGCGCTTTGTTTGCGCAGAACATCCAGAATCCGGTACTTCCGGGAGTGGCGGATGCCGGCGTAATGAAATACAACGGCAAATACTATATTGGCGGGGTCCGTACAAACGGGGATTTCTATGTATCCGATGACCTGGTTCATTGGGGGAAACCTATCCATGTCGTATCCATGGACAATGACTGGACCAGAGGCAGCGGAGCCGGAGATGACCAGATTCATGCCAATGACATGTTCTATCTGAATGGAGATTTTCATTTGTACTGGTCGGTCAATTATTGGGGGAAGGACAAGCATGCCGTTCACATTGTACATGCGCAGAGCAAAGATGCCCTGGGCGCTTACACAGAGCCGAACAAGAAGACATGGATGGATAACCGTATCGACCCCAAAGTTTTCAGAGATGATGACGGGCAACTATACATGTATATGGTACGTTTTACTGATGGAAATACCATATGGGGACGTAAAATGAAGAACCCGGCAGAGTTTGCCGGCGAACCGGTGTGCCAGTTCGCCTCATTGCCGGATACATGGGAAACGATGGATAACAGAGTAGCGGAGGGACCGTGGGTCATGAAGTATAGAGACCGCTACTATATGATGTACAATGCCAACCACACCTCTACAGAGTGGGGCAATTATCAGTTGGGAGTTGCCGAGGCAGACTCTCCTTTAGGTTTTCAAAATGGTAATAAATATAGCTATCCGGTTGTAGGCTGCAATCAGACGCAACTGGAGGAGAAGCAAGTGGATTTATTGCGGTATGGCCGCACGTATGAGCCGTTGTTTGCTTATACGGAGAGCAAACCGGGAAGCGATTGGACAAAAGCGACCTACGATGACTCCGGCTGGGCGAGGGGGGAGACCGGCTTTTCGTCCCGTGAAGTGAAAGGTTCCACCACCCGGCATCTGGGTACCTTGTGGAATACGCCCTCCTTATGGTTGCGAAAGACTTTCTCTGCCGGTAGCGAAACCGGTAATCTGGCATTGCGTGTCGCTCACGACGGAGATACCCGGATTTATCTGAACGGAACACTTGTCTACGAGAAGCAGGGGCGTGATTATTGTATCGTGAACCTGGACAAGAAGCTGCGTGCTGCTTTGAAGGAAGGCACGAATCTGCTTGCCGTAGAAACAAACAAGGGACGTTCGCAATTCTTCGACGTTTCTCTGTTCGATATGAAAGACGGTATTGCCGATGATATTCTGATGACTCCCGGTCAGCCCAATATTTTGAGAGGCCCCAACGGATTTGAATGGTGGCTGATTTATATGGCAAACAAGAACGATGAGCATCGGGGGCAATATATCAACCGTGTCCAGTTCTTCGACAAGACGTTGTTTGTGGATGGTATCACCGGCCCCCGCACGGCAGGTTATCATCCCGAACCTTCGATGCCTACCTTTGCAGGCAAAGGCGAGACAGCTTCGTTCGGTGTGTTGCAACAAGTACAGCCGTCCGTGGATTACTTGTTCGAGACGGGAGTCAAGACCGAGGGTGGAGCTGGCGTCATTGCCTGGTGGAAGGATGCAGATAACTGTGCCTATGTAGGTTTGGATGCCGAGAACCGGAGTTGGTACCTGCGTACACTTGTCGGCGGTAAAGAAAATAAGGAATCCTATGCCCTGCCTGAAGATTTCCGTTGGGGTGTGTACCATCATCTGCGCATTGAGCGTAATGGTGGCTGTCTGAAAATTTGGCTGGATGAGATTCCCACACCGGGAAAACATGTCTTTGCAGAGGCTCTTCCGACGGAAGAAGCGGGTGTTCCCGGAGTATTTGACGAGACAAAGTCTGCCTTGTTCGAAGGGGCTACCTATACCATCGGCTTCGATGATGTGCATTTCCAGCTTTCGGGGAATGAGGAGTTGTTGAAAGGCGATTTCTTGAACGATTATGAATTCAGCTTCCAGTTGTCCGGCTTGTCCGGACAAGACAAGGCAGGAAGCTATCCGGTTTATGTGGATAAGGATAACTATGTGAAGGCTCAGTTCGATGGCATCACCCGTATGCTTGAGGTGACAGCCGTGAAGAAAGGGAAAACTGCCTGGAAGAAGGAATTCCCGTTGGGATGCCTGCAAACGCTCTATCCGGATGTGAAGTATACCGACTTCATTGAGAAAGGTTATCGTTTTGCCGCACCTGCATGGTTGGATACACTTTACCTGAATCGTCACGAAGCAGGCAATAAATCCGAATTTGTGGATGACATGTTCGGCAAGTTCGACATAGAATACCTGAATGGCGGCGAATGGCATCCGATAGAAAACAAAGATAGGGGGATAGCAGAACATCCTGCATATAATTATTGTACCTTTACTCCGGTAAAGGCAGAAGGCATCCGCTTCATCAACAAGGAGGCGGAGGATTTGGAACGCCATATCTATAAGATAGGTATACATGAATTGTGGAAGGAATCCTATAATTTTCGTGCCGTGCGTCGTGCAGACAAGCTGTATCTGTTTGTCGACGGCAGGGAGCTGGGAGCTTTGGATATACGCTACCCTGCATCCCGCATCGGATTCTGTTCGGAGGGCGGCTCTCCGGTTTATAGTGGTACGTTGTATTATCATGTAGGGCAGAGGCGCGATTAGACGCGATCGTGGGATGTGCCGTTCCGTATATATGTAATGAAAGATGTATATAGAAGCCGGTGTTTGTATTTCCTTGTGAATCAGTGTGATGGACTGGGGTGATTCAGTATACGACTGAATGTATTTCAGTATACGATTGAATAGGATTCAGTATACGACTGAATAGGGTTCAATATACGGGTGTAACGGAACATCTTCTTGAAAGTAAATATTTATCATCATAACAATTGTTTAAGAAAGAATCATGAAAAAGAATTTTATATGTATGTATCTGTTTCTGTTGGCCACGCTGGCTTCCTGCCAGTCCTGCTCTTCAGACTATAAGGATGTGGACGATATTGTTGTCGAAGGAGTTGAAACGCCGGTGCTTTTGGGCGACCCGTTCATCATGTTGCACGATGGCACTTACTATGCCTATGGCACCCATGCGGATGAAGGCATCGAAGTCTATACCTCCGATGATTTGAAGACTTGGAAGTATAAGGGCATGGCGCTCCAGAAGAAGGATGTCTGGGCCGACCGCTGGTTCTGGGCACCGGAGGTCTACGAAGTGAACGGGAAGTTCTATATGTATTACTCGGCAGACGAGCATATCTGTGTGGCAACAGCAGACTCACCTGCAGGACCATTTACCCAAAGTAAGAAGGAACCGATGATTGCCGATGAGAAATGCATTGACAACTCTCTGTTTATTGATGATGACGGCACGCCTTATCTCTTCTTCGACCGTTTCAACGACGGGCTCAACATCTGGGTGGCCGAATTGGAGAAAGACCTCATGACTATCAAGAAGGAGACCATGCACCCTTGTATCCACGTCTCTCAGGCATGGGAGGAGGTATGGCCCCGTGTGAATGAAGGCCCGTTTGTCATTAAGCGTAATGGGCTCTACTATATGACCTATTCTGCCAATAGCTATGAAAGTCCTTTCTACGGCATAGGTTGCGCCACAGCTACCGATTTGATGGGTACTTGGACCAAATACGAGGAGAATCCTTTGCTGCAGAAACCCGGAGAACTGGTTGGGGTGGGGCACAGTGCCACCTTCACAGACAAGGCAGGCAAGCTTCGTATAGTTTTCCATGCCCATAAGGACAAGAGTAGTATCCACCCACGTGCCATGTACATCAGTGACGTTTCTTTCGAGAAAGTGGACGGTGTGGACCGCATGAGAATCAGCAAGGACTATATGACGCCCAAAATAGTAAAATAAGAGATGGATATGAAAAAGAATTATATATTGCTACTGTTGCTTTGTCTTTGCTTTGCAGGATGCAAGGAGAAGACGGTTGTAGAATCAGACTATCTGCCGATTGCCGACCCTTACGTAATGCTTTACGAAGGCAAGTATTATGCTTACGGCACTGGAGGTACGGTAGAAGGAGAAGGCTTTGCCTGCTTCTCTTCCGATGACTTGAAAAACTGGACGCGTGAAGGCCAGGCGTTGTCGGCAGCAGATTCCTACGGTACGTGGGGATTCTGGGCGCCGGAGGTCTACTACATCGAATCGAAAAAGAAGTTTTATCTGTTCTACTCCACCGAGGAGCATATCTGCGTGGCAACGGCAGATGTTCCCCAAGGTCCGTTCCGTCAGGAAGTGAAGCAGCCGATATGGGATGAGAAGAGTATCGATACCTCTCTATTCATTGATGATGACGGTACGCCTTACCTTTATTTCGTGCGTTTTACAGATGGCAACGTTATTTGGGTGGCAGAGATGAACGATGATTTGACCGGCATTAAGCAGGAAACGCTGACGGAGTGCATTAAGGTGGGAGAGCCTTGGGAACTTTCGCAGGACAAGCCTGCTAAGGTGGCCGAAGGTCCTTCAATTTTGAAGAAAGAGGGTGTCTACTACCTGGTTTATTCAGCCAATCACTTTGAAAGCAAGAACTACGGAGTGGGTTACGCGACTTCGAACAGCCCGATGGGACCGTGGAAGAAATACGAGGGAAATCCGATTCTGCAACATGCCGACGGCTTGATGGGTACCGGTCATGGAGCACCCTTCTGCTGTAAGGACGGTAGCTGGAAATACATTTTCCATGCACATTGGGATTCCACGAAAGTACAGCCGCGCACTTCGTATATCAAGGATTTTGCCATTTCCGACCAGGGAACGGTTTCTATCGGTGGCTCTCTTATCCGTCCGCAGGTATTGGGCAGTACATCACCCGAAAAGTAAAATGAAAGAATGAAAAGAATACATTGTATGAAGAAGTTTCTTGTATTATCAGTGTTATGCAGTCTGATAGCCTGTTCCTCGTCATCGGCTACAAAAGAGGATAAACCGGAAGAACAACAGCCGAAGAATGTCTATCGCAATCCGGTGATAGATTATAGTTTGCCAGACCCTTCTGTCATTGAGGGAGATGATGGATACTACTATTTGTATGCCACCGAGGACATACGCAATCTGCCGATTCACCGTTCCAAGAACCTGGTGGATTGGGAGTATGTAGGTACTGCCTTTACCGACCGTACGCGGCCTGATTTTGAGCCGAACGGCGGTTTGTGGGCGCCGGACATCAACAAGATAGGTGATAAATACGTGCTCTATTATTCTATGTCTGTTTGGGGAGGCGAGTTAACTTGCGGCATCGGTTGTGCTACTGCCGATAAGCCTGAGGGACCTTTTACGGACCACGGAAAGATGTTCCGCAGCAATGAAATCAATGTACAGAACTCCATCGACCCTTTCTATATAGAAGATGGAGGGAAGAAATATCTTTTCTGGGGCAGTTTTCGAGGAATCTATGCGATTGAACTGTCTGATGACGGACTCTCTCTGAAGGACGGCGCCACACCGCAGCAAGTGGCAGGAACCGCTTACGAAGGTACCTATATTCACAAGAAGGACGGGCATTACTACTTCTTTGCTTCCATAGGAAGTTGTTGTGAGGGATTGAAGAGTACTTACACTACTGTTGTAGGCCGTTCAGATAATCTTTTCGGCCCCTATGTCGACAAGAATGGCGGTAGCATGATGGATAACAAGCACGAAGTGCTGATTCAGAAAAGCAATTCCTTTGTGGGTACCGGTCATAATTCGGAGATTGTGACGGACAATGCCGGCAATGACTGGTTCTTCTATCATGCGGTGAGCACAAAGAAGCCTGAAGGCCGTGTATTGATGTTGGATAAGATTAGCTGGGAAGACGGATGGCCGACGGTAGAAGGCTCCGTTGCATCCACGGAAGCGGAGAAACCGAAATTCTGACAAGTATGAAGAAATCTATTTTAATCTCCTTGTTGGCCCTATTGATGATGGGCTGTCAAGTATCGGGTGGCAGTTCCTTGAAAGTGGAGGAAACCACTGTTGAAATGCGGAAGAATCCCGAAGGAGTGGCTGTATCGGCTCCCCGTTTCTCATGGCAACTGGTAACCGACAAGCAGGATGTGATGCAGACTGCTTATCAGATTGAAGTGGCGGACTCGGACAAGGGCTTGCAGGCCGGCTCCGGGCTGGTATGGAACAGTGGTCGTGTGGAGTCTGGCCAATCGGTGCTGGTGAAGTACGCAGGGGCGCCTTTGGAGTCGGGACAGAAATATTGGTGGCGTGTCACTGTATGGACAAATACCGGTGACAAGGCGCAAAGTAGTATCCAATATTGGTCAATGGCTTTGCTGGACAGTTCGGACTGGAAAGCCGGCTGGATTGGACTGAACGACAGTACAAACTTGAAACTGGACGGTGAGCGGACCATCCTTCCGGCACGTTATCTGCGGAAGGAGTTTGATTTGCCGTCACAGCCGAAGCGTGCAGTCCTTTATGTTTCGGGAGTAGGCTCTTCCGTATGCTATATGAATGGCGAGAGGATTGGAAATGATGTATTCGGTCCTTTGCCTACCTGGTACGATGCTTCTGTATCTTATCTGACCTATGATGTCACCCCCTTGTTGAAGTCCGGTACCAATGCGATAGGCGTGGCTCTGGGCAACGGCCGCTATCTTTCCATGCGCGCCAATGGGATGGTAGGTTTTGGTTTGCCCCGTCTCATGGCGCAGTTGAATATAGAGTACGACAATGGTGAGACGGTGTCGGTAGTCAGCGATGATTCCTGGAAAGCGACGAACCACGGTCCTATAACTGCGAACAACGAATTTGACGGTGAACATTACGATGCCCGCTTGGAATTGGGTAAATGGACGGAAAGCGGCTATAATGATTCCGGATGGCAGTTGGCCGAACGGATGGAGGCTCCCAAAGGAAAACTTGTGGCACAGCTCTCTCCGAGTCTGAAGGTGATGGAGGAGATAAAGCCAATATCCGTTAAATCGGTAGGTGATGGAAGATATATCGTGGATATGGGGCAGAATATGGTAGGAATACAGCAGGTGAAACTGCGTGGCAAGAAGGACAAGCCCATTACTATGCGTTTTGCCGAAGTGCTGAAGGACAATGGTACGGAACTGTATCTTGACAACCTGCGCAGTGCCCTTGTCACGGATATTTATACTCCTGCCGCTGACGGTGAGTTTGTTTGGGAACCGTTGTTTGTTTACCATGGTTTCCGTTTTATGGAAATATCCGGTTTGGACTATGAACCGGCAGCGGATGATTTCACCGGTAAGGTGGTGTATGATGAAATGGCAACGAACGGTACGTTCGAGACTTCCGAGGAGTTGATTAACAGACTTCACAAGAATGCCTATTGGGGAATCCGTGGAAACTATCGCGGTATGCCTACCGACTGCCCCCAGCGTGATGAACGTCTTGGATGGCTGGGCGACCGCACTACCGGTGCCTATGGTGAAAGTTTCATTTTCGGCAATGCCTTGATGTATAAGAAGTGGCTGGTGGATATAGAAGAGTCCATGAATGAAAATGGAAGTATCTCTGTGGTATCTCCCCGTTACTGGACTATCTTCCATGATGACGTGACTTGGCCGGCTGCCTATTTTTACGTAGCCGACATGCTTTACCGCCAGTTTGGCGATGATAGCTCCATCAAAGAGCGCTATCCGTCCATGAAGCGCTGGGTAAACCACATGACGGAGACCAAAATGAAGGACTATATTCTGGTGAAGGATGAATACGGGGATTGGTGCATGCCTCCCGAGTCGCCGGAGCTGATTCATTCGGAGGACCCTGCCCGGAAGACGAACGGCGAAGTGCTGAGTACAACGGTGTTTTACAGCATTCTGCAACTGATGGAGAAGTTCGCGCAAATGAACGGACTTCCGGCAGATGCCGAAGAGTATGCCGCACTTGCTATTAAAATCAAGGACGCTTATAACAAGAAATTCTTCAATACTGAGACTGCACAGTATGACAACAATACGGTGACGGCAAACCTGCTTTCCCTTAGACTGGGCCTGGTTCCCGACGGATATGAAGATAAAGTATTTGCCAATGTCGTGGAGAAGACGGAAAAAGACTGTAAGGGACATGTCAGTGCCGGTGTGCTTGGCATCCAGCATCTGATGCGCGGACTTACCGAGTACGGTGGACTGGAACTTGCCTATAAGATAGTGACCAATGACACTTATCCCTCATGGGGCTACATGATTAAGAAGGGTGCAACCACCATTTGGGAATTATGGAATGGTGACACGGCAAATCCGGCGATGAATTCAAGAAACCATGTGATGCTTTTGGGAGATCTGCTGATATGGTTCTATGAGGATCTTGCCGGCATAAAGAATACTCCCGCTTCCGTCGGGTTCAAGCAGATTCTGATGGAACCGGTATTCCCGGAAAAACTGAATTATGTGAATGCTTCGCATGTATCGCCTTATGGCAGAATAGGAAGTTCCTGGAAACGTGATGGCAATAAGCTGGAGTGGAACGTTGAGATTCCTGCCAATACAACCGCTACGGTCAAGCTGCCGCTTGACTTCCATGTACAGGTAGATGCCGGTCAGGCGGGGATTCATTCCGTGGAGGAGGCTGACGGTAAGCTGGTAGTCGAATTGGGTTCCGGCAAGTATGTATTCATGTCTGAATGATATTTTTCTAACAACAATAAAACAGATGTAACTATGAGACTAAAAAGATTGTTTTTGGGGGTAATGCTTTTGGTGGGCATTACGGGTGCCGGAGCGACAAATGCTGCTCCGGAAGACATCTCTGCTTCTATTTCCTTGAAAGTGCCGGGGAATGATGCCAAGCAATATCCGCTGGCCTTGCAGAAGATGCAGGATGGTATGTACAGCTGCCGGGCTTCGGAAACGTTGCCGTTGGACATTATCCGCCAGGTGGTGGACAAGGATGGCAAACAGCGCATTACCGTCACACTCAAGGCGCTGGAAAATGTGTATTTCAACTACGGGGAACAGATAAAGACCGGTTACAAGCATTCGGACTGCCAGTTCTACATGCCGGGCTTCTGGTATCGCCGCAACCTGCGTTCGCCGAAGGAAGCTCCTTCTTTCCACACATCGGACAGTTGGCTGGTGCGTGAGGACCGTTTGAGCACTCCGCTGACGGCAGCTTTCAATCCGGCAAGCGGTACGTCCATGTCGGTTATCCGTATTGACAAGTTCGACAAGGAAGCTTTGACCACTCATAAGGAGGGAGAGGTAATCTTGTCCGGCGAGACTTCCATCGGATATACCGGTTTCTGCAATGTGGATGGTGTGACTGTCTTGGCATACGGTTTCCCCTATAAGGAAGCACCGAAGACATATATCCGCAAATTGACGTTGGCTCCTGCCGTTGAGGCTTTCCAGTTGCTGCGTAAGGGCGACAGCATCTCCATGACTTGGGAGGTGTCCGAAAGGAATGCTGCCGATTTCTCGGAATGCGTACAGCGCACCTGGGAGTATTGTTATGACACTAACCGCCCGAAACCGGTTGACACACCTTACACGGTAGACCGCATGAAGGAGGTGATGAGCAACTTCTTTGTGGAAAGCTATGTCAGCAATACCCCCACTCATTATTACTCCGGTGTAGAGTTGGAGACTGCTACTTGTGCCAATACCGATGTTGCCGAAGTGGGCTTTGTGGGACGTACGTTGCTGAACGCTTTCAATGCTTTGGAGTATGGCAAACAGCAGAACCGCCAAGACCTGGTGGACAATGCCAACCATATCTTTGACACTTATCTCCAGAACGGTTTTTCGCCTGCCGGTTTCTTCAACGAAGTGGTACACTACAACCGCGGCTTCAAGGAAACCAGACATAGCATCCGCCGTCAGTCCGAGGGAGTGTATGCCATCTTGAACTATTTGAACTACGAGAAACAGCAGAAGCGTAAACACCCCGAATGGGAGAAACGCATCAAGGGCATGCTGGACAGCTTCCTCAAGTTGCAGAACGAGGACGGCAGCTTCCCGCGCAAGTTCAAGGATGATTTCTCTGTCGTGGATGCCAGCGGTGGTAGCACGCCTTCGGCAACATTGCCTTTGGTGATGGCGTCCAAGTATTTCAAAGACAAGCGTTATCTGGCAAGCGCCAAGCGTACGGTAGACTATCTGGAGAAGGAACTGATATCCAAAGCCGATTATTTCTCTTCTACGCTGGATGCCAACTGCGAGGACAAGGAAGCCTCCTTGTATGCTGCTACGGCTGCTTATTATCTGGCTTTGGTTACCAAAGGAGAAGAGCGTGCACACTATGCCGGTCTGGCAAAGAAAGCCGCTTATTTTGCTTTGTCGTGGTATTATACTTGGGATGTTCCTTTTGCCGAAGGTCAGATGCTGGGAGATATCGGCTTGAAAACCCGTGGTTGGGGAAATGTGTCGGTAGAGAATAACCATATCGATGTATTTATCTTCGAATTTGCCGATGTGCTGCATTGGCTCTCCAAGGAGTACAACGAGCCGCGCTTCTCTGACTTTGCCGAGGTGATTTCCACTTCCATGCGCCAGTTACTGCCATATGAAGGACACATGTGTGGCATTGCCAAAGTAGGCTATTACCCGGAAGTGGTGCAGCATACCAATTGGGATTACGGACGTAACGGAAAGGGATATTACAACAATATCTTCGCTCCGGGCTGGACGGTTGCTTCTTTGTGGGAGTTGTTCACTCCGGGACGTGCGGAGCAGTTCTTGTTGAAAAAATGATAGTCTAAACAGTAACCAATATTGTATTTATGAATAAGATGATGACTTTGTTGGCAAGCGTGATGCTATTGGCATCGGCTTGCACGGGCAAACAGGCGAGTGAAAAGACTGCTTCTGGACTGGAACCTGCGAACTTCCGTACGGAAGTGGATGGCAAGCAGACAGACTTGTTTGTTTTGGAGAATAAGAATGGTATGGAAGTTTGTATTACGAATTTCGGTGGACGTATTGTATCAGTGATGGTGCCGGACAAGGATGGCGTTATGCGTGATGTGGTGCTGGGCTTCGATTCCATTCAGGACTACATCAAGTTCCCTTCGGATTTCGGCGCTACCATCGGACGTTATGCCAACCGTATCAATCAGGGTAAGATTACAGTGGATGGGGTAGAGTATCAGCTGCCGCGCAACAATTACGGTCATTGCCTGCATGGAGGTCCCAAGGGATACCAATATCAAGTGTTCGATGCCCGCCAGTTGAGTAATCAGGTTTTGGAACTGACTTATCTGTCGAAAGACGGAGAGGAGGGCTTCCCGGGTAACCTGACCTGCAAGGTCACTTTCTCGCTGACAGATGACGATGCCATCGACATTCGTTACAGTGCCGAAACAGACCGTACCACTGTTGTCAATATGACGAACCATTCTTACTTTAACCTGGACGGTGACCCCTCCAAGTCCAATTCGGATTATCTGCTCACTATCGATGCAGATGCTTATACCCCCGTGGACAGTACCTTCATGACTACCGGTGAGATTGTTTCCGTAGAAGGTACGGATATGGATTTCCGCACTCCTACTGCTGTTGGCGCCCGTATCGACAATGACTTTGAGCAGTTGAAGAACGGCAAGGGCTATGACCACAACTGGGTACTCAATACGAAGGGCGATGTCACCCGCCCGTGTGCCACCCTCGAATCTCTCTCAACGGGTATTGTGCTTGATGTCTATACCAACGAACCGGGCATTCAGATTTATGCCGGTAACTTCCTGGATGGCACACTGACCGGAAAGAAAGGTATTGTGTACGGTCATCGTGCTTCTGTCTGTCTGGAGACTCAAAAGTATCCCGATACGCCCAACAAGCCGGAATGGCCTTCTGCATTGCTGAAGCCGGGAGAGAAGTATGACAGTCATTGCATTTATCGCTTCTCGGTGAAGAAATAAATATAAGGCAGGCATAGCCTGCCTTTATGGGATGGATATAAAT
>ENA-UESD01002314-UESD01002314.1-human-gut-metagenome-genome-assembly--contig:-NODE-2314-length-13765-cov-5.598115_pt1 | contig 13765 bp, 13 predicted proteins | sample MGYA00242985_ERZ507986 | MGnify/ENA primary metagenome ERZ507986 (study PRJEB26167, sample SAMN06115408) | human gut metagenome | host: Homo sapiens | place: China:Guangxi | collected 2016-04-06... | reverse complement strand
ACCTTCAGCTTGGCCTTCAGAGCCGCGTTCTCTTTATAAAGGGCGGTATAATCGTCCGTCAGCTCGTCTAAAAATTCGTCCACCATGGCCATGTTGTAGCCGCCGAAGGACGCCTTGGAAAATGAATGGGTAGAAACCTCCTGAGGTGTCAGCATATCCGATGTCCTCCCCGCTTAAAAATACAAGCCGTTGCTTTCCAGCTCATCGATGAGATCACCCTCCAGCTCCACATGGTAAGGGGTGATGATATAGGTGTTGGCCGCCACCTTTTTGATCTTGCCCTCGCCGGCATAGGCCACACCGGAGAGGAAATCAATGAGCCGCCGGGCCACATCCTTGTTGGTGGACTCCAAATTCAGCACCACCGTCCGCTTGTCCTTAAGCTGGTCGGCGATCTCGGACGCATTTTCAAAGCGGTCCGGCTTCACCAGCACTACCTTCAGTTGTGTGGTAGCGTGGATATTCACAACCTTATTGCGGCGATCCTCCGCCTTGTTGCGGCGCTCGTCAAAGGAGCGCTCACGGGGCTCCTCCAACTCCTCATATTCCTCATCCTCATCGTCGTAAGGATGGGTCAGCTTCTTCAGCTCATCCAAAATGCCCATGACGGAACCTCCTGAAATCAAGTGGGATAATGCCGGGCGCCGAAAATAGCGGTACCCACGCGGACCATGGTAGCGCCGCTTCGGATGGCATCCTCAAAATCGCCGCTCATTCCCATGGAGAGACATTTTAATTTATTATGGAACATTTTTTCGTTGATGTCAACAAAAAGTGCCCGTACCTCCTGAAAATACCGCATATTTGTCTCCCGGTCGCTGTCTGCGGGCGGAATGGTCATCAGACCCCGGACCCGGATATGCGCCATCTGCAGCGCCGCCTTCGCCGCGCCGGTCAGCTCGGCGGGTGCAAAGCCGCTCTTGGCCTCCTCGCCGCCGATGTTGACCTCCAGCAGAATATCCTGCACAATGCCCTGCTTTTCCGCCTCTTTTTCAACGGCCTCCAGCAGCGGCAGGGAACCGACGGACTGAATCAGCGCCGCCTTGCCAACCACCTGCTTGACCTTGTTGCGCTGAAGATGGCCGATGAAGTGGAGGGGGGCGCCCTCGTATGCGCCCTGCGCCAGCTTTTCCGTCATCTCCTGCACCCGGTTTTCACCCAGCACATCAATGCCTGCGGCAATAGCCTCCCGGCAGGCGGCAGCGTCATTCATTTTGCTGGCGCCCACCAGCGTGATCTCCTTTGGGTCCCGCCCGCACTCCGCACAGGCTACGGCAATCCGCCGGCGAATCTCCGCGATATTTTCCTGAATCGACATAAACGCTCCTTCTTTCTCTCTTTATGATGAAGTGATGACCTTTCCGTCATACAGGTCCCGGGCCGCCACAATGACCTCGTCCCCCGGACGGATCCTCAGCTTCTCTGCCTCGGCGTCCGCCGTGGTTCGCACCACCGCGTAATCCTCGCCGGTATAGAGCACCTCCACCGGCTTGAATACGGCCTTGGCGCCGGAAACGCAGTATACGCCGGTGACGCTGACCTGCTTTGTAGTTTCCTCTTCTGTTTCAGGGTCCGTCTCCGTCACCTCGCGGACTGCGGACCGCAGCGCCGCACGGGGGACGCGGATACCGTCCGTGCTGTCCAGCACGATCTCCGCGCTCTGGCGGCGCAGCAGCGTCAACTCCTGCAGATATGTATTGCCGCGGAACACTGCCACACAGCGTCCGTTTTCCTCCTGTCCGATGGATACCAGCTCTACCTCTAAATCACGGTCCACATTTTTCGTGAACCGGAGGTACAGCCGCTCGCTGCCCGTCATGTGGCTGCTGCGGTTTTTCAGCGTTTCCGCGTCCTTGGCGGACAGCGTCCCGGCATAGTACCAGCTATCACCCAAAATCAGTTTTCCGGTATTGGCGGGGATTTCCCCCGCTGTCAGAGTGTCCAGTCCGGAGGGCGTCAGCGTGTCAAGACTCTCCGGCGTCAGAACGCTCTCATACCCATCCACCACGGCGGAAAACAGCCCGGAGCGCGGTGACTTAATGGTTTTTACGGAGCTTGCCGCCTGCTTTCGAAGAGTCTGTAACTGCGTCTTCAGCTCGCTGATCTGTCCGCTGAGGTCCTCGGTGCCGGAATAGGTGTAATCCCGCTTCAAAACAAGGGAGCGAAGCTCCTGCCCCCGACCCTCCGCCGCATCCAGCCGCCCTGCCGCCAGCGCGGCGCGGTAATCCAGCAGCGTCCGGGAGATCTGGTTGTCCAGCTTCAGCGTGACCTCCGCGCCCAGCATGGTCTCCTGTGCGTATTCCAACTGGGCAATTCGGTCATTCAGCGTTTCCATCTCGTTCTGCCGGTCCAGCGACGCTTGATCGGCATAGACCGAGGCAATGACGCCGCCGGTGCTGACCCGCTCCCCCTCATTTTTCTGCAGGCGCATCAGTCCCCCGGATTCCCCGGTGAGCACCTGCTCCTGCCGGACCATATAGCCGCTGATGTCCAGCGTATCCTCCACCCGGTAGCTGTAGACCAGCGTGGTGGAGAAGGGATCGTCCACATAGCGGTAGATCTGCACGCCGAAATAGGCCAGGACCCCCAGCGTCAACGCCGCTGCCAGCAATTTACTTGTAAGCGAGCTGTTTTTCATGTGACCTCTTATGTATTACGGTACAGGCTCCTCCGCCTCCCACAGCTCCACCGGCCGGATGGGCACAATGGTGGAGATAGCGTGCTTATAAATGACCTGCTGTTTACCGTCCGTGTCCAGCACCACCACAAAGGGGTCATACCCCGTGATAATGCCGCGCATCTGAAAACCGTTCATCAAAAACACGGTGACGTTCAGCCGGTCCCCTCTTGCCCGCAGGAGGAATAGGTCCTGTAAATTTACTTTCTTTTGCATCTTGATCCGCTCCTTCTTTATATTTTGGGAGCGGCAGTCCGCCCCCGGTTTTATCCTAAACCAGAGGCAGCCAAAATTTCTGTTGAAATCTGTAGTGCGCGGGCAAAATCCCGCTGCTTTCCCCATTCGATCCAATGAATGTCTTGATCGCGGCGCAGCCAGGTAAGCTGCCGCTTTGCATATTGCCGGGAACGGAGCTTTACCAGCTCCAGCGCCTCCGGCTCTGTCAGCGTACCGTCCAGCACGCCCAAAAACTCCTTGTAGCCGATAGCCTGCATGGCGGTGGCGTTTTTTGGCAGGCCCCGGTCCAGCAGGGCGCGGACCTCCGTCAGCAGCCCTTCCGCCGCCATTTTATCCACCCGGCGGTCAATGAGCGCCTTCATATCCTCCCGGTCCGCGAACCGCAGCCCTATTTTTACGGCGCTGTAGCGGTCAGGCATCGTCTGTGTCGCCGCATTGTGGGCCGTGATGGTCTGTCCGGTCTCCCGGTAGACCTCCAGCGCCCGCAAAATCCGCTTCGTGTCGGCAGGGTGGAGGCGCACTGCGCTGTCCGGGTCCACCTGCCGCAGCTCTTCCAGCAGGGGGGCGATGCCCTCCCGCTCAAGCCGGGATTCCAGCTCCCGGCGGATCTCCACACGGGCCCGGGCGATCTGCTCCTGCATCTGTTCCTGCGCAGCCTTCTGCTCCTGTTCTGCCTGTGAAAATTCAATCACCAAATAACGGGGAACGTTATTTTTAAGGATGATCGCTTGCCCCTCCTGATCTACCATTCGGGCAACCTTGGAAAAATTCTGATTTGCTTCACTCATGGAAATCATCTGCTCCGTGTTGATCAGCATGGTATTCACCTCCTGCTTTTTAGTATATCTAAAAAGTAGGATAAATTCAACCTATATTCCATAGTCCATAAAAAATTCCTTCTCGATGAGATACATCTGTCTACGCTCGTTTTCGATCAGTTACAACCGTCCATTCCTATTTTAGCACTGTCCCAGCAATCGTCCTGGTGGTGTTGATTGCCGCCTGGGCGGTGTAGACCGCGCTCATGATATTCGCCCGGGTGGTGGTGTCCAGCCCAAAGGTTCCGGCGATCCTGGGGACCTCTCCTGCGGAGAGCATAAGCCCCAGTCCCAGCAGGGCATGGTCCTTGAACACCATAAGTCCCGCCACCAGGATAGTAGATTGGAGGAAGGCTGTCAGGCACAGGCCGATGACCTGCTTCATCCACTGGACGAAGCCGTCGATGTATCCTCGCGGAATAGAGAACATATAGAGACTTCCCACGGCGATCTGAATCAACAGGCTACCGCCACGCCTCAGGTTGGCGAAGAACACCTTAATCACCGCGTAAGCCATAAGGATGACGCAGAACAGGATCATGAGGGGGCTGGTGATGACACCAAGGCCGAAGTAGCTGTTGTCGATCATGTCCGCCAGGGAGTCGATTTCACTGAGGTCCGTAATGATCTGCTGCCCTACCTCTCCGATGGTGGTGTCCGAACCGGTCAGTCCTACAGAAAGAGTTCCTTGGAGGGATACTGACAGGGCGTACAGCCGGACGGGAACCACTGTGAAGAGGCTCACCGCCAGGAAGCCCTTGATGACGTTGAGAGCACATTGCTGCAAATTGCCTCTGCCGGCGGAGTATTCAATGCCGCACTCAAAGGCGCAGACTACCACGCTGACGGTAAACAGCGCCCACGCAAGGCGGGAGAAAAAGAGAATGATGGCGCTGACCCATTCCAGCTCGAACAGCTCCACGCCCATATTGCCCATGAGGGCAAAGAAGTTGCCGAGAAAGCCCACGATCTGCCCGTAGAACCAATCTACCAACTGATCCAGGACTGTCGCGGCGACAAAATCCCAAATAAATATTGTTCATTCACCTCCGGAGACGCGACAAGGCCGCCGCCCTTTCGGGCGACGGCCTTGACTGCTGTCTTTACTTATTTCATTGTCTGTCCAAAGCTTTGGGTATCTTTGCTTTCCGGTTCATATCCAAGTTTCTGGCAAACAAAGTCTTGAACGAGCCTGCATTCCTTTAACGCGCAGACGGCGTCGGATTCATCCAGTTCTAAATTGGACGGATAGCGAACTTGAACGCCGTATGGCGTCAGTTCAATACAGGAGTCTGCCAGTTGCTCAAATCGCGTATCTACTTCGCAACACAGCTTACAAAGCTGGATAAGGTCATGCGTTTTGGGCGGCTCTCTGTCGAATTGAACAAGCGTGGCTTTTAGAAATTTTTCGGCAGCCTGTTCACAGTGATAGCAAATAATTTCCACAGGCAGCGGACGCATCGTCAGCAGATGTTCCGCGGCGCTGAGATCCATATAGGCAAAGTCAAGCCATTCGCTGCTCCAGCCGGTGCTCATACAGCAAGACCCCCTCTCTTGCGATTTTCCGCTCCAGAGAAGCGTGTTCCGCTCTCTGATGGAATGCGTTAGAGCGATAAACAATTACATCCAAGGGGACGGACTGCGCTGAAAAGAGCGCACGGCGGATCGCCTTGACCGCGTCTGCCGGACGCATGGAATTTTCCGGGATAATGACGCACAAATCGTAGTCACTATCATCGGTTGGTGTACCATAGGCGTATGAGCCGAAAAGATAGATCTTCTCTGTATCCACAGTTGCGTCAATGATCCGGCAGATATCAGAAAGCTCATTTTTCACAGATTCTGTCATTCGCGCCGCCTCCTTTCCTAATTTCCATTATACCCAGCACACAGAAAATAAGCAACTGATTTTTACCCTTGCACCACTTAGATGCCGATGATGCTCCAAATGTATTTCGGAGCCGTCAAGGTGAAGATGAGGCAGGCAAAGAGGATGGCGGGACCGGTCCATTCAAATTGACCTCGCTGGCGAAAATCAAAATACGCGCCGCCAAGTTTTACGAAGAACGCGATGGCGAGGATCATATCCAGCGCCGGAAACACCACCTTCTCCGCTACAGCCTTGATCTGCTTGGCCGCCTCCGTCCATGTCTGCTCCACAGCGCCTGCCACATCGCCGCCCGCGGCAAGGGCGGAGGTGCAGCAGAGCGCGGTCAGGAGCAGGAGCGCCAACGCCAGAATCATGATTTTTTTGTGTTTCAAGATCTCAACCTCCTTAATTTGGGGATGCCGCCCCTTGCGGAGCGGCATCCGTTGTTGTTAGCTCTTAATAACCGGTACGGGGCAAAGGCTTGCTGGGGGCGTAAACGCGGGTGACCCAACGGGAGGTCGCCATGATCCACTGCCCGTTGTAGACGCCGCCCGCGTCCGCCTGATTAACGAACTGCGTACCGCCGGTGAGCTTGGCAAGTGCCTTGCAGTCCACGCGAGGGGCTTCCACCTGCCGGAAGTTGGCGGGGACGATGCCGAACGCCGCCATGAACTCCGTCACATACTCGTTGGCGGCAAGCCCCAGCGCCGCGGGGGAAGCGTCCAGCACATAGTTTTTGGATGTGCTCAGGTTATCCGCCAGTGTGCGCCAGGTATCTCCGCTGAGATTTGTGCGGTACACGATCTTATAGTTTCCAGGGGTATTCCATGTGCCAGTGTAAATGGTCTGGAGTCGCACCGCCTTGACGGGCAGGGTGTCACGCCAGTAGAAGGATTCAAGCGCCGTGGTGGAATTGTTGGCGATGCCGGTAAAGTTGTAGCGGACGAGCTGCCCCGGCATGACCTCCACATAGCCGGTTTTCTTGATGGAAACGTTGGTAGACAGGCTCTTGTTGGTCATGCTTGCCTTGACGATCTGACCGGCGTACTCGATCTCCACCTCAATGGGTGTCTTATCCAGCCCGTAAAACTCCGCCGCCTTGGATTCCACGATCTTATACCGCGCCAGCGGCAAGGGCTTGCTCACCGCCAAGCCGTTTTTGTCCGTCTTGATCGTATCCACCAGACGGTTGGTGCGGGCGTTGTAGATTTCGAATACGGTGTTGGGGATAGGCGTCCCGGCAGGTCAGCCGTTCATAGCGTTGTAGTCCGCGCTGACCTTCGTCACTTGGATCTGGCCGGTGATAGGGGTATTCTGCCACTCGATTTCCGTGGTTTCACCAGACTTTACATACACGGTCTTTTTCTGCGTGTCGGGGATATAGCCCTCATTCTCCAGTTCACGCAGATAGTAGCGGCCATCTTCCAGTCCCTCAAACCGGACATAACCGCGGTCATCGCTGGTTTCCTGCGCGATGGGATTGTTGCCGCTGTCATAGAGGAGGAAGGACACGCCGGGGATGCCCTCGCCGGTGACGGCGTTGACCTTGTGGAGCAGGATGCCGGAGATGGCCTTGTTGGTGATCTCCAGCGTGGCGGTCTGCCCATCCCTGACCTCGATCCGGTGGGGCGTATCATCCAGACGGTAGCCCTCGGCGGCCTTCCGCTCCGTCACGGTGTACCAGCCATTTTCCGCTTTGGGGAGATAGATCACGCCGTTTTCATCGGTGGTGCAGGTGCCGACGATCTCGCCATCCATTTTCCGGATCTCGAACTGGACGCCGGGGATGCGCTCTCCGGTTTTTTCGTCCTTCTTAATGACGGTAAGCCCGCCCGTGCGGACGTTATAAAAGCGCATGGTCTGCACCTCGCCCGCCTTGATGAGAATGGATTTCGGCGCGCCGTCCAGCACAAAGCCCTCCACGGTCTTGACCTCCCGCGCTGTAACGGTGGTGCCGGGTTCCAGGTCATGGATAACGACGCGGCCATGTTCATCGGTGATGAACTCGCCGTTGCTTCTGCCCACAACAGCGCCGCTGCTGTCGGTCACAAGGAAGGTCACGCCCTTCAGCGGCGTTGTGGTGCCCTCGATATACTTTTCGATCACAAGGGTGGTGCTGGGCGTGTTGGTGAAGTGGAGGGTCTGGGTGTCATTGGGATTGACCACCACGGTCTGGGTGCGGCTGGCCTCGTCGATGGTGTAGCCGGGAATGGTGGCCGTTTCCGTCACCACCAGCGTCCCCACCACACCATGGATGGTGATTTTGCCGTCCTTGTCGGTGAAGTACAGGCCGTTGCTGCTGATCTGTCCGTTTTCAGCGGGTACAAACTCGCCGGTAGAGGTCGTCACCTTGAAGGTCACGCCCTGCAAGGGCTTCCCGGTGAGGGAATCCCGCTTGTCGATCACCAGGGTTCCGGCCTTGGAGTTTTTCACGATGACCGTCTGCGTATCGCCGTTTTTGCCGATGACCACGTTTGTGGACGCACGATCCATCACATACCCTGTCGGGGCCTTGATCTCATTGATGACATAAGCGCCGGGGGCCAGATTGATGATCGTGATCTCGCCCTGCCCATCTGTGGTAAAGATACCGTTCTGCGTCAGGGTGCTGGAGCCAATCACGCCGTCCAGCCCCACCTCACAGCCAGCGGCAGTGGTCACCCGGAACTCCGCGCCGGGGAGGGGCTGACCGGTGGCGCTGTCCCGCTTCTGGATGATGAGCTTGCCCTTGGGCTGGTTCTTGAAGGTCAGGCTGACCGTGCGGCCTTCCTTGATCTGAACGGTCTGGCTCTGGGTGTCGATCAGATAACCGTCCGGCGCTCGTGTTTCCGTCACAATGACGCTCTTGCCGGGCTTCAGGCCGGGGATACGGATCTCGCCATGCTCATCCGTCCGGAAGATGCCGTTGCTGTCTCCGATCAGCGTGCCGTCCGCGTAGGTGATCTTGAATTCCGCGTTGGCGAGGGTCACGCTGGGGTTTACGGAACAGACCTTGCGGATCAGGAGAATGCCGTCCGGGGCGTTGTCAAAGCGGACGGTGACCACGCTCTGCTCACCGCTGTCCGCCAGATAGATCGTTTCCGAGGCGTTGATGATGGAGTACCCATCGGCGGGGTCAACCTCCTCCACGATATAGGTGCCGCTTTTCAGGCCCGTCCAGATGGCGGTACCGTTCTTGCCGGTGACCTTCTGCCCGATGGTCGTGCCGCCGGTGCCGGAGGTGCCGCCCAAAAACCGCAGCTGGAAGGTGCAGCCGGGAAGCGCCTCATGGGTCACGCTGTCATACTTCTCAACAACAATGGCATTCAGCGGAGTATTCTGGAAGGTCAGGGTCTTGCTCTCACTGCCGTGGAGGATGATCTTCTGGCTGGAGGGTTCCTTCATCTGGAAACCGGGAGCGGGTTCCACTTCCGTCACGGTGTACGCGCCGGGATAGAGCCGCTTGCCCTGCTCATGGAGCCGGATCTCGCCCTTGGCGTCTGTGAGGATATTTCCGTAATCGATGGTGCCGGGGGCCTCGGCGGATTCGCCGCTGCTGGTGTAAGTGATGTGGAACTTGGCTCCCTCGATAGGCGCGCCAGCCACGCTGTCCTCCTTGTAGATGGTGAGCTGTGGCATTTTCAGGTTTTCAAATACGAGGTTTTGATCGTCGCCGGGGCCGAGGTAGATGGTCTGGATCGTCTCGCCGCCCACCACATAGGGGTCAGGGACGGATGTTTCCTTTACCTCATAGCTGTCAACAGGGACAGCGGTGAGAGCCGCCTTGCCGTCCGGCCCGGTGGTGACGTCCTGATGATAGCCGTAATGGATGCCCTTGATCTCAAAGACCGTGCCGGGGATGGGCTGCTTGGTCTGCTTATCCAGCTTCTGGATGGTCAGATTGGGAAGCTTCTGGTCTTTGGCTGTTACGGTCACGGTGCCGCCGCCATCGACAGTGGCCTGATCCACATGGGCGCAGACGGGGGCGGTCAGCTTGGCGTAGGGGGCGGGGGCGCTGACCTCCACAAAGGCGTACATCCCCTCCGTCACATTGGGGACGGTGATCCTGCCGGACGCGTCCGTGGCCTCCGTGCCGATCAACTGCCCATCCCGGAGGATGTGGAATACCGCGCCGGGGAGGGGCGCGTTGGCGTCGGTCAGCTTGATGAGCTGGATCTTTACCTTCGCGTCATTCTCAAAAACGAGCGATACGTCCGTTTTGCCGTCCCAATAGAATTCCTGACGGACTTTGCCGGCGTCCTTGCTCAGAGAGTAGCCGTTGGGCGGCGTCACTTCCTCGGCGATGTAGCTGCCAATGGGCATGGTATCCCAAGGCACATCCGTGAGCGCGCCGCCAGCGCCGGTGGTATAGGTGCCGGTGAAATTGTTATCCACGCCGGTGATCTTGATGACCGCCCCGGCGAGACCTCTGGTGGGATCATCCGCGTCCACCTTGCGGATCTTACCGGTGGCGGTGACGGTGGGGGTATCCGTAAAGGTGATCGTCACGGTGCTGCTGCCGTTGTTCGGCAGGACGACATATTCAGGCCCCGCGTTGTCGATCTCGTAGCCGTCCGGAGCTGCCGTTTCCGTTACGGCGTAGGTTCCGGCGTCCAAGGGGGAGAGGGTATAGGTTCCATCCGCGCCGGTAACGATGTCCCTGACGAAGGAGCCGTTGGTGGATTCCACGTGGAACCGCGCCCCGGCAAGACCCTTGGTGGGGTTGGTGGTGTCCACCTTCTTGACCACCAGCTTGTACTGCTCGTTTGTGACGGTAAGGCTGCCGATCATAACGCTCTGGACGGTGCTGGCGGGGTGGGCGGCAGAGCCAGCGCCGGTGAAGGAATACTCTTTTACGTCGCAATCGCCCCAAACATCCTGCTTGCCAAGATCCAGGATATATTTCGCCCGATCCCGGAATGTGGCGCCGTCGCAGGTCTGGTCGATGCTGGTATAGCTCGCGCCCTTCAGCGAGTTCCAGACGTACATCAATTCCTCCGCGCAGGCGGTGGCGGGATCACCCAGGGAGCCGTCCTTATACCGCCACACGATGGCCTGTACCCAGGCGTTCATGTACCAGCTATAACCGGAATCCCAGATGTCATCCACGCCAAGGGCTTGGGCCTTGTCCGTGAAGATGCCGAGAGAGTGGGCGTAGTAATAGGCCATCATCATTTTAACGGTGGGATCGGTGACGGGCTTCGGATCGCCCCAGGTCTGGCCGATCAGAGAGGTGCCCATGCCGCCGCCCTTCGTCCCGCAGAAGCCCACGGAGGTCTTTCCGGCCACGCCGTAATACATCTGGTGCATTGTGCATCTGCCAAGGCTGGCAGACTGATAGGAAACACCGCTCATGCCGAACCGCTCTAATTTGATGGTGTCGGCCCCTGCCGCCAGCGCGGCAGTGGGGAGCAGGCCGAGGACGCAGATCAGGGCCAGCAGCATCGCGGTCACGCGATTTTTCAATGAATGCCATGTCTTTTTCATCGTTATTTGACCTTTCTTTTTAGATTTGCTCATAAGAAATGGCCTTCCGGCGATGAAGCTGGAAGGCCATGTGAGCATATTGAGTTGCGGATAGGTTATGCGTAGGGATTGTGCGCGTTGGGATCACCGACGAACAGGAAGCAGATCGTTCCACCCTCATCAGTTGAGATCCCGACGCCGATGGTGTCGCAATCAGGGTCAACCATCGTCTGGAAGTGGCCGGGAGAATTCCGCCAATTCTCCACTGCCCGCTCTGCGGTTTCAGAGGCGGGCACATTTGCGAATGCGGTGATGTTCGATCCAAATCCATGGGGATACCCGGAGGCCGCTACCGCCTCGCACTCCACCTTATTCTGGTGGTATGTGACACGCAGGGACGCGCAATGCTGCGCTGCGTCCATCAGAGCCGCGTTGACCGTCAGCTCCGGCACACCGTTTTCCCGGCGCACCTGGTTGACCAGCCGGACGATCTCCTGCCGTGCCGCGTCTGTCTGACTGGCGCCGGATTCCGGAATGCTCGCGCCTTGCTTGCCGTCAACTACCGTCAGCGTTAAAGCGGCGGTCTGGCCGTGCTGATCGGTCACGACCACGTCGGATGTGCCGCTGCTGACCGCGATAGCGGTCCAGAGGCCGGAGGCATTCTCAACGCGGATGACATTGGGCTGCGTGGAGACCACACTTTTTATATCCGCGCTGGGACTGATATTCAAGCCGCTGCGGTCTCCGGGGCGGAGGGTGCTGCCCTTGTAGCTGCTGACGCGGATGCCGGATGCGGCAGGGGCGATCCCCGTGTATGGATGCCCGGTGTCGATTTGGACTCCGGCGTTCCAATACACATTGAAACCGACCTGCTTGCCCATGTCCCGCAGCTTCACATAGTTGTGTCCCGCAATATTGTAGGCTTGCATTTCCACCTGCTGACCATCCACAAAGATGGGCTGCCAAGTGGGTTCCGCCGTGATCCCGGCCGCGACCGCGATAGAGCCGCCGGTCAGTGCCGCGCCGATCACCATGCCTGTGAACATCATACTGACATTCTTTCTCACATTTTTGCTCTCGTTCATCTTTCTGCCTCCATTCTAACTGTGTATGTGGGAAAATCTTCTTCGCAGTTTCACCATATCACAAGTGAGGGGCAGAAGTCGAACAGAACTGATTCGGCAAAAGGGAGAAAGATTCAGACCTCCGCTGCGGTAACGCACCAGCGCTGGTCCCGCTGGTTGCGGACGCAGGTGTAGAGCGTCAGCATATTTTCACCGGAGTCCGCAAGACCACTGCGGTCTGTCTCGCTGACCTTGCTGACGTCCGTCACCTTGTAGGTACGGGTGCCCAGCTTGGTGGTCAGGATGATCTTGTCCCCAATGTCCAGCGTGTGGATCTGGCCGAAGTAGCTGTTGGCACCCCGGTTATGGGCGGCGAGGCAGACGTTGCCGTTCCAGATGGAGGTGTCCTCGAAGTGTCCGACGCCTTTGGCAAGCGTCTTGCTGTCCGTTCCCTGATAGATCCTCACGCTCAGATCCAGCGAGGGGATCTCCAGCCTGCCGAGGGAGCCATTTTTGTAGTAGAGGTCGCCCGTCACCTCTGTGAACAGCACGGCGGGCTGATAGCCGCTGCCGCCATTCACCGTGCTGCCGGGTGTGACAACAGTGGCGGCGCTGCCGCCAATGACCGCGCCGGACGCGGGAATACCACCGGGGGCAAGGTTGGGCGTGAGGTATTCACCGGTGTGGAGGGCGTTCATACTCTCCGAGCCAAAGGCAGGCGGAATGAGGGCGGCGTTCTTGCTGACGTCGGTATTTTTCATAGCGCCGCCATCTGCCGTGTGGATGACCTCGATGGAGGTATTCCTGCCGAAGTCGTAATCGTCCGGCGCGTCGATACTGTATTCCAGCGCATACGCCGGAGCCGCCAAAGCCGCTGTCATGCAAAGGCTCAGGCAAAGGGTAATGATTTTTTTCATTCTGCCGTTTCCTCCTCATCTGCGTTTTCTTTTCTGTGCTTCACCAGCAGCGCACCGCCGACGCCCGCGCCTGCCGCAGCCACAATTCCGAGGGGAATCAGCACATAGGACCAGCGGAAAGCGGATGCCGCGGAAGGTACGTTCGCAGGCTCTGCGGGTTGGATGGGTGTTCCCTCAAAGATGGCGACATAGCGGACACGGTTCAGGGCGATCCGGCTGACGGTTCCGGTATAGTCCGCCGTGACGGTGTAGCCCTTGACGTAGCTGCTGGTGGCGCTGCCGGTGTAGGTGGCGACGGCGGTATAGCGGTCTGCCACAGCGTAACCATCCATGTTAGCGGTGTTGTCCGTCTGCCACTGGATGTCCGTGAGTGTCAGGGTCTTGCCGTTTTCTGTAATGGTTTTGGGAAGATACTGCGTATCCTGCTCGGCAAGGTTAGGATAGCTGCGCTTGGTGGTGATTTCCCTGGTGGCGCTGCCGTAGCCAGACGGCTCCACCTGCACGGTATCAAGTCGGAGCGTCAGGGTCCCCATGAGGCCGTCATCCGTGATGAATTCCCGCTCCTGCGGCAGCAGCGCCAGTACGGATTCCATGTCTTTTTTGGCGCTTTCAACGGAAATATGCTCCGTGTGCTGGCGGCTCTCGTTTTCCGGAAGCTCCTGCTTCAGAAGGTCCGTCAGGGTGTAGTGGAAGCCGTCCTGACGGAAGTCCGAGCGGGGGATACCGGCAGGATCGTC
>ENA-UESD01002310-UESD01002310.1-human-gut-metagenome-genome-assembly--contig:-NODE-2310-length-13773-cov-5.027161_pt1 | contig 13773 bp, 8 predicted proteins | sample MGYA00242985_ERZ507986 | MGnify/ENA primary metagenome ERZ507986 (study PRJEB26167, sample SAMN06115408) | human gut metagenome | host: Homo sapiens | place: China:Guangxi | collected 2016-04-06... | reverse complement strand
AGACAATAGCTATCTAATACAAATTTTGTTAATTATTGTAAGAGAAACAAGTGTTAAAATTCTCCTGAACTCTAACCTGGTTCGAAAGACTTTTCCAATAATATATCCATCCTGTCGGATTCAACGGATATACATTGATTCTCGACAAGATTTCAAATAAAAATAAAACATCATTTTCAGATAATAATCGTGAAGACCGTTTCTTTACCTTCTATGGATGAAACTTTTAGATTGCCGCCATGCATTCGCATAATCTGGCGGGAGACGCTTAGCCCAATACCCGATCCCTCTTCTTTAGTGGTAAAGAACGGGACGAATATCTCGTTCATGATTTCGGAGGAAATACCGGGACCATTGTCCCGTACCCGGATCAACACCTTTCCCGTCGGCCCGTGTTCGGCGGAGAGAGTTATGTGGGCATCTTCCCTACCCCGCAAAGCGTAAAATGCGTTTTTCATCAAGTTTAAAAGGACTTGTCCCATAAGGTTCGGATCGGCAAAAACCTTCAGGTCTTCCGGTTCAATGCAAACATCAATCGTGACTTCCGGAAAATTCGGTTCCGTGCTGCTCAGGATCACTGCCCGCTGGATTAATTCGTTTAAGTTGATCAATTCCCGTTCAGGCCGAGGAATACGGGTAAACTTACGATAGGATTCCACGAAAGAGATCAACCCTTTGCCCGTTTCACTAATCACCTTCAACCCGTTTTCCGTGTTGCGTTTCAAGTCGTCGGGAGTGATTTCCGGATCAGAGTGCATGGAAAGTAACATGTCGCTTAAAGAAGTTACGGGGGCGATCGAATTCATAATCTCGTGCGATAGCACCCGGATCAAGCGTACCCAAGAATCAAGTTCGTTCTCGTCAAGTTCGTTCTCGATGTCATTCATGACTAACAAGGTGATGGGCTTGTCTTTTAATAAAATGCGGGAAGCACTGACGAATAATTGCACGGAGCCCCGTTCGTTCGTGAAAGTCACCCGCCGACTTTCCCCGGGGCGAATTTCCGTCACCAGTAGTTTTAAGGCCGGGGACACTCGTTCCAACTGGTTGACGTGTGTGAATATCTCCAATCCCAGCAATTTTAAGGCGACTTGATTATTCTGCGTCACGAATCCCCGTTCGTCCAACGCCACGATCCCGGAACTCACGCTGTTTATGATCAACTCGTAAAATTGCTCCCGTTGTTGTATCTCCAAACGGGTATTCTGCAAAATATCCTTGATACGGTTCAACACCCCGTTCAGAAAACGCTCGGAATGGCTACCGCCATATTCCGGAAAATGAATGGAATAATCGTCGTTTTCCAAGGCTTGAAAGAAGTAAGCCAGTTTCCGGTTCACGGATCGGACATTCCACACGACACGAAAACAACACCCCACGGCAAGTATTGACGTGGCAACACCCGGGATATACTCACCTTCCGACAAAAAAGAACAGGTCGCCACGACCAGAACGATCAGAAATAGCAAATACGCCAATACTCGCGAGGTGATGTTTCTTACCATATTTTATTGTTACAAATTGAATTTTTTCATCTTGTTATACAGGGTTTGCCGGGTGATTCCCAGCCGGGAAGCAACAGCAGACAAATTGCCCTCGTGCCGTTCCAAAGCCTTGCGGATCATCTCCCGTTCCATATCTTCAAGGGTTTCTAAAGGAGCCATCTCGCCCGATTCGCTTTTGAACAGGAAATCTTCGGGGGTGAGTACTTGTCGATCACACATGATCACGGCTTTTTCCACGGTGTGCTGTAATTCCCGCACGTTTCCCGGCCATGAATATCCCAGCAGTCGTTGCCGAGTCTCGCCGGAAAAGGACAGATCGGGTTTCCGGTATTTCCTGCCATAATCCCGTAAAAAGGCCTCTGCCAGTAACAGTATGTCATTCCCTCTTTCCCGTAACGGGGGAACTTCCACGTGGATCGTGTTAATGCGATAAAGTAAATCTTCCCGGAAAGTGCCTTCTTTGACCATCCGGGGTAAGTCGCTATTCGTGGCACAGATCAGACGGATGTTGACGTCAATCGGTTTATTCGATCCCACCCGGATCACTTTCCGGCTTTGCAGGGTTGCCAGTAGCTTGGATTGCAGGGCATATGACAAGTTTCCGATTTCATCCAGAAATAACGTACCCTTGTTTGCCGCCTCGAATTTCCCGACACGGTCTTCCCGTGCATCGGTGAAAGCTCCTTTCACGTGACCGAACAACTCACTTTCGAAAAGGGTTTCCGTGATCGCTCCCATGTCCACGGAGATCATCACCTCCTCTTTTCGTCCCGAGAGGGCGTGAATTTCGCGTGCCACAATCTCTTTTCCCGTACCGTTTTCCCCGGTAATCAACACGTTTGCATCCGTGACCGCCACCTTTTCAATTAATTGACGTACCCGACGCATGACATCCGACTCTCCCCACACGACTGTCCGTTCGGGGGAAAGCTGCCCTTTCAGCACCTCTTCCTTTGCTTTAAGTTGTTTCACTTCCCGTCGGGATTCGTGCAAACGATAGGCAGCCAACAAGGTGGCCACTAACTTGGCATTATCCCAAGGTTTGACAACAAAATCTGTCGCCCCTTCCTTCACCGCCCTCACTGCCAAATCAATATCCGCATAAGCCGTGAATAAAACCACGGGAATCTCCGCAGCATATTCCTTAATCCTTGACAACCAGTAAAGTCCCTCGTTCCCGGTATTGATACCCGCCGAGAAATTCATATCCAACAACACCACATCTACCCGTCCCGATTCGAGGATGGCTTCGATCTGGTTCGGAGTTCTGAGTGTGATCACTTCCCGGAACACTCCTGCTAACAACATCTCCAAAGCGTTCAGCACGGCCTTGTTGTCGTCCACGACCAGTATGGTTCCCTGTTTCGCCATATATCTTGTTTTTCTACTTCAACATCTTTTCTAAAATACGCTCCACTTCTTCGGCTGTCGGACAGATGGCTAATATTTTACCCTCTTGATCTACCAAAAAAGTTCCCCCACCGGAATTACCGACACAATATTTAAACCAAATGTTCCCGGCGTCGTTGAGTTCCACGAGATTCAACCACGGGTAACCGTCCTGAAGGGCCGCAGCTTTCGCCGTTTGTACCGTTTTTTCACGGGCAACCCCGACGATCGTGAAACCTTTGGATTCATATTTTTCATACACGGGAATCATACTCTTCGCCGACCGTCGGCACGGGCCGCACCAAGAGGCCCACAAGTCAATCAAAGCCACTTTCCCTCTTATCTGTTCAGATAAAGTCACGGAGTTTCCCTCAAAATCCGGGGCGGTGAAGTCTATATAACGTCCCCCCACTTCAATTTGCTTTAACGACTGAAGCATGGTTGCAACCAACGTTGTATATGAATGTTCGGGGAACATGGGTTTATAGATGGTATTGTATAAACTCTCCAAATCCTGTACATTTTTAAAGGATAACATATCAAACTCCTCGGGAAAACCATGCACCTGATAATCCACCAAACTCATCAAATCATCCATTAACAAAAAATAAGTTGCCACCGATGGATGTTCCGCCATATATTCTTCCTTCCATTTCTGTTCTCTCTTCTTCAGATTTTTGCTTTCCTCATTTAACGCCATCAGTTGAGGAGTATATAATTTTTTATCCTTTTCTAATTGCTGATAAATTGCATACAAGCTATCCGATTTCATCTTATCTTTAGAATATAGAGACATCAATTCTTGCAATTCCATTGCTCTAGGTGTAAAATAAAGTTTCTGATTACTTAATGCCTCGTATCGATTATACAAATCACTAAAATGGAATTTATCTTCACTTAATTTTTGATATTGTTGATACTGGTTATTGATCTTCCCACCATGAATTTCCGCATCTACATACGAATTTTCAGACAAAATCGAGATATTAATCACCCCCGGTTCAACAAAAAAATTCACCGGTCGAAAGGCTGCTCTTGCTAACTCATCAGTAAACACGAGCCAATACATTTTACACCCCCCTAATCTGCACGCATATTCAAACTCACCATTCCGAATGGGTATTATAGCATAAGGCTCCTGAATCCGATCGTCATCCTTGTACCCCATCAGCACCAACCTAGAACTCGCAAGGTGTCCCTGCACCTTCCCACGAATCAGACAATCGCTTTCCTGTTCCAGCCTTTGCGGTTTCTCATCCAATATGATTCCCCGGATCCGCCAGTCTGTCTCGTGGTTCCCCTCCACGTAATCTACCTTTTTCTCCCCGGCATCCACGGGTTCAAAATAGAGTTGAAAAGTCATCCGACCGGATTCCGGCAAAAATATCTGTTCATTTAGCGTGATACCTTCCGCTTTCAAAAGTTTATATTCTTTACCACTCTCCCCTCTTAATACCGTACGCCCCACAACCCGAAACCATTCATTAGGGAAATAGTTCACTTGCCCCGTGATAATAGTAGCCTCGTTGGTCAACTCCATTTTTACAATATCGAACATATACGTGTTTGTCGCCTCGTACCACGGGACATTGATCACTTTTTGTCCCCAACCCAATGATGTCCAGAGACACAAACATAATCCGAAGAGCAAGTTTTTACCTTTCATAAGTTTTTATTTTTTAGTTCTAAATTCTTCCCGTCTCGTTTAAAATTTCCCGGTTGGCAATCGTTCTATTTTTAATTAAAGGATGTCCCGGTTTTCCAACTCGGTCACGATTTGCCCGTCAAAAAGATGAACCACCCGGTGGGCATACGAGGCATCATGCTGGGAGTGGGTCACCATGACAATGGTTGTTCCCTCTTGGTTCAGCTCGGTCAACAAGTTCATGACTTCCGCCCCGTTTTTGGAATCGAGGTTTCCGGTCGGCTCGTCGGCAAGGATCAGCTTGGGCCCTGCCACGACGGCACGGGCAATGGCAACCCGCTGTTGTTGTCCCCCGGAAAGTTGCTGCGGAAAGTGCTTGACCCGGTGACTAATGTTCATCCGGTCGAGAATCGACGTGACTAGTTCTTTTTTCTCCGACGCCTTTTTCTTCAGGTAGATCAAGGGTAATTCCACGTTCTCATAGACATTCAACTCGTCAATCAAGTTAAAACTCTGGAACACGAAACCGATGTTCCCCTTACGAACCTGTGTCCGCTGTTTCTCTTTTAAATGCCCGACTTCCTGCCCGTTGAAATAATAATTCCCGGATGTCGGGTTATCCAACAAACCGATGATGTTTAATAAAGTTGACTTACCACAACCGGAAGGGCCCATTATGGCCACGAATTCTCCCTGTTTCACGTGAAGGGACACGTCGTTCAACGCTGTTGTTTCGACCTCTTCGGTACGAAATACTTTACTTAAATGCTCAATTCTTATCATGATTCAATCTATTTACGAGTAAAACTTCACGTTGAACGTACCATTATCATGCCAAAAGGCATTTTACACTAATTATCAATACATTACCAAAATATATTTTACATCACGTGTCAAATAATTAGACAATCGTGTCTCATTTTTTGACATCTTGTTTTTCCTTATTTTTCTCTATACCACTGAAAACAAACACTTTCCGACTTTGGCACGACATTCGTTCTTCTGGATGCAAGATAAAATAAAAAATGATGATTTTAAAGCAATATTCCATTCTACTGAGCATTTTAACATCCGGCTTACTTGTCAACGGGCAAAACCGGGAATGGACTCTTCAAGCGTGTATCGATTACGGCGTGGAGAAAAGTCTTTCCATGCAACAACGGGCGCTACAAAATAAAAACGATAAACTGGACGTGCGGGATGCCACACTCTCGCTTCTACCCTCTGTTAGCGGGATTTCTCCCGGCGTCAGTTACAGTTTCGGTCGGGGAATTGACCCGGAAACCAACACGTATACGAATACCCGCTACATGTCGGTCGGGGGATTCGGCGTAGGCAGTAGTCTAACCATATTTGCCGGGTTCAGTAATATCAATCGTCTGCGAGCCGCCAAGTTAAGCCGACTCATGGGATGGGAAGAAACCGAGAACCAAGCCAACCAAATCGCCATACAGGTAATGAATGCTTTCTTCACGTTATTGTATGCCGAAGAAGAGGTTCGTATCACGCAGGAACAAGTGGAAAACTCCCGGCTACGTCTTAAAAAGATTGAACGGGAATACGAGTTAGGGAAAAAGCCGAAAAGCGACCTTTTCGAGATGCAGGCGCAACAAGCTTCCGTGGAGTTCCGGCTGATCACGGCTCAGAATAATTGTCTTAACGCACAAGCTAATCTTAAATACATTATGAATTATAACGCGGAGGAGGAGTTAAGGATTGACGCCCGATCGGTTTCCGAAGTCCTCCCGGAACTCCACGAATTGAAGACCAAAGAGGTTTTCACGCAAGCGCTCCAAACATTACCGGAAATCAAGCTGGCCGCTTACCAAATCCGTTCGGCACAACTTGGCGTGTATTCGGCAAGAGCCGGGTTATATCCCTCGATCAGTATTAGCGGAAGTATCTCATTCGGGAATTATAGTGACCAGCGTTCAGGTGATTTCTTCTCGCAAATTACGGACCGTAATCAGATCGGGAAAGGGTTCAGCATCGGCATGAGTATTCCCTTCTACTCCGGTCTGAGTCGCCGTTCCAGCCTCCAACGAGCCAAACACAATTATCAATCGTCGAAGATACAATACCAACAGACGGAACGAGCATTATATAACGAGATACAACAAGCCCTGCAAGATTTGAAGTCCTGCACCCAACGCTACCGGATTGCCGTGCAGCGAGAGAATTTCAGCTCCCTCTCCTACAACGCTGCCCGCAAACGCTACGAGCAAGGACTAATCACCATCATCGACTTGAACACGACCTCCAACAGCCTCCTCGAAGCAAAGTACGACGTGCTTCGAGCCCGCTTAGATTACGTGATGCAAAAGAGAATGATTGATTTTTATCAAGGACAACCGTTAACTAATGTAGAATTTAGAATTTAAAATGTAGAATGAATACTACTTTCCTATTCTAAATTTTAAATTCTACATTTTAAATTTATAAACACCGTGGATCGACTAATAGAACAAAAAAGAGGAATTAGAAGAAAACATATCCCTTATCTCATCGGGGGCATATTTATTCTTTGGTTTGCCGGATGGACCATATTCGGGAATCATGAATCGGCGTTACGAGTAGACAAAGAGAAAATCACAATAGAAGACGTGAGCCAAGGGATATTCCATGATTATATCCGGATCATGGGGAACGTGGAACCATTGACGTTCTCGCAGTTAACCGTGCAGGAAGGAGGAAACGTAAAGGAGATTCTCGTGGAAGAGGGAGAAATGGTGAAGGCGGGCGAGGTCATTATCCGGCTGGAAAGTAAGAATCTGGAAACGGAGATACTAAATAGCAAGGATCGTTTCGCCGAGGAAGAGAATTCCGTGCAAAATAGCCTGCTGGACTTGGAACGGGAAGAGTTGAACCTGCAACAGGAACGCTTAACGCTGGAACTTGACGTGGAAAGGAAGAAACGAAAATACTTGCAAAACAAACAACTTTTCGAGGAGGACTTGATCGCCAAGGAAGAGTATCTGGTGGCTAAAGAAGATTACGAGTACGCCATCCACAACCGGGAACTGATCACGGAGAAGCAAACAAAAGATTCCATTCGCCGTCACTCGCAGGTCATTATGCTCAAGCAAAAAATGGAGAATGCCCGGCGTAACCTGCGATTGACGCAGGAACGCTATGCCCGACTCAACGTGTGCGCCCCGATCGACGGGCAGTTGAGCGACCTAAACGTGGAGATCGGCCAAGTGGTGAGTTCCGGCAGCCAAATCGGAAAGATCAACGTGCTGAACGATTACAAGGTGATGACACAAATCGACGAACATTATATTGACCGGGTACGCAAGGGACTGACTGCCACGTTGGAACGACAAGGGAAGGATTACCAGATGGGGGTGATCAAAGTGTACCCCGACGTGAAGGACGGGCAGTTTAAAACCGACTTGGAATTCACGACTACCGTCCCTCCCAATATCCGAACGGGACAGACGTATCACCTGAACCTGCAACTCGGCGCAGCGGACGAATCGATACTGATTCCCAGAGGTACTTTCTACCAAAGCACGGGGGGACAATGGATATACGTGTTGTCTCCCGATGGAACAGAGGCTTTCCGGCGAAAAATAAAAATCGGCAAACAGAATCCCCGTTATTATCAAGTGACGGAAGGACTTCAACCGGGTGAAAAGATCATCACGTCAGGTTATGAAATGTTTGGCGATAACGAACGACTTATTTTCAAGTGATTTTTTGTACTTTGCAACACGGCTAAAAATAACACGATATGTATCATCTCAAACTGGTAGGACGTCAGATTTTTCAACGAAAAGGTTATTTCGTGATCAACACGATCGGGCTGGCCGTGGCTCTCACCGCCTCCGTACTTATTTATACTTTTCTGGTAAAAGAATGGCAGACAAACACGTACCACAAGAATGTTGACCACATTTACCGGATCACAGTTCAAACCGACGGATACGCTTACTGGGGATCAGAGGTTTGCAGCTCGCTGGGAGAGATTGCCAAAGCGGAACTTCCGGAAGTGACTGACTATACCCGGATCATCACGGCACGGGAGATGAAAATTCGCTGGGAGAATGACGATCACTATCAAACCGGGATCTCCTGCGGGTACGCAGACCGACAGTTGTTCAGCATGTTCACGTTCCCGCTCGTGACAGGGAGTATTCAAGCCCTCGAACAACCCGGCTGGGTGGTGATTTCGGAAAGTATTGCCCGGCGTTATTTCAAGGATGAAAATCCGATAGGAAAACTGGCATACTTGGAAAACCTGTACACACGTGGAAGTGTTTCGACATTCCGGATTACCGGGGTCATGAAAGATATGCCACCCCGTTCATCCATTCAAGCCGACGTGATTCTGGATTTTTCCGTGATAGAACCTTCGTTTCGGTACAACATGGGAAACGCCGTACAGACGTTTATTCAATTAACCGACGGGGCGAATATCCAAAAGGTTGAAGAGCAATTACTTCAAATTGAATACCGGGAGTCTGATTATATCCGGGAACAAAAGGAAATATTGCAGTTGCAACCATTACGGGAAATGTACCTGCACTCGGATCACATACAAGACTTTGACCTCTCCTTCACCCAAGGGTCGGGGATCTTTAACTGGATTCTGTTCGGAATCCTCTTGCTCATCCTGTCGCTGGCATTTTGTAATTACCTCATCATCAAGTTGGCACTAGCGGATAAAAACGCAGAACGGTTTGCCATACAAAAATATTTCGGGAGTAGTAATCGAAATATTTTCGTGCAGGTGTTGTTGGAAATAGGCATATATACCGTGACGGCCTTCGCCTTGACGGTCGTGCTGACCTCTATTTTTTATCCCTATTTCGCACAAATCATTTCGCCCAAGCATCCCTTCCCATTTTATTTGAGCGGGACGGAAGTTATCGTCTTCCTGTTCATCTTCCTGTTGTTTGCCGGATGCGTCGGGGGAATTACTTACGGACATATCAGCCGAAAACTCAACTCTTCCAGACTGAAAAACACGATTGCCTCTTCCCGCTCGTCACTGGATTTGAAGAAAATTCTGATGGTTGCCCAACTGACAATCTTCTGCGGGTTGCTTTTTTTCTCCATCGTGTTTCTCCGACAAATCGATTATCTCCAAAATAAACCGCTGGGTTACAATAACCGGAACACGATTTCTTTCGGTTGGCTGAATCCCTACGAGATCACGTCTCTGAAGGAAGAGTTGTCGCAACACCCGGACGTGTTGGCCGTGAGTTGCGGCGCCTTGCTCCCGATCGGGAACTGGGCGCATCGGGATATTCATCTGGTAGAGCAACCGGAAAAAAGCATACGATCCTACTCGCTCTTGTGTGACGAAGATTTTCTCCGTACCTACCAGTTAAAACTCGTGGAAGGACGGGATGCCAAAACGAAAGTCACGACACCGGGAATCTATTCCCGCAAACCCGTGGACATCGTAGAGATCGTCGTGAACCAGAAGTTCGTGCGGCAAATGGGATTGAGTCACCCGATCGGAACGCTACTGAGTGACGGAACCGCCAAAATGCAAATCGTGGGGATCGTGCAGGACTTCCACTACCGCTCACTTTATGAACCGATACAACCCGTCATGATCGGCAGTGACCTTCCGGGAGTGTCGGTTACCCTCATCGTCCGGTACCGGGAAGGGAAACGAAGCGAGATGATCCAGTACCTGCAACAATTACACGAAAGCCGTCACCCGGAAACGCTGATGCATTACCAAGAATATCCCTATTCCGAACTATACGAGCGGGAAATCATGCTGGGACATCTCGTGTATATATTCACAGGCATCGCCCTATTGATCGGGGGTATGGGAGTACTTGCCTTTTCTGTTTTCATCGCCGAGAGCAAGACCAAAGAGATCGCTCTCCGCAAGGTGAACGGAGCCTCGGAAGGACAAATCATGATTTACCTAAATCGCATTTTCGCAGGACAGTTGGCAATCGCCTGTATCGTGGGGATTCCCTGTTCCTATTTGATTTGCCGACAATGGTTGCAAGGTTTCGCATACAAAGTCACGATAAGCCCTTGGATTACCGTTTGCGTGATCGGGGTTTCCTGGCTACTGGTGGTTCTCATCACCGGCTGGCAAATACGCCGGGCCACACGCCGCAACCCGATTGATTCACTTAAAACCGAATGACCATGCGGATGTTTCAATATAAAATATTATTCCGGCATTGGGGTAAAAATAAGATATATCCCTGTATCTCGACATTCAGTCTGGTTATCGGTCTCACGTGTAGCACATTACTGATCGGGTTTGCCATGCACGAACAGCACACGGCACACTCCACGCCCGGAGAGGATCAGCTTTACGTGGTGCAAACGAAAGATAATTTTTACCACAACTCGGAACTGAAAACATACGATACCCCGGTCGGGGCTGCCCAAAAGCTACACGAGAAATACCCGCAGGTGACAGGGTACTGCACTTTCCGACAAGAATTCGTCGTCATGCACCGGGGAAAGCACAAGCAGGAGATTGATAACGCATATAAAGTCACTCCCGGTTTCGACACGCTTTTCCAACCGAAAATGATCAGCGGGAATTTAAAACAAACCCTATCCCAGCCTTTGGAAATCGCGATAACCCGGAGTTTTGCCCTCCGCACGTTCGGGAAGGAAAACCCGTTGGGAGAGGTACTCACACTCGAAACCTACAAAGATGTATTCGTGAAGGACGGAGAGGGTTACGGGGTCTCCCAACAACAAGTCAATCAAGACTACACGATCACCTCTGTCATTGACGATCGCCCACCAAGTGTCCTATATTACGAGCTACTTTTCGGGTTATCCCCGGAAGAGATTGCCCGACAACCTTTCAGCACCTCGTGGTATCATAACGTGGTGCAAGTACAAGCGAGAAGTGACCGATCCACCCTACAAGAAAAGATCAATCAGGATGAAAACGCCAACCCGCTTTTCCTGCTCCCCATCGAGCAGGCGTACTACACGAAAGATTATTCCGAGAACCGACTTTTCAGGTACCGGGATTATAAACAGTTGCAAACCAGCCTGTATATCGCACTACTTATTCTGATTATCGCTTGTTTTAATCACGTGAACATTAACATGACCCGTTCGTTCCAACGTTTACTTTATTCCGGTCAGCAACTGATACACGGGGCCTCCCGGAACGAAATCCGGTGGCAGGTGATTCAGGAAACAGTTCTCCAAGTGGGCTTTGCTTTCCTTATTTCACTAGCATTGATTTACATGGTGTTACCGAAGTTTAATGCCTTTATGGATTCTCGGCTGACTTTTTCCGATTTGTTCCGGGGAGAAACGCTATCCATCATTTTCTATACCCTTGTCGCCGTGATCTTGTTCCCGTCAATTTATATCCTGTACAAAGCAGAACGGGTGGCTCTGGCCAATATTCTAAGGAAAAATTACACGTTTCATCGCTCGCTGATTGCCGGAATTATTGTTGTCCAATTCACGATTTCGATCATTTTGCTAGCCCTTTTCCTCACGATAAAAGGGCAGACCGAATACATCACGCACATTCGCCCGGACGCGGAATCGATTATTTCCATAGAACACGAATATACACCCAACGAACATTCGTGGAAGACATTCAAAGAGCAAGTGATCACGCTATCGGAAGTTGTTGACTACACCTCTACCCTCCCGCTCATGAATGGAGCCATCGCTAACCGGGAATTTAATGCCAACACGTTAAAGATGGATCAACGCTTTTTTCATTTTTATCACGCCGAACTCGTGGCAGGGGATTCCTTGTGTCATGCTACCGATGTTTCGATCCACAAGGTGCTGGTGAATGAATCGCTGATCAGAAAGAAACAGATCGAAAACCCAATCGGACAATCTTTTTCACATGATGGGATGGATTTCATGATTTGCGGAGTCATCAAGGATTACGCCATTGATCATGTCACGAACGAGGTCGAACCGTTAATTATCATCCGGGAGACGGATGACTGGGTAAACGCCAGAGGCTCGGTGATTAAAACCCGACCGGAAGAGGTTGAGGCCACGATTGCCCGGATGCAGAGCTTGTGGAAAACGATCGCTCCTGATGAATCACCGTTGGTTTTTACCTCTTTGGCCGAGATTTACAGGGATATACACAAGGAAGAGTTTCGGACGGCACGAATCGTTTCCATATTCACATGGATCAGTATGCTACTCTCTTGCATGGGATTGTTCGGGTTAGCGTGGTATTCGGTGGAATGTCGGACGAAAGAAATTTGCCTGCGGAAAGTCAACGGGGCAACTGAAAAGCAAATCGTACTGCTCGTGTGCGGACGTTTTGTGAAATGGATGATCTGGGCCTCACTTCTCGGTATTCCAATCGCTTGGTATTTGGCTAACACATGGATTTCGCAATTCGTGTACAGGGCTGAGTTATCCCCGTGGATTTTTATCACGAGTATATTGCTCGTAATTATGATAGGCATTATTACCGTGATTCGCCAATCTTGGTATGCCGCAACGTTAAACCCAATAGATACCCTTAAAACCGAATAGCCATGCAAAACGTTCAATTCAAAATCATATTTCGAAGTTGGATAAAAAATAAAACCTATACCTTGATTTCTCTCATCAGCTTGATCACGGGGATCACGTGTTGCACGTTGCTCGTTACTTTCGTGATACACGAGTATAATATCGCTCATTCTATCTTGAATAGTAAAAACTGTTATCTTGTTCAGGAGCAAAGGAAACAAGACGTCCATCCCAATGATGCTTTCATTTCCGGGGAAAGCGGAGTTCAACTGAAAAACATTTATCCAGAAGTGAAAGCCTATTGTGTATTCCGGAATGAACATCTTCTTTTCAGTGAAAAAGCGGAAGAACCGGACTACATGGACGCATATTCTGTTACACCCAACTTTACAGATTTTTTTAAACTTCTCCTTTTATCGGGAGATTTACGCAAAACGCTCTCATCCCCCAATGAGATTGCCGTTACCCGGTCTTTTGCCCGCCAACAATTCGGAATCGCTAACCCGATCGGGAAATCTCTCACGCTAGGGCGCTATATTGTTCATTTTGACGGGGAGAAAAATATCTACAAAAAGATATTCGAACCTTGCACGATCACAACTGTTATTGACGATTCACAAAAGAATTTTCTCCATTTTGGGATATTGCGAGGATTACCGGACGAAGAAATATCACAAGTCACCGGATTCGCTTTTTACATTTTTATCGAACTTTCGTCTAAAGTTACAGCTCCAAATTTCCTAACAAAAATAAATGATCGGAACGAAGAAGTATTCA
>ENA-UESD01002303-UESD01002303.1-human-gut-metagenome-genome-assembly--contig:-NODE-2303-length-13796-cov-2.883811_pt1 | contig 13796 bp, 12 predicted proteins | sample MGYA00242985_ERZ507986 | MGnify/ENA primary metagenome ERZ507986 (study PRJEB26167, sample SAMN06115408) | human gut metagenome | host: Homo sapiens | place: China:Guangxi | collected 2016-04-06... | reverse complement strand
CTCCGCTGATTCATAACAAGATTGTAATAAAAAATCCCAAAGCCCCGGACTTGCTGCTGGCAGGTCCGGGGCTTTGGGCGATTAAAAAAGAGGAGGAAAAAGAGAGAAAGCGGTCGAAACGGAAAGGCAATGGTGAGACACAGATTTCACTTTGAAACTGCAGAACCGAAGGAAGGGGGGAGATTGAGACGGAAGGTCCCGGAAAAAAGATAAAAAAGGTATGAAAAAGCCGAAAAAGATATTGTGTAAAATTTCACAATTTCCAGAATTGATTTTTTAAAACGAAAAAAATCAATTGGCAGCATAGCTAAAAATATGAATCTAAAATCATTCAATATGTAAAAAATAGCGGCAGAGATGCAAAAATAGTTCCATTTAGAAGGAAAAGTGCTATAATTTCAATACAGAGATGCACCTCGAAAAATGCGTAATCGGAGCGATCCCCGATTGCGCGTTTCTTGATGATGCACATATGCTACGCATTATGTACAATATATGGGAGGCTTATGCAAATGGAAATGAAAAAGTTTGGCGTCGTTGGCGCCGGCATGATGGGCGCCGAGATCGCTCTGTGCTTTGCACAGGCAGGTTATGAGACCGTTCTGGGCGACATTAAGCTGGAGTTTGCAGAGAACGGCAAGAAGCGCCTGGACGGCATGCTGGCAAAGCGTGTGGCCAAGGGTAAGATGACCGAGGAAGAAAAAACCGCGGCCATGAACAACATCAAGGTCACCTGCACGGCAGACAGTGTTGCGGATTACGCAGACTGCGATCTGATTGTAGAGGCAGCCCTGGAAGTTTTCGAGATCAAGTCCGACATCTTTAAGAGACTGGACGAGGTCTGCAAGGAGAGCACCATCATCGCCTCCAACACCTCCTCTATCTCCATCACCAAGCTGTCCACCGCTGTCAGTGCAGCCCGCGCTCCGCGCTTCATCGGCCTGCACTACAACAGCCCGGCCAGCATCATGAAGCTGGTTGAGGTCATTCCGGCAGTCAACACCTCTGCTGAGACCACCGAGGCCTGCAAAGAGATCCTGAAGAAGATCGGCAAGGAGCCGGTACAGTGCAAGGATGTCGTCGGCTTTGGCCTGAACCGCCTGTTCCACTGCTTCTACCTGGAGGCATGCCGCCTGGTGGAAGAGGGCGTCTGCACTGTGGAAGATGTCGACAAGATCTGCCTGTATGGCCTGGGCCATCCGCAGGGCATCTTCAAGCTGCTGGATATGCTGAACCTGGAGCTGAGCGTCACCGTCGACAAGATCATGTTCGAGGCCTACGGCGACCGCTTCCGCCCGTCTGCTGAGATGCAGCGCCTGGTCTATGCTGGCCACCTGGGCAAGAAGACCGGTTCCGGCTTCTACGACTGGGACGAGAACGGCAAGGTCATCGGCATGTCTGCTTACTACCGTAAGTAATCGGAGGCAGAAAAGTGGCACAGTTGACTTTTCAGAAAATCGGTTATGTTGGCGTGATTCAGGTCGACCGTCCGGAAGCCCTGAACGCCCTGAACCGTGATATCATCGACGCCCTGGATGTGGAGCTGGACAAGATCGCGGCGGATCCTGAAGTCCGCGTGCTGGTCATCGGCGGTACGCCGAACTTTGCAGCTGGCGCCGACATCAAGAGCATGGTCGAGTGTGATCCGGAGGGCGCCAAGAAGTTCTCCTTCAGCCCCACCTATCACAAACTGATGAATCTGGCCATTCCCACCATCGCATCCATCGGCGGCTACTGTTTCGGCGGCGGCATGGAACTGGCGCTGACCTGTGATCTGCGGATTGCAGCAGACAACGCCAAGATGGGTCTGGTGGAGACCAACCTGGGCATCTTCCCGGGCGCCGGCGGCACAATTCGCCTGCCCCGCCTGATCGGCTACTCCCGCGCATTGGAAATGATCATCTTCGGCAAGGTCGTCAAGGGCCCCGAAGCACTGGAGATGGGCATTGTCAACCGCGTGGTTCCGAAGGACGATCTGTGGGAAGAGACCATGAAGTGGGCAGAAAAGCTGTCGCTGCGCGCGCCGGTGGCTGTACAGGCAGCAAAGCGCACCATCAAGCGCGGACTGGAATGCGCCACGGTAGCAGAGGGCGTGGACATCGAGGCGGAGGAATTTGCCAATTTGTTCACCACCCACGACCAGAAAGAGGGCATGCGCGCCTTTATTGAAAAGCGCGATCCTGTCTATCTGGGCAAATAAGGGAACGCGAAAGGGGTGTTTCCAATGCCGGAAATTAAATCGTTTGCGGCACCAAGTAAATATTTCTAGGGCAAAGATCTGCTGTTACATATGGCCGATTACATCGGTTTCCTTGGGGATAAATTCCTGGTGGTCACAGACTCTATTGTCTATGGCCTGACCAAAGAAAAACTTGCACAGGGCTCCCACACGGCAGAAAAAGAGTATGCCTATGAGGTGGAACTGTTTGGCGGTGAGTCCACTGCGGCCGAGGGCGAGCGCATCGGCAAGATGGCGCAGGATAAAAACTGCAAGGCCATTGTGGGGCTTGGCGGTGGCAAGGTGATTGACACCTCCAAGTATGCAGCCAATGAGGCAGGCCTGCCCGTCGTCATTATCCCCACTGCTGCGGCGTCTGACGCGCCCTGCAGCGCAATGTCGGTGGTCTATGATGAGCATGGTGCCTTCCTGTTTTCCAAGAAGATGAAGCACAACCCCGATGTGGTTCTGGTGGATACGCAGGTCATTGCGGAAGCCCCGGTTCGGCTGCTGCTGGCAGGCATCGGCGATGCGTTTGCAACATTCTATGAAGCAAGATCGGCAAAGGCCTCTGGAGTAGATAATTTTACCGGCGGCAAGCGGAACGAGGCAGGCTATGCCATGGCAGTGCTCTGCAACGAACTGCTGCTCAAATATGGCCTGGCGGCAAAAGAGTCTGTTATGAAAAAGGAATGGTCCGAAGCGGTCGACATGATCACAGAGGCCAATATTTTCCTGAGCGGTCTTGGCTTTGAGAACAATGGCTGCGGAATTGCACATGCGACCTACAGTGGCATGACAAAGATCTGGGATCCGTTCCCGGTGATGCATGGCGAGGCAGTCGCGTTTGGTGTCCTGGTTCAGCTCGCGGCGGAATACGACAACGCCGGAAAGGTCGATGAGCGGGAGTGGCAGGAGGTCAAGAGCTTCTATGAGGCTGTGGGCCTGCCGATGTCCCTGAAAGACCTGGGCATTGAGGCGGATGATGAGACTTTGAAGCGGTTGGCAGAAGCAACCTGCACCGTGCCAAACTCTCAGAAGATGCCATTTAAAGTGACGCCCGAAACACTTTATCGGGCACTGGTAAAGGTTAACAAGGGTTTTTAAATAAAACTGTAAAAGGTAAAATGGGTAAGTAAAGGAGAGAATTTATTCGCTTATTGTTAGGAAGGAGCAGAGAAATATGAAAAAGAGATGGCTCGCGATTTTGCTTGCAGCAATGATGACAGTCTCGATGACTGCCTGTGGCAGCAGCGATACTACATCCAATGATGGCTCTACCCCCCCCCCCCGATGACACGGTGACAAATGACACCGCTGCTTCGGATACCGAATACACCGAAATCACGCTGAATATTGCCGGCTCTGCTGCGGAATCCCATCCGGTATCGCAGGGCATGTTGTATTGGGCTGATCTGATGGAAGAGCGTTCGGGCGGAGCGGTACAGGTAGAAGCATTTTTGAACGCAACCTTCGGCACCGGCACTGCGATTATTGAATCCATTCAGTCCGGTTCGGTCCAGTTGGGCGAAGGTTCTCTATCGTCTTTTGCAACATTTACTCCTGACACACAGTATACGGGCGTTCCGTTTGCCTTTGATTCCCGCGAGCACGCCTATGCGTGGACGGAAACCGAATTTGCACAGAAAATGCATCAGGAAGTTGTTAACACCTCCAACATGTATATTCTGGGCTGGTTTGAAAACGGCATCCGTATGTTGTCCAACAACAAGCATCCGGTGACCTGCCCGGACGATTTGTCCGGCCTGAAGATCCGGGTCCTGGATTCTCCGATCTACATCGAGATGTTTACCCGGATGGGGGCTTCGGCCATGCCGATGGCCTATTCCGAGGTCTACACCGCCCTGCAGCAGGGCACTGTTGATGGCCAGGACAATCCCTATGCCACATTCGTGTCCACCAAGTATTATGAGGTACAAAGCTATTTCACCGACCTGTCTCACACCTTCGACTTTACCGTTTTCTTCATCGGCAACGATGTGCTGGAGAGCGTGAACGAGGCGACTCGGGAACTGATTATCCAGTGCGGTAAGGAAGCGGAAGAGTACCAGCATAATCTGATGATCGAGGAAGAGGCCAATCTGATTCAGACGATCGAGGACAACGGCGTTGAAATGTATTGGCTGTCTGACGATGAGCGTCAGCTGTTTAAAGATGCAGTCGGTGATATGAGAGGCTGGTTTGAGGAGAATGTCGACACAGTGCTGAGCTGGGACGACTTCCAGGCCTCTTTGGATGAGAGCAGACCTGCATAATCGATATTACTTACCTCCTGTTGCCTGATTTCCCTTGTTTTCCATATAAATCACGGCTCTGAAGTGCATTGCACTTTGAGTAAATACAACACAAAATGGAGGAAAAACAACAATGAAAGAGTTCAAGAAAATCATTGCTCTGTTGTTGGTTGTCCTGCTGGTATTCTCTCTGGCAGCTTGCGGCAGCAGCGATGATACCAACACTGGCGACACCAATACTGGTGACACTAACACCGGCGATGATGCCAACACCGGCGACGACGCCAACACTGGCGATGTTGCCTACGACGAGGTCACTGTAAACATCGCCGGCACGGCCGCCGAGACCAACAATGTCTCCAAGGGCCTGCTGAAGTGGGAAGAGCTGGTTGAAGAGAAGTCCGGCGGCGCTGTCCAGGTTGAGGTCTTCCTGAACGCAACCTTCGGCACCGGTACTGCTGTTATCGAGTCCGTGCAGTCCGGCTCCGTCCAGGCTGGCGAGTGCACCCTGTCTTCCTTCGCTTCCTTCGTCCCCGACACCCAGTACACCGGCGTTCCGTTTGCATTTGACTCCCGTGAGCATGCTTATGCATGGACCGAGACTCAGTTTGCACAGGATCTGGCTCAGGAAGTTACCGACATGAGCGGCATGTACATCCTGGGTTGGTTCGAGAACGGCATCCGTATGCTGTCCAACAACAAGCATCCGGTGACCTGCCCGGACGACATGAAGGGCCTGAAGATCCGCGTCATGGACTCCCCGATCTACATCGAGATGTTCACCGAGATGGGCGCTTCCCCCACGCCGATGGCTTACTCCGAAGTCTACACCGCTCTGCAGCAGGGCACCGTTGATGGCCAGGATAACCCCTACTCCATCTTCGTTTCCACCAAGTACTATGAGGTTCAGCAGTACTTCACCGACCTGTCTCACACCTTCGACTTCACTGCTTTCTTCATGAGCAATGATTTCCTGATGAGCCTGAACGATGCAACCCGCGAGCTGTTCATTGAGTGCGGCAAGGAGTGCACCGAGTATCAGCATCAGGTCTCCCAGGAGGATGAGGCTGCTAACATCCAGACCATGCTCGACAACGGCGTTGAGATCTACAACCTGTCTGACGAAGAGCGTCAGCTGTTCCGTGACTCCGTCGTTGGCATCGAGGAGTGGTTTGCAAACAATGTGCAGAGCACTCTGACTTGGGACGACTTCCAGGCTTCCCTGGAGGAGAGCAGACCCGCATAAGGTTTGACATCCCATTGATTTCTCTGTGAAACATGTGATTCAATCACAATGCATGGACTTGTCCCTGGCAGCTTGCCTGCCAGGGGCGTCCATGTAAAGCATATGGTTCTATCTAAAAAATCTCCCTGTGATGCCTTTGAGCCACAGGCCTATGGATTGATCAAACGGCACAGAGCAACTGTTCTGTATTTCGCACCTATGAGAAAGGTTAGGGTCCGTAAACATGAAAATTTTGAAACTGATTGACGACAGCTTCGAAAAAGTGCTGTGCGCCATCCTTTTCACCGCCATGGTTCTCTGCATTGTATGGCAGCTGATCATGCGTTGGACTGGTGGTAACCTGTCCTGGACAGAAGAAGCTGCCCGTTATATTTTCATCTGGCTGGCATGGATTGGTATGTCCGAAGCCGTTCGCCAGAGAAAGCACATCAAAGTTGAGTTCGCAACTGCAGTTGCAAAGGGCGCAGGCAGGCTGTTTTTCGACCTGCTTTCTAATGTGGCATTTATCATCTTCTGCGTGGTCACCTTCGTTTTGGAGTGGCAGCAGTTCTACCGTGTTACCTTTAAGTTTACGCAGTATTCTCCGGCAATGCAGCTGCCGATGGGCATCTGCTATGCAGGCCTGTGTGTAGGTTGTATCCTGATGTTCTACCGCCTGATCCGTGATAGCATTCTTCTGGTTCAGGAGTACAAGGCCGAGAAGGCTAATCATGAAAAGGAGGGCAAATAAGGTATGGCTAGTGCAGGTCTGTCCGCCTTAGTAATCTTTGGCTTATTCTTTGTATTTATCTTTTTGACAATCCCGATCGGTGTTTCCATCGGTTTGTCGCTCTTCATTTACTATGTAACTGTCAGTACACAGAGCCTTTCCACAATTGGCCCGTGGCTGTTTAGTTCACTGGACTCGTTCCCCCTGATGGCAATTCCGTACTTCATCTTGGCAGGCGCCCTGATGGAAGGCGGCGGCCTTTCCAAGCGTTTGTGTGCTCTAGCTGACGCCTTCGTCGGCTGGTTGCCGGGCGGTATTGGAATCGTTACCATTGTCTCCTGTGCGTTCTTCGGCGCAATCTCCGGTTCTGCACCTGCAACGGTTGCTGCAATCGGTGTTGTTATGCTTCCGGCTATGCTGGAGGCTGGTTATGACAAGCTGTATGCAACGGCTCTGATCGCTGCTTCCGGCTGCTTGGGCGTTATCGTTCCGCCTTCTATCCCCATGGTCGTCTTTGGTACTTCTACGGATACCTCCGTTGGTACGCTGTTCATGGCTGGCTTTGGCCCGGCTCTGGTGTTTGCCGGCTGTCTGATTGTCCTGAATGAAATTGTCTGCATCCGCAATGGCTGGAAGGGCAATGGCAAGGGCCTGCATCTGCGCAACATTGGCCTGGCACTGAAAGACGGTATCTGGGCACTGCTGGTTCCGGTTATCATCCTGGGCGGCATCTACGGCGGCTTCTTCACCCCGACCGAAGCGGCTGTCGTGGCCGATGTCTACGGCCTGATCGCCGGTGTCTGCATCTACCGTGAGCTGACCTTCCGTAAGATTTACGACAGCTTGGTCAGTTCCTCGATTACCAACGCAACCATCCTGTTGCCCTGTGCAACTGGTACTGTTCTGGCAAAGGTTATTTCCCTGGTCCAGATCCCGAACATGGTTGTCAATGGCCTGACAAGCCTCAGCGACAACGGCATTCTGATCCTGCTGCTCATCAACGGCATCCTGTTGATCGTTGGTATGCTGATGGATACCATCGCTGCTATCATCGTTCTGGCTCCGATCCTGACGCCGGTTGCAGTCCAGTTTGGCTGGAGCCCGGTTCACTTCGGCCTGATCATGGTCGTAAACCTGGCCATCGGCTTTATTACCCCGCCTGTCGGTGTTAACCTGTTCGTCGCATCCGGTATGGCCAATGTGCACTTTATCAAATTGGCAAAGAAAATTGTGCCTTTCATTCTAGTTCTGTTGATCGCATTGTTGGTCGTCACTTACTGCGAGCCGCTGGTTATGACGATCCCGAATATGATGAACGGCTAAGGAATTTGTGTTATGAATAATCTGTTTGATATTTCCGGAAAAAAGGCAATTGTCACCGGTGCCAGCCGCGGCCTTGGCAAAGCGATGGCACAGGGGCTGCACGATGCAGGTGTTACCCTTGTTATCATGGGTACCAATGAAAAGATTGTAGCTGTTGCAAAGGAAATGACGACGCCGGAATGCCCGGTTTACCCGGTTATGGCTAACTTCAAGGACAACGCGGCGGTTGCTAAGGCCTTTGACGAGGCGATGGAACTGTTGGGCAATGACTTGGATATTTTGGTCAACAATGCCGGCATGCAGGAGCGCCATCCTGCAGTCGAGTTTCCGCTGGAGTCTTGGAATACTGTCCTGAATGTCAATTTGACTTCTGCGTTTATTCTGACACAGTGCGCTGCAAAAGTGATGCTGAAAAAGGGATACGGCAAGATTATCAATACTGCCTCTCTCCTGAGTTATCAGGGTGGCTACACAGTTCCGGCTTATGCGGCAGCAAAGGGCGGCGTGAAGCAGATGACGATGGCTTTTGCCAATGAGTTGGCTGAGAAGAACATCAATGTCAACGCCATTGCTCCTGGCTACATGGACACGGACAACATTGCAGGAATCAAGGCAGATGAGGCCCGCCTGAAGACGATCATGGATCGCATTCCGGCAAAGCGCCTGGGCAAGCCTGAAGATCTGATCGGCGCACTGATCTATCTGGCCTCTCATGCATCTGACTACATGAACGGTGCAATGATGGTCGTGGACGGCGGCTGGATGGGTCGCTAATTCCACCCAAAACAATGTGCTTGTTTGAAGCACATGTACAAGTATGATGCCGGGCCACGCAGGCCGGGGCGATTTCGTCAGAACTTCTGACCGGTTCCTGCCATGCGGCAGTCGTCCCTTATCTGTGTGGCCCGGTATTTTCCATGGCAGAAACTTGCCGGAACTCTTGAAAATTCGGGAAGTTTGCAATATAATCATTTCGTATCAAATCGACAAGAAATTTGTCGAATTTAGCAAGGAGTGGAGATTTTGGAAGAGACAAAAATGACTTCTAAGCAGTTTCTGAACGAGCTTACAGCGAAGCACTACAACGGCGCGCTGCAGGCAAAGGCAGAAGGTAAGCCCGTTGCCTGGGCTGTCTCGATTTGCCCTCAGGAGCTGTTCGAGACCCTCGATATGGCAGTCGTATATCCTGAGAACCATGCAGCAGCAATCGGTGCTAGAAAGGGTGCCATGGAGTTCATCGAGCATGCAGAGGGTATTGGCTATTCGGCTGATATTTGCTCCTACGCCCGTATCAACATGGCTTACACCGACATTCAGCACGCTGAGGCACAGGATATCCCGATGCCGGATATCATTCTGGTTTCCGGCAATATCTGCACCACGGTTATTAAGTGGTGGGAGAACCTGGCCAAGAAGCTGCATGTTCCCTGTGTTTATATTGATACCCCGTTCAACCACACCTATGATGTTCCGGAGCACGCGACGGAGTTCCTGCGTCATCAGATGGAGACCGCAATCATCCAGTTGGAGGACTTCACCGGCAAGAAGTTTGACTTCGACAAGCTGTCTGAGGTCATGAAGCTTTCCAACGCCACCTGCCAGTGGTGGAAGATGGCCACCGACCTGGCTGCCAATAAGCCCTCTCCGCTGAATGGCTTTGACATGTTCAACTATATGGCAATCATGGTCTGTATGCGCGGTAACGCAGACGGCCACAAGCTGTTCAAGATGTGGTATGAGGAGCTGAAGGCAAAGGCAGATGCCGGCAAGGGTCCGTGGAACTCTGCAGAGGAGCAGTACCGTATCATGTGGGACGGCATTGCCTGCTGGCCGCACCTGTCCACCACCTTTAAGGTTCTGAAGAAGTATGGCGTTAACATGGTTACCTCTACCTATCCGGAGTCTTGGAATGTTCGCTATGAGACCAACGACCTGACCGGTATGGCCAAGGCTTACACGGTCAACTATGCAAACCGTAACCTGGACTTTGGTACCGACTACCTGAAGAGACTGGTCGACCAGTTCAATCTGGATGGTGTTCTGTATCACTCCAACCGCAGCTGTAAGCTGATGGACTTCCGTCAGTACGAAGTGCGCCGCCGTGTTGAGGGCATGACCGGTATTCCGACCGCCATGTTCGACGGCGACCAGACGGATCCGCGCAGCTTCTCTGAGGCTCAGTACGAGACCCGTGTTCAGGCCCTTGTCGAAATGATGGATAAGAGAAAGAACGCAGGGAGGTAAGAAAAAATGGCAGATTATAAGGAACTGATTGCTGAGCTGGTTGCAGCTGGCGAGCACCCGGTAAAGACGATTACCGCATCGATGAAAGAGACGGGCAAGAAGGCCATTGGCTGCTTCCCGCTGCACATTCCGGAAGAGATTATCTATGCCTGTAACTACCTGCCGGTCGGCATGTGGGGCGGCAAGACCGAGCTGAAGCTGTGCGATACCTACATGCAGAGCTTCTGCTGCACCATCATGCGTGCAAACCTGGAGTTTGGTATGCGTGGTACTTACAACATGCTCTCCGGCGTCGTCATGTCCACCATGTGCGACACCCTGAAGTGCGTCTGCGAGGACTGGAAGATTGCAGTTCCGCAGGTCCCGCTGATTCCGGTTGTCTACGCACAGCAGCGCTTCCATCAGGAAGGCATTGAGTACATGAAGACCGAGTTCCAGCGTGTCCGTCACTGCCTGGAGAAGCTGGAAGGCCGCATGGTTATGGACCGTGATGTCGAAGCCGCTTACGAGATGTACGAGGACTACCGTGCAACCATGCGCGAGTTCGAGGCAACCATTGCCAACTACCCGGTCACCATGGACGCCTACACCCGTCATCTGGTCATCAAGGCAAGCTTCTTCATGGATAAGGCGATTTACAAGGAGAAGATCAAGGCAATCACCGCTGGCCTGAAGGCACAGCCCGCTGAAAAGTTCGACGGTATCCGCGTTATCGCCACCGGCCTGATGTCCGAGCCGAACGAGCTGCTGAAGATCTTTAAGGAGAACAATATTGCAATCGTAGGCGACGATCTGGCACAGGAGTCCCGCCTGTGGAGAACTCCGGGCCGGAAGGAAGGCACCGTTTGGGAGAAGATGGCCTACCGTGTGGCAGACCAGAAGGGCGACTGCTTCCTGTACGAGCCGGATAAGAAGCGCGGTCAGATGATGATCGATCAGGCGAAGGAGCGCAACGCCAAGGGTGTCGTGGTCTTCATGATGAAGTTCTGCGATCCGGAAGAGTTCGACTACCCGATCTACAAGAAGGAGCTGGATGATGCCGGCATTCCGATTCTGTATCTGGAAGTTGACCAGCAGATCGACTCCTTCGAGCAGCTGCGTACCCGTATCCAGAGCTACGCTGAGATGATTGGTTAATCCAAAAATCTAAGGAGTTATCAGATATGTTTTTAGGTGTTGACATTGGCTCTTCTTCCTCGAAGGCCGCACTCATCAATGACAAAAAAGAACTTGTAGCAGATGCAGTTGTAAACAAAGGTACCGGCACAGATGGCATCGACTTGGCTCTGAAACAGGTCTATGAAAAGGCCGGTATTACCCATGACGATATTAAATATACGGTGGTTACTGGTTATGGCCGCGTCACCTACAAGGCGGCAGACAAGCAGATTACCGAGATCACTTGTCATGCCAAGGGGGTTGCATTCCTGGTAAAAGGCGCCCGTACGATCATTGATATCGGCGGCCAGGATGCTAAAGTCATCCGCTTGGACTCCAATGGCCAGATGGTGAACTTTGGCATGAATGAGAAGTGCGCTGCCGGCACTGGCCGTTTCCTGGAAGTAATGGCTCGCGTTTTGGGATGTGGCCTGGGAGATTTGTCGGATCTGGCCAAAAAGTCGGATAAGGCAGTTTCCATCAGCAGCGTCTGCACTGTTTTTGCTGAGAGCGAGGTTATCTCTCAGCTGGCAGCAGGCGAGACCATTGCAAATGTTGCGCGCGGCGCGCATGTCGCAATTGCAAAGCGTGTTGCCGGTATGTGTAACCGCGTCGGCTATGAGCCTTTGGTGGTTATGACCGGCGGTGTGGCTTTGAATGAGGACATGGTGGATTGTATGTCGCAGGAGTTGGGAGTCCCGGTACAGGCTGCACCGGACTGTCAGGCTGCGGGCGCCATCGGCGCTGCAGTTGCGGCCTATGAAACCTATCAGTCCAAAAATGCTGAATAAGCGCAACTCAAGTAAATAAAGGTCCCTCTTCATTGGTAGGCGTGTATTTTCAAATAAGCGTTTGGCAGTGGAGAGGGATTTTTATATTAAAAGACTTGGAACTGTAGAGGAGTGAATTTAGATGGATGCAATTAGAATCTATCCGCAGGACAATGTGGCAGTGGCATTGCGCGATCTGAACAAAGGGGAGACGGTTCAGATTGATGGGCAGGCGATTAATGTCCTTCAGAACATCCCCAATGGCCATAAGATTGTTCTGAGCCCGATTGCAAAAGGCGAACCTGCAATAAAATACGGCAACTCGATCGGCATTGTGACCGAAGATGTGCCGGTGGGTGGTTATCTCCATGACCATAACCTGAAATCCGGCGCAGATGGCCGCAGAACCTACACCTATAATTTTGATCCGGAAAAAACCGTGATGCTGGGCAAGTCTGACAAGACCTTCCGTGGCTATGTCAGGAAAAATGGTTCTGTCGGTATTCGCAATTATCTGCTGATGCTCCCCAGTGTATTCTGTGCAAACGGCCCCATGGACCGGCTTGCCAAGATGGTATCGGAGAAATACCCGGCAACAGAGAATTTTGACGGTGTATTGGCACTGCACCAAGAGTATGGCTGTAGCCAGGCAGAGGACGATCTGCGCCTGACGGCAGAGACAATGGCATCCTTTATGACAAACGGCAATTTCGGCGGCGTACTGGTGATCAGCCTTGGCTGTGAGGTCAATGATCTGGTAAATCTGAAGCAGTACATGGGAGAGGGCTTTGATCCGGACCGCATCCGCTTCCTGGTGCTGCAGGATTCGGAGGACGAATTTGCCGACGGCATGGCACTCTGTGATGAGCTGATGAAGGAGATTGCCAAGGACCGCCGGGAAGAGGTCAACATTGACAAGCTGCATATTGCATTTAACTGTGGCGGTTCTGACGGCTTCTCCGGCATCACGGCGAATAAGCTCCTGGGCCGTGTCTGCAATCGCCTGGTAAAAGAAGGTGCTACTACCAGTATCACTGAGGTCGCGGAGATGATTGGCGGCGAGCATATTCTGATGAACCGTGCAGTGGACCAGAAGGTCTTTGATGATATCGTCGATATGATCTACCGGAACCTGGACTTCTATGAGAAATTTGGCCTGAAAATGAATGAGAATCCGACACAGGGCAACAAGGCAGGCGGTTTGACTACCATTGAGGATAAGTCCCTGGGCTGCATCCAGAAGGGCGGCGACTGCGCGGTCTATGAGGTCGTAAAACTCGGCAAACGCGCCACAAAGCATGGCTTTATTCTGGTGGAGGGTCCGGGCAACGATTTGACCGGCATCACTGCACAGATTGCAGCTGGCGCTGTTTTGACGATTTTCACCACTGGGCGCGGAACGCCGGCTGGTTTTGGCGGCCCGCTGTATCGCTTGGCTTCCAATAACCGCATTGCGGAGAAAAAACCGGACTGGATTGATTATAACTGTGGTCCCATGCTGGAGACCACGGATCCGGCCGTTCTGCAGAAAATGGAAGATGAGCTGTATGACGGCATTATGGCGGCTGTCAATGGCGAATACCGTACGAAGAACGAGATCAACGGCTACTATATGTATGGCACCTTCCGCATCGGTCCAAACCTGTAATTAAAATCGAAAAGACGCTCTACGCCTAGCCGTACAGCGTCTTTTTACAAAAAAAGCGGTGATGCAATTGGAAGGGGTTTCTGCCGGTACTTCCCAGCCATACTTTTTACACAGACCTCTGAAATATAAAGCCCGTCCCCGGACAGTGGAGATTATCGTAGAATTCACATTAAGAGAGCCTATATATAACAATGTACAAAAATACATAAGTTGGTACAATATCAC
>ENA-UESD01002295-UESD01002295.1-human-gut-metagenome-genome-assembly--contig:-NODE-2295-length-13841-cov-4.122421_pt1 | contig 13841 bp, 13 predicted proteins | sample MGYA00242985_ERZ507986 | MGnify/ENA primary metagenome ERZ507986 (study PRJEB26167, sample SAMN06115408) | human gut metagenome | host: Homo sapiens | place: China:Guangxi | collected 2016-04-06... | reverse complement strand
CAGCAACTCAATAACTCTTTTAACTCAGCAACTCAATAACTCTTTTAACTCAGCAACTCAATAACTCTTTTAACTCATTTATAAGTCTCAGGACTCAATCGCCATTCTTTCAATTTTTCCACCTGATCAGCCTGTACATATCCCACTTTCACAGCCAGATCGATCATAGCATTGTAATTACTTAAAGTGGTCAGTTCACAGGATGCATTTTTAAAGTTATCCTCAGCCTTTTGGAAGCCATAGGTAAAAATGGCAACCATGCCCAGCACTTCACATTCGGCATTCCGCAAAGCTTCGACAGCCTGTAAACTAGAACCACCGGTTGAAATAAGGTCTTCGATAACTACGACCTTTTGCCCTGCTTTATACTCACCTTCGATCAGATTTTCCAAACCATGACTCTTAGCTGAAGATCGCACATAAATAAAGGGTAATCCCAATTCCTGAGCAACTAACACCCCCTGTGCAATAGCTCCGGTAGCAACCCCGGCAATCACCTCTGCCTGCGGATATTTCTCCCGGATCAATGCTGCAAATTGTTCTTTGATATATGAACGAACTTCAGGATAAGACAACGTCTTCCGATTATCACAATAGATCGGGGATTTCCATCCGGAAGCCCAGGTAAACGGATGAGTAGGTTCCAATTTAATTGCTTTAATATCCAATAAATAGGATGCCACTTTTTCTGCAACTGTATTCATTTTTATCTATTTTTGTATTGTTAAATACTAGAATTTTTGCAAATGTATAAAGTATTTTTTAAAGAGAGCTGTTTTTTATTGACCGATAATCAGAATTTACTAAAAGAAGGGGATATCCGTTGGGTGCACCGGGATTTTATGACCACGAAAAATTTCATTTACCAAACTCTGGAAAAAGGCATCCCTTTCAAAGCCGTACTTTATGATGAAGATCCGGAGGATTTGTTTACTATATTCAAGTCTTGTTTCACCTATGTCAAAGCCGGAGGAGGAGCAGTCATACAAAATTCCGATATATTGGTCATCAAACGATTAGGAATGATCGACCTACCCAAAGGCCATCTGGAATATGGAGAAACGATGGAACAATGTGCCGTCCGGGAAGTAGAAGAAGAATGCGGGTTAAAACAAGTAAGTATTCTGTCTCCTTTAGACACCACCCTCCATATTTATTACCGGAATGAAAGTTGGTTCCTGAAAAAAACATATTGGTATCGGATGTCTGCCCCTTCAGGTCAATCTTTTATTCCTCAGACCGAAGAGGATATCGAAGAAGTGCTCTGGTATCCGATACACAATCTCTCCCAGCTATCGAACCAGACCTATCCTTCACTCCGGGAAGTATTCCATAAACTCCAAACCGAAGCCTAGGAGCTATTCGAGCAATTGCCTGCAAACCCGCCTGATTTCGGCATAATCGGCATCCAGCCTACCGGACTGGAAAAGCCGGTCAATGCTGTGCAGACCGGGTTGTATCGAATCGATAAAATGCGGTTTTCTTTCGTAAAGTCCCCGAAGCCCGAAAGCCCCCATCGCCTGCAACAGCCGTACCAATACAAAACGATAAAAAACATGACGGAATAGTCCCGGCTCCACCGTCCGGTAAGCCTGTAATCCGCAGATATATCCATCCAGTAACTCTTCCCGTTGTTCATCAGGAATCACTACGATAGCATCATACAATAACGAAGCTACGTCATAAGGTAAAGCCCCTTGCCGTCCTCCCTGATAATCGATAAACCAAACCTCTCCGGCTCTGACCATAATATTCCGCGACTGAAAATCACGAAACATAAAACTATCCGCAGGTTCCTGAACCAAAGCATCTGTCAGCCTGACAAAATCATCTTCGAGCGCCTGCTCTGAAAAATCCGCTCCTGCCAATTTCAGAAAACAATACTTAAAATAATTCAGGTCCCACAGGATACACTGCCGGTCGAATACAGGACGTGGGACACAACGGGCATAATCCAGTCCCTGTCCCCCGATCAACTGAAACCGCAATAATTCGGACAAAGATTTCCGGTAAAGTTGCATCGAATGCTCCGACAAACTATTTCCTTTTCGCTCCTGCCCGACCACGTCCAATAAAGTTTGCGTACCCAAATCTTCCTGTAGATAAACCTTCCGATCTTCCGATACCGCATAAATTTGCGGTACATGTAATCCTTTCTCTGCAAAATGCCGGGAAAAATCGATAAACAAGCGATTTTCTTCCACATTTCGATTCCAGGCCGCAATGCACGACTCCCCGTTCCAATATATACGCCAATATTTACGTGCAGACCCGGAAGCCGGTAACATCTCGGTCCGGTCGGCTTTCTTCCCCCATTGCTGTTCGAATAAAGCCAGAAACTTTTGCTCTATCAACTGATTCACTTTATCTGTTATTGAAATCTTTTTACCCTAAAAAACAGCTGCTTCTAAGCAGACTTTTATCAAAACAAATGTTGAAATTTTTTACGAATTTCCCAAAGTTTCCGAAAATTTCAGAAAACAAAAAAACCGCTGTAAATACAACGGTTTTTCATGTCTTCATCTATTTCAGTGCCCAGGACAAGACTCGAACTTGCACAGCCTTTCGACCACTACCACCTCAAAGTAGCGTGTATACCAATTTCACCACCTGGGCCAATCCTTTACGTTTCAGATTATTTTAGAAATAATCTGAAACCGTAAATTTCAAAGTCGGTGCCCGAAATAGGACTCGAACCTACACGGCCGTGAAGCCACTAGTACCTGAAACTAGCGTGTATACCAATTTCACCACTTGGGCAATCAAGTGTTGTCCCACCAGGATTCGAACCTGGACTGACAGAACCAAAACCTGCTGTGCTGCCATTACACAATGGGACAATCATTGATAGTGTCATTTTTGACGGTGCAAATATATGACCTTTTTTTTTTCCAACAAAAAAAATGAGGAAAATTCGAGTAAAATAATTATTTTCGTGCTTCATTAGTTGTTTCGTTATGAAGTCATCTTTTGATAACCAGACACTTAACACTTTATGTCTATTTATTCAAATACGCCCCAAGGGCAAGAAAGCTTCAAAACGGAGGAAATAATGATTTTTTACGCACATAATAATCGCAAATTTATCTTAATTAATGAATATGTATAAAATCAAAGATCATCCTAATTTAAGCTTCAAGCTGATTAACAGGGTTACCGGTTGGGTCACTTTCGTTATCGCGAGTATGACTTACATACTCACAGCTGAGTCAACGGCCAGCCTATGGGATTGCGGAGAGTTCATCACCACGTCTGTGGGCTTACAGGTGGGACATCCCCCCGGAGCACCGTTATTTATGATTATTTCGCGGTTGTTTGCGATATTTGCTCCATCGGCAGATACCCAAGCCTATATGATCAACTGTATGTCGGCCATTTGTTCCGGGCTGACCATTTTATTCCTGTTCTGGTCGATCACTCACCTGGCCCGTAAGCTTATTGTAAAAGAAGGTGAAGAAATGACTATGGGACAAATGTTTGCGATATTAGGAGCTTCGCTGATCGGTTCTTTGACTTATACTTTCACAGATACGTTCTGGTTCTCAGCCGTAGAAGGCGAAGTGTATGCGATGTCTTCTTTATTTACTGCGGTAGTTTTCTGGGCTATCCTGAAATGGGAAAATGTCGCTTTCGAACGTTATGCCAACCGCTGGCTGATCCTGATCGCTTACCTGATCGGACTGTCTATCGGAGTACACTTATTGAACTTGCTGGCAATCCCAGCAATCGTGTTTGTTTATTATTTCAAAAAATATACACCCACCGTACGGGGATTTATCAAAACAGGCATTCTTTCGGTATTTATCCTGGGTGTAGTTAATTTCGGAATCATTCCGGGCGTGATCAAAGTAGCCGGTTGGTTCGAGCTGACTTTCGTCAACGGAATGGGGGCTCCTTTCAATACCGGAGTGATCATCTATGTATTACTGATTATCGGGGCTTTAGTCTGGGGTATCCGTTATACGCTGAAAAAAGGGATGCCTGTCTGGAATACCATCCTGACTTGTTTTATGGTGATTCTGATCGGTTATTCTTCTTATTCGATGATCGTTATCCGTTCATTAAGCGATCCTCCTATCGACGAAGGAAGCCCTGACAATGTATTCTCTTTATTGTCATACATCAACCGTGACCAATACGGTGACGCTCCTTTACTCTACGGCCAGTATTTCAATGCTCCCCAAGTAGGGACGAAGGAGGGCGAACCGATCTATTATCAGAACAAAGAAACCGGGGTCTATGAAAAAATCGGTAACAAAACCATCTATGAATACGACAAACGGTTTTGTGGTTTCTTCCCACGTATGTACAGCGATACCCGGCCCAACTTTGCCAATCAATACCAGGCTTGGGCAGGAAGAAGCAACGGTCCGACCTATACGGTCAACGGCGAGACCATCACCCGCCCGAGTTTCGGTAATAACATGCGTTATTTCTTCAATTATCAGTTAGGGCATATGTACTGGAGGTATTTCATGTGGAATTTCTCCGGACGCCAAAACGATATCCAGGGATATGGCGACATCATGCACGGCAACTGGATCACCGGCATTAAATTTCTGGATGAATTACGCCTGGGAAATCAGGATGAATTACCCGACAATTTGAAAAATGAAAAAGCAAACAATAAATATTATATGTTGCCTTTTCTGCTCGGTCTGTTGGGGATGTTTTACCAATACCGGAAGGGGAAAACCGGAAAACAGGATTTTTGGGTAGTCATGCTCTTGTTCATCATGACCGGTATAGCCATCATCGTCTTTTTAAATCAGACTCCGATGGAACCCCGGGAACGGGACTATGCTTATGCAGGTTCTTTCTATGCCTATGCCATCTGGATCGGCCTGGGTGTGCTTTCTATCTGGGAATTTCTGAATAAAAAGATCAAAAATATAGATCCACGGGTATCGGCCATTGCCGTTACTACGGTCTGTCTGTTCGCCATTCCGGTCAATATGGCCGCCCAAAACTGGGACGACCACAACCGTCATGCCCGTTATGCCACGACAGCCCATGCCCGTAATTACCTCAATTCGTGTGCTCCGAATGCAATTTTATTTACTTATGGAGATAACGATACTTTCCCACTGTGGTATGTACAAGAAGTGGAAGGAGTACGGCGGGATGTCCGGGTCGTCAATTTAAGTTTGTTATCCGGTTCCTGGTATATCGACCAGATGAAACGGAAAGCTTATGAATCTTCCGGAGTGCCGATTTCGTTCACTCATGAACAATACCGGGATGGGAAACGGGACTATGTATTGATCAGGGATCAGTTCAAAGAAGGAAACCTGAAAGATGTCATGGAGTTTGTCGCCAGCGACCTGCCTCAGACAAAATTACAGGGATATATCAAGGAACTCGATTTTATACCGACACGTAACGTTATCCTTCCGGTAGATTCGGCCAAAGTAATCGCCAATGGGACGGTTAAACCCCAGGATGCAGATCAGATCGTCAAAGACCTGAGACTGCATTTGCCGATGCAAGGCTTGACCAAATCACAACTGATGGTCCTGGATATTTTATCGACGAACAACTGGGAACGTCCGGTATATTTCGGAATCGGTTTGGGTTCGGATGCCTATATGGGATTGGAAAAATACTTCCAGCTCGAAGGGGCGGCCTACCGCGTCGTACCTATCGAAACGAAAGAAGCCGAATTCTATGATTACGGACGGATCGACAGCGATATCCTCTACGATAATATCATGAATAAATTCGAATGGGGAAATATCAAAGATCCGAAAGTAAACATCGACTTCTTCCACGATCAGACCATCGCCGTCATGAAATACCGGAATACCTTCCTTCGGTTGGCCCAGAAACTGTATGACGAAGGTAAACAAGCCGAAGCGGTCGCCGTTCTGGATAAGTCATTGGAAGAAATTCCACTGTATCAGGTACCGGCAGACAATAGTATGCTGTTCTATATACCGATGTATTACGAACTGGGAGAAACCGAAAAGGCGAACCACTTGCTCAACGAACTGGCAACGAACAACTATCAGATGTTGAAATATGCCAATTCACTCGAGCCGAAATTTGCCAATACTCCGAGTATACAACAAGAGGAAAGACTCAGCATCGAAGTGATCAAGCAATTATTGGCTTTTGCCACCCAGGCAGGACAAAAAGAACTGGCACAGGAATTGCAGGACAAAGTATTGAGATTATATAATCCTTCACATATTTCTCCCGATAAACCGTTGATGAAGGATACGGCGGACAAAGCCGGGAAATAATAATTCATTTTATGCTGCATACCGGATGATATGCAGCATAAAATATACACACAAAAAAAACGATATTATGATAACAACAGATCAACTGAAAGCAGTTGAAGAACGCAGTGGCGCTCTGAGGAGGTATCTTTGACATCGATCGTAAAAAAATAGAGCTCGAAGAAGTAGAAATGCGTACCCAAGCTCCTGATTTCTGGAACGATGCGAAGCAAGCGGAAAAGGTGATGAAACAGGTACGCGAATTGAAAGGCTGGATAGAAGGCTGTGAAGCTGTATCCCGTTCGGTAGACGACCTGAACGTCCTCTTTGACTTCGCCAAAGAAGGCGAAGCTACCGAAGAAGAGGTGGATACCCACTATGCAGAAACCCTGCAATTGGTGGAAGAGCTGGAATTAAAGAATATGTTACGGGGTGAAGCCGATCAGATGAGCTGCATCCTTAAAATCAATTCCGGTGCCGGTGGAACAGAAAGTCAGGACTGGGCTTCCATGCTGATGCGAATGTATATGCGCTGGGCAGAAGCCAATAACTACAAATTGACGGTCAGTAACATTCAGGAAGGCGATGAAGCCGGAATCAAGACGGTTACGTTGCAGCTGGAAGGCGATTTCGCCTACGGTTACCTGAAAGGTGAAAACGGCGTCCATCGTTTAGTCAGGGTCTCTCCTTTCAATGCCCAAGGTAAACGAATGACTTCTTTTGCTTCTGTATTCGTGACACCATTGGTGGATGATTCAATAGAGATAGCCATCAATGCGGCGGATATCAGTTGGGATACTTTCCGTTCGGGAGGAGCCGGCGGACAGAATGTAAATAAAGTAGAAACGGGTGTACGCCTACGTTACAATTACAAAGATCCGGATACCGGTGAAACCCGCGAAATCCTGATTGAAAATACCGAAACCCGTTCTCAGCTGGACAATCGTGAAAACGCTATGCGTCTGTTGCGTTCTATGTTGTATGATATGGAATTACAAAGACGGATGGCAGAACAACAGAAGATCGAGAGTAATAAGAAAAAAATTGAGTGGGGTTCACAAATCAGGAGTTACGTTTTCGATGACCGCCGGGTAAAAGATCACCGGACTAATTTTCAGACCTCCGATGTCGGCGGAGTCATGGATGGTAAAATCGACGGTTTCATAAAAGCCTACCTGATGGAATTCGGAGGTGTCGAATAAATTAGCCTAAGATGTTAGATTTTTCAAACAGTAAAATTCTGATTGTCGGAGATGTCATGCTGGATAAATATTATTTCGGCAAAGTAGACCGTATCTCTCCGGAAGCTCCGGTCCCCATCGTCAACATTCAAAAAGAAGAATCCCGGTTGGGAGGTGCTTCGAATGTCGCCAACAACATTGTCAGTCTGGGAGGACATAGTTTATTATGTGGTGTTATCGGCCATGATCTTTTCGGTAAAGAAATCGAACGGATCAGCCGCCACAAAAATATCGACACCTTTCTGTTGAAAACTTCCTCCCCGACAATCACCAAAGCACGGATTATCGGCGGAAAACAGCAAATCGTCCGGGTAGACTATGAAGATAAAAGCGAATTGAATGCGGACAATAAAAAGCTATTCCGGGACACGATCAGCCGGATTTTACCGGAATACGATATCCTGGTGATCTCAGATTACGGCAAGGGCTTGATATCCGAAGATTTATGCCGTTATCTGATTAAGTTAGCTCACAAATACGATAAAAAAGTCATTATCGATCCCAAAGGGAAAAACTGGGAGAAATATTCAGGCGCCGATATCGTCACTCCCAACGTTAAAGAGCTGAGTGATATCGTCGGTTATACGGTACCCAATACCGACCGGGCCATTGAAAAAGCAGCCCGGGAAGCGATTACGAACAATCACCTGACCGCCTTACTAGTCACCCGCAGTGATAAAGGCATGAGCCTGATCGGTCCCATTCCCCCCATTCATATCCCGACCCATTCCGAAGAAGTTTTCGACGTCAGTGGTGCAGGAGATACTGTCGTAGCGACACTCGGACTTTGCCTGGCGGCAGGTTTTGAAATCAGCGAAGCGATGAGAACAGCCAATATTGCAGCAGGTATCGTCGTGAAGAAAGTCGGTACAGCTACGCTTACCATCGAAGAATTAGTACAACAAAAATAAAAAATCCTGTTCCCTGCCGAAACGAATATTTTCAGAAAGGGAACAGGCTTTTTTACTTACCGCTACACATACCGATAAAGTACTGATGAAATGCGGCATTTCCGGTCAACTCCGGATGAAAAGAAGTCGCCAGCATATTCTTTTCGCGGGCAGCGACGACATGTCTTTCCACTTCACACAATACTTTTACTCGTTCTCCTGTACGGACAATATAAGGAGCCCGGATAAATACCAGCGGAATCTGTTCATCGCTTACCTCCGGAATCACCACCTGAGTATCGAAACTATCGATTTGCGTACCGTAAGCATTCCGTCTGACCGTGATATCCATCATTCCCAAATGCACAACCGGATCCTGATCCAACTCCTTTGCCAACAGGATCATGCCTGCACACGTACCCCAAACCGGCATCCCCTGCTGAATTTTTTCACGGAACGGTTCCATCATTCCGGTCCTGTTTAGTAATTTTCCCATGGTAGTACTCTCCCCTCCGGGTAAAATAATACCATCGATCTCGGCCAATTGTTCCGTATAGCGGACAACGACAGCTTCCTGCCCCAATTGTTCGATGTGTCGCTGGTGTTCGATGACAGCACCCTGAAAACCCAAAATTCCTATTTTCATGTAAAAAGTTACTGAGTTTAAATGGATATATCGGATTTACCAACCTCTCTCAGCATATTTATTCTCCAATGTTTTAATCTCGAGTCCTGACATAGCCTCTCCGAGGTTTTCCGACAGTTCTGCCAATTTCACCGGATCGTTATAATAGGTAACAGCCTGAACAATAGCTCTTGCCCGTTTTGCCGGATCACCGGATTTGAAGATTCCGGAACCTACGAATACCCCTTCGGAGCCCAACTGCATCATCAAGGCAGCGTCGGCAGGAGTGGCGATACCACCGGCAGCAAAATTCACGACAGGTAATTTCCCATTTTCGTGTACATATTTCACTAATTCATAAGGAGCTCCGAATTCTTTTGCCAGACTCATCAATTCTTCCATTCCGGCATTTTTCACCCGCCGCATATCATCGTTGATCTGGCGCATATGAGTCACCGCTTCAACGACATTTCCGGTTCCAGCTTCTCCCTTGGTACGAATCATAGCAGCCCCTTCACCGATACGCCGTAAAGCTTCACCCAAATTACGTGCTCCACATACGAACGGCACTTTGAAGGCTGTTTTATCTACATGATAAAGTTCGTCGGCAGGCGTCAATACTTCACTTTCATCGATAAAGTCGATACCGATGGCTTCCAATATCTGAGCTTCCACAAAATGACCGATTCTCACTTTGGCCATCACCGGAATAGAAACAGCTTTCTGAATGGCTTTGATCATCTGCGGATCGGACATCCGGGCAACTCCACCGTCACGACGGATATCTGCCGGTACTCTCTCTAATGCCATTACGGCACAAGCTCCTGCTGCCTCAGCAATTTTTGCCTGCTCTGCATTAGTCACATCCATGATCACTCCACCTTTCAACATCTGTGCAAGGTTTTTGTTTAATTCATATTTTCCCATAATTGTAGGTTATAAACAGTTTTAATAAAATATTATTTGAATCACTCAAATTCATTCAAAACCATAAATGGTCGTTTTCCGATAAATTTCTCCCGGCACTAAAAGTGTAGACGGAAACTCAGGATGATTGGGAGAATCGGGCCAGAACTGAGCTTCCAGAGCTACTCCGGCATAAGGTCCGTATTGTTTACCATCCTTAGCCTGCTTTACATTCAGAAATTTTCCCGTGTACACTTGCACTCCCGGATAATCGGAACATACATAAAGTTTTATACCTGTCTGATCATCAAAAAGTTCTGCCATTCGAATCAGTTTCCCGGAATTGTTGAATACAAAACAGTCGTCCAGTCCTCCCTGGTTTCCGATCACACCTTGTAAAGATGCCGGCGAAGTGAAATCATAATCTCCGGTAGCCGTAACAAAAGTCCCGTCCGGAATCAAATCGTCGGTCTTTAAATAGCGGTCGGTATATAATTTCAGGGTATGTCGTTTAATATCGGCAGCCTCCGGATTCAGGTTAAAATAAGGATGGTGAGTCAGATTGACAAAACATTTTTTATCGGTAACAGCTTCATAATCGATTCGTAAAGCTTTCTCCTGCAGCGAAAACCCGACTTTCACCTGTAGTGTTCCCGGATAGGCTTCTTCGCCGTCGGGACTGCAATAAGTCAACGTCAGCGAATCTGTACCGGCTTGTCCGACGTTCCAGATCTTTTTATCGAAACCACACAATCCTCCATGCAGATGGTTTTCACCATTATTTATCGCCAACTGATATTTTACACCGTCGATCTCAAATCTTCCCCGGGCAATCCGATTCCCATAACGTCCGATTATCGCTCCCAGATAAGCTCCGCTAGCAATATATTCCGGCGATTCGTAATCTTCGGCCTTTTCCATACCCAGCAACACATCTACAACCTTTCCCTGCAAATCTTTCGTCAGCATGCGGGTTAAAGTTGCCCCTAAAGTAGAAATATGTACTTCGAGGTGCGTATTTTTCAATATATAGATCTGTGGTTTCATACGTAAATACTTCTATTTATTCCAATTACTCTACCAATCCCTTACACTTTAAAACAAAAAATAACTAATTTCTTACTAACTGTTCGCAAAGATATTAATTTCCTTTAATAAAAAAGAGAAAAATCACCATCAATAATGAAAAGATATAGCGTGTATATCTTACCATTCTTTGAAGATTCACAATAGAAGTGCAATTCTCCGTCGGCATGCCGACGGAAAATAGAGTCAACAGGCAATACAAAAAAAGGGGACCGAAGTCCCCAGGAACAATTACTTTTGTATTGCAATGTATAAACAACTGTCCCGCGAGCAAAGATACGCAATCTATCTGGGAATTCAAGAAGGCAAAAGCCAGAAAGCCATTGCTCGGCAAAACAACATCCATCCCTCCACCGTCAGTCGCGAGGTGAGGCGCAACAGCACGAAGCGCGGCGAGTATCAATGGCAACACGCGCAGAAGTTATCTGATGAGCGTCGTGAACGTCTTCCCGGCAACCATGCCGTCCGTCCCGATGTGATGCAGGAAGCCTTACGGCTTCTGGTAAGCGAGGATTGGTCACCCAAACAGATATCCGGGTGGCTGTCGCACAAAGGCATGACCGTCTCCCATGAAACGATTTACCGCCGCATCCGGGCGGATGTGAGCGGAGAACTGGTATCCCACTGCCGTCACAGGATGAAATACAGGCATCATGTAAAGCGCCCCCGCACAACCAAGGTGCGCAACATACCGCAACGCATCAGCATCCATGAGCGTCCGGAAGAAGCTGACGGAAAAAGGTTCGGGGACTGGGAGATGGACTTGATTGTTGGCAAGGGGCAAAAGGGCGCCATACTTACTTTATGCGAGCGGAGCGTAAACTACATGATGATGGGGAGGCTGCCGCAAGGAAAGAAGCCGGAGGCGGTTGCAGAGGCAGTGATAAGGATGCTGATGCCGTTTAAAGAACACGTCCTCACGATAACCACTGACAACGGTGGGGAATTCCGCTGCCATAGAAAGATTGCAGAAAGGCTCGCGACCACTGTCTACTTTGCCGATTCATACGCTTCCTGGCAGAAAGGTGCCATTGAGAAGACAAACAAACTTATCAGACAATATATCCCAAAAGGAACTGATTTCAGACTGCTTACGGATGAATTCATCAGGAATGTACAATATAAGATTAATAGAAGACCAAGGGAAAAATTGAATTTTTATACACCAAAGGAGTGTTTTTTCAAACTTTTTGCATAAAATTGCACTGGCTTGTTGACTCTACAGCCCTGATTCTTAACAGTTCAAGTTGTGCTACTAAAAAAAATGTTATATTTTTGTCCGAATATTTGCGTGCAGAGCATATAGAGCAGAACACAACTAACAATAAATATGAACACACTAGAATTAGAACATAGATTTGAAGAAATCTATGGGAAACGAGCGGAGCATACCTACTTTGCTCCGGGCCGGGTGAACCTTATCGGGGAACACACGGATTACAACGGAGGGCTGGTCTTTCCCTGTGCGTTGAGCTTCGGGACCTATCTTTTGATAGCGAAGCGTGAAGACCGTCAAAATCGTTTTTCGAGTGTAAATATGGATCGTTCTTACACCGCTAATGCAAACGCTTTCGAAGACAAACCTACCGCCTGGATCAAGTATCCGATCGGCGTGATGAAAGAATTTGCAGAACGGGGCTCCGACGTATGGGGGTACGATCTTTTGTACTATGGAAACATTCCGAATGGAGCAGGTCTTTCTTCCTCAGCTTCTATCGAGGTAGTCACAGCAGTGATGCTGAACGATGTCACGAAGGTACACCTCGATATGACCGAGCTGGTCAAAATTTCGCAAAAAGCTGAAAACGATTACGTCGGGGTCAACTGTGGAATTATGGATCAGTTTGCTGTCGGCATGGGCAAAGCCAATCACGCGATCGCTCTGGATTGTGCCAGCCTGAAATACGAGTATGTCCCTTTACATATGGAAGGATATAAGCTCGTCATCGCCAATACCAATAAAAAAAGAGGATTAGCAGATTCTAAGTACAACGAACGGAGAAGCGAATGTGAACAGGCGGTCGCTTCTATTTCAAGCCGGCATCCGATCACTTTCCTCTGTGAATTGACGCCCACCGAATTCGGGCAGTATTGTACTTCGATTTCCGACCCGATCGTTTACCGCAGAGCAAAACATGCTGTGCACGAGCATGCCAGAGTCAAACAAGCCATCGATGCCTTAAAAGCAGGTAAACTGACAACATTCGGGCAATTGATGAATGCCTCCCACCGATCGCTGAAAGACGACTACGAAGTGACAGGGATCGAATTAGATACCCTGGCTGAAGAAGGTCAGCAGCTGGAAGGAGTTTTAGGATCACGGATGACCGGTGCCGGCTTCGGTGGCTGTACCGTAACGCTGATTCAAGAAGAACAGGTCGATCGTTATATCCGGGAAGTAGGGAAAATCTACAAGGACAAAACCCATCTGGAAGCCACATTTTATATCGCCGACATCGGTGAAGGAGCACGTAAATTAAATTAATAATCACATAAAATTTTATTATGAATCCAAGTTTTCATATAATTGATTTCGTAATCGTCGGAATATACGCGATTCTACTAGTGGGTGTAGGTCTGTGGGTATCACGGACTAAAAAAGGACACACCAAAACTGCCGAGGACTACTTCCTGGCCAGTAAAGCATTGCCTTGGTGGGCTATCGGTTCTTCTCTGATTGCCGCCAACATCTCAGCAGAGCAATTTATCGGTATGTCCGGTTCAGGTTTTGCCGGAGGTCTGGCTATTGCTTCCTATGAATTTATGGCAGCTCGGACCTTGATTATCGTTGGAAAATTCTTCCTGCCGATTTTTATCAAACAAGGGATTTACAGGATTCCGTAATTTGTGGAAAAACGGTTTTCGACCA
>ENA-UESD01002272-UESD01002272.1-human-gut-metagenome-genome-assembly--contig:-NODE-2272-length-13930-cov-16.611131_pt1 | contig 13930 bp, 16 predicted proteins | sample MGYA00242985_ERZ507986 | MGnify/ENA primary metagenome ERZ507986 (study PRJEB26167, sample SAMN06115408) | human gut metagenome | host: Homo sapiens | place: China:Guangxi | collected 2016-04-06... | reverse complement strand
CTCGTGCAGGTGGCAACATGATTCCGATTCAGTTGAGTGATGCATACGGTATTGATTTAGTGAAGGCTAATGTTCAAGCTGCAATTGGAGAAAAGCCTGAGTTCTTGGAGCAGCCAGTAAAGTCATTGCCAGGTTGCTATATGCACTATGTTCTCCATAGCTACGAAGCAGGAACTTTCAAGGGTATTGAAATCGATGAAAGTATTGACAAGAATGTTTATCGTCAGGTAATCTATAAAAAAGAAGGTGATCCTGTAGAAGTATTCGATGGTGCAGGAAAAGCATTAGGAATCATCTTCCTTCACTTTGATACAGTTGAACAGATGGAGGAATTTTGCAAGAACTACAATTCATTAATTAAAGTAGTACTTAAATGAACGAAAAATCAATAACTCCTATAGGAGGTTATTTCGAATTAGAACTTCCTCACTTTCCGGAAATTCATTCAGAAGCGATTGCTTTGAATAGTGGTCGTTTCTGCTTGGAATATATTTTGAGGTGCAGGAATTATAAGAAGGTATATGTTCCTTATTTTACTTGTGATTCTGCTATAGAGCCAATTGTTAAGCTTGGAATTTTATATGAGTTTTATCATATAGATAAAAACTATCGTATAGTTGAAGATATCAACCTGCTGGAAAATGAAGCACTGCTGTATACCAATTATTGGGGATTGCATGATGACTATTGTTGGAAACTTGTAAGCAAGTATAAAAAACAATTGATTCTTGATTATACTCAGGCTTTTTTCTCCAGACCGATAGATGGGATAGATACTTTCTATAGTTGCAGAAAGTTCTTTGGTGTTCCTGATGGTGGTTATCTTTATACAGATGCAATAGCTGATTTTGAATTAGAGAAAGATGAGTCTTATACTCGTATGGATTCATTGGTGAAGCGTATTGATTTATCTCCTGAAGCAGGTTATGATGATTTCCATAGAACGTGTAAGGTCTTCCATGATTTACCAATTCGTCGTATGTCGAACTTTACCAAGCGAATGATGCAAGGAATTGATTATGGTAGTGTTGCTCAATACCGCTTGGATAATTATAATGTTTTGTGTAAACATTTAGGGGGCAGACAACTCAATTATGGTGAAGTTCCTATGATATTTCCATTTGAGTCGGAGCAAGGTCAGGAGCTTCGTAAGAAACTGATAGAGAACAAGGTCTTTGTAGCAAAATACTGGCCAAATGTAGATGAATGGGCTGGTCAAAATGCTTTAGAGACTTGGATGGCAAATCATATTCTTCCTTTACCAATTGATCAGAGATATGGAAAAGAGGATATGGAAAGAATAATTCAAATTTTAAAATATGAACGTAACAATTAGACCATTGGTAGAAGAGGATGCATATACATCTGTTAAGTGGCGTAATGATCCAGAAGTGTTTAAGTTTACTGGTAATACATATAAGACCAAAATCACAATAGATAATGAATTGGAATGGATTCGTAAAGTCATAGCTAATACTAATGACTACCGTTGTGCAATATTGGTAGATGAAGTTTATGTTGGTAATATTTACTTAACTGATATTCAGGAAGGTAAAGCTCATTATCATATTTTTATTGGTAACAAAAACTATTGGGGAAAGGGTGTTGCAAAAAAGGCATCTTTGCTTATATTGGATTATGCAGTAAAAGTCTTAAAATTGAAAGAAATCTTTCTACGTGTGAGAAAAGAAAATACGAGCGCCTATAATCTGTATCTTCGTTTAGGATTTAAAGATCTTATGGTAGATGGCGATTGGACTTTAATGAGATTATCCTGTTTATAATTATTGATTGTTGAATAGATTTTAATTTCATATATATTATGCCCAGGTTTATAGAATTACATACGTATAATAACTCTCCAATTTTTATTAATTTGGATTCAGTTGCCTATATAGAAGAGGACTATCAAGGAGTAATGGTATACTTTAATACTATGCAGATTTCTTCTAAAGAAAAAGGAGGAATGCTCAATAAAATAGAAACTTCATTGAAGAGGATTTTGGTTACAGAAACCTACTCCAAGGTAAAATCATTAATCGAAGAATAAACAGATGGAAGATATTAAAATACCTATAGATAAGCAACTGGATGAGTTTGGAAATCATATCCTTGCGAATCCAAGAACTTTCTTATCTTCTAAGTTTGGAGATGGAAAAAGTTATTTTCTTGATAAGTTTAAGAAGAGGAATGCTGAGCGTTTTGTCTTTATAACTCTTTATCCGGTTAATTATCAAGTTGCAAATAACGAAGATATTTTTAATCTGATAAAAAGGGATGTTCTGTTTCAACTCATCGTTCAAGGCTTTTTTGAAGATTCTAGTATCCAAATTAGTGATGAGTAGGCTTTATGGGGCTTCATTCAGAATAAATACAAATCATTTCTTTTAGAGTTGTTGCCTTACATGGCTTCTGTAGCTTTGCCTGCAGAATATGTTCCTGTAGTAACTGCTGCGCTAAAAAGAAAAGAAGTCTTTAAATCTATAAAGAAGCAATTTGATGATTATAAAAGACAGTTAGTTGAGAAAGATGATATACTGACTAAATTCTTAGATGTTGCAGAATCTACCCCTGTATATGAAGAGGATTTAGTAACTTCTTTAATAAAACAGGCTATACAAAAAATTAAAGAGAAATCTCAACAAGCGGACAAAGAAAAACGAGTAGTATTGATTGTGGAGGATTTAGACAGATTAGATCCAGCTCATTTATTTAGGATTCTCAACATTTTCTCCGCTCATATCGATTACAGTTATAAACTTATGAATAAGCCTAATGAAACTTTGGTTGGGAATAAGTTTGGTTTTGACAATGTTGTTTTTGTTGCTGATTTTTCTAATATACGCAAGATTTTTAAACATTTCTATGGTGAGCAAACAGACTTCAATGGATACATAGGAAAGTTTCTTTCTAGTGCTCCTTACAATTACTCTATTCGTGAAATACGAAAGAATTTTATCTATGACTACTTAGAGAGAAAAATTACCTGTTCTCGAAAACTTATAGAGGCGATGGTTACAGAAGAGATGCTGGAAAGCAAAACTATTAGAGAATGCATTCAAGCATTTGATATATCATCTCAAGTGGTGAATGTTCCGAAGTATAAAGCGAAGGAGCAGGAGATAGAGCTAGACATTACAATTTTAAAGTTGTTATCTATAATGCGTCGTCTAAAGATAGAGGATGACGAGATAATAAAGGTAGGTGCCAACTTATTTTATGTAGATGAGTATGATTTTTATAAATATGTAGCACCGATTATGTTGTTATTGAATGATAATTCTGATGATTTTATGGTTTCTATCTATGTAAAAGGAGAAGGTTCGCGCCTTGATTTGAAAAAAGTTTTTATTGATCCCAAAACTGGTTTGGGTGGCAATCCAGATGCTTATATTTTAGGTGAAGCGCATGAAGTAACTGATTTTAGATTATTATTTAGCTCTATGCTAGAATATATTGTAAAATAATGGAGTCTAGCATTAGCTGTGTGCTTTTCACTACATAAAAATTGAATGATAGACTGCGTAAGTAGCAATAGTTTTTAATATGCAACAAGAATCATTAAAGAATAAAACGATAAAAGGAGTAGGATGGAGTGCTGCCGATGCCTTTCTTGGGCAGGGAGTAACTTTCATTGTTGGTTTGGTTTTGGCTCGACTTCTCTCTCCTGATGAATATGGATTGATTGGTATTTGCTTGATCTTTACAACAGTCCTCAACGGCATTGTTGACAGTGGATTTAGTAATGCCTTAATACGAAAGAAAGACGTGACAGATGAGGATTACAACACAATGTTTATGACCAATATGGCAATTAGCATAGTATTGTATATTCTTCTTTTTGTAAGTGCACCTTTTGTATCTGATTTCTTTCATCGCGTAGAATTAACAGCATTAGTAAGAGCCACGGGATTGATACTCTTTTTTAATGCATTGTCTATCACGCAGGTAACAATTCTAACAAAGAAAATTGATTTTAAGACCAAAACAAAAGCTTCTTTTGTTTCTGCCATAATTAGCGGCGGTATCGGAATTGTTATGGCGTACATGGGATATGGTGTATGGGCTTTGGTTGCTCAGCAACTCTCTAAACAATTATTTTATACTGTATGCTTATGGTTTTTAAACAAGTGGTGCCCCAAATTTACTTTCTACAAGAAAAGCTTTAAGTATATGTGGGGGTTCGGATGGAAACTTTTAGCGAGTGGTATTTTAAATAATGTGTGGAATCAGCTTTATCAGGTTGTAATAGGTAGGTTTTATTCACCATCTATATTGGGTCATTATACAAGAGCTAATGAATATGCTAGTTTGTTTTCTGTAAATTTGACTTCCATAATCCAACGTGTAACCTTCCCTGTTTTAAGTAAAATACAAGATGACAAGGATTATATGTTGGTTGTTTATAGAAAATTTATAAAAATTTCTATGTTCATATCTGTTACTCTTATGTTTTTTTTAGGTGCTATATCTGAACCTTTATTATTTTGTCTTATTGGGGAAAAATGGATGAAGGCCGCTAGATTTCTTCCTATAATTTGCTTGTATATGTCTTTATATCCACTTCATGCTATTAATTTGAATATGCTTCAGGTTAAAGGTCGGAGTGATATATTTTTATATTTAGAAATTATAAAAAAAACGATATCAATTATTCCTTTTTTAATGGGTGCTTTTGTTGGTATCTATTGGATGTTGATTACATCTGTTTTTACAGGTATCTGTTCGTTTTTTATTAATTCTTGGTATACAGGAAAGTCATTAAAATATCCTTCATGGAAGCAACTAGTAGATGTATTACCTTCTTATTGTTATGCGGGTGTTATTGCTATTGCTGTATTTTGTTTAAAGTTTTTGCCTTTTGAGTATTGGCTGGTACTTTTATTACAATTCTCCTTGGGGTTGTTTTTGTGCCTGTTGCTAGGAGAACTTTTTGATTTTTATGAATATAATGTCGTGAAAGGACTTTTTTTAAAATTGTTGAAATATAAAAAAATATAAATAAGTGATCTAAATTATTTATATATATCAGTACTAATATGGTTCATTTCCCGTTTTATAAAAAAAATAGAATTATGAAACCAATAAAAGTACTTGAATTATCAGAGGTTGATCGCCTCAAATTAGAGAAAGGCTATCATAATAGCCCTACTCATAGTTTTCGTATCAGATGCAAATCCATATTGCTGAAGTCAGAAGGTAAATCAGCTCCCAAAATAGCAGAAATACTTGAGGTGACTGTTCCTACTGTCTACACATGGATAAAACGTTATGAAGAAAATGGCATCAAAGGTTTGGAGACACGTCCTGGTCAGGGTCGAAAGCCTATTATGGATTGTTCTGATGAAGAAGCAGTCCGCAAGGCAATTGAGGAAGACCGTCAGAGTGTGTCCAAAGCACGTGAGGCATGGCAGAATGCGACTGGTAAAGAAGCCAGTGACATTACCTTCAAACGTTTTTTAGAAACATTGGTGCAAGATATAAGCGTATAAGAAAACGCCTAAGGGGCAAACCCTCACCGCAGCTCTACGCATGCAAGAAAGAGATGTTGCAAGAACTTGATTCCAAAGGAGAACTTGTGCTATATTATGCCGACGAAAGCGATGTCTGTGCAAATGGATATGTTCCATATGGCTGGCAATTCAAGAATGAGGATGTTTACATCCCATCCGAGAAAGCTGCCCGGCTTAATATCTTTGACATGATTACCAAAAGGAACCAATATAAAGGCTTTACCACAAAAGAGTCCATCAACGCAGACAAGATTGTGGACTATCTTGATAGATTCTCTTTCAATGTCACGAAGAAGACTGTAATTGTCTTGGGCAATGCTTCAGTTCATAGAAATCGGAAAGTGAAAGAACTGAGGAAAATTTGGGAGAAAAGAGGATTGTACCTCTTCTATCTTCCACCTTATTCTCCGGAACTTAATCCTGCCGAGATTCTTTGGCGTATACTTAAGGGTAAATAGATAAGACCGATAGATTACGAGACTACGGACTCGCCTTTCTATTGTACGAACAGGGCCTTGGCATCTGTGGGTACGATCTTATTCGTGAATTATTCATATTTATAAAATTAATTTTGAAGAGTTACTTATTATGGAAAAGAATATAGTCGTTCTTATTGACGTTTACAATAAAACTGGTGGTGCTTCTCTTGTTGCTGTAAAGGCTGGAAGAGAGTATAGAAAGCATTTTAGTAAGGTCTTTATTGTATGTAATGATTATTTGAAGGGTGAAGAACTGCCTGTAGATATCTTACAATTGAATAATGTCACTTCAATACAAAAATTCTTGAATGAGAATCATATAAATTTTATCCATTATTTCAAGTCACAACATTTAGTGACAAGTAAAAGACTATTTGATAAGTTTGTAAAAGCAGGATCAAATTTGAGTTCTAGTATTAAAGTTTTGACAACAGTTTGTCAACAACCTTCTTCTGCGATTGCTTTTTTAAGTCCATTTGAGATTAAACATTCAGATAAAATTATTTTTATTGATCAAACTGCTTATAATGATAAATATTTTTCTTTTATACCATCGGAAAAGAAGACTTGGATGTATTTAAGTTCTCCTCAAAAAAAGATTCCTATTGATTCATTTGCCAAAAAGGAGTATTATAAGCATGGGGATGTCATAATGTTTGGACGTGGAAGTACTCTTAATAAATGTCCATTCGATGTTATTACTCTTTATGACAAGATTAAGATTTCTTGTAAAAAGAAATTTTTAATTATAGGTGTTCCAAAAACAGATAATTGGTTGACAAAAAAAATAAAGAATCGTAAAGATATTGTAAGCTATCCAATATTGCCTGAAAATTCTTATGCTCAAATTGCTTCAAAAATGGATATTTTCCTTTATTATCTACCAAAGGATTCTTATTCTTCTATCGATGGTTCTTTAGGTATTGTAATGAGAATGGGTGTCCCTGTTATTGTTTATGGACCTAAAGCACCAAAAGAGCGTATTGTCCATGGGGTAAATGGATTTATAGCAAATTCTAAGGAAGAAATAATGATGTATGCTGAAAGATTAGCAGCTGATCCTGCTTTGCGTGAATATATTGGTAAGAATGCAAGAAAGTCTATTTTGGAGAATCTTCCTCAAAGATTCTGGGTTGATGAACATATAGATATTATTCGAGAATTATTTGAAAGTAAATCATCTAAGCGTATTTCTTGCCCATTATCGTTATATATTATTTCTATGTTTAAATATATTGTTTGGTTAATAACAAAAATATTACTTAAAATCAAAAAAGTTTAATATTATAGCTATGATAGTATATACTTGTGTTTTTTCATACTTATTTATTTTATCAGTTATAGAAATTAACGGAACAAAAATTAAAAGTATCTTTAAGCTATTAACTGTTTGCTTGTTAGTTGTAATAAGTGGTTTCAGATATGAAGTAGGTGATGATTATAATAACTATGTTAATATATTCAGGGTTGTTGAGGATTATGCTGAAACAATAGAGATTGGTTTTGCTTTGCTTAATGAAGCAATTTTAAACATTGGTGGTAATGTACAGATGTTAATGTTAGTTTGTGCAATATTTACAATTGTCCCTATTGCGTTGGTTGTTAATAAAGAGATTCCTCGTTTTTTTAATCTTGGGATGTCAATCTATGTTTTTTCCTATATCTATTTTGAAGGAATGAATACAATACGACAAGCTTTAGCCATGAGTTTGCTTTTAGTTGCTATATATTTATTGATAAAAAAGAAAATTAATCCTTGTTTCTTTGGTGGCTTAGTTGTTTTAGGTGCATTATTTCATACAAGTGCTATATTTATAGGTTTGTTTAGTTTTCTTTTAATTAAGTTTGTTAAGAGAATAAATGTTAAAGTACTTCTTTGTCTTTTATTTTTGTCTTTTATTTTGGGTAGCTTTATAGTCAATATAATGAATGTTTTATCTGCTTATATTTCATTTGGAATATATGATCGATATTTAAATAGAATTGAAGAACGTGGAGTTTCTTCAGGATTTTTTCATTTATTTTTAAATGTATTTATGCTATACATTGTATATTTATATCATCGATTTAGAAAAATAATATCTGATTCTGAAAAAATCTATATTCTTTTTTTTGTAATTTCGGTTATTACATATAATTTGTTTTTTAAATTTTATATTGCTTTAAGGTTTTATTGGTATTTTTATTTGTTTTCTGTTCTTGTCATACCGATTTTAGTTTCTAAAGACTTATATAAATATAGGTTGTTTACTTATCTTGTTCTAACAATAGGTATGTTTTTTTATACATGTATATCGCTAAATTCATTAGCATATAATAATTATATTTTTAATTTTAATATTTTTAACTAATGAAGAATTTTTTATTTTCGGTTGTAACAATAAGTTTTAATAGTTCCCGTTCTATTGAACGTACGATTAAGTCTGTGTTAGCTCAGACATATACTAATTTTGAGTACATAATCGTAGATGGTGGGTCTACGGATTCAACTCTTGATATCGTAAAAAAGTATGAGCCTTTATTTAAAGGACGTTTAAAATGGAAAAGTGAACCTGATCATGGTATCTATGATGCAATGAATAAAGGAATCAAACGCTCTTCTGGTTGTATTGTCTCTATAGTTAATAGTGATGATTGGTTGGAACCTGATGCTTTAGAAATCGTTTCTAACACTTACAATACTCTTGATCAAACTTATTCGTCTGTATGTTGTGGATGGATGAACTTTCATTATGATAATGATGTAATTCAGGTTTTAAAAACTAATCCAAATGTTATAAAAAAAATGGCAAAAGTGTATGAAATGGGTGGTATTCGCCATCCAGCTACATTTGTACCTAAGGTTATTTATGACAATTTTGGCCTATTCGACACAGATATACGCATTATGGCTGATACTGATTTGATTTTAAGGTTTATAGAGAATAATGTTCCTTTTATTTTTCCAAATAAAATAGTAACTAATATGAGTGATGGTGGTGCCTCTAATAAGGGATTAATGAAGGCATGTAAAGACTATTCTTTAATCTTGAAAAAACGTGAAGTCACTGGATTTAAGTATTGTTTCTTATTTTATAAATGGTGTTTAAAACGATATGTAAAAGGCTTGTTGCCTATATCTTTTATAAAACATTATAGAGGTATTAGTAATAGATAGTATTAATAATATTAAAAATTATCTATAAAGATGAGTTTAGAGCAGAAAATTAACTACCAGTTGAATAAAGTTCCTAGGGTTAAGAAATATATAAAGCGTGCATACCAGTTGGGGTGTTATGCTATGAGTAAAAAGATTAAATCAGAAGGTGATATCAGAAGAGTATCACCTTCTGAGGGTGGTGAATACTTCTTTGGCTATTATGACAAATCTCCATGGGATGCATCTATGAGATATATGATTTGTATGAGAGCTAAGGATACTTGGTCAGAACCAGATCCTTTAGGCTGTGCTGATATTTTGTTGATAGATACCCTAGATGGTAATAAGGCAAAAAAGGTAGCAACAACACATACTTGGAATGTTCAACAAGGTTGTATGGCCCAGTGGCTTGGACCTGATTTTAAAAGTCGTATTCTTTATAATGATATGCGAAATGGAAAATATTGTTCTGTTATTCTTGATGTTGATTCTGGTAATGAGAGAATTTTGCCTGTTCCATGTTATACGGTATCTTCGGATGGAAAGACTGCGTTGAGTCTGGATTTCTCTCGTTTGCATAGTTTGCGTTTAGGATATGGATATGCGGCACTTCCAGAAGTGACAAAAAATGTGGCATTGCCGGATACAACAGCTGTTTGGAAGTTGGATATTGAAACTGGTGATGTTACAGAGTTGTTAAAATATACAGATTTTGCAAACTTTGAGCCTCGACACGAAATGAAGGAAGAGGGAAGTGTGCATAAGGTGAACCATTTGATGCTTTCGCCAAACGGTAAGCGATTTATGGTGCTATATCGTTGGTTCTGTGGTCAAAGAAAGTATACCCGTTTAGTAACATGTAATGTCGATGGCTCAGATATGTATGTATTAAGCGACGACGACATGGTGAGCCATTGCTATTGGAAGAATGACGAGGAAATAATTGCTTTTGAAAGAAAAAAAGAATTTGGTCCTGGATATTATCTGATGAAAGACAAGACACAAGAATGGACTCATATTTGGCCTCAGTTAAGTAATGATGGTCATCCTAGTTATTGTCCTACAAATAATAATTTAGTTGTGTTTGATACTTACCCTAGTAGAAGTAGAATTCAAGAAGTAAAGGTTGGACTTGATACTGATACGATAGGTGATAGTGTTAAGGTGCTGGCTAGAGTTTTCTCACCATTTAAGTATGATAATGATACTCGATGTGATTTGCATCCTCGTTGGCGTCAAGACGGTAAGGCTATTTGTTTCGATAGTATCTTTGAGGGACATCGTGGTTTGTATATTGTAAATTTAGATTAGTTTAGTTATGGAGAAAGTAGCAGTAATTTTACCAGTATACAAGAACGATAAGGTTCCTTATATTAAATTGTCCTTTGATAGTATTTTAAATCAAACTTATGGGAATATCCACCTTTATGTTGGGGTGGATGGTCCTGTAGGGGAGGATTTAAAGGCTTGTTTGCAAGAGTATGAAAAGGATGAACGCATTAGTGTAGAGTGGTTTAAGGAAAATCGTGGTCTCGCAATAGTTCTAAATGACTTGTTGGATATTTGCTTTAAGGCTGGATATGAATATATTGCCCGTATGGATGCGGATGATATATCCATGCCAAACCGTATAGAGAAGCAAATGACTTTTTTGCAGGCAAATCCTGATATAGATGTTGTCGGTGGAGCTATAGAGGAGATAGATGAGAATAGCAATAGCAGAGGAAAGACCATCGTCTATCCGGAAGGACCAAAGGAATGCTATGATTTCTTCTCCCGTAGAAATCCTCATGCCCATCCTGCAGTTCTGTTTAGAAAAAGTTTCTTCGAGAAAGCTGGTTGTAAATATCGTCCAGAATATCGCCAAAACCAGGATACCATGCTTTGGTTGGATGGCATGAGTAAAGGTACTAAGCATGCCAACTTGCAGGATGTTGTTCTTAGATTCCGCTTTACCAATTCTCTTTTCAAAAAGAGACGTAATGGTTGGGCGTTTGCAAAGAAGCAGTTGCATGATCGTAAGATTATCAACAAGACCCTGGGTTATGGCTTCGGAGCAACTGTATTTGGTCACATGATGTTCTGTATGTTGGTTTCACCACCATGGGTGAAGAAGATTGCTTATAAGGTATTTAGATAATTAATGTATTAGAATTATGAGATACTATTATGATAATAGACCATTAAAGTTATTGTGTTCTGATATGGAAGTTAAAAATATAGTAAAGACTTTTATTTCAGAGCGTAAAGGAAAGTCGTTTACCTTTTCAGAGTTAAGTCAATTCTTGGTTGATTTTGCTGATGAGAATCATCTTTTAGATAAAGAAGAAGATACTACCTATAATGGCATCATTCTTACTGATTTTGACGGTAAACGGTTGTCATTGATTTTAGGCGAGTTCCTTCTTGAAGGCAAAGTGTTTATCAATTTCTATAGAAATCCTTTTTGTAATATATCAAACGAAGATACTATCTTTATTGTAAAATCGTAGTACAGATATGGCAAATAGTTATGCTTTAAATTTATATAGTATTCGGTTACAGAAGCGCTTCGATATCAAAAAAGAATATATATTATCAGATTTCGGGGCTAAGCAAGATATGCTGTCGATTATCGAAAATATGTTTGAGTCTTGGAAGTTTAAAGGTAAGATGACTCAAAAGAGCGATGGAGCTACAGTCGAGAAAAATCAAATACTAAAAGTTGATGAGGAAAAAGTTGTGAAGATACAACTAAATGATGATGACTCTTTTAGCTTGACCCGAATTGGTCGTATGCTTGAAGGTGTAATAATGTATGGAGAATCAGGAACTTCAGAAGTAGTTGTAAATTCAAACAACGGTAAGTATCTTTATACTAAAAAGAAAGAGGATGCTCCATTAAAGCCTTTCTTCTTTAAGTTTTATATACCCGAGAATTCCGTAGTTGGCTTCCTTATTGTTGAAAGCATGTCATCTAGCGGCATTGCTACTATCATACAGAGAAACTTGCTCAATTTTTATTCTCAAAAGGATAATGATGCCATTCTTAAGATTCAACCTGTAGGCATTTCTGAATTAGCAGATTCTGCGATGGAAAAATCGAAGGGAGTTAAACGAATTACATTGCGTAGTATTAGTAATGCTGGCTTTAATGTTTCTAAGTTAGCAGGAGATCATGTTACTAATAAAGATTATACTGTTGATTACGTTATTAAAGCCAAAAGTGTTCTTTTTAAAAAGAATCTCTTCGACAAATTACGTTCGTCTAGAAATGCACAGTCACAGTTTTATGAGATAGATGGTCAAAACTTTGAGGATATTTCTGTGACGATGAATATTGATGGTCATGAGCGTACTCTATCTGTAGGACAATTTTCAAAATTAGGAACCTCTATGGATATAACAAACAAAATAGTCAAAGGTGACGATGGATATCCTACTTATGATTCAATTAATAAACAGGCCATGATATTGATATCTTTGATTAAAAAACAATATGATTTAAAATGAAACAAACTAAGATTCTATTATATGCTTCCTATGCTTTGCTTTTAATATGTTTTATTTTGTTGGGCATATTTCTTGCAGTTCTATGGCTTGGTGAAGATTATGTCGGTATATTTTCTTTCTTGTTAGACCCATTGAAAGATAATTTTGGCGATATGATGACTGGAACAATTGGTATTTTATTATCTTTTGCGTCAACCTTATTCCTTTTCATTACCTTTAAAGAGCAGCGTAACCAGTTTAAATTGTCAGAGAAGTCGCAAAAGATTGTGTCTTTTGAAGAGACTTTTTTCAATATTATGTCTCTTCTTTCTGATGTTAGAAGAACTACTATTGAAAGTTTGAAGAATCACAAGGTTTTATCTATTGAGGGATATTATTATAATTTTGTTAATTATGCTCATTCCTTAAGTATGTCTTCTGTTGCACAAAAGTACTTTGAGGATTTGAGTACAGAGAATCCTTTGGATTCCGTTATTGAAGCTGCTAGGAATGAAATAGGCTTGTATTATAAGGAGTATGTGGATTCTACTGAGGGTAATATAGGTTATTTCTTCAGATATATTTTTAATACTGTTAAGTTCGTTAAGGAGCAGGATGGGAATATCATTAAGAAGCAACGCTATATTAATTTGTTGCAGTCTCAGTTATCTGATGAGGAGTTAGCTTTACTCTTTTATGATGCTATTTCACCATATGGTAAGAATAAAAAAGGTGAGTATGTCTTTTATGAGATGTTGGAAGCTTCTGAAATGTTGGAGAATATCAGTGAAAGTGTTCTGATTGATAGCAGTCATGCTAAGTTCTATCCTTTGACTAAGTTTAAATTTTTGTCTAGAAGAGAGTTGGCTGAAGTAATTGAAAGAAGACGGAAGATAGTATTCTGACAATGAGGGTTTACATATCTTCGAGAATTCCGTATTTTCTTTTTTTTCTTAGGGATAAACTTTTATACGATTTGTAATAAATAACACTTTATGTTTTTCAAAAGATTATTTGATATAGTAGCATCCCTTTGCGGTTTGCTTTTGATATGGTGGATATTTCCACTAGTGGCTTTTCTTATTCATAAGAAGATGCCGGGAGGTTCGGCTTTCTTTGTTCAGAAGAGAGTGGGAAAGGGTGGTAAGTTGTTTAAGTGCCATAAGTTCCGCTCGATGGTGGTGAGTCATAATGGTTCATCGGTATCGGTAGCGGGTGACAGTAGAATCACTCCATTTGGTGCGAAGCTTCGCCATTATAAGATTGATGAGTTGCCGGAACTTTGGGACGTGTTGATAGGTAATATGAGTTTTGTGGGACCTCGTCCT
>ENA-UESD01002271-UESD01002271.1-human-gut-metagenome-genome-assembly--contig:-NODE-2271-length-13947-cov-4.047224_pt1 | contig 13947 bp, 3 predicted proteins | sample MGYA00242985_ERZ507986 | MGnify/ENA primary metagenome ERZ507986 (study PRJEB26167, sample SAMN06115408) | human gut metagenome | host: Homo sapiens | place: China:Guangxi | collected 2016-04-06... | reverse complement strand
CTTGTACGGCAGGATTCCGGCGCTACCGGCTGGCCTTGCAGCGTCCTGCATCCGTCGGCGGAGGCGTCTCTCCGGATTGTTGCTGTCTGGTCTGGGATTGTGCCTGCATTTCCTGTTGTTTCTGCTGTTCCTGTGCCTGCTCTGCCTGTTTCTGCAAGAAGTTCTGAATATACCGTCTGGCTTCTTCATCAAATCCATTATAACAGTCATTCATGACTACGGTACCTTCCTCACTGAGAATCACATAGGCAGCTCTTGTTCCATACTCCTCATGTTCCATTAGAAACCATTTCTTCTCGTTCATCAGGATGTAATCCTGTGCAAGCCACGTTCCTTTTTTTCCTTCAATTTCATAGCCAGTCGTATCAATGGAAAGTCTGGTATCAGAGGAACTTTTGATTGTGAGAAATTCTGGAATGATGATAAAACCATCTTTATTGACATAGTAAGCTGTGGTTTTTCCATCATCGGTAATGACGATCACATCACTACAACCGATGGAATGACCTTTGAAACTCTTCGGTCGCTGTTTCTGCAGGCGTATTTTTATATCCGCCGGAGTTTCCCCCGGCTGAATTCTTCCAATGTACACCTGCTGATAATTCTCAATGCTGACGCTCTTTCCTTCGCTTCTCAGCTTTTCATAAGAACGGAAACGAACATCACGATACTCTGGTGTTTCTTTTACCTGATATACTGCACACTGACTTGTTCTCATTCCTCGTCCTCCTCTTCCAATTCCGCTTTATAATCTTCCAGATCCATAAGAAAAATCTCATAGCCTTCATCACTCATGCAGAACAGCTTTCTTATAGTATTGCAGACCAGCCCGATCATATCCGCATCCCCTTTCAGAAATGGAATGATATTGTCGATGGCTTCCATCGTATCATTTCTGTTACCTTTATCAAACATTGCGGCCACTAAACATTCGTCTGTATCAAAGTTCATTGCCAGATCCATCATATTTCTACATCCCCTTTCTTACGTGCTTTGGATTTTCCAGTTGCCATTTCTTTCTGCTCCTGTGCTTTTGCTCTTGCCTGAAACTCTTTTAACGACTGCAGCACAGATTTTTTCAGTTCCCCTTTTCCACCCTTTGCAGGCTCTTTGTTTTGTTCCCGGTTCGATTCTACTGATACGGATTCTTTCTTGACTGGTGTTTCTGAAACTTCCTGTTTTACTTCCACGGTCTGTTCTGCTTCCTGCACCTTTCCATGTTTCTCATTCAGATATTTTTCCATATCGTTGATTGCTTTCTGTACCAATGGACTCTCCTTATAATGTGGAATCATATCAATCAGATCCCTGTCTATCCTGTCTCCACTCATGAGTCCATATTCCCCGGAATAATCTTCATCGCCATCTTGCAGATCAAATCCGATTCCTTTGATTCCATGCAGCCGTTCTGACGGGTACTCTCCCATGACCGGAAACTCCATGCACTCTGCGACATAAAAACTGATCGTGGCTTCTGGCTGTTCCTGCTCTGGTTGTTTGTCAAAGATAGAAAATCTCTCTGCGTCCTCCAGACGGGAAAGTAAAGAACGGGCAGTTATAACATCGCTGTCTATATCGGATTCTTCAGATACTTCAACCAGCCAGTCCTTTAAACACTCTGTTTTCTTATTCAAAATGTCCTCTGTGATTTTCTCCACCTGTTCTTCCCTGTTCTCAACGGTATCTTTATATTCATAAGCGTCATATTCATAGCTGAAATTATCTAAATCCACCGCCAGCTTTTTAATCTCCTGCTGATCAAGGTAAGCATCTGCTTCCTTCATATATTCTGCCAGAGTGATTCTTTCTTCTGCGATAGGATTGATGTCCACCTTAATACCTGCCATTGCTATACCATGAGCATTTAATTCATTGAAGAAACTGTCTTCACGGATATTTCCACGATAAGAAAGCACTACATCAAGGTCAGAATCTTCCCGGTAAAGGTCTTGTCTGCTTCTGGAACCATACACTCTTGCAGCAAGCAGCTCTACCTCCTGTTCCATTCCCATATCTTCTAATACTGCCTGTGCATGATACAGAACCCCTCTTTCTACTTCTGCCATGCTCAGGCTATTTAATGCCAGTTCATTTCTTCCGATCTCAGAAGTCACACGAAGTTCCCCCTCCTGCAATAAATCTTTAGAGTGCTGGATCGTCATTTCCTCAAATTCTTTATAATCCACTTTGACACATTCCATGTCATCCATTCTTTCACTTTTAAGGATTTCATAAGCAGCTTCCTGAATGGATGCGTCTGGATTATCGTAATCACCACCCTGGATTTCATGCAGGTCAGAGTCATAAAAAATAAACGAATATCCTTCTTCTGTTGCCTGAATAGTCAGATACCCTTTACTCCTGGTAAACTGCAGTGCAATTCCTTCATAGGTTTGCAGTGCTTCTTCCCTGCGAAATCCTTCAAAAATACTTGCCGGGCAGTTCTTTTCTAATTGTATCCGCTGCATCTGTTCTTCCTGAACTTCTTCCACATCTGCCATCAGATTTTCATAATCCACTACTTTTGCATTTTCCAACGAGTACCCTTTATCTTCTAAAATATCACTGGCAGCTTCATCTACATAAATTGTCGGATTGTCATAGATTCCTCCATCATCCTCCTGATAATCTTCATTGTAAAATGTATAATCATAGCCATCTTCTGCAGTCTGGATTGTAAAGTATTGTTTTCCAATCTGATATGCAATCTGTACCTCATTCCAGTCCAGCATATTTTCCATTTTATTTACCGCTTCATATATTTCCGGATTCAGCCACCCTCCGATCTGTTTATATGCATGGGTCAGCTGATCTATTCCGTTTTCACATCGGATAAAATCCATGCTTTCCTGCATTGTTTCCGTATTCTGGATACCAAGCACTTTTTCCTGATGATTTGGCAGGCGTAAATATTCCTGCATCGCTTCATCCAGTGATTTATACCGGTTTACTTTTACTACACCCTCTGCATTTACATCTTCCATCACATAAAAATTATCAACGTAATGAATCTCTGGCATTTTCAACTTTATGCCTTCTGGCAGCTGCACCTCACTGACTGCATGGAAATTAAACCGGACATCCGTTCCAGATTCATTTTTTCCTGCCATCGTTTCTTCCCAGGTATCTTTCTGTACTGCCTGTATTTCTTTGATTGTAAGTGTCTGTCCACTCCGCAGGGTTACAACAGAATCTTTCGGGAATTCTGACAAGTCATAAAGTGTTGTTCCATTTTCCTGCAAATATTCCGATACAGCTTCTAACGCTCCTGCATCAAACCCATTCCATAAGTCCTCCGCTACAAGCTGTCCATTTTCTGCTACGATAATTCCTGCCACATCGGAGCCAAATTCATCATGTTCCATTAAGAAGAACTTCTCCCCCGCATATTCCTTTTCATCAACCGTATGCCATGTCCCGTTATGTCCTTCTGCTTCATATCCTCTTGTCTCTGCCGTGATTGTCACTTCGTTTTCTCCTATCGCCTGTTCTATCCTCTGCATCCGGATCTCAGCTCTTGCCATGTCGATAAACCCATCTAAAACTGCCGGGTGACTTTGGATCACATAATCCAGGTTCAGATTTCTACCCCGGCTGACATTTTCCGGGACTTCGATATGCTCCGCCCAGTCTTTGTTCTGTCTGGAAAATCTTCCATCATGGGAAAGTTCACGGATGGTATTTGCCATAACAAAATTCATACGTTCTTCCCCGAAGCGTTCCACGACTTCTTTTGCCGCATCCAGCTTTAAGTGCAACCCGTCAAAATTCTCCCGGATGGCTTCTTCGATTGCTTTCTTACAGTCCAGGTTTAACTTTCTGGAATCCAGATAAGCATCCACATCCCGTTCTCCCATTGCCTGTTCCAATGTTCCTTTATAAACTGGCGGATATGCCCTGACGGAATTATGTTCCAGCATGTTCATTCTCTGCTGGACAAACTCTGGAAGTTCCTGAAATCCAAAAGAATCTACATAATAGGCTGTAATCTCTGCACCCCTGTTTATCACGATCACATCACTTACCGATAAGGAATGACCACGGAAATCTTCCGGTCGGTCAATGTTAAAGCGTTCAAATATATTGTCTAACGTGATCGTTGGCATCCACGGTGCTGCATAAACCATCCGGTAATCCTTTCCGTCAATGGTATAGCCCAAACTCTTTGCGGATTCTATTCCCATAAACTGATAAGTATGCTCATCTCCACTATCCATCTGATAAATGGCAAACCTTCTGCTTTCTCCATGCAGAAGAAGTGTCTCATCAATCTTTTCCGCACTGTCCTGTTCCAGTTTTTCCTGTCTGGCGGCAGCTGCTTCTCTTTCTTTATGTACTTCCCATTCTGCTTCCGTAATACCAAAAATACTGTCATGTCCCAGGATTGCATTTTCTGTTTCTGCAAGAATCTGTCCTGCCTGCTCTGGATTGTCTGGATTTCCATGTAAGAGAAAAACTTCCGCACCCTCACGATACAATTCTACTGCCCTGTTTTTTTCAAGAGGATACATGTGTTCCAGGCGGATTCCTGCTTCGTGCATTTCTGTAAAACCGATCATGCCATCTGGGAAATTGTCAATCTGTGCCTGTGTTTCATTCATAAGGCTTCTCGTATATTCACTTCCCGGTCTGCGGATTGCAGTCATCATACGGTTCACCAGTCCAAGCACTTCGTCTTTGTCATCCATCTTATATGCAAAATTCATAATAAGATTTCTCTGGGAATCTGTGAAGTTTCCCGTATTGGCAGCTTCTGCCGTTTCAATCAGACGGTGAGCATACTGCATGGCTGTTTCTTCTGCAATCTCTGGTTTCTTGGCTGGGAAGTTTGCCCTTGCTGCCTGAATCACTTCATACACCAGCTTTGAACCAGCTTCATCGTAAGATTCCCTCATATCCCATACCAGGTCATTCAGTCTTTCCACCTGTCCGGGGAAAGTTTCCGCATATTCATTTACAAATGCCTTTTCTTCTTCTGAAAAAATATTTCTTGGAAACTCTGCTTTTTGCACGATCATCTCTGCCTGCTCTTTCGGAGAAAGATCAGAAAAAGAAGTAACTCCTGTGTCAGCATCATACTCCACATCATAAAAATCAATCGGATAGTTCTCTCCGTGCCCACTGCTGTCATACAGTGGTGTGACGGTAGCACCTTTTTCTTCCAGAAAACTTTCCAGAGGTTTCTCATTCTCCTCTATCTCACCACTTTCCAGAAGGCTGACATATTCTTCCACATTCTGTTCTAACTGTTCCCTGCTCATATTTTCGATCAGATTATAAGTAAACTCGGAACCCATGCTGCCCGAAAGATGCAGGAGCAAATCTTCCTTATGGAAGGTATCCCGGATTGGTCTTTCCATTTCCAACTCGTGCATCTGTGCCTCGATATTCTCAACGACTTCTGCAGATGTTTTTCGGATGGTATCCATTGATGCTTTCAACGCCTTCATATCCCTGCTCTCGCACCAGCTGGCGATATAGGTAAACGAATATTCTGAAGTATCCAGACCAAAATGGTTGCAGACAATATAAGCAATACTTTCTGCTTCCACTTCCCTTGTTGTCTGGTCTTTTAAGACTCCTTCCGCATCCATTACTTCCCGGTCATGCAGCAATGCGTGGCTCACTTCATGGACTCCAGTTTTCATCGTCTGTACATTACTCATATCTTCCTTTATCGCAATATATTTTTCTGTCTGGTGATAATAGCCTTTTGCATCCCCTTCCACATTCATCATACGGATCGGCACAGGAGAAATATTCTGCAATGCCTGCATGAACGTATCATAAAACTGTACACTTCCGGTAAGCTCCGGCACCTCCAGTTCTGCGATCGGTTCCCCCTCTGTCTGGCTGACATCAAACACTATCGTTACACGGAATCTCGGTATCACCATCTCCACGATCTCTGTTTCCGGCTGTCCATCATCCCCGATCACAGGCTCTTTTGTTACCGGGTCGATCTTTTCAATCTCCTGTTTCTCCCGTATCGGTGCTGGTGCGATGATCTGGATTCCTTTCTCTCCACGTTTTACATGACGGTTAAATTTCTTCTGCCATGCATGATACCCGGCCACCAGTGTTGCTTCCGGTTTCTGCATGGTGATCAGCAGCGTGTTATTAAAGCTGTAATTGTGGAACTTTGACATGGTATTCAGATATTCGGTATATCTCTCCGAAGTAAAGATTTCTTTTACTCCCTGCTCCAGCCGTTCCGATATTTCTTTTAACTGTTTTTCTATATTATTTGCCATAAACAAACCCTCCATTTTATGTCCCCGCCAGAGAAAACTCTGACGGGAAATCTTTTATAACTCCTGTTCGTGTTTTTTCTTTGCAGCTTTCTGTACAGGTGGCTGTTCCGCTGTATTCTGCTGTGCCTTCTCCTGCTTTAAGCGTTCCAGAATAGATGGCTTATGGATTCTGTCTGCTGTTTCCGGAAGTTCTTTTTCTTCTACAGTATCCCTGCTATCTGTGCTACTTCCTTCTCTGCCAATATCCTCATCTGCCATAATCGTCTCATTACCCTTTTCATCCATGTTCAGCAATACATTTAACTCGGATAACCGTTCCATCTTTTCATTCAGCTCTGCTTCTTTCGGGAATGGTTTCTTTACCTCTTCCTGTGCAGTAGCAAGCTGCTGTTGTACGGTTTCCAATTTCTGCTTACTTTCCGTCAGCTTCCTGTCAATGGAAGAAAGGGTGTTATGGATACGCTGCATATTTCCTACCGGGTCTTTTCCGATCTCCAGCTTATAAGAACATTTCCCTTTGACCGTCAGTTCAAACGCATTGGAGAACATATTGTAGGAAGCAGATAACGTAAAACCATGATATTCCCCGACCTTTCCGCCGGTGCTAACGGTTTTTAAACCTGCACAGGCGGCGATCAACGCTTCGCCTGCTTCTTTCTTATCTTCATAAAGGACATTCCCTACCGTCATGGCAAACGTGTCATTATCCTGTAAATCCACGCTTTTTACTACCTGCGAATCCACCTGCATCCCGGCAATCCGCTCTTTCAATGCACTGATCTGTACCGGGAAATTCTTTGCAATATCGGATTCCAGACGGTAAATCTGACTGGTATGGTTTGCCTTTAGAAGTTTCAGCTTACTCACCTGCACATCCAGATCCATTTTTTCCTTAATGTACGGATTGCCTGTAGCAAGTGCCTTGATCTCTGCATAGGACAGTGCCGTATCATCCACATCTTCACAAGCCCTGACCGGGGATTTACTGGTCATGATCTGGCTGATGAACTTCTGCTTATTCTCCAAAATCTGCCACATATACGCATCAAAAGTATTTTCCGTCACATACCGGAATATCTTTACTTTGTCATTCTGGTTTCCCTGTCTTAAAATACGTCCTTCCTGCTGTTCCAGATCAGACGGCTTCCATGGACAGTCAAGGTGATGGAGAGCAATCAGTCTGTCCTGTACGTTGGTACCTGCACCGAGTTTTGGAGTGGAACCCATCAGGATTCTCACCTGCCCGGCCCGTACCTTTGCAAACAGTTCCGCTTTCTTTGCCTCCGTGTTGTATTCATGGATAAAAGCAATCTCTTCTTTCGGGATTCCTTTTTCTGTCAGTTTGTTCCGGACATCATCATATACGTTGAAAGTCCCGTCTCCTTTTGGTGTGGACAAGTCACAGAAGATCAGCTGGGTTGTCCGGTCTGCTTTTCCTTCCTCCCATACCTGGAAAGCATTTTCCACACAGGTATTGACCTTGCTTTTTTCGGCATCCGGAAGGAGTTCATTCAAAAGCCTTTGGTCTAACGCACACTTTCTTCCATCGTTGGTGATCTTGAGCATGTTATCCTCTGTCGGATTTACCATTCCTGCTCTTACTGATTCTGCACGTTCTGAAAATGCTGCTACCATTTCCTGCTGTTCTTCACTTGGCTTCAAGACTTCATTGATAAACTCTGCTTCCGGTACGGGAAGATTCAGCATATCCGAAGTCTGAATATCCGCAGCTTCCTTAAAAATAGAGATCAGCTCCGGAAGATTGAAAAAACGGGCAAATCGTGTTTTCGCACGATAGCCCGTTCCTTCCGGTGATAATTCGATTGCGGTTACTGTCTCCCCGAACGTTGCAGCCCAAGAATCAAAGTGTCCCATGCCCATACGCATGAGTGTGTCATACTGGAGATAACGCATGATAGTGTAAAGCTCGGTCATACTGTTCGATACGGGAGTACCCGTAGCAAAGGTAATTCCCCTGCCGCCTGTCAGTTCATCCATGTACCGGCATTTCATAAACATATCGGAACTTTTTTGTGCATCCGTCTGTGAAATACCTGCTACATTTCTCATCTTTGTATATAGGAAAAGATTTTTGAATGAATGGCTTTCATCCACAAACAGCCGGTCTACGCCTAACTGCTCAAAAGTTACTACATCATCCTTTCTGGTCTGGTCATTAAGTTTCTTCATCCTCGTCTGCAGACTCTTTTTTGTTTTTTCCAACTGCTTGATGGTATAATTCTGCCCTGCCTGATGTGCTGCTTCTTCAATGGAAAACGTAATATCTGCGATCTGATCTTCCAGCATGGCAATCTGCCGTTCTTTTGAAAGAGGGATTTTCTCAAACTGCGTATGTCCGATGATCACGGCATCATAATCCCCTGTCGCAATACGGGAACAGAAACGTTTTCGGTTCGCCGGCTCAAAGTCTTTCTTCGTTGCCACCAGGATATTTGCCCCAGGATAAAGTCGTAAGAAATCACTGCCCCACTGCTCGGTCAGATGGTTTGGCACAACATAAAGATTCTTCTGTGAGAGTCCCAGCCGTTTTGATTCCATACCGGCTGCGATCATCTGGAACGTCTTTCCAGCTCCTACGCAATGAGCCAGTAACGTATTATTTCCATACAGCACATGAGCCACTGCGTTTTTCTGATGCGGCATCAGGGTGATCTCCGGATTCATGCCAACAAACTGAATATGGCTTCCATCATATTCCCGTGGACGGATGCTGTTAAATCGTTCATTATAGATCTTACAGAGATCTTCCCGTCGGTGCAGGTCTTTAAATATCCACTCCTTAAATTCCTCTTTGATCAGTTCCTGCTTCTGCTGTGCCAGCATCGTTTCCTTCCGGTTTAATTCCCGGTGTTCTCCATCGGCATCCTGTACCGTGTCATAAATCTTGGTATCCCGGAGGTTTAAGGCATCTTCCAAAAGGCGGTAGGCATTGGCTCTCTGTGTTCCGTATGTGGAAGTAACAAGAGCATTTCCGTAGCTGTCCACATTCTTTCCCATAACATTCCACTGTCCGGTCACTTCGGCATACTGGACTTTAACCTTGCTCCCTATATAATATCTTGGTGTATGGAATGTCTCTGCCATAAACCGTGTAATGTAATCCTCGGAAATCCAGGTTGCCCCAAGTCTTGCCTCAATCTCTGACGCATCCAGATCTTTTGGCTGTACCTGCTCCAAATACTGCACATTCACCTGATATTCCGGGTGATCTTCTGCAAACTGTTTTGCGATCTGCAGTTTTTCCCTCACATTTCCAGAAAGATATTCGTCTGATGGCTCCCATTTTTCACCGATCGGGTTCTTAAAGATTACCCCTTCCAGTTCTTCGGTAAGCTCCTCTTCTGTTTTTCCGGAAAGCTGTGACATATAGGAAAGGTCAACACCTGCCCTCTCACCAATGGAAACAGCAAGGGCTTCACTGGCAGTATCCACAGAAGTCACCGTTTCTGCCCGGCGGATCGTCCGCTTGCTGAAAATATCCGCTTTCCGTTTCAGTTCTCCCTTATCATCCAGAAATTCCAGAGAAGTCAAAAGACAATAGCTGCTGTCCTGGCTAAATGCCCGCTTATTGGCATTGCTGCTGAGAAGACCATATTTTGCTGTAAAGGTATCGTATTCTTCATTGAGTTTTCCCTGCAGCTTTGTGATCTGTTCATCGCTTCCCTCTTCCATCTGGCACTGGATCAGTTCATTCGTAATATCACGAATCTTCACCATCCCTTTGACACGTTCCGCTGTCATTGCCGGAAGCTCCATGCGGTTCATCACAGAGTTTTCCCGGTAATAAACTTCATCATCTACCACAGTAAAACTAAAATTCTTTACCTCCGGGTCTGCCGGGATAGAGACAACATCCTCCTCCAGCTCTGTATCCGAAAGTTCCAGTTCCTTGATCGTGCCATGGATATTCCTAATCGCTTCTTTTAACTGTTCTTCTAAGGTAATGCCTTCTTTTGGTTTTACGGTCACTTCCTGCTTTCCGTACTGGGTACTTTCTGTAGTAAAATCACCAAGCACCATTTCCGGATGCTCTGCAAAATAAGCATTAACCGAATAGCCTTCCGGTGTTTCCTTTAGATTTAACCATTCCGGTTCCTCAAGGGATGCCCTGTCCCTTTTCTGGAAAAACAAAATATCAGAAACAACACTGGTATTGGCATTTCTCTGAAACGCATTATTCGGTAATCGGATAGCTCCAAGCAGTTCTGCCCGGTTTGCGATATATTGTCTCACTGCCGGATTCTGCTTATCCAGCGTTCCACTGGAAGTTACCACAGCAACTACGCCGCCCGGACGGATCAGATCAAGGGATTTTGCAATAAAATAATCATGGATCATAAAATGATGCCGGTCATATCTTCGGTCACTGACCTGATACGCTCCAAATGGAACATTACCTATCACACAGTCGAAAAAGCTGTCTGGATAACTGGTTTCCTCAAATCCCTGCACGGCAATCTTATTTTTCTGGTAAAGCTGTTTTGCGATCCTGCCCGTAACCGGGTCAAGTTCCACACCATACATATTGGCTTTGCTCATACTCTCAGGGATCATTCCCATAAAGTTACCGACACCACAGGACGGTTCCAGAATATTTCCCTGTTTCAGTCCCATATTTTCCAGTGCTTCATACATACTTCGGATCACGGTTGGGGACGTATAAAAAGCATTTAAGGTCGATGCCCTTGCTGCACTGTATTCTTCTGGTGATAAGGTATTCTTTAACTCCAGATACTCATTCGCCCAGCTGCTGTTATTTTCCTCAAATGCCTGTGGGATACCGCCCCAGCCAACATAACGGGATAAGATTTCCTGTTCTTCGGGTGCTGCCAGACGTTCTTCTTTCTCCAAAGTCTGTAACCAATGGATGGCTTCCATATTTGCCTTATACTTTGCCTTGGGACCGCCTGCCCCAAGGTCATTATCCTGAATCCGAAAATTATGCGGTTCTGTTACAATCTTTTCTACTTCCGGTTTTAAATATGGCTGGAATTCTCCCTCATATCCAAACAGTTCATTTTCTCCGGGAATATAATTGCGTCCGGTTTCCAGACACCGGAATACATCGGCAGTCGGTGCATTGCCGACTGCATAAAAATCATCATACGAATACTTTGGGAAATCTTCTGTATGGTAGGTTGATAAATGCAGTTCTGTATTGGAACGGGTCTGTGCAACCAGATCTTTTCCTTCTATTCCTTCCGGCAATACCCCTACTGCTTCAAAATGATACCCCTGATACGCAAAAACACCTTCATCCCAGGACTCCGCCAATTCTTCTGCTGTTTTAGCTGTTACCTCTTCTTCTGGTTCTTTTTGTTCCTGTCCCTCAGAAGTTTCTATTATTTCCTGCTCCTGACTCTCTGAAATAGATTCTTCAGCAGTAACTTCTTCCTCTTCTATTTCCTCTACATCTGACATATCTACTACGGTCGGTTCTGTCACTGCCTTCGTATCTAAGAAATCAAACATGGTCATCTGGTGCCCGGATGGTTCCGCAAAAGACGGTTTTACTTCCGGTGTCGGGAATATCGTATAGGTTCCTTCTACATACTGGTGGAGTTCTGAAAGAAGTTCTGTTTTCTGCTGATAGTTTGTCCCATACGCTTCAAAATCCAATGGAAGAGCTGCCAATGCTGCATCCATCTTCTGTAACAGTTCCTCTGTCTGCTCTGGATTCTCTAATACTGCCTCCATTTCTTTTCCTGGTTTTTCCCAGAAGAAGTCCTCCGTAAATGGTCTGTCCATCTCTTCCGGAAGACGGTCATAAAAGCGGAGTACCTTGTTCGCCATCTGTTCCCGTTCATATTCCGGCATACGAGCATAATCTTCTGCCTGCAGGAACTGGTCATTCTTGATCAGATAAGCTACTCTGTTTGCAACTTTATTCCAAGATAATAAAATTGACGTATATGGATTCCCATAAGCACCTCTTGCAAGAAACAATCCTTTTCCATCATAGTTTGCATGTGAATCATCGGCACCAGACAGTGCATGACTGCTTCCACCGATCCCATACTGTTCCTTGATAAAACCTGTCCTCGCTCTTTCATCCTCATGCAGCAGATAAAAGGAATACGTCCTAAGCCTGCCCTGTGAATACGCTCCACCTCCTGCAAGATAAGCATCAATCTCATCCTGTGTAATGAACATCGGATGTTCTTTCCAGGCAAACCCATCCCTTGCCTGATAAGGGATGATCTCATCCGCAAACTTCTGAAACTGCTTTGAGATATTTATAGGATTATAATGATGGAAACGCATAATGGAATGATTTTCCTCATAGGCTTCTGCCAGTGCATCCAGTCTTTCATTTAGTTCCGAAAGCCACTGGGAATCTTCCAATTTTTCTTCCAGATAATCTGTGATCTCCGGATAGATACTGCGAAGATGTGGTAAGTCCTCTTCGTCAAAAACAATCTCGGCTACTCCTTCTGCCATATCCCCTTTCATATAGGCAAGAGCCTGGGCGTGTTCTTTTACTGCATTACTTCTTGCCGCATCCAATACAGACTGTGGTGCATATTCACCCTGGTCTAAAAGCTGATGGATACGTCCGCTGACATCTTCCCATGATAAAAATGCCTTATCTAAGATATGGTCTGTAACCGTATGCCCCACTGCGATCTGCATCCCGGTTTCATCAAACCAGACTGAATATTCCTTTCCATCAATCTGAAAGCCTTTTCCACCTTTACGGTATTCACGCTTTACAAACTCCGTATATTCCTCCGGTGTCTGTTCGCTCATGAAATTATAGATGATCCGGAGCTGGCTGGCTTTCCGGTTTCCTCCTGTCCGTAAGATCTCATCAACAACTTCCTCTGGAATCGGGATTTCTCCTGCATAAAGGGCAGCTGCCCTTTCCTCGATGTTCCGCCTTTGTTCATCTGCAGTTGGATATTCGGGCAAAGATAAAGCAGAGGCGATCTCTTCCTCTGCTTTACTCAATCCATCTTCTCTTGTATCTTCGACTAACTGTATACCAATTCCGTCAAGATGCTCTCTTCCGCTGTTGCCATCAGTGCGTTCATGTGTGCTGTCCATGCCATCGGATCTGCTTCCTTGTCCGGTGCCGGATTCTTCTCCAGTAATTTCTCCATCTGGCTGTCCATTCTCTCCTGTGCTGCTTTCTCGATCTGTTCCAGATGGCTGTTCAGCTTCCCGGTCAGGAACAGGCTCTGATAAAGGCTGTTCTTGTGTTCCTTCAGAAATGTCCTCCGCAGCATCCCGTATTTCCCGATCGTCACTTCTTCCTCTTCGACGGTCAGATTCGGAAACAGGTAATCTCCCTTGCGATGATATGTCAGTTCCATAATCGGTTCCTCCTTCATTTTCAATATTTTCTTCTTTTTTCGTTTCTGCATCCCGGTTTTTAGTTTCACGCATTAACGTGGTAAAGTTATTATAATTCCTTTCATTGGAATTTTCAACCTCTTTTCTCGCTTCTTCCAGAGAAATTTTATGTACGGTCTTTCCAATATCAATCAGAATACTCTCACTGAGCTGGCTTGCCGTATTTCCAAGAAAGGTGAGAACTGACAGACGGTTATAATCTGTGATATGCATGAAGTCCTCTTCTTCCAGAAGTTCCATCGGATCAAGCCCGCATCGCCTGGAAAGCAGATAGTAAACACTGTCTGTTGCCAACTGACGGAAATCACTGCGAATC